>Ga0209055_1001893_pt1 | contig 13459 bp, 14 predicted proteins | sample GraSoiAngelo_110_FD_185875 | JGI IMG/M metagenome (GOLD analysis project Ga0209055, IMG submission 185875) | Grasslands soil microbial communities from the Angelo Coastal Reserve, California, USA - 14_0903_12_30cm (SPAdes) (version 2) | ecosystem: Environmental > Terrestrial > Soil > Grasslands ... | reverse complement strand
GGTCTTGATCCATTGCACGCCGGTCGGCATGAACCCGAACGCCGGGGAGACCTGTGTCCCCGATTCGCTGCTGACTCCCCGCCTGACGGTCATGGACATCGTGTACAACCCCCTGGAGACGCGCTTACTGAAGGAGGCCAGCCGGGCCGGCTGCCGCACCATACGCGGCCTGGAGATGTTCCTGCAGCAGGCCGTTGGGCAGTTCGAACTGTGGACCCAGCAGCCGGCTCCGGTCGAGGTCATGCGCGCCGTCCTCGAGAAGCAGCTCACACGGGAAAGGGCGCGTCTTGGCGCGCCTGGGGCGGGCGGGTGAGAAATTGAACATCGTGTTGGTCGGGTATCGCGGCGCGGGCAAGAGCAGCGTCGCCAAGGTCCTGGCCCAGCGCCTGACATGGCCGCTCATCTCGACGGACGCCGAGATCGTCAAGAAGGCCGGCCTGTCCGTCCCGGAGATTATCCAAAAGCGGGGCTGGGACTATTTCCGTGACGTGGAGTCCCAGATCTGCCAGCGGCTGGGGAAAAAGGACCGGACCATCATCGATACCGGCGGCGGCGTGGTGCTCCGGAAGGAGAACGTCGCCGCGCTGCGAGAGCATGGACGCGTGTTCTGGCTGACCGCCGAAGTGCCCACCATCATGGAACGGATCAAGCACAGCAAGGACCGTCCCTCGCTGACCCAAAAGAAAAGCTATGTGGACGAGGTGGAGGAGGTCCTGAACGAGCGGTTCCCGATGTACAAGGCCGCGTGCGACCACATCGTTCCCACCGACGATCGCACGCTCGAAGAGATCGCGGACGAGATCCAGAGCAAAATGTAGTTAGGAGACGATCTTGAAGCGCAGAGTGCCGATCTGGCTGGCGTCGGTGACCTTCTCCCCGATGTGGATCTTCACCTTGTACTCGCCGGGAACCCAGCCGCCCTTGGGCCGGGGGAAGACGAGAAAGCCGCTCTCCTGGGCCGTTGTGAGGTAGGCGGCTTCTTCTTGCAGGAGTTTCTCATCGGCGCCGCCTTCGCCTGTCACCTGGAACAATTGCCCGATCACATGCGCCGGATTCTCCCTCGGGAGAAGATCAAACACCATGTACACGGCCTCCACGTCCGCTTTGAACGTGGTGGCAGGGTTGACGGGCTTGAATCGCTCCGTCTGGTATGAGTCCAGGGACTCCTTGTAGCCTTCCGCCAGGGTCAGGTTGACGAAGAACCCTTTCGGCGGCTGATCCAGCACCTTGGCGTCAGCAGTCTCGGCCCAGGCCGAACCCGCGACACCCCACAGCAAGCAGCCCAGCCCAATGACTGAGCTCTTCACGAGGATGTCCAGCACAGTCCGTCCCCTTCTCATAACCTTGTCGCCTTTCTTATAAACCAACATCGAACGACTCTGCAAATAGCCTATTACGAACGGTGCAGGCCGGCGACCTCAACATCATCCAGTTCGCGCCACTGCCCCGGCTTGAGATCGCCCAGGGTGACAGGACCGACGGCCATGCGAACGAGGCGCAGCGTCGGATGGTCCACGGCCGCGGTCATCCGGCGGACCTGCCGGTTCTGCCCCTCGCGCAGGGTGATCTTGATCCAGGCCGTCGGGACGGACTTGCGGAACCGGATGGGGACCGGACGCTGCGGGAGATCGGGAGACAACGGAAGCAGCTCGACCTCCACCGGCCGCGCGCGCCGACCACCGAGGAGAACCCCGCGACGAAGACGGGCCAGGGTCTTTTCGTCGGGAAGGCGTTCGACCTGGGCCAGGTAGACCTTCGGAAGCTTGTGCCGGGGTTCCGTGATGTGGTGCGCCAGCGCACCGTCCGATGTGAGGAGCAGGAGTCCTTCCGTATCGTAATCCAGCCGCCCCGCTGGATAGACGTCCGGGACCGGGATGTAGCCCGCCAGCGTGGGACGCCCCGCCGGATCCGTGAAGCACGAGAGCACGCCATACGGTTTGTAGAACGCCAGCGTCCGACTCGCGGTCACGGTTTGGTGGGGGCCGTCACGCGCATCACCAGCACATAGAGCGCGCACAATAGGATGGCGAAGCCGCCGAACAACCACGAGCGCTCGCGCAGCACCTGCACCAGGACGGCGGGATCGTTCAGCAGGTCCGGACGGTCGCCCAGCAGGTGGCTGCCGAACCAGGCCAGCACCCAGCACCACAGCCCTGCCCCGAGCAGCGTCACCAGGCTGTACAAGCCGAACGGCATGCGCACGAGACCGGCCGGAATCCCGATCAGGTGGCGGACGACCGGCACAAGTCGTGCGAAAAACACGCCGCCTGCCTCGTACCGGGCCAGCCAGCGCTCGGCGCGGAGCAGCTTGGCCTCAGGGCAGAACACATACCGCCCATATCGTACCAGCAAGGGACGGCCCAGCCATCGCGCCGCCCAGTAGGTCGCGGCGGCGCCCAGGTAGCTCCCGGCCGTGCCCGCCAGCACGACCCCGCCGAAACTGTAACGGCCCTGCGCGGCCCAGTACGCCGCAGGCGGGATGACGATCTCGCTCGGAATCGGGATCACGGAGCTTTCCATCGCCATCAACATGACGATGCCGGGATAGCCCCACTCGTTCACCCACTGGAACCAGACGCCGACCCATTGCTGCATAGAGATCCGACTCCTCAGCGCGCGGCGATCTTACCTGGAACTTCGCCCTAACTCCAGCGCCAATTGACCGGTATCACTGTCACTGCTACCATCTCTACCCATGCGGACCCTCGTGATTGACGATTCCCCGGACATGCGCAAGCTGATCCAGTCCATCCTGACCACGAAAGGGCAGACTGAAGTGCTCACGGCGGAATCGGCACGTGATGCCTTCAGGCACCTCGCCATCGAGGATCACGAAAGCGGCGACGTGGCCATCGACCTCATCCTGATGGACATCATGATGTCCGATATGGACGGCATCAGGGCGTGCCAGCGGATCAAGGCGGTGGAACGCCTTCGTGAGATCCCCATCATCATGGTGACGGGGAGGACCGATTCCGAGGACCTGCGGGCGGCCTTTGCCGCCGGCGCGATGGACTATATCACCAAACCGCTGAACTCGGTGGAGCTCCTGGCCCGGGTGTCGTCGGCCCTGGCCTTAAAGCGTGCGATCGACATCCGAAAGGCGCGCGAACGGGAATTGGTGGAGAGACACCAGCAACTAGAGCAGGCCCTCAAAGAGGTCAAGGTGCTGCGGGGACTTATTCCCATCTGTTTTTCCTGCAAGAAAATTCGCGATGACCAAGGGTACTGGCACACCATTGAGGCATACATCCAGGCCCATTCCGAAGTCGATTTCAGCCACGGGCTTTGCCCGGAGTGCATGGACAAACGCTTTTCGGTCTAGTGCTGCCTATGAAAATCCTCATCGTTGACGACTCCCTTGACAACCGTCTGCTCCTCCAGACCATTCTGAAATCAGCTGGGTATGGCGACGTGCTCATGGCGGCATCGGCGCGCGAGGCCTTAAGTCGACTCGGTGTGGAGGAGGGCACGCCGGTGTCCTTCCGGAACCTACGCGAGAACGCCGCCCACGCCGGGCCCGAGGACGTCGACCTGATCCTCATGGACATCATGATGCCGGAGATGGACGGGACCGAAGCCTGCCGCCGGGTCAAATCCGTCGAACGCCTTCGGGACATCCCGATCATCGTCGTAACGGCCAAAACCGATCCTGTGGACCTGCAAGTGGCGTTCGACTCCGGCGCGATGGACTACATCACCAAACCGGTGAATAAAGTGGCGCTCCTGGCGCGCGTGGCGTCGGCGCTGAACTTGAAACGCGAGATGGACACCCGGAAGGACCGCGAGCGGGAATTGGCGGAGAAAAACCGGGATCTGGAGCAAGCCCTCCGCGAAGTCAAGGTCCTGCGGGGGTTCATCCCCATCTGCGCGTCCTGCAAGAAGATCCGGGACGACAAGGGCTACTGGCAGCAAATCGAGACGTACATCCAGCAACGGTCAGAAGCCCTGTTCAGTCACGGCATCTGCAAAGACTGCATGAAGAAGCTTTACCCCGACTATGCCGATGAGTGAGAGCGCGACGGTTCCCTAAAGCGAACGGGAACGCGATGGGACCAAACTTGTGGCTTGCTCACATCAGAAGAGTTCATAGAATAAACAGTTTTTAACTGCCTTGTCACGTTTTCCCTCACGACTTAGCTCAAGTATTAGGTTTTCCCGATTCCATCTGTGTGCATAAAGTGTTATCCTTACTGACCTCAAAGCCTTCGTGGATGCGTGAGGGGCCCCAATGCGGTACCAGCGAAAAGGCCTTTCTGAAGGACGCATAAGTCTATCCAGTTTCAAACTGCATCCACGTCATTATCCCGTCAAGGCCACACATTCAGCGCATGCTTCTTCGAGTACTGGAGGAGCGTGATGGCGCAGCCTCTCCCAACCCCGGACTTTCAGGCCCTGTTCGAATCGGAACCAGGGTTGTATCTCGTCCTGACGCCCGCCTTGACGATCGTGGCGGTCAGCGCTGCGTACTTGAAGGCCACGATGACCAAGCGCGAGGAAATCCTCGGCCGCGGGCTGTTTGAGGTCTTTCCCGATAATCCGGATGATCCGACCGCAACGGGAGTCCGAAACCTGAAAGCCTCCTTGGAGAGGGTGCTGACACATCGAGTGTCGGACACCATGGCCGTGCAGAAGTACGACGTTCGCCGGCCCGAATCCGAGGGCGGCGGATTTGAAGAGCGGTATTGGAGCCCGGTCAATGCGCCGGTCCTGGGAGCGGACGGCAATGTCGCCTATCTCATCCACCGCGTCGAGGACGTCACGGAGTTCATCCACCTCAAGCAGGAGGGGAGCGAGCAACACCAGATCATCGAGCGACTGCGAGCGCGCGCGGCTGAAATGGAAGCGGACATTTTCCGGAAAGCGCAGCAGATCCAGATCACCGAGCGACTGCGCGCACGCGCGGCTGAAATGGAAGCGGAAATTTCCCGGAGAGCGCAGCAGATCCAGGAGGTCAACAACCAACTGCGAGCGGAGTTGGACGCCCGCAAGCGGACAGAGGAGGCGCTGCAGAAGAGCGAAGAAGGGTTCCGCGCCGTGGCAGAGACTGCGAGCGATGCCATCGTGTCCGCAGACAAACGTGGACACATCACCTACTTCAACCCAGGGGCGGAGCGGATCTTCGGCTATGCCGCGCGTGACGTCATCGGCAGCCCGCTCACTCTCCTCATGCCTCAAAGGTTCCACGATGCCCACCGACAGGGACTTGCGCGATTTCTTACGACGGGAGAAGCCCGTGTCATCGGCAGGACAGTCGAATTGGTGGGACGGAGAAAAGATGGGACCGAGTTCCCCCTGGAACTTTCCCTTGCAAGCTGGAAGGTTGGCGGGGACACCTTCTTTACCGGCATCATCCGCGACATCACCGAGCGGAAGCAAACGGAGGATGCCCTCCGGGCAATCGAGCAGCGGTTCCGCTTGATGGTGACCAGTGTGAAAGACTATGCGATCTTCATGCTGGATCCCGAGGGACACATTGCGAGCTGGAACGAGGGAGCGGAGCGGATCAAGGGGTACACGGCGGACGAGATCATCGGCCAACACTTCTCTCGATTTTATCCCTCCGAAGACATTCAGCGTGGCAAACCCATGGACAAACTCAAAGTGGCGGCAGCCGAAGGGCGTTCGGAAGATGAGGGCTGGCGGGTACGCAAGGACGGCTCGCGATTCTGGGCGAATGTGGTCATTACGGCAATGCGGGACAAGGCAGGAACCTTGCGCGGATTCTCAAAGGTGACGCGCGACCTCACCGGACAAAAGCGAGCGGAGGCGGCGATCAAAAAATACAACGAGCAACTTGAGGCCGCGAACAAGGATCTGGAGGCGTTCAGCTACTCCGTCTCGCACGATCTGCGCGCTCCCCTGCGGGCGATCGACGGGTTCTCGCGCATTCTCCTGGAGGATCACATCGCACACCTCCCCGCGGACGCCCAACGCTACCTGCACGCCGTGCGCAACAACAGCCAGCAGATGGGACGGCTCATCGATGATCTGCTCGCGTTCGCGCGCCTGAGCCGACAGCCTCTCAGCAAGCAACTGGTCAGGCCGACCGATCTCGTGCAACAATGCGTGGAGGAATTGCGCGGCGAGCAGCAGGGGCGGCGGGTGGAAATTGCCATAGGCGACCTCCCTGCCTGCCAGGCCGATCCAGCCCTGCTCAAGCAAGTGTGGCTGAACCTAATGTCCAACGCGTTCAAGTACACCCGCAAGCAGGAAATGGCGGTCATCGCGGTGGGCTGCCAGGAGCAAGACGGCGCCACCGCGTACTTCGTCAGGGACAACGGCGTGGGGTTCGACATGCGATATGCGGACAAACTCTTCGGCGTGTTCCAGCGCCTGCATCGCGCCGAGGACTATGAGGGAACCGGCGTCGGTCTGGCCATCGTTCAACGCATCATCCACCGCCACGGCGGGCGCGTCTGGGCGGAAGCGGCCGTCAACCAGGGCGCGACATTCTACTTTACTTTCGACGGAGCAGCTCCCCATGCTTGAGAAACCCGTCGAAATCCTATTGGTCGAAGACAACCCGGACGATGTTGAACTGACCCTCCACGCCTTCCAAAAGCACAAACTCGCTAACCGCGTTCATGTCGTGCGTGACGGCGCAGAGGCGCTGGACTTTCTCTTCCGCACGGGCGCCTTCAAGGACCGCCATATCGAGGACAGCCCCCATGTGGTGCTCCTCGATCTCAAACTGCCCAAGGTGGATGGGCTGGAAGTGCTGCGGCGCATGAAGGGGGACCCACGCACCCGGATGATCCCAGTGGTCATGTTGACAACCTCGAGGGAGGAGCGCGACATCACGGAGAGCTACCGCTTGGGCGTCAACAGCTACATCGTCAAGCCGGTGAACTTTGAGCAGTTCACCGAGGCCGTGCGGCAGCTCGGGCTGTATTGGTTGCTCATGAACGAACCTCCGCCCATCCAGAGCGAACCTCAATGAGCAGACCCCTTCGCGTCCTGATCGTCGAGGATTCCGAAGACGACACCCAGTTGCTGTTGCATCAACTGCGGCGTGGCGGCTACGACCCGATGCACGAACGCGTGGATTCCGCCGCCGCGATGGACAAAGCTCTTGCTCGACAACAGTGGGACATGGTGATCGCCGATTACAGCGTTCCGAACTTCAATTCGATGGCGGCACTGGGGCTGCTCAAAGAGCGGGGACACGACCTGCCGTTCATTATCGTCTCCGGGGCGATCACCGAAGAAACTGCGGTGGCCACCATGAAAGCCGGAGCCCATGATTACCTCCTGAAAGGTAATCTTAAGCGGCTCATCCCCGCCATTGAACGTGAGTTGCGTGAAGCGAAGAGCCGCCGGGAGCGCCTGAAGGCGGAAGAGGCGCTACGGGAGAGCGAAGAGCGGCTGCAGGCGATTTTAGACAATAGTCCAGCGATCATCTTTCTCAAGAACACTGAGGGCCGCTACTTGTACGTCAATCCCCAGTTTGCAAGGCTCACCTCTTTAGCCCCTGAGCAAATCCTGGGCAAGACAGACGCCGAAATTTTTCCGCCAGAGCAGGCAGCCGCGTTTCGCGCGAATGATCTCAAGGTACTCCAAGCCGGCGTGGCGCTGGAATTCGAGGAAGTCGCCGACCAGCAGGACGGACCTCACACCAGCATTGTTTCTAAGTTTCCGCTGCGCAACGCAGAAGGGAAGGTGTACGCGATTTGCGCGATCGCCACCGACATCACCGAGCGTAAGAGTCTGGAGGCGCAGTTGCGCCAATCCCAGAAGATGGAGGCGATCGGGCAGCTCGCCGGCGGCATCGCCCACGACTTCAACAATCTCCTGACGGTGATCAATGGATACAGTGAACTCGTGCTCCTCTCGCTTCCTGTCGAGCATCCCCACTGTGCCACGTTTGAGCAGATCAGGCAAGCCGGAGAAAAAGCCTCGAGGCTCATCCGCCAGTTAATGGCCTTCAGCCGCCAGCAAGTCCTTCAACCCAAAGTTCTGGACCTCAATGCCGTGGTTGCAAACATTGACACGATGCTGCAGCGGGTCATCGGTGAGGATATTGATCTCCTGACTATTCTCAGCCCAGGTCTGGCGTCTGTGAAGGCCGACCCAGGGCAGATCGAGCAGGTCCTGATGAACCTGGTACTGAATGCCCGCGATGCCATGCCCAATGGGGGCCGTCTCACAATCGAGACAGCGGACGTGGTGCTTGACACGGACTATGCCAGAACACATGTTGCTGTGAACCCTGGCCGCTACGTCATGCTAGCCGTGAGCGACAACGGGTGCGGGATGGACGCAGAGACTCAAGCGCGTATCTTCGAGCCGTTCTTTACGACCAAGGATTTGGGGAAGGGCACGGGGCTTGGGCTCTCCACGGTCTATGGGATCGTGAAACAGAGCGGCGGCAACATTGGGGTGTACAGTGAACCTGGGCGCGGTACCACGTTCAGGATCTATCTGCCAAGGATTAGAAAGGCCCCTGAGACAGTAGAACCAGAGGAAGCCCGAGAGCCGTTGCCGCGCGGCTCGGAGACCATCCTGCTGGTGGAGGACGAAGCCGGGGTTCGGACCTTAGCGAAGACGATTCTCCAAATCCAGGGATACACGGTGCTGGATGCGGCGCAGGGGAAAGACGCCTTTCTTCTCTCCGGGCAGCACGAGGGACTGATCCATTTGATGGTTACCGATATGGTGATGCCAGAGATGAGCGGGCGCGAGGTGGCGGATCGTCTGAAGCCCTTGCGTCCCAACATGAAAGTCCTCTTTATGTCGGGCTTCACCGACAAGGCTCTGGTCCATAATGGGGAGCTGGACCCAGGCATCGCGTTTCTGCAGAAGCCCTTTACGCCGCAGACGCTTGCGCGCAAGGTGCGCGAGGTGCTGGACTCTCCTGCGAATGGAATGGCCTGAGGACCTCCTCCTTGCCGAGCAAACCCGTCATCGCGTGCCTGGACATGGAAGGGGTCCTGACCCCCGAGATCTGGGTCAACGTTGCCGAGAAGACGAAGATCCCCGAGCTGCGCCTGACGACGCGGGACGAGCCTAACTATGATGCGCTGATGAAGCGGCGGTTGAAGATCCTGGAGGAGCGCAAGCTCACGCTGAAGGACATCCAGAGGGTGATCGCCACGATGACGCCGCTGGACGGCGCGAAGGACTTCCTGGCGTGGCTGCGGACTCGCTGCCAGGTGATCATCCTCTCGGACACCTTCGAGCAGTTCGCCGCGCCCCTGATGAAACGGCTCGACTACCCGACGCTCTTCTGCAACACCCTGGAGGTCACGCCGGACGGGCGGATCGTCGACTACCACCTGCGCTTGTCCGATCAGAAACTGGCCTCGGTGCGTGCCCTTAAGGCTCTCAACTTCCACGTGGTCGCAGCCGGCGACTCCTACAATGACACCAGCATGCTCAAAGCCGCCGACGCCGGCATCTTCTTCCGCCCGCCCCCCAACATCGCCAAGGAGTTCCCGGAGTTCCCCGTCACGCAGACCTACGCGGAGCTCCGAACCGCCTTCTGCAAAGCCGCTAACCTGCCCGCCTGAAAGGGGCATGACGCACATGAAGAAGCTCCTTGTAGGGGCCGCCCTGGTACTCTTCCTGCTGGTCGCCCTGATCATTCTCCTGCCGTTTTTGGTCGATTTAAATCGGTACCAGGCACAGTACCGCCCCATCGTGGAAGAGGCCTTGAACCGGAAAATCGAGTTGAAAGACATCCGCCTCACGATCTTCCCGAGGGTCGGCGTGCGCGTGGCCGGCTTCATCGTGCTGGACGACCCGGCCTTCCGTGCCGGGCCGTTCGCGTCCCTCACCTCCCTGGACATCGGCGTCAAGCTGGGCCCCCTGCTGAGCAGGCGCGTCGAGGTCGAGGAGATCAACCTCCGCGACCCGGTCATCACCATTATCAAGAACGCACAGGGCATCACCAACCTGTCCACGTTGGGCAAAAAAGGCCTCTGGGCGCCGAAGGCAAACGAGCCGGACCCCCCGGCGGCTGAAGGACCGCTGCGGGCACTGGCGTTGCTGCTAGTAGATCGCCTCGCGGTGACCGGTGGGAAACTCACGTACCGCGATCAGGCCCCCGCCAAGCCTGCCGAGCACGTGCTGCAGAACATCGAGGTGCTGCTCAAAGATATGGGGCTGGGCAAGACACCGACCATTCACGTGGCCGCCAGCGTCCAGCCGCAAAACCTCCCGATCACAATCGACGGCAAGGCCGGGCCCCTCAAAGAGTCGCTGGACATCGAGATGATCGACTTGATCATCGGCCTGGGGAAAATCGCCCTGTCCGTCAGGGGAAACGCCATCCGCGGGGACCTCAAGCTCGCGGTCACTTCGCCGTCGATCAACACCGCCGACCTGCCCGTCGCGCTGCCGCTGAAAAAACCCTTCGAGGCCAAGGAGCTGAAGCTCGCCATAACACTCAACGGCCCGCAAGCCCGCCTGCAGAGCCTGTCAGTCAACCTGTTCGGCGGGCAGTTGACGGCGCGGGGCGGGCTGACGTACGGCTTGCCCAGGCCGCCGTTCGACGGCAACGTGGAGTTGCACGGCATTCAGCTCGGCCCGGTCATGGAGGCAGTCGGCACCGACAAGGCGTCGATCAGCGGCGTCGCTGCTTTGGATCTCTCCTTGCGTGGGACAGGCCTCGCCCTCCCCGACCTTGCCAAGACGCTGGAAGGCCCCGGACGTTTCCAGATCAAGGAGGGGAAGATCGAGGGCGTCAATATTCTCAAGGAAGCGACGGCCCTCCTGAAGCCAATCGGGGTCGCGCCGGATGCGGCCAACGCCACGGTGTTCTCGACCATCGAAGGCAACCTTGCCATCGAGCAAGGCGTCATCACCTTCGAGAGATTGCTCATGGACAGCCACGACTTCCAAGCCACCGCAACCGGCACGCTCGGGTTCGACAAGACACTCAATCTCAAAGCCACGCTCAACCTCTCGGAAGCTCTCAGCAACCGCATTGCCGGCGCCTCCCCGACCGCCAAGTTCGCGATGGCAGGAGGCCGGCTATCGGTGCCGCTGGTCATCACCGGCAGCACGCAAGCGCCTTCGTACGGTCTCGACACCAAGGCCGTCGGCGCCAAAGCGCAGGAGCAGTTCAAGGAACAGATCAAGGAGAAACTGGGTGAGCTCCTGAAAGGCAAGGGCACTCCCTCAGGCGGCGCCGGCGCCGACAAAGGAAAAGACATACTCAAGGGATTATTTGGGCAATGATGCGTGCCGCAACATCCCTAACAATTCTTCCATGTCCGCCGGGGGCGGGACCGTGTATTCGAGGGACTTGCCGGTCGCGGGATGGGTGAAGCCGAGCGTCCGGGCATGCAGCATCGGCCGCTCGATGGCCAAGTCGCCGATCGCGCAGACCTTGCGCCCGCCGTAGGTCTCATCGCCCAGGACGGGATGGCCGAGCGAGACCAGGTGGACCCGGATCTGATGTGTGCGGCCTGTCCGGGGATGTACCTCCACAAGAGTGGCCTCATCGCCCGATCTCTTCGCCCCGAAGCGCTCCACGACTTGGAACTCCGTGACCGCGTCGCGCGGCGAGGCCGTCCGGGCCGAGAACTTCTTCCGGTCCTTGGTGTCGCGTCCGATGGCCAGCTCGACGCGGCCCATCTTGCCCTTCACCGCCCCCCTGACCAGCGCCAGGTAGACACGATGGATGGTGTGGGCCTTGAACTGCTTCGAGAGGCCCTGATGCGCCGCGTCGGTTTTGGCGATCACCATCACGCCGCTCGTGCCCTTGTCCAGCCGGTGGACGAGGCCGGGCCGCTCGCGCCCGCCGATGCTCGCGAGCCCGCCTGTCCCTTCCGTCCGGAAGTGGTGTAGGAGCGCGTTCACCAGCGTCCCGCTCCAGTGACCTGGGGCCGGATGCGCCACGAGGCCCGCCGACTTGTTGAGGATGAGCAGGTGCTCGTCCTCGAACAGGATCTCCAATGGGATCGGCTCGCCGACGATCTCAAGCGGAGTCGGCTGCGGTATGTCCCACTCGATCGCATCGCCCGGCTTGATTTTGAGCGAGGGTTTGGCCGGTCTCCCGTTGACTGTGACGACGCCCTGCTCGATCAGGCGCTGGGCGGCGGCGCGAGAAAGGCCAGTGGTGTGGGTGCTGAGGAAAATGTCGAGGCGTTTGGGGGCCTCGCCCGCGGAGACGGTCACGCGGCGGGTCACGTTGAACGATGAATTATGAACGCTGAACGATGAACTGTCAGAAGACAATGATGAAGTAGGAACGCTGAACGATGAATTCTGATCTGAAGACAACGGTTCATCATTCATACTTCTGCGTTCATCGCTGTCTTTTTGCGGTCTTGACGGAAGATACCAAGATGGCTGTTAACTCATTTGCCTCCTGACGCAGGTCATGGAGCTGAGACGCAGGGACAATCCCGCTTTCAGCCAGAAGCTCAAGCCAGTAGGTCGTCTCCTCCAGTTCCTGCAATCCTCCCTCGATCTTACTCACAAACTCAGCAGTCGATCTGGCTCTCGTCGCTTCTCGATAATGGGCGCCCACCGAAGTTCCGCTCCTTAGAAGCTGCTTGCCCAACACTTGTGCCTCTGGCTTCTGAGGAAGAGAAGAGTAAAGGTGAATAGTTCGCAAGGCGAAGGCCTTCGTCCGAACACTTAAGTCGCGTCCATCATTCCCAGCCATCGCTCCGTTCCTCTGAATTGCAGCCACCATTCATCGTTCATCATTCACCATTCAGCGTTGATGTTCAGACTTGTGCCTGAAGAAGTGCATGATCAGGAAAGCCACGCCCACGGTGATCGCCGCGTCCGCCACGTTGAAGGCGGGCCAGTGATGGCCCAGAAGCGAGAAGTCGAGAAAGTCGATGACTTCGCCGGAGCGGATGCGGTCGATGAGATTGCCGACGGCCCCGCCGAAGATCGCCGACACGCTGACTTGGCCGACCCAATCGGCGGGCGACAGCCGCACGTAGATCGTGCCGAGCAGGGCGAGGGCCAGGACCGAGGTCAGCCCGAAGAACACCAGGCGGAACCCGGCATGGCTGCCGGCCAGGATGCCGAACGCCGCGCCGGAGTTTCTGATGTACGTGATGTTGAAGAGGTCGTGGATCACGGAGATGGATTCGTGCAGCCGCATCGTGCTGGTGATCGACCATTTGGAGATCTGGTCGAGGACGATCACGGAGGACACGATCAGCAGCATCAGGCCCAGGTGCCGCTTGTGCCCAAGACCGATGCCCATCAAGATATCGCCTCGACGCAACGGTCGCAGAGCTCCGGGTGGGCCGCATTCGCGCCAACACTGGTCTGGTAGCGCCAGCAGCGGGCACACTTCGTGCCGTCGGCCTTGAGCACGTCCACGGCGAACCCAGAAGCATCACTCAACAGGTGCCCCTCTGTTGGGACCTCTGCTACCTCACGGAGCTCGACCTGTGAGACGATGAAGAGCGCCGGCAAGTCCTGCTCATAGCGTTCCAGAAACGTGTAAGTTTCCGGACTAGCGGAGAGTCTAACCCTGGCTTCC
>Ga0209055_1001884_pt1 | contig 13513 bp, 18 predicted proteins | sample GraSoiAngelo_110_FD_185875 | JGI IMG/M metagenome (GOLD analysis project Ga0209055, IMG submission 185875) | Grasslands soil microbial communities from the Angelo Coastal Reserve, California, USA - 14_0903_12_30cm (SPAdes) (version 2) | ecosystem: Environmental > Terrestrial > Soil > Grasslands ... | reverse complement strand
GAGCAGATGATGGGCACATATCGCGGCCGTTTGGCGGTTTCACTCGACCGACTGACCAATGCCATGGTTCTTGTCGGCCAGCACGGAGTCTATTGCCACAGCAACCGCGACCCTGAGAAGCCTACAATGGACATCCAACTCATCACTCAGGAACTCCGCAAGGCCAAAGAACTCATCCAGAGCGTTATGGAAGAACTCCGCGCTCAGCGCGAAAACACGAAGCGGATAAGATAGTTCATGCGTTTATTGTGGGAGCAGTCTTTGCGCTTCTTTGAGATCGCTCCGGGCTGCACTATTGGGGTGGAGATTCTTCGCTACCGCTCTGCCCTCTCCCTGCAGGTCTTCGCTCAGGAGGATAAGCCTTATTAGCCCGCGGCAAAGCGTTCGAAACCTTTACACCGACATTTCGTGGGAAGAGCTGGGTCGGCCCAGGTTATCCGCCAGTCAGGAAGGGGTTGGTCTCGCGCTCCTCACCGATGCTGGTCACAGGCCCGTGCCCGGGATAAACCAGTGTGTCGTCAGGCAGCGCAAGTACCTTGGTCTGGAGGGATCGCATGATGAGGTCGAAAGACCCGCCCCATAGGTCGGTGCGGCCGATGCTCCCCGCAAAAAGGGTGTCGCCAGCAAAAAGTTTGCCGGGCTGCGCGGCCTGTTCTGCGGCCAAGCCCGGGGGCATATAGAGGCACACACTGCCGCGCGTGTGCCCGGGCGTATGCATCACGCGCGCCAAGTAGCGGCCCCAACGCACGGCATCCCCTTCGCGCAGCGATTCGTCCACCTCTACCATGGCCGGGACGCGCATGCCGAGCCACGAGGCCTGCCGGTCCAAGCGCTTATAGAGTTCAAGGTCCTCCGGGTGCATCAGCACGGGCGCCCCAGTCACCTCCTTCATTTTTCGGAGACCACCCACGTGGTCGATATGCGCATGCGTACTCAGGATGGCGCGAACCTTCAGGTTGTGCCGAGTGACAACTTCGAGGATGCGGTCCACTTCATCGCCGGGATCGATCACGATGGCCTCGCGCGTGTGCGGGTCGCCCACTACCGAGCAGTTGCACTGCAACAACCCCACGGGTAGGATTTCATGAATGATTTTATCTGCTGCCTTCGAGTCGGCCATGGAGGCCAGTATAGCATCGCTTTTCCCTGCTCTGCGGGGCCGGCGCGACCCCCCACCCAGACCCACGGCGGCGGGTTCTGCTAAGATTTAGAGTTGCGTAACCGGAGACCGGAGACCACAAGCCATGCCGATGGAAACACCGCTGCGTGAACAACACCAGAGGGCAGGCGCGACACTCGGAGTCTATTTTGACTGCCTACTTCCCGAGCGCTTCTCTGAGCCGACCGCTGAATACCGCCTGGCGCGGGAAAGTGTCGTGCTGCTCGACAGCAACTATCATGTGTTCATTTATTTCGAGGGCCCCGACCGCGTTCGCTACCTGAACGCAGTCCTAACCAACAACGTCAAAGACCTCGTCGCCGGGCAAGGAAACGTCTCCTTGCTGCTCAATCCGCAGGGGCACATCCTTGCGGAGATCGAGATCTACGCTTTGGAAGAGGGCCTGCTGGCAGTGTCGCACGCCGCGGCGCGCGAGCGCACGGCCGCTACGCTCGACAAATTCATCATCATGGACGACGTGGCGATGGAAGACGCGACTGATCGCACCGGCTCGCTGGCACTGGCAGGGCCGCAGGCCGCGGCTGTCCTCCGCCAGTTATGCGGACTAGAGTTTGAGTCAATCGCACCCGGCAGCCACTCCGAGACACTCATCGCCAAGGTGCCATGTCGCGCTCTGCGCAAGACGTTCTTCGGCGGAACCGGCGTCGAATTGATTGCCCTGCGCGAGCATCTTGCCGGCCTCTGGTCGGCGCTGCTGGCGGCGGTGCGCGCATTCGGCGGCGGGCCGATCGGCTATGCAACGCTGAATAGCCTTCGCCTCGAGAGCGGCGTTCCCTGGTTTGGCTACGACTTCGACGACAAATACATCCCGCACGAGGCTGCGCTCGAATCGAGCCACATTAGTAACACGAAGGGCTGCTACGTTGGCCAAGAAATCGTGGAGCGCGTGCGCTCCCGGGGCCATGTGAACCGACGTCGCGTTGGCTTACAATTCTCGGGGCTTGGCGCGCCCGCAGGTGGAACGAAGCTGCTGGCCGACGGAAAGGAAGTCGGGCACGTCACCAGCTCCGCGTATTCGCCGGCACTCGACCGTCCCATTGGCATGGGCTACGTCCGCCGAGAACACAATGCTCTCGGCAGCCGGTTGCAGTGGTCCGCTGCGGAGAAAAAGGGCGAAGCCGAGGTCATCGAGCTGCCCATCGTCACGGTGAAAACTGTCCACGGCCGCTCATCTTCCTGAGAAGCCATCCGTCATCTCATAAGCGGTCTCGCGGCCACGTTTGCTTTGCTCTGTTATCCCGACTAAGCCGAGGCGATCGAAAATTCCGGCCCTGCCGGAACGAATCTCTCCGTCAAGCAACTTCCAGAGGGATTCCTCGGTTCGACCAACACTGTCGCCCTCGGACTCACATGGAATGGGGGTTCATCCGCGAAGGGGCGGGAGGGGCTTGAAAAGAAAATGCCCGCCGCGCTGCGGGCATCTTGCCTTTCGTCTCTCAACTCTCGACTTTGAATTTCAGACTTCCGATTCAGCTTAGGTTCAATGCCTTTCGGAAGCTGCCGCGCTCGGCGTCAATTTTCTTCTGCAGTTGCAGGATGGAATAGATCAGCGCCTCGGGCCGCGGCGGGCAACCGGGCACATAGACATCGACAGGGATGACCTGGTTGACGCCCTGCACGATGGCGTAGTTGTTGAACACACCCCCGGAAGTCGCGCAGGCCCCCATTGAGATCACCCACTTGGGCTCGGGCATCTGCTCGTAGAGCTGCTTGATCACTGGCGCCATTTTTTGCGATACGCGGCCGGCGATGATCATCAGGTCGGCCTGCCGGGGCGAGGGCCGGAAAACCTCGGCGCCGAACCGCGCGATGTCGTAGCGCGCCGCGGCCATGGACATCATCTCGATAGCGCAGCAGGCCAGACCGAACCCCAGCGGCCAAATCGAGTTCTTCCGCGCCCAGTTTACGGCCTTGTCCAGCACGGTGAAAATAATGCCTTCCTCGGCCAGAAGCTTTCCCATATCCTCGGGCCGCTCCAGCGTCACGTTTCTGCCAGGCGCCACGCTCATCGCTTCTCTCTCCTCACTTGTATTCTCTCATAGGGTCGTCACTGCGGACAAATTCGGATGACGAACCGATGCGCCTGTAGATTCCGGTGGATGCGTCGGCCGAACCACTACGGGTTGAGGACGATTTTGCCGAACTGCTCGCGCTTCTCGAGCAGTTCGTGGGCTTGGGCGCACTGTGCGAGCGGCATGATGCGGTCGATCACGGCGCGGAGCTTGCGCTGGCCGATCAGCTTGAGCACCGTGTAGAGCTCGGCCTTGGCGCCCATGTAGGAGCCCAGAAGGGAGAGTTGCCGGCTGAACAGGTAGCGAATATCGATTTTACCCTCGTAGCCGGTGGTCGCGCCGCAGGTCACCAGCCGCCCGCCGGGGGCGAGGCTGCCCACGCTCATGTCCCAGGTGGCGATGCCGACGTGCTCAAACACCACGTCCACGCCGCGGCGCTCGGTCAGGCGTTTTACCTCGTCGAGAATGTTCTGTTTGCTGTGGTTGATCGTTTCGTCGGCGCCCAACTCGCGTGCCTTGAGGAGTTTCTCATCGCTGCCCGCGGTGGTGATGACACGCGCGCCCAGAAATTTCGCAACCTGGATGGCGGCACTGCCCACGCCGCTTCCCGCGCCAAGCACCAAGACTTCCTCGCCCGGCTGCAAATCCGCCCGGGCGACCAGCATGTGCCACGCGGTGAGAAACACCAGCGGCACCGCCGCCGCCTCATCGAACGACAGATCCCCGGGAATCGGAATGCAGTTCACCTCGGGCGATCGGACATACTCGGCGCAGCCGCCATCCACCATGTAACCAAAGTTCGTGTAGCGCCGGCAGCGGTTGTCTGCGCCGGCCAGGCACTGCTGGCACAGCCCGCAACTCACCCCCGGCGCAAGCACCACCTTCTGCCCCACCTTGAGGTGTGTTACCAGCTCGCCGACCTTGGCGACCTCGCCCGAGATGTCGCTGCCGGGAATGTGCGGCATGGGGAAAGTGATGCCTGGCAGGCCGCGCCGCACCCACAGGTCAAGGTAGTTGAGCGCGCAGGCGCGCACACGCACCAGGACCTCGTTAGCGCTGATCTTGGGCTCGGGCACTTCGGCGTAGCGCAACACCTCCGGCCCACCATGCTGAGAAAAAACGATCGCTTTCATCTCTGGCGGCCTCTTACCAGCCTAAGACGTACGCAAACACGAGGGGAGCGACAATGGTCGCGTCGGATTCGATGATGAACTTCGGCGTGTTCACTCCCAGCTTGCCCCAGGTAATCTTCTCGTTGGGCACGGCTCCGGAGTACGAGCCGTAGCTGGTGGTGGAGTCGCTGATTTGGCAGAAGTAGGCCCACAGGGGGACATTTTCTCGCCGCAAGTCCTGGTGCAGCATAGGCACCACGCAGATTGGAAAATCCCCGGCGATGCCGCCACCGATTTGGAAAAAGCCCAGAGGAGACTCGGCCGTCGTCCGGGTGTACCACTCGGCCAGTTCGGTCATGTACTCGACTCCCGTTTTCACGGTGTGCACATTGCGGATGTTGCCGCTGAGGCAGTGGGCCGCGTACATATTCCCCAGCGTGGAGTCCTCCCAACCCGGAACGAAGATGGGCAGGCTTTTCTGCGCCGCCGCCATCACCCAACTGTCCTTCGGGTCGATCTGATAAAACTCCTTGAGCTTGCAAGCCACCAGCACCTTGTAAACGAACTCGTGCGGGAAGTGGCGCGCGCTGTTTCGATCCGCCCGCTGCCATTCCTCAAACACCGCGGTCTCGATTCGGCGCATGGCCTCCTGCTCCGGGATGCAGGTGTCGGTCACGCGGTTCAGGTGGCGCCGCAGCAGTTCGGCTTCGTCCTTTGGGGTCAGGTCTCGGTAGTGCGGCACGCGCTCGTAATAGTTGCGCGCGACCAGGTTGTAGAGATCCTCTTCCAGGTTGGCTCCCGTGCAGCAGATGGCATGGACTCTGTTCTGTCGGATCATCTCTGCGAGCGACAAGCCGAGTTCCGCGGTGCTCATGGCGCCAGCCAGCGTCAGGAACATCTTGCCGCCTCCGTCGAGCAGCGCGCGGTAACCTTTGGCCGCATCCACCAACGCGGCCGCATTGAAATGCCGGTAATGGTGGTCAATAAAATGGGAGATGGGCCGCATTTTGCTCCTGCCTCAGATAAAAATCATCGGATACCACCAGCCGGGGGACAAAATTATCATATAATGATGCGTAGCGGTGAGGGGAAAGAGCAAAATTTGGATTCTCCCGCCGTGCTGGACCTGCATAGCGAGGGATCTGCCTGGGCATGACCATGGATATTTTTGAAGAAATCGTTCGGCTCCGCCGCGAAGGCAAGCGCGCTGCCCTTGCCACCATCGTCCACACCAACGGATCCATCCCCAGCTATGAGAGCTCACGCATGTTGGTGCGCGAGGATGGCTCAATCGCTGGCACCGTCGGCGGCGGCTGCGTGGAAGCGGAGGTCTGGGCCGCGGCCAAGGATGTCATCCGCGGCGAGGCGCCGCGCAAGATGACCTTCAACCTCAATAACGAGGCCAGCTACGACAACGGCCTGATTTGCGGCGGCACACTCGAAATTTTTGTCGAGCCCATCCTGCCCCAGCCAGGGCTGTACATCTTCGGCGGCGGCCACGTTTCCATTGCGCTGGCGCAGGCGGCGCACACCGCCGGCTTCGCTATCGGCGTGATCGATGACCGCGAATCGTTTGCCAACGCCCAGCGTTTTCCCATGGCGTGCGAAATCTTCACCAGCTACGAAGACGCGTTTGAAAAACTCCGCCCCAACGCCTCAAGCTACCTGGTGATCGTTACCCGGGGCCACAAGGATGACATGCGCGTGCTCCGCTGGGCCGTCGGCACCCAGGCGCGGTACATCGGCATGATCGGCAGCAAGCGCAAAGTGCTCTCCGTGTACAAGGCACTGGAAAAAGAAGGAGTGCCGACGGAAAAGTTTGAGAGGGTTCGCGCGCCGGTGGGATTGGAAATAGGCGCGCTTACTCCGGAAGAGATTGCCGTCAGCATCGCGGCTGAGCTGATTGCGGTCCGCCGCAGCGCCCGAGACCTCCCGCACAAGGCGGTCCAGCTTGCCAGGGCCAGCCCAACTGTGGCTGGCTGAGGAGTGCAATGCTTGCCGCCGTGATTCTGGCCGCCGGCGAATCCCGCCGGATGGGCTCGCCGAAGGCGTTGCTCCCCCATCAGGGCCGGCCCTTTCTCCAGCACCTGATCGATGTCACGCGCCATCCAAGGATAGGATTCACGCGGGTGGTGCTGGGGGCCAACGCCGAGGAGATACGCGAGCAACTCACACTCGATCCCACCACCGTCGTCGTCAACCCGCAATGGGAGCAGGGCCAGATCTCTTCCCTTCAAGCCGCGCTGGGTAGCCTGCCGACGGGAACTACCGACGGTATCCTGCTCTGCTTGGTGGATCACCCGCTGATCAGTACCTCGCTCGTCAGCGCGCTCATCGAGAGGTTCTACGCGAGCGGCAAACTCATCGCGCTACCAACATACAAAGGCAAGCGCGGTCACCCCGTCATTTTCGCGAGCGCGCTGTACTCGGAGCTGCTTGCCGCACCGCCCCAAACCGGTGCGCGCGCAGTGGTCTGGGCGCACTCGGCTGACGTGCTCGAGGTGCCCACAGGGGAAGAAGGCGTCGTGGTCAACCTGAACGACCCCCAGGCGCTGAAGCGCGCCCTGGGCAAGGCCTGACTCAGAATCGAACATCTCCGCAGACACAGGGACACGGTGCAAAGGTCTTTTGCCTCGGTGCCTCTGTGGCCGATCTAACCAAGGGCAGCGAGGACGGCTTCCAGGGCGTCGCCGGCGAGTTGGCTGCCATGCACAGTGGCCGGAGGCAAGCCGCCTAGCGCCTCGGAGATTTGCGTGGCGGTGATTCCTCGGACCTCATCGAGCGTTTTCCCGCGGATCACTTCGGTGAGCAATGAGCTGCAGGCAATCGCAGTCACGCAGCCGCGCGTCTTGAACCGCGCTTCGGCGATGTGCCCACCCTCCAGCCGAACCGCGAGTTGCAGGATGTCCCCGCAGACCGGGTTGCTGACCTCTACGGTCACCGTGGCGTCGGCAAGCTCCCCTGCGTTCCTCGGGCTCTTGAAATGGTCCAGCACCGCAGCGCTGTACATGCTCCGCAGTATCCCAGCGCTTCTGCCCCAGTGCAACACAGCCCACCTGCAACTCTCAGTCAGAGGAGAAAGCCTCTCAGCGCTGGGTCGCTCGTTCAACTGCCTCCAGGTGAAGAGCGCGCGCAGGCCAAACCACTGCCGGCATCCTCACCGGCGGGGCACTTGGCCTACCGAGCCGAAGCGTTGTCGGAAGCAGCGCCGTGTGCTCTAATGCCCTCGACCGTCAAACAGAGCGGCTGACATGCCTGAGATTGCCAAAACGACCGGCGGCTTCTTCGGAAAAATCTTCCGCTGCGACATCCGGCGCTTCCTTTCCGCAGAGGCGTCGTCTCTCGCCTCGCGCTCGCTAATGACATAATTTGCCAGACGACGGTACGATGACGCGGTTGAACCACAACAGCCAGCGGATCGTTTCGCTGGCCCCCAGCGCGACCTCGATCTTGGTGGCGCTCGGCGCGCGGCGCCAGGTCGTGGGGGTCACGAAATGGTGCGCCGACGTTGCCGCGGTAGGACGGCTCCCGCGCCTGGGCGATTGCTGGTCGCTCGATCCCCAGCGGGTGCTCAGGCTGCGGCCGACATTGGTGATTGGCTCGGTGCCGTACAAGCAGGAGACTGTGGCCAAGCTGCTGGAGAATCCGCTGACGTTCTTGGCCATGAATCCGCGCACTTTGGCCGACATCGAGTCCGACATCCTTCTGCTCGGTCGAATCACAGCGCGAGAAAGGGCCGCCCGAAAGCTCGCTGCCGGTATGCGGAAGGCGTTCGCCCAAATAAAAGTTCAGGCCTTTCGCGCCCGCCCCTTGGCAGGCACTCAGGGTAAACCGCGAGTTTATTGCGAGGCGTGGCCCAACCCGCGGATCAGTTCTCCACCGTGGGTGGATGAGTTGGTGCGCATCGCCGGAGGGCGAATGGTGGTTCCCGCGGGCGCGCGCGTCACCGACGCCGAAGTTGCGGCCGCGCGGCCCGAGGTCATTGTGATCGCTTGGACCGCCACGGGCGCGCGTCCGCAGGCCAAGACAACGCTCGCCCATCCCGCATGGCAGGATGTCCCCGCAGTGCGAAACGCCCGCGTTCACGTCGTGCGCGATGAAATCCTGAACACGCCCGGACCGCCGCTGGTGGAAGGAGCCCGGGAGCTATTCCGCATCTTGCATCCGGATCGTCCTGAGCGCGGAGGCTACCGCAGATAATGATCACAGTCGTGGCCGCGCTCATCCAGCAAAACGGGCTCCTGCTAATTTGCCAGCGCCGCCGCACCGACGCTTTCCCGCTGCGATGGGAGTTTCCCGGCGGCAAGGTGAAACACGGTGAATCCGCAGCCGCGGCTCTGGTGCGGGAGCTCGCCGAAGAGCTCGGTGTGACTGCCGTCATTGGCCATGAACTCTACCGCACGCGTCACCGCTACGCCGAATACGCTGATGAGCTCGAGCTGATCTTCTTTACCGCCGCAATTCCCGCCCCGCACGATACCGGGTCCATCCGCAATCTGGCCTTTGAAAGAATCGAGTGGGTGGAACCCACTGCGCTCGAACAGTACGATTTCCTGCTTGCCGATCGAGAACTCATTTCCCTGCTGACGAGCGGCGCCTTGCGCGTCCCCTGAACCGTCCGGCGCAATGGGGCGTCGCGTATACCCAGCTATATGTCACGGCACCTCAATCGCGACCCACGCTTGGCAGTCAGTCTCAAATAGAACGGCATCTGTAAAACGGTCCAGCGGGGGTCACAAGCAAGAACCTGCGACTGACTGAGTCGTTTTCTTGACATGGCTTGCAGCGAACAGTACATTGGTTTTTAGCGTCTCTCCGGAGCCGTCAGAAAATGTTGCTGTCGCGCGATTACGTCGGATACATGGCGGGCGAGCTGGTGAAGCGCTTGGTGGCGACCCAGATGATCGAAGCCAAGGCGCCCGAGGAACTGGTGCAGCGCATTCGCCGAACCATGCTGGAGGAGCTGACCGTCGAGGACCGATTGAACGAGGAAGTGCGCCAGATCCTGAGCGAGCACGCCGACGAAATGCGCCGGTCGGGAGCCTCCTACCAGGAAATGTACAAAAAGGTGAAGACGGAACTCGCCCGGCAGAGGAAATTAATCCTGCGATAGGGACGCCTCTAAATGCGCCTGAGCCGCGAAAAAATCGTCCGCCTCTCTCACGCGGTTACCGACGTCCTGGTGGCCAGCGAAGAGGTGGAATTCATCGAAGACCGGGACACCATCCGCCAGCAAATCGTGCAAATCCTGCAGACAGTGCTCAAGGAAGAGGAGCAGGTGGATGCGGAGGTCCGCCGCAAGATCGGCTCGCAGAAGCGGGAGATCCTCGAGGGCAGCGAGGAGTGGGATATCCTTTACCGCAAGTATTATGGTGAAGAGCTGAAGCGAATGGGTATTCAGCACCTGCCAAGCGAGCGATAAGGCGAACGGAAATAAAAAAGGGGGCGGCCGGTGTGGCCGCCCCCTTTCTTTTGTACCGGGAAGTTTACGGACGACGCTTCAGGGTCGGCCGGTCATCGTCGGTGTCATCGCCCTTCTGCGCGCCCTTGTCCTTCTTGTCCTTCTGCTGCTCCGTGCGCTTGCGGAGTGTGGGCTTGTCGCCCTCCTTGTCCTGTGCTTTGCGAGTGGACTGCAGCGCGCGGAGGCGGGCCTTCACAAGGTCGAACTCGGAGGTCGTAACGATGTACTGCTCCCGAACCGGAAGGATGGTAGCGATTTCCTTCTGCGTGTTCTGGATCCGCTCCGGCGTCGGGGGGTGCGTCGAGAAGACCTTGGGGATGCTGCCCGGTCGGCGGCGCTCCTCGGCCTGCACCTTCTCAAAGAAGGTCACGTAGGCGTTGGGATCGTAGCCGGCCTTGTACATGTATTGGAGACCCAAGAAGTCGGCTTCGCGTTCGGCGTCGCGCGAGAACTTCAGATAGCCCAGCGGGATGAAGAAGTTCAGGCCCTGGTAAATCCCGTAGCCGGCCCAGCCGCCGGGTCCCAGCAGGATCAGGGGAATCATCGCGAGCTGCGTTAGTTCACCCTTGGTGGCATTCTTGGTGCCGTGCCGGGCGGTGACATGGGCGATTTCATGCGCCATCACCCCGGCCAGTTCCGACTCTTCATCGGCACGCAGCACCAGTCCGCTATTCACGTAGAAAAACCCGCCGGGCAATGCAAAAGCGTTGATCTCGTCCGAGTCGATCACCTTGATGGTGAAGGGCACTTTGGCGTCGGAATTGCGCACCAGGTTCTGACCAACGCGGTTGACGAACTCCACCACGACAGGATCGTCCACCAGTTTGGCGGAGCGCTCCACTTCCTGCGCCAACTGCTTGCCGATGGCGATCTCTTTCTCGAGGGAGTAGAAATTCACACCCTTGCCGACGTTGCGGTTGCCGATCTGATCGACGTCGGACTTGGAATCCTTCTTCTGCTCTTTTTCTTTTTCCTGCGGAGCGGCAAGAGCCGGGCTGAAAGTCAGAAGGGTTGCCAGTATGCCAGCGAGAAACTGCTCGACGGGTCGCTTCATAAACCCCACCTCCGAACCACTCTGCCCATAGTATACACGGGTTACGGGGCTGTGTGCGCTCATAAGATGAGATGAGGTCAAGGGCCTGTAGGTTTCCTTAGCAACAGCGCGATCGCGGCGGGAGGGAGCTCGAGTACGAGCCTTCTGCTGGAGAGCCTGCGGCGTTCGCCAACATCTCCGGAATCACAAGGTTGCCAGTCTCTACGCCACATCTTCGCCCAGGATGTCCTGAAGACTGTTCACCTTGATACCATGCCCTTGCGCGATTGACATGCCTGCGGCTTCCTTCTAGAGTCGAAACGGGGAGGGGTAATGTCTGTCCGCCGGGTTCGGATCGGCCAGCAGTGGAAGAAAAACGAAACCGGTGAAATCTATCTGGTCACGAAGCTTTACACCGAGGCCCTGGCCACCGTTGCTGTGCTGCGCAAAGCCGGCGCAGAAACCGAGCCCTTGATCCGGGTGAAAGTTGTGCGGACCGGCGATGCGCAGACCATACCCGGTTTTTCTCCTGCGCAACAGTATGATGACTTCTAGCTGGCCCCCGGCGCCTCGACGTCTAGAAGTTACCCCGTGATTGCAAGTCCAGGGGCTGCGCTGAACCAAGCACGACCTGAGGCACGGAAGGCGTGAGGTCGCGAGAACCCGCCTTTGAAGAGGCAGGCTGCAAGGCATGACTAGCCGTACCGGCACGTACAGGCACGACATGTCGTGCCCCTACGCGTGCCCAACCGGTCCTGACGAAGCCCGGCCCTGACGCCAGTGAAACCCGAAACACTTACGAGGCGGCTCCTACATCGAGCGCACCGGCAACTTCACGACATCCTCTACCTGCATCACTTCGCGCACCAGGAAAGGTTCGGCGTACTCAACGCCGATCATCTGCCCGTAATAGCCGGCGATCAGGTGCACTTCCTGCTCGAGCCGATCGAGCGGAAGAGGAATCTTCGAGCGCGGGGCGCGGCGGCCGGGCTTGAACTGTGAAGCGTAGGCCAGGATGGCGCGGCGCCGGCGTTCAAACTGCCGCGTGATGTCCACTACAAAGGTCGGCCGCACGGAAACGTTGTATACCGTCGAGTACAGGACTTTGAATGGGCGGAATGCCTCGCCCTCGAGCGGCAGGCGCGCCAGCCCGGCGAGAAAGCAACCCTCGTAGGCGAGCTTGCCTGCGTTGTAGTGGTCCGGATGACGGCCTTCCCAGTAGGGGAGAATCACGGTGCGCGGCCGCAGTGCGCGGATCTTCCGAGCCACGGCGAGCTTATATTCCTCGTTCACTTCGAGGCGCGCGTCGGGCAGGCCGAGGTTCTCCCGCAGCGTCACGCCCAGGATGCGCGACGCTGCAGCGGCTTCGCGCCGGCGGATTTCCACAGTGCCGCGGGTGCCCATCTCGCCCTCGGTTAGGTCGAGGATGCCCACTTTGTAGCCGTTCTCGACCATCTTGATCAACGTTCCGCCGCAGGTCAGTTCAACGTCGTCGGGATGCGCCGCAATGGCGAGCAAATCGAGTTTCATCGCGCCTCCGCTCCGCCTTACCGAAGGAGCCTGATTGTAGGCAGCGGCGCCAACGGCGTCAAAGGCTCGATTCACAGGAGCAGGCGGGGTAGTATGTTCGGGCGCCGGATGCCCGCTATGATCGCGTCCGGATGGAGCGGGGAGGCCCGCCGTGGCGGAGTTGCCCTTCGACGGCCGCGTGGCGCTGGTGACCGGCGCCGCGCGGAGAATTGGGCGCAGCATCGCGCTCAAGCTCGCAGTTGAGGGAGCCAGTGTCGTCGTGAATTATTGCAACTCGAAGGCCGAGGCCGAGCAAGTCGCGGTGGAGATAACTAAGAGCGGCCGCCGTGCTCTGGCCTGGCCGGCGGACGTCTCGCGACGGGAGGAAGTCCATCGGATGTTTGCCGCAGTTGAGGGTGAATTCGGCCGACTGGACATTCTGGTGAACAATGCCGGAGTGTTTTTCCCCGCGGCGTTTGAGCAGTTGACTGAGGAGCAGTGGGACGCCGTCCTCGACACCAATCTGAAGTCGCAATTCCTGTGTGCGCAGGCGGCCGCGCCGTTGCTGAGGCGCCACGGCCGTGGCGCGATCATCAATCTCTCTTCGATCGGCGGACTGCTGGCGTGGCCAAAGTACATCCACTACTGCGTCTCCAAAGCGGGCGTCCTCATGCTCACGCGCTGCCTGGCGCGAGCCCTGGCGCCCGAGATTACCGTGAACAGCGTAGCCCCCGGCACAATCAGCTTTCCCAAGGATCCACCGGAAGTGGCGGAAGACTTCATCCGCCGCGCGCCGCTGCGGAAAACAGGCGCGCCTGAGGATATTGCCGGCACCGTTGCGTTCCTCGCACGGTCGGAGTTTATCACCGGGCAGGTGTTCGTCGTGGATGGAGGCAGGACACTCACCTAGCGCCGCGCTCAGAACAGTGGCGCCCCGACCAAGTCAGGACTCCCGTCGGAACGCGCTAAGCAGGGCTGCGTTGACGCTGTAGTTTGCATCCTGTACGATGATGCGGGGCGGTTAGCTCAGCGGTTAGAGCGTCCGGTTTACACCCGGAAGGTCGTCCGTTCGAATCGGACACTGCCCACCAGCAATAAACCGTCAAGCGGGGCCGTAGTTCAGTCGGTTAGAACGCCTGCCTGTCACGCAGGAGGTCGCGAGTTCGAGTCTCGTCGGCCCCGCCATATTTTCAACAACATGCAGTT
>Ga0209055_1001882_pt1 | contig 13515 bp, 12 predicted proteins | sample GraSoiAngelo_110_FD_185875 | JGI IMG/M metagenome (GOLD analysis project Ga0209055, IMG submission 185875) | Grasslands soil microbial communities from the Angelo Coastal Reserve, California, USA - 14_0903_12_30cm (SPAdes) (version 2) | ecosystem: Environmental > Terrestrial > Soil > Grasslands ... | reverse complement strand
TCACATGATGTTGCGTCAGCGGCCTATCCGCTGACTTGATCTGATCCGCGCCCACCTAAGCCCCCAAAATCTCAGCTCTTTCCGGAAACACCTTCCTCTTCGATTGAAGGGAGGTGAGTATGCCACTACCTAGGGATGTGTGTCACGCAGAAAATATTTTCCTACTCCGGGAGTGGTAGGATGGCGCAGGATCAACCGAGAAGACAGCCATGAGACTCCTGTTGATCGAGGACGACGAGCACGTGGCTGAGGTGCTGGCAGACGCCTTCGCGGCCGACGGCCACGAGACCGCGATCGCGCACACGGGCGAGGACGGTCTCGCGTATCTCGCGCGCGAACGTCCGGATGCGGTCGTTCTCGACGTCCGCTTGCCGACTCTCAATGGCGTCGGTGTGCTCCGGAAGATCCGCTCGACCGATCCCAACTTGCCCGTCATCATCATGACGGGTCTCGCGACGCAGGGCGAGCTCGCCGAGATTCGTCGACTCGGAGTCACCGAGATCGTGGAGAAGCCCGAGGTCCTGAAGCACTTCGGCGATGCCCTCGCGCGCATCGCGCGTCGGAACAAGCCTCAGGACGCGACGTAGAGCCGGTTCCCGCCCTCTTCCTTCGCTCGCGCCAACAAATCGGCGGCTTGATGGAGCATGTCTTCGGCCCGCGCAGCCGTTCGCGGATAGCTAGATCCACCGGCGCTCCACCCAGTTGTCTGCAGGCGTGCCGTCAGCCGGTCGAGAATCGAGGGTATGTGGGCTGTCTCAGCGTCGACGAGCAGCAAGGCGAGCCAGCCCTGAGTCCACAGCGCTACTGCGTCGGTGCCCCGGAGGTAATGCGTGATGCTTTCCGCGAGGTTGACGGGAGAGGACTCTCCGTTTCCGGTGGAGGCCGGTTCGATCGCGAAACACACGAGTGAAATGCTGTATCGGAGGCGCTGAGCTTTCTGAATCTCGAAGTCGACGAGAAAACGAAATAGCGGTTCGTCGACGAGCCACCCGCCTCCGGCGAAGCCACGCGGCTCGCTCGAGAAGAGATCCGGCATACGCCGGGCGGTGAATTGCAAGCTCAACGCCAGACCGAGCTCAATCGCGAAGATATTTCCGGAATAGGACTTTTCTCGGTTATGGGCGTGCTGCCATCGACCGCGCGTGTGAAAGGCGCTGCGCAGATTTGTGCAGTTCGCGGTAACTCAGGCCATTCGATCTGCGCACCACACAGTCCGACGTCACTACAAGGCCCCCTCGACACCCGCCGGCGGCACGTCCGCGCAGGCGGGGCTTCGGTATCGGCAAAGCGATACCCTTCAGGACTGAGAAATGCTGAATCAGCATCGTTCGACGAGCCTGCACGGTTCCGAGACGATGCCCGAGGCAGTCCCTCTTGAGCCGAAGGCAACGGCTGCCTCTGGGGCGTAGCGGCGGCGAGTCTCGGCCGCGCGGAAGCATCCGCCTGGCCACACCCGACGGCGGTCGCCGAGGCAGGTCAGGCCGGCCTGGCCAAGCGATCGGACGCTCGTTTCTTAGAGCCCCTTTTTCCGACTGAGCAAGAGCCGTCGTGTGCAGACGCCCACACCAACCAAGGCTGTCCCGAGCAGTACCAAGGTCCCGGGATCAGTCACGACAAATCCTGCAGACGCCGCAGCGACCGGCGCAGCCAACGCTACTACGCAAAGGATCAGAATCGAGATACCAAGCATCTTCTGCCTTGGTGAGCTCCTTTCAGAGTCCGTTACCACCCGACGAAATTCGTACGCATGGCGCATGCCAAAGCGCGTCGCTCGTGACATCCACCTTTGTTTCTGAGCAGATCACTCCATTCGCAAGAATTCCAAAGATGCAGTTCTTTGCGCAAAAACGGAAATCCGGCATCTACGTCGAGGGCGCCGGTCTGCCAACTCTGCTTCACCTCCTGTGCAACTTCCGGAAGTGTAAAACATTTCATCATGGGTCCCGGACTACCCACTTCAAGGCTGACCACAGTGAGGTCGGCTGCATCAGGATCCGGCCGCAGGTTCCTGTGAAAAATCACTGACATCTGCCGCCCTTCTGACCCCTGACGTCGCCTGGTACAGCATTTGCCCATACACTCACGCGATTCACAGCGCAGCCAGAGAATCACGAGGGGTGAAGACGCAGCCGATGACTGAACGAAAAGCTCTAGTGCTTGAAGTCGACGCTGCAACGCAACTGGGTCTGCTCGGCTTTCTCCAGGCTAGAGGATATCAATGCGTGGCCGCTTCGTCCCCAGGCGAAGCAAAGGACGCGCTCGCGTGCGGGAGCTTCAGCTTCACTCTGGTCGATCTGAGCGGCGGCGGAACAGACGCCGCGGAGCTCATGGAATGTCTGAAGCTGCATAGCGGAGACTCTGGTCCGGTCATTGCCGTCTCTGACCGGGCTGAGGACGGTCTTGCCGGGGCGCGTTTTGGAGTAGACGCTGTGCTCCATAAGCCGCTGAGTCTCGACGAGCTACAGCAGGCGATTGACAAGCTTGTTCGGCCGCAGGCCGAGGCGCTCGGGCCGGCTCCGGAACAGCTCGGTGGGCGGCTTCGACACGAGATGGAGCTCTGGCGAAGCCCGAAGATGCTCGAAGCGCGCCAGATCATCCGAGAGGCCGCCCGCGTCGATGTCACAGTCCTCGTGACCGGCGAAACCGGCACGGGCAAGGAACTCGTCGCCCGGGCGATTCACCACTTTTCGACGCGGCGGGCAGGACCGTTTGTGAAGGTCAATTGCGCGGCGATGCCGCGCGAGCTCTTGGAGAGCGAGCTGTTCGGCTACGAGCGTGGCGCCTTCACCGGTGCGCACAAGCTCAAGATCGGCAAGTTCGAATCGGCGCATCGCGGCACAATCTTCCTCGACGAGATCGGCGACCTCCATTCGGCGCTCCAGGCCAAGCTGCTCCACGTCCTCCAGGACGGCGAGTTCTCGCGCATCGGCGGCAAGTCGACGTTGAGCGTCGATGTTCGGGTCCTCGCGGCCACAAATCAGGATCTGGAGCGGGCAGTTGCGGAAGGCCGGTTCCGCGAAGATCTCTACTATCGTCTCAACGTCATTCATGTGCTTGTCCCGCCACTCCGCGAGCGTGCCGCCGAGATTCCGCTCCTGGCCAATTACTTTGTCGAACGGTACGCGAAGCTGTACCGACGGGACGGATTCAGGCTTCCGATGTCGGCGATGGACCGGCTGACGCGCCACCGCTACCCAGGCAATGTTCGCGAGCTCGAGAATCTGGTGAAGCGCATGATCGTCCTCGACGATCCCTTCATGTCCAGAATCGCGCTCCCTGACGCGGCCGGGAACGGTGGGCGATCCATTTCACCCTCCCTGTCGACTTCAGAGTCTTCGGCAGCGACCTTGGAGCCTTCTCTCAAAGAAATCTCGCGACGGGCGTCCCAGGCCGCTGAGCGCGCAGCGATCGCCAAAACGCTCGAGCAAACGGGCTGGAATCGCGTGCGCGCGGCACGGGCGCTGCGGATCAGTTACCGGGCTCTGCTTTACAAAATCAAACAGGCCGGGCTCAATGCGGAGCGATCATCCGCTCGCTCCGCCTTGTGAGGCACACGTCATGAGGCATACCGCTGTCTACCTACTGGTCGCCGGTCTGCTCTTGGAGCCTGCATTGATGGACGTCGCACCCGCCGGTGCTCAGGCACCGCCGGCCGTTTCGGCGGAGTCCGACACCGGCCGAGCCGTCTCGGCGGAAACGTACCGGATCGGCCCGGAAGATATGCTGCAGATCTCGGTCTGGAAGAACGAGGCCCTGACCCGAGCGGTGCCCGTCCGGCCGGACGGCATGATCTCGCTGCCACTCGTGAACGACGTGCGGGCGGCAGGACTCACGGCGCTCGAGCTCCGCGAGGTCCTGACTCGGAAGCTCACGGAGTTTATACCGAGCCCAGAGGTCTCTGTCATCGTTTCGGACATTCGAAGCCTCAAAGTCTCGGTCATCGGCGAGGTCACCAAGCCGGGTCGTTATGAGCTGAAGAGCTGGGCGACCGTGCTCGACGTCCTCGCCCTGGCAGGCGGCTTCACCCAGTTTGCTTCGCGCGCCCGAATCGTCATCCTTCGCCCGGACGGAGCGACGATGAAGCGCATTCCCTTCAACTACAACAAGGTTGCTGCAGAACAAGACAACTTCTACGTCCGCAACGGCGATGTCGTCCTGGTGCCATGAGGGCCGCTCGGGCTAAGGAGTGACCGACCCAAAATGATCGAAGAGACACGGAAGCAGTCGGCGCTCGATACGGTGCTGGCGATCTGGAGCCGGCGGAAGTGGTTAGCGATCCTGGCCTTCGCCGCCCCGTTGGCGGCCGGCGTGAGCCTCATCATCTTCATGCCGAACATCTATCGGTCTGCGGCGACGGTGCTCGTCGATCGTCAGCAGGTTCCCGAGTCCTTTGTGCGGTCGACGGTGACCAGTGCGCTCGAGACTCGGCTTCAAACCATCAGCCAGGAAGTCCTCAGCCGTTCCAGGCTGGAGGCTCTGATCAATCGCTTCAACCTTTACGCCGATCTGCGCAAGGAAGCAACGCTCGAAGACGTCATCGGGCGTATGCGCGGCGACATCAAGCTGGAACTCAAGAGCGCCGAGCTCAGAGGCCTGCGCGAGGCGACCGTGGCCTTCACGATCAGCTATCAGGGGAGGGAGCCGACCACAGTCGCGCTCGTCGCAAACACGCTCGCGTCTTTCTACAACGAGGCGAACATGAAGGCGCGCGAGCGCCAGGCGAGCAGCACCGCGGAGTTTCTCAAAGCGCAACTGGCTGAAACGAAGAAACGGCTCGACGAGCAGGAGGAGCGGGTGAGCGGGTTCAAGCGTCGCCATCTGGGCGAGCTACCCCAACAAATGGAGACGAACCTGGCGACCCTGGACCGCCTCCATGCGCAGCTTCGCCAGAACGCCGACAGCCAGACGCGAGCCGCGGAACGCCGTCAGGCGCTTTCGAGCCAACTGGCGGAAGTCGAGTCATTCCCGGCGTACGCGCCGTTGGCCGGGCCAGTGGCCGGGCTGCCCGCGCTCGGCGTCGCGGAGCCGACGCGGCTGGAACAGGAGCTGGCACAGAAGAAGAAGGATCTGGAAACGGCTCGCTCGCAATTTACGGACAGATACCCCGACGTCGTCAAACTGGCGGCCGAGGTCGCGGCGCTCGAGAGGGAGTTCGCCGCCGCCAAAGCGCGCGCGCCCAAGCCTGCGGCGAACCCGACCACGGCGGCGGCATCTTCGCCACCGCCCCCGCCCGTCTCGCCCGTCACGCCGTATGTGCTCCGGCTGAAGGAGGCGCTCAGCGAGGTGCAGACAGAGCTCAAGGTCCTCAAAACCGAAGAAGGTCGTCTCCGCGAGGGTATCGGGACTTACCAGCAACGAGTCGACAACGTCCCGCGACGGGAACAGGAGTTCAAAGAACTCTCGCGCGACTACGAAAGCACCCGTGAGCTCTACGCCTCACTGCTGAAGCGCTACGAGGAAGCCCAGCTCGCCGAAAGCATGGAACAGCGTCAGCAAGGTGAACAATTCCGGGTGCTCGACCCGGCGGTCCCGAACACCCAGCCGGCGGCGCCCAATCGCGTTCGACTCCTCCTCATGACGCTCGCAGCTGCCGTCGGCGTGGCCGTAGGGGCCGTCGTGCTGCGCGAGAACATCGACACCTCCTTCCATGGTGTCGACGAGCTTCGAGCGTTCACCGAGGTGCCCGTGTTGGTCAGCATTCCTCGAATCGTGACCAGAACGGATCTCTATCGAAGAGGATGGCGCATGCGTCTCGCCGCCAGCGCGGCCTTGGTCGGTCTCGTCGCAATCGTCGGCCTCGCTTATATCGCCGCCAACGGGAACGAGCGCCTTGTCGGGCTCCTAGCCCGGGTCGCGTCGTGAGGACTTTGGCATGTATCTAACGTTCTACGGCTTAGCGGAGAGGCCCTTCAATGCGACCCCGGACCCAAAGTTCCTCTATATGAGTCCCGGGCACAAAGAGGCGCTCGCCCAGCTCGTTTACGGGACCCAGGAGAGGAAGGGGTTCATCGTCCTGACCGGCAAGGTGGGCACGGGAAAGACCACGCTCCTGCACACGCTTCGTCAGCGACTCAACGGGCAGGCCGCGATCGCGTTCGTCTTCAATTCAACCCTGGCCTTCGACGAGCTCCTCGAGTACGTCCTCGAGGACCTCGGCGTCCCCCAGCGAGGCCCGTCGCGTGCGCAGCGACTCATCGCGTTGAATAATTTCCTCATCGAGCGCGAGCGGGTGGGCCAGAACACGGTCCTCATCGTCGACGAAGCCCAGAACCTTGACGTCTCTACGTTGGAGCAGATCCGCCTACTCTCGAATTTCGAGACGCCGACGAGCAAGCTCCTGCAGATCCTGTTGGTCGGGCAACCTGAGCTCAAGACCAAGCTCAATCTGCCCGAGCTTTGGCAGCTCAGGCAACGCGTAGGCTTGCGGTGCCAGATCCCTTCGCTCACGCTGGAAGAGACTCGCGCCTATATCCGAACCCGGTTACGCATCGCGGGCGCCCGGGATCTGAGTGTGTTCGTCGACGGGGCCGTAGACCGCATCGTGGCCTATTCGGGCGGGATTCCAAGACTCATCAATACCGTTTGCGACCACTGCCTGCTCTTCGGGTACGCCGACAATAAGCGCCGCATCGATCGGACTATCGTCAATCAGGCCATCGAGTATCTGGAGGACGGCGTACGGTCTCCGGAGAAAGTGAGAGGCGCTGCCAGTGCGAAAGCCCGGCTGCTGGTTCGGTGGAGCGTTGGAACCCTCATGGTGACCATCGGGAGCGCCATCGCCGCTCTCGCCCTCAAAGCCAACTCGGCCGCGCTGGTCATCCAGTCAGTGCGCCAGCTACTACTTCCATGAGCAGATTTTTCAAAGCCCTCGAGCGAGCTGAGCAGGAACGGGCGCTCCGCGTCGTCGCCTCACCGCCGCCGGCGCCCCCGTCTGAGACGAGTCCTACCGTTCCAGAGACGGTCCCACCTCGGCCCAGCCCCGCCGCGCCGAAAACGACGCCGCCCCGGGCGCAAGAGACCTTTTTCAGGCCTCCACGGGCCGCCGCTACCGCCGGACGCGCAGAACGCATCATCGGGGTCGAGGAACATCTGGTGAGCCTGCTCGCGCCGACCTCGTTCGAAGCCGAGCAGTATCGGGCGCTTCGTCACAAGATCGAACAGCTCCACAGGTCCACCGACCTCACGACGATCGCGGTCTCGAGCCCCGACGCTGGCGACGGCAAGACGACGACGACGCTCAACCTCGCGGGCGCGCTTGCTCAAGCGCCCGATGCGCGGATTCTCCTCATCGACGCCGATCTGCGCGGGGCGAACGTGGCGATGTACCTGGGGCTCGACGAGCACACCGCGCCCGGTCTCGTCGACGCGATCTTGAACCCCAGTCTCACGCTCGGAGCCGTGGTGCAAACGCATCCATACTTGAACCTGACGGTCATTACAGCGGGTCGGCAGCCAACCTCCCCCTACGAGGTGTTGAAGTCGCCTCGGCTCGGGGAGCTCCTCGCCGAGGCTCGCGAGAAGTATGACTACGTCATCGTCGACACCCCGCCACTCGTGTCGGTCCCCGACAGCCAAGTCCTCGCAAGATTGGTCGACGGATTCGTGCTTGTGGTCGGGGCCCATCGCACACCCCGCAGGCTCCTCTTGGAAGCGCTGAATCTCCTGGAGCCGACCAGGGTCGTTGGGTTGGTCTTCAACGGCGACGATCGCCATCTTTCGAGGGATTCGTATGCCTCGAAGCGCGTCTACGAGATGACCGTAGACGGGACTCGGCGGCACAGATTTAGCAGCAGATCACGCGGGAGACAGACCAGCTCCGACGAGTGACGTCTCTCACGAGAGTCACCGTGGTGGTGGATGTCAAAACACGCGGCCGGATTCCAGGCTGCGTAACAGAGAGTTTTGATTGGTGCCTGCACTCGTGAGAGTGAGGAAAACCAAAGGGGGCGAAGCCTTGCCGGAAATCGCTGAGCGTCTCGGGGTCCCACGCTGGCGCGTTCTCTGGACGCGCAGCAATTGCGAGCAACTCGTCCACGACCAGCTCGCGGCGAAGGGATTCGACCTGTTCTTTCCGACCGCCGAGGCGTGGTCGAGGCGGGGAGGGGTTCGGGTGCGCGCTCGCGTTCCGCTGTTCAGAGGCTATCTTTTCATGCGCTACGCCATCGACAAGCTGACCTACTTGGAGATCCGCAAGGCGCGCGGGGTGGTGCGGGTGCTCGGCGAAACGTGGGACCGGCTCGACGCCGTCCCAGATTCTGAGATCGACGCCGTTCAAAGGCTGGTTCGCACCGATATTCCGATCTTCCCGTATCCGTATCTCCGTGAAGGGCAGCGAGTACGCATCACTGATGGTCCGCTCGCCGACGTCGAGGGGCTCCTGGTGCGCGGACATCCCAAGAAGGGCGTCCTCGTGGTGTCGGTCGAGCTCCTCCAGCGCAGCGTCGCCGTCCACATCGACTGCACCCACCTGGAAGCGGCGTAAGGGCAAACAGAATGTGTGGAATAGTCGGCTACGTCGGTCACCAGGACGCGGTGTCCTTCATCCTACCCGGCCTTCGCCGGTTGGAGTACCGAGGGTACGACTCGGCGGGGATCGCCACGGTATCCGGACAATCGCTCGACATTCGAAAGACGACCGGAAAAATCGCGGATCTCGAGGCATTGATCGCCTCCGACAGGCCTGAAGGCGCCCTCGGTGTTGGTCATACGCGGTGGGCAACCCACGGACGGCCGTCGGACACCAACGCGCATCCCCACATCGATTGCCAGTCTCGACTCGCCGTCGTCCACAACGGGATCATCGAGAACTACCGCGAGCTACGAAAGACGCTCGCGGCGGACGGGCACCGGTTCCGCTCTCAGACGGACACCGAAGTCATCGCGCACGTGATCGAGCGCTACCAAGCGGACGGGCTCGTCGCGGCCGTGCAACGCGCTGCGCAGGACCTCCAGGGTGCCTTCGCCGTCGTCTGTGTGGCGGCGAGCGCACCGCGCACGCTGGTCGCATTCCGCCGCGGGAGCTCTCCGCTGGTCGTGGGATATGGCCGAGGGGAGATGTTTCTCGCGTCGGACGTCCCGGCCCTTTTAGGTAGGACGCGAGAAATCCTCGTCCTGGAAGACGGTGAGCTCGCGGTGTTGACAGCAGACGACATCATCCTGCGTAGGTTCGACGGGGCTCCGGTTCGGCGATCGCCACGTACGGTCGATTGGGACGGCGAGGCGGCGGAGAAGTCTGGATATTCCCATTTCATGCTCAAGGAGATCTGCGAGCAGCCCGAAGCCGTCCAGAACACGATCCGCGATCGAGTGGACGTCGACGGGGCCGACATCCGGATTCCCGAGCTTGGACTGAAGGATCGCGAGCTCACCGGGCTCAACCGACTGTGCTTCGTCGCGTGCGGTACCTCGTGGCACGCTGCGCTAGTCGGAAAGTATCTGGTCGAAGCGTTTGCCCGGCTCCCGGTCGAAGTCGACATCGCCTCCGAATTCCGGTATCGCCGGCCCGTCGTCGATAGCCGGGTCTTGACTGTTCCAATCTCGCAATCCGGCGAGACCGCGGACACTCTGGCCGCCTTGCGGGAAGCCAGGGATCAGGGATCGAGGGCGGTCGCGATCTGCAACGTGGTAGGCAGCTCGCTGGCACGAGAGGCGGACGGGGTTGTCTACACCCGGGCCGGAATCGAGATCGGCGTCGCCTCCACCAAGGCGTTCACGTCCCAGCTCGTTGCGGTCACGCTCCTGGCCCTCAAGCTCGGGCTCGCGAGGGGCTTCGTCGATCCCTCGATGGTGCGTCAGGTGGTCAAGGGCCTCATGGAGCTGCCGGAGCTCTTGTCGATCGTGCTGCGGCAGAGCGAGGCGATCCGAGAGATCGCAGAGCACTTCGTCGACCGTCACCATTTCCTCTATCTGGGACGTGGACTGCTCTTCCCGCTGGCCCTCGAAGGCGCCCTGAAGCTGAAAGAGATCTCGTACATCCATGCCGAGGGGTACCCGGCCGGAGAGATGAAGCACGGACCGATCGCGCTCATCGACTCGCGCATGCCGGTGGTCGTCATCGCCCCGAAGGGATCGACCTACGAGAAGATTATCAGCAACCTCGAGGAGATCAAGGCACGGGACGGTATCGTCATCGCGGTCGCCACCGAGGGCGACACCGAGATCGGAAACATCGCGGACTACGTGATTCCCGTCCCGCCGAGCCTCGAGTGGCTGCAACCTCACCTGGTCGCGATACCGCTTCAGCTCCTCGCGTACCACATGGCCGTGCTGCGAGGCTGCGACGTGGACCAGCCCCGAAACCTCGCCAAGAGCGTGACGGTGGAGTAAACACGCCCCGCATGGTCGCCAAACAGCCATGATCTTGAAACTCGCGATACTGGAATCGATGTCGTTCTTTGCCGCGGTCTGCGGGGCGATCCTGATCCGGACGACGCCCTCTATGACCAACTGGACCGACGTCGCGATCCTATTGACCAAGGCACTCGCGATCTCTCTGTGCTGTACTGTCTCGTTCTACTACAACGACCTCTATGATCTCCGGGTCGTGCGGACCTTCGGCGAATTTGCGGCGCGCCTCTGCCACGTCTTCGGCATCGCCTTTATCCTGCTTGCCGCCCTCTACACCGTGTTCCGAGAGGTCCGAATCTCCAGTGAGCCGTTCCTCGTCGCAGTCCCCATCATCCTCGGTATCCTGCTGCCGCTCCGCGCGATTCTGTACGTTGTCGTGCGCAAGACGCCTTTCCTGGAGCGGGTGCTGATTCTGGGCACGACGCCGCTCGCCCGCACGCTCATCAAGGAGATCACCACCCAGCCGCACCTCGGCTACACCATCGTCGGCGTCGTCGACGGCGTGCCGGTCCCGGCTGACTCCCCTCTGGCGGATTTGTCGTGTGGGCCGCTTGAGCGCTTGGGAAAGATCCTCGCGGAGCTCCAGCCTAACCGAGTGATCGTTGCGCTGGCCGAACGGCGCGCGCGCCTGCCCGTTCGCGAGCTCCTGGAGGCGCGCGTCAGGGGATGCATCGTCGAGGACGGCGTCAACGTCTACGAGCGGCTCACCGGCAAGCTCGCCATCGAGGCCGTCACGCCGAGCAACTTGATCTTTTCCGGAGACTTCAGGAAGTCACGTCTCGATCTGGCCGCCGGCCGAGCGATCAGCCTGCTGGTCTCGGTCGTCGGGATGGTAGTCCTCTCTCCTCTGCTCGGGATCCTCGCGCTCCTGATCAAGCTGGATTCGTCCGGTCCGGTGTTCTTCGTTCAGGAGCGGGTCGGCATGGCCGCGAAACGCTTCAAGTTGATCAAGTTCCGGACCATGCATCGGGCTGACGCGCCGACGTCGGAGTGGGTGTGTGACAATGCCGAGCGCATCACGCGCGTCGGAAAGTGGCTGAGAAAGTTTCGGCTCGACGAGCTTCCGCAGTTCTTCAACATAATCCGCGGCGACATGAATCTGGTGGGGCCTCGACCCCACCCGGTGTCGAACTTCGAACTCTTCATCGCGAACATCCCGTACTACTCGCTGCGCGCCGTGGTTCGCCCGGGCATCACGGGTTGGGCCCAGGTCCGGTACGGATACGCGAACAACCTCGACGAAGAGACCGAAAAAATGCGGTACGACCTCTATTACATCAAGCACCTCGCGGTCTCGTTCGATATCCGCATTCTCTTCGACACGGTCAAGACCGTGCTGTTCGGATCACAGTCGGTCGAAGCTGATCAACACCGGGTCGTTCTGCTACCTGGAAAAGTATCAACCGGACATCCGCTGGAGGTCGCAAAGTGAACGATTCTCGTCTATCTGTGAGTATTCGAGAGCGCACCGCTCGTATCGCCATTATCGGACAGGGATACGTAGGTCTACCGTTGGCGGTCGAGTTCGCACGCGCCGGCTTCAGCGTCGTCGGCGTCGACACCGACCTCGACCGTGTCGGTGCGCTCCAAGCCGGCCAAACCCACACGCCGGATCTGGCAAGCGAGGATCTGATCGCCCTGATCCGCCTGGGACGCTACGAGGCGACCGCAGACTTGTCGGTGCTCGAACGATCCGACGTCGTGATCATCTGTGTGCCCACGCCGCTCCGAAAATCCAAGGATCCGGACATCTCGTTCGTCGTCGCTGCCGGAACGGAAGTGGCGGCCCGCTACCAACCGGGCCAGCTCGTCGTCCTCGAGAGCACGACCTATCCGGAGACGACGGAAGGGCTCCTTCTCCCGATCTTCCAGGCCCGAGGAGCGAAGGTGGGCGAGGACTTCTTTCTCGCCTTCTCGCCGGAGCGGATCGACCCGGCAAACCCGACCTTCAAGGTCGGGGATATCCCCAAAGTCGTCGGTGGCGTAACGCCCGCCTGCACGCGCCTGGCCGCCAGCCTGTACGGGCAGATCGTCCCGCGCGTTCACGAGGTTTCGAGCCCGAAGGTGGCCGAGCTGGCAAAGCTCTACGAAAACGTGTTCCGGAACGTCAACATCGCGCTCGCCAACGAGTTCGCGCTCATGTGCCGACGCCTCGGTGCCAGCACCAAAGAAGTTATCGACGCGGCGGCCACGAAGCCCTTCGGCTTCATGCCCTTCTATCCGGGGCCCGGCATCGGGGGCCACTGCATCCCGGTGGATCCTCTCTATCTCTCGTGGAAGCTGCGGCTCGACGGCTACGAATCACGCTTCATCGCCCTGGCCGACGAGATCAACCGCGCCATGCCCTCCTATGTGGTCGAGGTGACCGCCGAAGCCCTGAATCGCCAGCGCCGTTGTTTGAACGGTGCCAGGATCCTCGCGCTGGGAGTCGCGTACAAGCGGGGAGTCGGCGACATCCGGGAGTCGCCGGCGCTCGAGATCCTCGGGAAGCTCCGGGAAGCCGGCGCCGACGTCTCGTACGCGGATCCGCGGGTTCCATCGGTTGTCATCGACGGTGTCCTCTTGAAGGCGACCGAGCTGACCGCCGAGGGCCTCACGTCGAGCGATTGTGTGCTGATCCTCACCGATCATCCTGAATTCGACTACCGCCAGATCGTCGAGCTGGCCCCCCTGGTGGTCGACACCCGCAGCGCCACATGGGGAATCCCGGCGCGGCCGGGCAAGGTCGTCTCGCTGTAGCGACAATGGAAGCGAAGCCAGCCATCGTGAATGCTCTCAGCGTGGACGTGGAGGAGTATTTCCACGCCAAAGTATTTCAGGAAGGGACGAACGGCGCGAGGGCAGGTCTCGAGAGCCGCGTCGAGGCGAGCACCGAGCGAGTGCTGACGCTCCTGGCTTCCACCAAAGCGCTGGCGACCTTCTTCGTCTTGGGACAGGTCGCCGCCGCCCACCCCAGCCTCGTCCGGAAGATCGTCGGAGAGAAGCACGAGATCGCCTGCCACGGCGACGCTCACGAGCTCGTCTCGCGCCAGACGCCGCTGGAGTTCCGTGCCGATGTGCGCCGCGCCAAGGCCATCCTCGAGGACATAACGGGAGAGCCCGTGATCGGTTACCGGGCCCCCAATTTCTCGATCGGCCGCGCCCAGGCCTGGGCGTACGACGTTCTTC
>Ga0209055_1001879_pt1 | contig 13534 bp, 14 predicted proteins | sample GraSoiAngelo_110_FD_185875 | JGI IMG/M metagenome (GOLD analysis project Ga0209055, IMG submission 185875) | Grasslands soil microbial communities from the Angelo Coastal Reserve, California, USA - 14_0903_12_30cm (SPAdes) (version 2) | ecosystem: Environmental > Terrestrial > Soil > Grasslands ... | reverse complement strand
TGCTGTTGACTCGATCGAGCCGCCGGTAGTCAGGATGATGGATGGCTCCGTCGTCAGGATCGACAACCCTAGCGAGGCTAGAGCTGTCAAGGATCGGATTGACAGAATTCTCTTTCTCGGCGATCTCCTGGTTGGATATGGCGAGTTTCTAGAAAACAACCGTACACTTGTCCCTTCAGGATTCGTCGAGGAGTGGTGGAGCCAACTCCTTGCTGAAAAGCTGAATACGTTTGAAGAAGATAGTAGGGTCCCACCGGTCTCGATTCCTCAAGAACGCCTTCACAGGCTAGCTACAAATCCGCTCACTACAATGCTCTCTGCGACAGAATCGTTGGAGATATCCCGGATCTTCAACGTTCCCCTACATCCCCTCTATACTTTCTTCTGGGATGCGATCAAACCTAATGAGCTGCAATACTTACGGGAGAGGATTCTCGAATTCTCAAAACCATCAGAAGAGACCATTCAGATTCCCAACGATGCAATGCTCAAGTCTCTCCTGGAGAGGCTCTGTCTTCCCCACAAGGTCCAAGGAGGCTCCGTCCAGATTGGAGAGAACGAGACCCTCATTCTGCGGGCAATTCTCAAGCCCGACAACCCAGACCCAGAACATGACGGGTCCAACACTCTAGAGCGTCTCAGCTATCTCGCCGGATTCCCTGTGAAGAGCAAGGCTCCGAATTATGTGGGAGCCAGAATGGGCCGACCGGAGAAAGCCAAGGAACGAGTCATGACGCCCAAGGTTCACTGCCTCTTCCCAACTGGTCAGTTCGGAGGAGTGCGCCGTGATATCGTGGAGGCGTCTCGGAAACTGGCCGTCAGCCTGGATGTTGTAGACAGGACGTGTCCTAGCTGCGATGCCTGGGAGCCTCGCGTCAGATGCCCTACATGTGGGACCTTGACGGTAGAGCACCAGTCGTGTCCAAGATGTGGCTTGCCTGGGCTCGGGCTCTGCAAGAATTGCAATGTGGAGACCGTTTCTTACAAGAACAAGCCAGTGGATCTCAAGCAGGTATTGGAAGCGGCTGTAAAACGCGTTGGACTTGCGAAATCACCCGAGATAATCAAGGGTACGAAAGGCTTGCTGAACAAGACTAAGACGCCGGAGCCTCTTGAGAAGGGGCTCTTGAGAGCTGGGAGGGAAGTCTCGGTCTTCAAAGACGGGACGATCCGGTTCGACGCGACTAATGCAATCCTGACACAGTTTCGGCCGAGCGAGGTAGGTCTCTCGATCGAGAAGGCCCACCTGTTGGGTTACGAGAAGGACATGGAAGGCAAACAACTCGAATCCCCGAGCCAGCTCTGCACGCTCGAAGTCCAAGATCTCGTGGTCCCGGAGACGTGCGCGCAATATCTGCTGAAGGCCTCCAAGTTTCTCGATGACCTTCTCTCCTCTTACTATGGGCTCGAGAGGTTCTACAATGCATCGAAGAGCGAGGATCTGATAGGCCGCCTCGTCGTGGGCCTTTCTCCCCACACGTCCGTAGGTGTCGTCGGCCGCATAGTAGGCTTCACGAAAGCGAGTGTCTGTTACGCCCACCCATTCTGGCACGCGGCGAAGAGACGAGACTGCGACGGGGACGAAGACTCGGTGTCCCTCCTACTAGACGTGCTGCTGAATTTCTCCCGGGAGTTCATGCCCGACAGAATCGGCGGCCTCATGGACGCCCCACTGCTACTGTCACCACTGCTCAATCCCGCGGAGATCGCGAGGCAAGCCCTCAACATCGAAAACGTTTCCCAGCTCCCAGTCGAGTTCTATGAGAAGACGTGGCAGGGCGCTCACCCGAGTGAAGTTGAGAGTCTGGTTCCGACCCTGAACTCGAATCTTGGGAGTGGAGGGGAACACTGGACTATTGGTTTCACGCACCCGACAGAGGATCTTGATAATGGAAGGCTGATCAGTTCTTACAAGGAACTTCCCACCATGCTTGACAAGGTCAAGGAGCAACTCCATCTCGCGGATCAGATTGTCGCGGTCAAGGGTGAGGAAGTGGCCGTCAAGGTTTTGTCGACGCATATCCTCAGAGATCTTGTGGGCAATCTCCGAACCTTCACCGGCCAGCGAGTCAGATGCACAAAGTGTGGATCGAAGCCGCGCCGTGTCCCTCTGGGAGGAACATGCCACAGATGCGGTGGAAAGCTTGCGGCCACGGTCTTCCGCGGCGGCGTCGAGAAGTATCTAGACGTGGCCACTGAGATGGTTCAGCGTTACAATATCCGAGAATACTATCGGCAGCGACTCGAACTCATCAAGGTCGAACTAGCGGAGACCTTCAAGGCGTTGCCTGTGGACAGGGAGCAGCAGAAGTTGTTCGTTGCAGACTTCGCCTGAGGGTCCGAGTCTGAGTCCTGCTTATCATCCGAGAGCGTACGTGTCGGGAATGAGGAACGTTAGTCGGGGACTAGCGTCTAGGACGAAGATAATCGAGATTATGGAGAAGGGAAAGAACAACATTCCTGAGATAAGTGAAAAGGCCGTGCTTAGCCAGAGTTGCGTCGGATATCATCTGAAGCTCCTCTTGAAGCAGAAAGTAGTGACCGCGTCACAGTCCGGCCGAGTTGGGAGATGGACCCTAACGAAATATGGACAGGAGAAACTCTTTTCCTAAAAAGAGTGGAAAAATGAAAGACATCGGCGAAGCAATCGCGGCGGTCATCATTCTGGGCTTGGGGGTTTCCATAACCATTCCAGCTATTGCTTCGGGCAGGTTGTTCTCTCTAGGTAGTGGACCCTGTCAGGAGGGCACCTCTGGTGACTGTTTGTTCTTGGCCATTCCCGTCGTCTGGGGACTTGCGGCAACGATTGTAGGATCAGTCTACGTCGCATTCTGGATCAGGCAGAAACCCTCAGATCCGGCAAGACCCTAGTTTTGGAATTGGGAGATGCTCTTCTGTAATGGTCCGACCTCGGTCGACATTGCTTTCCAGTCCAGCTCTGCTAGTCCTGCTAGTCTGCGGAACTCGTTGACGCTGCCCGGTCCGAATCCGGCAAAGTGGTTGTTGAAGAAGATGAATCCCTGTTTGAAGAGGTTCGATTTTTCCTCCAGCGTGTCGTACCATTTCTTCAGTACTTGCGACTGGTCTTTCTGTGTGCCGCCGAAGTTGGTGATGGTTCTGTCTCCGACCATTCGGAGATAGGCTATGTCGGAGGTTGCTTCCGGCGGTGTGGATGCGTACTGGTTCTCGGACCAGGCCAGCGCTACGTTCTTGCTTTCGAGCAGTTTGTAGATCTCGGGTTTGAACCAGGACTTGTTTCTGAATTCTATCGCATGTTTGTAATTCGTGTCGATCTGTCCGACGAAGATTTCCAGGGCTTCCTTGTCTTTCTTGTAGTTGAAGGATGGTGGAAGCTGGATTAGTAGCGGACCGAGCTTCTCTCTTAACTCTGAGATGGACTTGTAGTAACGTTCTAGTTGGGCGAGGCTGTCTCGCAGCTTCAGTTCATGAGTTATCTTTTTCGGAAACTTGGCAGTAAAGAGAAAGGTTTCTGGGGTTATTTTCCGCCAGTTAGCGACCATTAGTGGTGAGGGTGTGCGGTAGTATGTGGAGTCTATTTCGACGGCGTTGAAGACGTTTGAATAGAGCTTGAGATAGTCGCCGGGTTTCGCGTCTCGAGGATAGAAGGGTCCGACCCAGTCCTGGTAGGACCAGCCGCTACAACCGATACGAAGGCGCTCAGGGTTTGGGAACAAGGACCGACGTTCGATATTCATGTACTGTCCGGGTTAAAGGGTTGTTTTGGCGATGAAAGTGTGAAGGAGTGTTTTTGTTTTGACACACCCGGGGGGATGAGAAAAAGATAACAGAAAAACAATAGTTAGTAGAGAAAGAAAAGATAACAGACTGACAAGAAAGTTACCGCAATCCTCGTGCACCATAGCCATATGTGCAAGAATCCCGTGATGAATCGTGACAATGGCACCGCTTTAACCGAAAGCACTATTGTTACGAACTTTGGGGTGCATTTCTCGATAGGGCTTGGAGCCAAGATTGACGAGACCCCCGACAAGAATTTCCTTAGTAAAGTATGTGGAGGGTTAGAACGATTGCGCTGAGAATTCCCTGCGTCTTATTTTGCTCTGACGAGAATATTTTCGCCATCAATCCTGACTTCGTAGGTGGGTTCCGGGTTTCCAGCCGGGCCCTCTTTAACAGCGCCCGTCCTGAGGTCGAACCGGGAACCGTGCCATGGGCACTCGACCTCATAGTTGTCGAGAATCCCCTCGTCAAGGGGTCCGTCTTGATGAGTGCAGACATCTCCGATAGCGAAGTATTTTCCGTCGACATTTGCTAGTACTACGTCCTGGCCGTCCACGGTTACCTTCCTCATTATGCCTGGAGGTATCTCGGACGTTGATGCAACCCGGGAGAATTCGGCTGTTTTGATCGTGGACATGCTCACTAAGACGACCTACAAGATGATTCTCATAGTATTAGCTTTTTCACGCTGGGAACACCATTCTAATATTCTCGATTCCGTCAGGAATTACTCAAGGTAGAATCTCAGCCCGGGAGTCCGGAATAGGCTCATAGTCGTGGTATGGAGCGTAAGCAAGGATGGACAAGCAGTCGACGATTAGAACCATTCGAGCATCCTACAAAATAGACCAAGTGGAGAATGGATGGACTGTCGCCACCAGCGATGGGAACATGTTTGTCTTCGCCGACTCCAAGGAGCTGGCCGAGTGGTTCTGCATGATAGTCGGAGTCCCTCTTGACGAAAAGAAGCCCAAGGAGGATCCGCTTGAATCTGAGATCCGGAAGCTCGTCAAGTCATACAACCTCATCGCCGAAGACGTCGACAAACACTTCGTAGCCACCCACATCCGGAACTAATCGTTTCGACGTTTACAACTAGCAATTTCATCCTTCTGCAAGCATACTTTGCTTCATTAGATTCGCATCGCAAGCTTGCTACCGAAAACCAAACATACGTTACCAACCAACCGCGAAGAGCGAGAGGCCCTTCGACTGATGAGTTCTCAGAGTAAGACTTTCGATTTTGTCAAACTAAACGAACTGCCCGAGAAGCCCCGGAAGACCGGGGTTATCGAATTTAGGGGTCCCTACTACACTCCCGTGACGTACGGTTATCTCAGCGACCTCCTAGAAGATTGGGGAGAGTATGTCGACGGCTTCAAATTCGCAGGCGGAAGCATGCGCCTACTCGACCGTGACAAGACCCGGAAGATCATCCAGCTCTGCCACCAGCACAACGTCTACGTTTCAACCGGAGGATTCGTCGAACGAGTAATCGTCCAAGGACCGGACGCAGTCGACAAGTATCTAGAAGAGTGCAAATCACTAGAATTTGACATGGTGGAAGTCTCTAGCGGTCTCGCTCCCATCAAGCTGGAAGACAAGGTCGCAATCGTCAAACAAGTTCAGAATTTGGGAATGAAGGCCAAACCAGAGGTCTCGATGATGATAGGCGCCGGCGCAGGAACCCACGTAGTCGGCTACAAGACGAAAATGAGAACTTTCGCAGATGTGGTAGAAGAGACAACTGCGCATCTCGACGCGGGCGCAAAGATTCTCATGCTCGAGTCGGAAGGAATCACAGAAGATCTTCCATCCCGCAAGTGGCGGAAGGATGTGGTCAAAAGGCTCGTGGACAAGTTTGGCTACCATGCCTGGATGTTTGAGGCTTCGGACCCGCCGGTCTTCAAATGGTACCTCAAGACTTTCGGAAAGGATGTGAATCTCTTCATCGACCACTCGCAAATTGTCGAGTTCAACGCCTGGCGTCTGGGACTCTGGGGAGACCCGGAGATCTGGAAAGGAAAACGTCTCAGCTATCCTAGCATCAGATGAGAAAGGAAGATCCTAGCGGAGAGCCAACATGGAAACTACTTTCGAGACATCCTTGACTTTCTCAAGGTTCCAGGCAGAGTCAAGAATTCTTCTGGCACGATTCTTATCCAGAATCCTGCTAGTAAGCCTCAGGAACTTGTGCTCAACATCCTGGTCACTCATCGGATTTTTAGGATGACCCTTATGATAGTCGACCTGTTTCGACACAGCCTTTCCAGATGAGAGCTTCACAGTGACCCTGTTCGCCACCGCTTCCGGATACATCGAACTCAGAGTCTTGTCTTCGACAACTGTGATTTTTTTCAGAAAGTCGAGAATCTTAGGATCTCGGAACTTCTTCTCGCTGTAGGTCGAATTGTCAATCTTTCCCTCCAGCAACGCCATCCCGACAATGTATGGGAGGCTGTGGTCCGCAGTCTCTTTCGTCAGTGGATTCCATTTCTCCGGATCCTTGCCGAGTATAGTATAGCCAGCTTCGTGCGAAGCAATCTCCACCGAGACAATATCCTCAGTCTTCTCGATCTCCTTTCTCGCCTCGAGGGCGGCCCAGATGGACGTCTGGGAGTGGATCTCTGCCGGGAAGAATTTCAGATATGTTTCTGCGATCTTGAATGATCCATTTTTTCCTCCGAAGTCGTCAATGTTCATCTCGAAGGGTCCCGAGACTTGGTTGAAGAATCCCATCTCACCTTCGAAGATTGGCGAGGGACCAGTCATGCCTTCTCGAGCGAGCAGGGCGGAGAAGACCCCGTTTCGGGCAGCGTTTGCAAAGGAGCATCCCTTCCACATGGATAGCTCTCCTGCCCTGACCTGTCTCATCGTGATGTGAGAGTTTAGGGCGAGATTCATTGCTTGAGTCATCTTTTTGGAGTCTAGCTCCATGAGTTTGCTGGCTGCGAGAGCGGTTGATGGTAGACCGTAGCATACGTGGTCCCAGCCGCGATGTCTGATATCGGCTGCGTCACAGAGCCTGCATTGAATCTCGTAGGCTAGAATGATTGAGAGTAGTAGGTCCTTTCCAGTTCCCCGCTCTGATTCTGCGACGGAGAAGCATGGCCCGATATTATCGCTGGGGTGTGCGGGCTCCTTGGACAAGTACGTGTCGTTGTAGTCGAAGTAACGCAACATTATCCCGTTAACAAACGCTGCGAGCTCTGGAGTGGTCTTCTTTCGGGTCCCGAAGAGAGTTGAACCTTTACTGTCTCGCGCGGCTTCCGCTACTTTTCGAGAGATCTTGACTGGGTCCGCCGTGAAGGCACCAATCGCGCACCCTAGACTGTCGACTATTCGTTTCTTGGTTTCGTGAACAACGTTATCGGGGACGTCCTGATATTTTGTGGAATGGACGTAGTCTGCTAGCCGCTCTGCAAGATTCAACCGGATTTCTATTCGATCCGATCTGTTGCTCTAATTGAAGCTTTGAATGGATGAGCCTGAGGCCTGGGGGATTCGACCTGATTGATTTCGGGTTGTCCCCTGTTGATTTTTTTGACTATTCTTCTTTCCAGTTCATTAGTAGACTGCCTAGTACGATGAAAAACGCTGCTAAGCCCAGGCCTATGATTGTGTTAGTCAGTGCTTCGGCTGGTTGCGCGTAGATCAGCGCGTCCCTGAGTCCGTCGTTCACGTATGTTAGTGGCATGAAGTTGGCTATGATCTTCATGATATCTGGCAGTGTCTCGCGCGGCCAGAAGGTTCCGGCTAGGAACATCATTGGAAAGGTTATCGCGTTGGCCGCGGCATCTGCGCTCTCCGCTTCTCTTACGAAGTTTGCGAGTACCATGCCGATGCCTGGGAAGAGAAGTGCGGCTGCAACTACCAGTCCTACCGTGTAGATGTCTATGGTCACTGTTACTCCGAAGATGGCATAGCCGAAGAATAGAATGACAACGAGCGATATAGTGGCCAAGATCATCTGGTATCCAACCATCCCGAGTATCCATTCGATCTTGCTGAGGGGCGTGGTGGCGAGCTTTTTGATGATCTTCAACTCTCGATATCTGCCATTGGTGTTAACAGCGCCAAAGACCCCCGTAGTGAGGAGTGTCATGCCGATTACTCCCGGGATGAAGAAGTCAATGTATCGGATATTCCTAGTTACGATGCCGACCTGCTGAACGACTAGATTGTCGCGCGCACCGGCGATGGTAGCTGCGTATGAGACGGTGACTGAGTTTACTATTCCCCTGAGCGATGCGGATGCCTGGTCGCTCTGATCCATGAAGAGCTGTATGGTTGCATTGTTTCCTCTCATCACTGTGGCGTTGAAGCCTAACGGTACCACGAGCAGTCTCTGTCCACGATTGTGTAGCTGAGCGTCGTTTTTCACAAATGTCAACGGGTCTGGCTGTTCAGCAGCGACCATGTGGAGGTTGAACGCTCCAGTCTGATTCAATACGCTTACGTAGCCTTGTGAGAGCGGCGTCGGCACATTTCCATTTAGATCCTGATTTTGGACGTAGAGGTCGAACTTTGTACTTCCGCTGCCAAATATTGCTCCGAAGAGGACGATGAGTAGGAGTGGGAAGGCTATGGTCCAGAATATGTTGCTCTTGCTGCGGTACCAGCTCTTGAAATGCCCACGAATAATGGTGTATATTCGGCTCCTCACGTCTAGTTTCCCTCCTCCGAAACTCTACGCCCGGTAAGGTTGAGAAAGACGTCGTCGAGTGTGGGACGCCTGACTTCTATTTCCTTGTCGTGTAGAGTGGTTTGTGCTAGACTCATGAGGATGTTTGTGAGTTCGCCGTTGTTCAGTGGGATAGCAATGTCCCCCGCGTTTCTAAGATCGGCCTTGGGTAGTCCTGGTGGAAGTTGGTTGATCCCTTCCTGTCCAGCATCTCTGATGATGAGCGTCTTCTTCCCACCGTGAGTATCTATCAGCTGGTCTGGCGTTCCCGTGGCGATTATCTGTCCGTGGTCGATGATTGATACGATGTCGGCTAAGTATTCTGCTTCGTCCATGTAGTGGGTTGTTAGGAAGACTGTTTTTCCCTGGCCCTTTAGCCGCTCGATGACTCCCCAGACGTCCCGGCGAGCTCTCGGGTCCAGGCCAGTAGTAGGCTCGTCGAGGAAGACGACATCAGGATCGTTGACTAGAGAAACCGCGAGTCCAACTCTCTGTTTGAGACCGCCTGATAGTTTCTTGAACTGCTCGTCCCGTTTATCCTTCAGATCGACGAGCTCGATGAGCTTGTCTGCGTCCAACTGGTGTTTGAACATCGCTCCGAAATAGTCGATGTTCTCGCGAACTGTGAGCCGGTCTATCGCGTTGAAGTCTTGGGGAAGAACCCCGATTCTTTTCCGGATTTCGGCCTGGTCGGAACGTTTGCTTACGTCGTAGCCTAGGACGAGCGCTCGTCCGCCGGTCGGGTTTCGGAGACACTCCAGGATCTCCACGGTCGTGGTCTTTCCAGCTCCGTTAGGACCAAGGAAGGCGAATACTTCGCCCTTCGTCAGGTTGAAGGATATGCCGTTGACAGCCACATTGTCGCCGTATTTCTTTGAGAGACTCTCCACCTGTACGACTCTGTCGAATTGTCCTGGAAGAGGCGCTGCGAGGGTGTTGCTCATTGAAGCCGTACTCCTAGCGTACGATTCTCAAGAGGTTCGTAATGACTAATGTCGCTGCATTTTGTTCGGGTTTCGATCGAGTGTAAGTTTCCATCAGATTTCACCAGGATCATCGTCTTGATGATATTGTTGCTTTTAATGGTCGGGCACGTTCCATAGTCACATAATGTGATTACATATTCCATCGAGAGATCTACTTCATTCGCGAGAGTATTTTTCGTCTCGAATTCCCATTCCATTGATCTATTCCAATTCATCTTGGAACAGGCCAGGAAAGATGAGTCAGTTTTTCGCTAACATCCCATAGTCTCTGAGCAATCTCCTCATCATAGGATTCATCTGAAGACTTTTTCACCTTCAGTTTTTCCAGATATTCTCCGTTGAGACCATCTGCTTCATCAGAGGAGGCGAGATAGACAATTGTCTCTGCACCCCGTTCTGGACTTAGCATGAACAATTTCGGCAAAGACATGATGAAGCCTGCTGGACCTAAAGGTCTAGTCCAGATGTTTGTCGCGACAGTGCCTGGGTGGACAGAGTTGACCGTTACGCGGGTTCCTTGCAGCTTCTTTGCGAGTTCATGCGTGAAGAGGACGAGGGCAAGCTTCGATTGGCCATAAGCCTTCCATCCACCATACTCCTTCTCTAAGTTGAGATCGTCAAAGTTGATGTGCCCGTTGTAATGTCCCACGGATGAGACGTTGATAATTCGACTGGGGGCACTGGCTTTTAGGATAGGCAGTTGGAGGTTTGTCAAGAGGAAGGGCGCGAGATAGTTTGTGGCGAAAGTATTCTCGTAGCCGTCCGTTGTAACATTATGTCTTTGGTTGAACAGTCCGGCGTTGTTGACTAGGACGTGAAGTTTGGAGTATCTCCTCTGGAACTCAGTTGCGAGTTTCCGCACCGACTCCAGAGACGATAGGTCAGCCATTAGGAGATCAACTGAGTTATTCTGAGATTTCTTGATGATTTCGGCCCTTGCGGCTTCACCCTTCTCCTTGTTTCGAGTAACCATGACCACGTTGGCGCCCATTTTCGCGAGAGCCAGGCTAGCTGCTTTTCCGATACCCGAATTAGCTCCAGTAATCATGACAACTTTGTCCTTCATTGCCATCTTTTCCGACGGAATGTTTTGGTTCTGCATGTCTTATCGCGTAGCTAAACTGACTGATGAGTCATTATTTAAACGCGTCGGTCATTTTTAAATAGCGCCCCATCGCGTACTGATCATAGAGCCGAATGCCGAAGGTCGTGCCTGAGTACAAGGAAGAAGCGAGAAGCCGAATCTTGGACGCGGCCAACAAAGTCTTCGCGGAAAAAGGATACCACGAAGCGACAATGGACGACATTGCGAAGCGGCTTGGGGTAAGCAAAGGAGCGATCTACCTATACTTCCCCAGTAAAGAGGATCTTTTCGAGGCTATGGTTAAGACGGCACCTCAGGCTTTCAAAGAGATACTGTACTCCTCGTTTGGCGACGAAGCAGATCCGGTCCAGAGCGCTACTCAATTCTTCGACAAGATGCTGAAACTGTCCGCATCCAACCCAGGACTTAGTTTCGAAATTCTCTCCGAAGCGTCACGAAACCCTACTCTGAAAAGAATATTGAAACAGAACCATGCGGAATACGAGGAAGTGCTGACCAGTTTTCTCGCAGAGGGTCAGAAACGGAGATTTGTCGGAGACAGTTTAGACATCCGTCCTCTTGCAAATGCGCTCATCGCTCTCTGGAACGGACTTGAGACCCTTCTCGTCTCGGGATTGACTATCGAAGAGGCGAGGAATGCCTGGTTAGAGGCTCTGAAGGCGATCTTCATGAATCAACATGCATCTCATCGCGGTCCCTCGCCTCAGTCATCGAGATCCGTCGCCAGAACTGGATAGGAAAACGCTCAAGTTCTAGCAGAGTACGCGAAGACAGTAGAATTGTCAGCGAATATTGGGAAGATACTTGGGATTCCGATAAGGATTCACTGGACTCTATGGCTGGTCTTCCTCCTGATAGCGGGGTCGCTTGCAGACTTTTATCTTCCCGCCGTCTACCCGGGACTCGGGACGACCACTTACTGGGCTATCGGAGCGGTCTCTGCTTTCCTGCTCTTCGTATCCGTCCTTCTCCACGAGCTATCCCATTCTTACATTGCAAAGAAAAACGGACTCCCGATTGCGAGGATCACTCTCTTCTTCTTTGGTGGAGTCTCGGAGATGAGCGAGGAACCAAAGGATGCGGGTCTTGAGGTTCGTATGGCGCTTGCGGGACCCTTGACGAGCTTCGCCATTGCTGGAGTCTTGGCTGCGCTTTGGTTTGTGAGTAGATCGGTTTCTGCGCCTGTCCCAATCATCGCAGTCCTCGGCTACAATGCGGTGATCAATGTAGCGTTGGGCGCGTTCAATCTTGTCCCGGCGTTTCCTCTCGATGGTGGCCGAGTGTTGCGTGGGAGTCTCTGGGGTCGTTCTAAGAACCTGTTGAAAGCGACGCGGAACGCGACACGCGTTAGCGAGGCGCTGTCATTGATCATGATTGCCGCGGGTCTCTTGTTGGTGGTGGCGACTGCGGATATCTTCAACGGCTTGTGGATTATCTTCCTAGGCTGGTTTATCCGATCCGGGGCTGAAACCAGCCTCAAGCAGACCGAGATGACCGAAGCGCTTCACGGGATCAGCGTGGGAGATATCATGACGAGAGATCTGCTGACGGTCTCGCCTGACATTAGCGTCCAGAAGCTCGTGACCGATTATTTCCTTATCCATCCTCATGGCGGCTATCCAGTAGTCCGGAATGATAAGCTGGAAGGGGTGGTTACGATGTCATCTGTCCGATCAATTCCTGCAGAGAAACGGGAGATGGAGACTGTTGCGCAAGCGATGGTTCCTTACGAGCGAATAGTGACAATTAGCCCGAACGCTTCAGCTGCTGAAGCATTGCAGAAGATTGCGGAGAAGAACATTGGACGATTACTCGTGACCGATGGTGATAAGATTCTAGGAATGATTACTCGGGGAGACCTGATGAAGACGATCAGAACCCGGCAGGACCTTAGTCTATAGGGTAGTCAGAAAGACCCGCGGAATAAATCTTCAGACATATCGAGGGAGAGGTGGGTGTTAAAACTGTTGTATTATAGATAGGTCTCTGATCTGCCTCTTTGTGAATGAGATGTTCGCTTTCCGAATAGCTAGAAGGGCTTTCGTGAAACTCTTTGGCATTGTTGGCTTCCTGTTGGCTCTCGTTGGAGGAGCCTTGATAGGCTACTCGGCGCTAACGAGCGGTGGACTGTCGCCGATTTCCATATTCCTTCGGTTGTTCGAAGCATTGTTGGGACTCGCTGCGATAATTGCCGGAGTGATCATATACACAGGCCCAATGCGGTTCGGAGGATTCCTCGCCGTGATCGGAGGAATCATACTGCTCCTCATAACCAGCTTCGCCACACCTGCAATACTCGTATTCGTGGCCGGAATAATCGGAATGATAGGAGCGGCAATAAAACCACCTTGGTGGAAGTTCTGGAAACGCTAAACGGCTCATCTTAGTTCTCGGGCATACAACCATTTTCGCCTGAATCGTTAGCCTCGGAGAATGGGTCCTCAAGTTCAGACGTGTTCTTTACAGATCAAGTCTTAATAACGAACTCTCGTTTCCCGGCTTACATTATTCTCGGCGGATCACTAGTGCTAGTAAGCTTGGGAGTGAGCTACAGGAAAGCTCCTCTTGCAACCCTCGACGCTACGAGTTTTCGGAATATTCCGGCCTTCTACAGTCTTCTACGAGGGACTCAAGCGCTGGATGGTGCCGTGATACTCCAAACGTGCAACAGGGTCGAACTCTTCCTCGATGCGAAGGCCCCCAAACAGATTCGGGACATAGTTCTGCGGGAATGGGCCCTCGAAACCAAATTCAAACTGGGGGAGTTGAACAAGCTTGTTGACGCTAGGGTTGGAAAGTCTGTAGTTGAATATCTGGTTAGGCTTGCGTCCGGCCTTGAGTCGATGCTTATCGGTGAGAACCAGATCGTTGGCCAGCTGAAAAATTCACTGGCGGAAGCACTCTCCAATAACTCGGCTTCGCCTCTGCTGGAGGATACAGTGCATCGGGCAATATCTGCCGGCGCGAGTATCAGAGACCAGACCGGAATCGGAAGAG
>Ga0209055_1001874_pt1 | contig 13566 bp, 13 predicted proteins | sample GraSoiAngelo_110_FD_185875 | JGI IMG/M metagenome (GOLD analysis project Ga0209055, IMG submission 185875) | Grasslands soil microbial communities from the Angelo Coastal Reserve, California, USA - 14_0903_12_30cm (SPAdes) (version 2) | ecosystem: Environmental > Terrestrial > Soil > Grasslands ... | reverse complement strand
CAGCGAGGGTAGCAGCGCCGCGCTGCCACCCGATACGTCGAAATGTCGACACTCACACGTGTCGCGGGGCCGGGAGACGTTGAACTGTCGCCAGTTCAACCTCTCCACCCGGCGCCCGCGGGACTCAGCCGCTGCGCTTCAGCAGGCCCAGGCGCTTCGCACGGCGCTCGGCCCAGCCGAACGTCAGCAGGCCCAGCGGGAGCAGCACCACGCCCATCAGCACCAGGGCCAGCAGGTCCGGCGCCACCGCGGCCAGGCCCCGGCCCTCGATCAGCGCGCCCCGGATGCCGTCCAGCGTGTACGTCATCGGCGACGCCCACGCCATCGCCTGGACCGGCCCCGGCAGGACCGTCACCGGGTAGTACACGCCCGAGGCCAGCAGCAGGATCCCCTGCATGGCCACCGTCATCTGCTCGCCGCGCTCGGGCGAGAGCAGCGGCAGCACCGACGCCAGGACGCCCAGGCCGACCAGCGGGAACGTCGACACCACCAGCACGACCAGCGCGCTGACGGCGTCGGCGCGGGACAGGTCGAGGTGGAACAGCGGCACCGAGATCGCCAGCACGACCAGCGTTCGGACCAGGCCGTAGCCGATCGCGAACGCGCACACGCCGAGCAGGTGCGTGAGGCGGCGGACCGGGGCCATGAACGTGTACTCGATCGTGCCCTCCCACCGCTCCCACATCACCGAGAACGAGATCTCCATGAACACGATCGACAGGTAGGCCCAGAGCAGCGCCCCGATCAGCAGGTACAGCTGGGCCCGGTGGAGGTCGAGCCGGCCCGGAGCCGCGCCGCCCGCGCTGCCCAGGCCGGCCGCCAGGTAGCCGATGCTGAGGACGCTGACCAGGCTGTACACCAGCCAGACCGCCTCCCACAGCCAGTACCGCCGGATCAGGTTCTTCTGACGCTCGACGAAGCCCACGAACGCGTGCGCGTCAGCGCGCAGCGGGACGCTCAGCATGCCGCCTCCTCCAGCTCGGCCTCGGAGTCCGCGTCCTCGATGTCGCGGCCCGAGAGCTCGAAGAACAGGTTCTGCAGGCGGCCGAGCTGGGCGGGCGTGCCGTCCGCCAGCACCCGGCCGCGATCCATGAGGAGGACGCGGTCGCACAGCGCCTCCGCCTCCTCCATGTCGTGCGTGCACAGCAGCGTCGTGACCGACTCCCGGCGCAGCCCGTCCACCATCTGCTGCACCTCGCGCTTGGAGCGCGGGTCCAGCCCGGTCGTCGGCTCGTCCATCAGCAGCAGCGACGGCGTGGTCAGCACGCTGCGCGCGATCGCGACCTTCTGCTGCTGCCCGCGCGACAGGTGGCGGACCGGCCGGTCCACCGTGTCGGCGGGCAGCCCGAACCGGCCCAGGACGTCCTCGACGCGCCCGCGCAGGCCGCGATCGTCCGTGCCGTAGATGCGCGCGGCGTAGACCAGGTTCTCCCAGGCGCTCAGCTCCTTGAAGAACGCCGCCTCCACCGACACGCGGTTGATGTGGCGCCGGACCCGCAGCGACTCCCCGACCACGTCGTGCCCGAACACGGCGGCGCGCCCGGCGTCGGGCAGGACCAGCGTGGCCAGGATGCGGACCAGCGTCGACTTGCCGCTGCCGTTGGGCCCGATCACGCCCGTGATGCCGCCCCGCTCGAGCCGGAGGTCGAGCGGGTGGAGCGCGATCAGGTCCGGCCGGCGCTCTCGCCGCCAGGGCGCGCGCCAGCGGCGGCCGTCCCGCTCGGGACTCCCCCCGGAACGCCGGAACCGTTTGGACAGGCCGCGCGCTTCGACTGCCGGCTGTGTCATGTGGACCTCCTCGCGTGCGCAAAAAAGAACGGACCGTGCGGGAGACCGCACGGTCCGGGAAGCTCCAGAGAAGGTGAGGGCGCTAGTGGAACCTACTCAATGCACGGTCTCCAGGTGGGCAGACTCCTCCCGACGAGGGGGGAGATCGACCTGCGCGCCCGTCATGGCGCGAGAAGACTACCTGTCGGAACGGCAGTCCGTCAAGCCGGCGCTGCGGTGGGAGGGCCGTCGGACAGGGGCGATCTCCTCCAGGTCAGGGGTGCCGTCCGCGAGACCGCGGCCCTATCGTTTCGTCCATGGCGGTCGGCACATCCGCATCCACCCGCACCCGGCATCCGCGCGCGTGGCTCCGCATCTTCCTGGGCGGGCTCGCCCTCTGGATCGCGACCGTCGTGGTCCAGTTCACGACGCTCAACCCGAACCTGGTCCCGACGCTGATCCTGATCGGCAGCTTCCTGGTGCCGGTGACGTTCGTCGCGTACGCGTTCGAGCACCGCGCCTCGGACACGCTGACAGAGCACACGATCTTCGTCGCGTTCGTGTACGGCGGCGTCCTCGGCGTGCTCGGGGCCACGGTGCTCGAGGCGTACCTGCTCGGCCGCTCGAACCTCGGCTACGTCGGCGTCGGCCTGATCGAGGAGGGCGTCAAGCTGATCGCCCTGTGGTGGGTCGCGCGTCGCCTCCACACGTACGTCGTGCGCGACGGCATCGTGCTCGGCGCCACGGTGGGCTTCGGCTTCGCCGCCTTCGAGAGCGCCGGCTACGCGTTCAACGCCCTGTTCACGATGAAGGGCCTGTCGCTGGGCAGCCTCGTCGAGACGGAGATCCTGCGCGGCATCCTGACCCCGGTCGGCCACGGGCTGTGGACCGGCATCCTGGGCGGCGTCCTCTTCCACTCGGCCCGGAACGGCCGCCTGCGCATCTCGCTGGGCCTGGTCATCTGGTACCTGGTGGTGAGCGGCCTGCACGCGTTCTGGGACGCGTCGGGCGGGATCGCCGCGGTCGTGGTGCTGATCCTCACGCTCAACTCGACGCAGATGGAGCTGATCCAGCTCGGCCAGGTGCCGCAGCCGACCCAGGAGCAGGCCTTCCTCTTCACGATCGTCAACTGGGCGTTCCTGCTGCTGGACGCGATCGTCGGCGTCGTGCTGCTGTTGATCTGGGCGAGACGCCGGACGTGAGCACGTGATCGGCCAGGCGATCTGGGCTGTCCGCGTCGCGGTCTGGTGGGTGCGCGGCCTCCTCCGGCGCCGGCGGCGGCCGCCGGAGCGCGTGGCGTTCCTCCTGGAGTCGCCCCCGCCCGAGCTCGACCCGCCCCGGCCGCCGGTCTGGCAGCGGTTCCTGAGCCGCCCGCCGCTCTCCCTCCAGGGGCTGGGCCGTCAGTTCCGGGCCGTCGCCGCGGAGCCGCGCGTGCGGGCCGTGGTCCTGCACCTGCGGCCGATGGAGCTGTCGGCGGCGCAGGTCGAGGGCCTGCGCGAGCTGATCGCGGAGGTCAGGGGGGCGGGCAAGCGCGTGACGTGCTGGGCGCCCGGCTACACGGCCCAGACGTACTGCGTCGCCTGCGCGGCCGACGAGGTGCTGCTGCAGCCGGGCGGCCTGGTGGCGCCGCTGGGCCTGGTCCGCGAGCACCTGTTCCTGACCGACGCCCTGGACCGGGTGGGCGTGCGCGTGGACCTGCTCCAGGTCTCGCCGTACAAGACGGCCGGCGACCAGCTGACCCGCCGGGGCCTGACGCCCGAGGCGCGCGAGATGGCCGACTGGCTGGCCGACGCCGCGCTCACCGACCGGCTGGAGGCGATCGCCGCCGGCCGCACGCTGGACGAGGCGGCCGCCCGCGCGCTGGTGGACCGCAGCCCGCTCACGGACCAGCAGGCGGTGACCGGGGGCGCGGTGGACGGCCTGGTCAGCGAGGAGGACCTGCCCGCCCGCATGGGCGGCGAGGTGCGGTCGTGGGGCGCGGCCCGCCGCCGCCTGCCCCGGCCGCGGCCCGTGCGGCCGGGCCGGGTGGTGGCGCTGCTCCGGATCGAGGGCATGATCGTGGACGGGCGCAGCCGGCGCGCCCCGTTCCGGCCGCCGCTGGCGCCGCCCCTCCTGTTCCAGGACCAGTGCGGCGACCTGACCGTGGTCGAGCAGGCGCGCGGCCTCGCCGTGGACCGCCGCGCGGGCGCCGTGGTCGTGTGGGTGGACTCCCCGGGCGGCTCGGCCAGCGCGTCGGAGTCGATGGCGGCGGCGCTCGCGATGCTCGCCGCGCGCAAGCCGGTCGTGGCGGTGATGGGCCCGGTGGCCGCGTCCGGCGGCTACTACGTGACGACGCCGGCGGCCCGGGTCTTCGCCCGCTCGGGCACGATCACCGGCTCGATCGGGGTGCTGGGCGGCAAGGTGGTGGCAGGGGGCCTGCTCGACCGGCTGCTGGTCCGCCGCGAGCTGACGCTGCGCGGCGAGCACTCGGCCATGTGGGGCGCGGAGGCGCCGTTCACCGAGGCCGAGCGGCGGTGGATGGGGGAGTTCATCGGCCGCTCGTACGGCCTGTTCCTGGAGCGGGTGGCGGCCGGCCGGCGGCGTCCGGTGGCCGAGATCGAGCCGCTGGCCGGGGGCCGGGTCTGGACCGGCCGGCAGGCGCGGGAGCGCGGCCTGGTGGACGAGCTGGGCGGCCTGGCGGCGGGGCTGGCCGCGGCGCGGCGTCTGGCCGGCCTCCGCGAGGACGCCCCGCTGCGCGAGGCCCGGCGGGGCCGGGGCGAGCTGGCCGTGCTGCCGGCGACGGCGCCGGCGGCGGTCGAGCACGCGCTGCGGGCGGTCGCGGCGCTGCGCCAGGCCGGCGCGTGGTGGCTGTGCCCGCTGGTCAGCGAGGACGGAGGCTGAGCGCGGAGTACATCGCGTTCAGGTGGCTGCTCGGGCGCCGGGCCAGGAGGTGCGTCTCCGCGAAGCCGTTCTCACCGGCGACGCGCTCCCATGTCCGATAGCTGAGCGGGTGCGGCACCCACGGGTTGCCGCGGTCGGCGTCGTACTCGACGAGGACCAGCCGTCCGCCGGGCGCGAGCCAGCCCCGGACCGCCGCCAGCACGGGCTCCTTGCGGCGCACGAAGTGGAGGTACTCGACGGCGGCGGCGGGGAAGGCGCCCCGCATGGCCTCGCGCTGGCGGCGAAGGGCGCCGCCGTCCCGGTCCACGGAGACGATGCGGCCCCCGGGCCCGAGCAGGTCCGCGAGCGCGAGCGTGAACGCACCGCCGCCGGAGCCGAGGTCGGCCCAGAGCCCGGGCGCGACCCCGTCGCGGATCAGCCCGACGTGGTCCTGGTGATCCACGCGACCGCCGGTCCGGCCAGATGAGCGATCCCGAACTCGACGCGCTGAGGGGCAGGGCCCTCTCCGGAGTGGTCAGGCGTGCGCGATCTCGTCCGAGTGGATCGAAGCACGAAGCCACGGCCTTCGTGCTGCAGCTCACGCGGACAGATCACGGCGCCATCTCGGTCTCCGGACGTCGACAGAATTGGAGTCAATCGGCTAGTGGCCGCCCGGCTCGTGGAGCATGTGCCAGAGGATCAGGTTGTGCGCGTGCAGCGCCTTGTCCGCGCCCCGGAACTCGAACTCGTAGTGCTTCTCGCCGTGGAGCAGCAGGAGCAGCTTGCTGCTGCTGAAGAAGCCCCGGCCGGCCAGCGGGTTGGGATGGTCCTCGGCCGCCACCGTCACGATCCGGTTGTAGGGGATCGACACCATCGCCTGGCGGTCGATCAGGTAGGTGCGGTCGAAGACGATCAGGCGCTTGGACGTGATGCCCAGGAAGCCGGCGCCGCCGCCCTTGAGGTCGTACACGGCGAAGATCTGCTCCCCGTCCAGCAGCCCCGCCTCGACCTTCTGCAGCTGTTCCTGCCGGTCGAACACCGGTGCGGGAGTGGTCATGTCGCCCGAAGGTTAGCCCGCGGCGGGCCGGCCTGACCAGCCTACGGACGCGGGCCGCGGGCCGGCGGCCCGAGCTGCGCAGCCGCGATCCGGTGCGCGTCCGGCGCCCACTCGCACAGCAGGCGCCGAGTGTCGGCCGGGTCGATGATCTTCTCCACGCCGAACGCCTCCGCCGTCCGGAACGGCGAGCGCAGCGCGTCCAGGCGTGCCGTGATCTCGGCCTCCAGCGCCGCCGGGTCCTCCGCGGCTTCCAGCTCGCGCCGATACGCCGCCTGCACGCCGCCCTCCAGCGGCAGCGAGCCCCAGTCGCCGCTCGGCCACGCGTAGCGCAGGTTCAGCGCCTGCGCGTTGCCGTGCGCCGCCCCGGCCACCCCGAACACCTTGCGGACCAGGACCGAGACCCACGGCGTCCGCGCCTGGTACACGGCCGCCAGCGCCCGGGCGCCCCGCCGGATCGTGCCCGCCCGTTCCGCCTCCACGCCGATCACGAACCCGGGCTGGTCCACGAAGTTGACGACCGGCAGGTGGAACGCGTCCGCGAAGTCCACGAACCGGGCCAGCTTGTCCGACGCGGCGGCGGTCAGCCCGCCGCCGTACACCCGTGGGTCGGACGCCACCACGGCGACCGGCCAGCCGTCCAGGCGCGCCAGCCCGCTGATCAGCGATCCGCCGTACGCGCGCCCGATCTCGAAGAACGAGCCCTGGTCCACGACCAGGCCCACCAGCCGGCGCATGTCGTACACGTGGCGCCGGCTGCGCGGGACGATCGTGCGCAGCGCCTCGTCCGCCCGGGCCGGGTCGTCGCCGCACGCCGCGCGGGTCGCCGCCTCCCAGACGCTCTGGGGCAGGTACGAGAGGAAGCGCGCGACCTGGCGCAGCGCGTCGTCCTCGTCCTCGGCCAGGTTGTCCACGGCCCCCGACTCGCGGGCGTGGATCTCCCAGCCCCCCAGCTCCTCCTTGGTGACCTCGCGGCCCATGCCGTGGCGGACCACGGGCGGGCCGGCCACGAACAGCTGGGACGTCTCTCTGACCATCACGGAGAAGTGGGCGGTGACGACCCGGGCCGCGCCCAGCCCCGCCACCGGTCCCAGGCAGGCCGCCACCACCGGGACCCGGCCCAGGTTGGCCACGACGGCGTCCCAGCCCGGGTTGGCGGGCACGTACGTGCGCCCGGTCGCCTCGTACGACTTGACGCTGCCGCCGCCTCCGGTGCCGTCCACCAGCCGGATCAGCGGCAGCCGCAGCTCGCCGGCCAGCAGCTCGGCGTACACCTGCTTGCGGCTGATGGCGGCGTCGGCGGCGCCTCCGCGGACCGTGAAGTCGTCGCCGGCCACGACCACCCGCCGGCCATCGATGCGGCCGGTCCCGACCACGCTGTTGGCCGGCGTGAACCGCTCCAGCTCGCCGTCCCGGTACGTCGCGAAGCCGGCCAGGGCGCCGTACTCCTCGAAGCTGCCGGCGTCCAGCAGGCGATCGACCCGCTCCCGGACGGTCAGCCGCCCGGCCGCATGCTGGCGCTCGATCCGCTCCGGACCGCCCATCCCCCGGGCCAGCTCCTCGCGCCGGCGCAGCTCCTCCAGCTCCCCTTCCCAGGTCACGCGATCGATTATCCGTGACGCCTGTCACGGCCCGAGGCGCACCAACGACATGGCGAAGTCGTGACCGCTGCGACTTCCTGGCGGGGGTGGTGCGTTCGTACGGTTGGGACTCGGTAGGAACCCGGTGTCAGCAGCAGCAGTGGAGTGGACATGGAAATCATTCGGAACCTGGCGCGGCGGAAGCTGCGCAGCACGCTGACGATCCTGGGGATCGTCATCGGGATCTTCGCGCTGACGACGATGGGCGCGATGGCCGCGCACTTCAACGCGCTGCTGGACGGCGGTGTGAAGTACTTCGGGTCGAGCATCCAGGTCGGGGCGCCCGACGGTCAGGCGGCGATCCTGCCGATGTCGAAGCTGAACGAGATCCAGCAGGTGGACGGCGTGGATGCCGTCTTCCCCTCGTACGGCTTCCTGGCCAACCCGGGCGCCGTGAACGGGGTCAGCTTCGGCGTGCCGGACGAGGTGGTGAGCTGGGACCCGGCGGAGCACGATCGCAGCGCGCTGCAGACCAGCATCGCCAGGGGCAGCTACCTGTCGGCCGGCTCGCGGGGTGAGGTGTTCCTGGGCTCGAGCATCGCCAACGAGTACAAGAAGCAGGTCGGCGACACCATCGACCTGCCGGTCAAGCCCAAGGACGCCAAGTCCGACTTCGTCAACCACACGTTCAAGGTCGTGGGCATCCTCAACCCCACCCGGACCGCGCCCGACAGCTTCGCCTACATCAGCGTGCCGGACGCCCAGATGCTGTTCAAGGACAGCCTGCCGGTGGCCATCCGTGGCACCGTGGACGCCACCCAGGTGGCCCAGGGCTTCGCCGCGTACGGCAAGCCGGGGACGTCGACGAGCGACCTGGACGCGATCGCGGCGCGGATCAACCAGCAGGTGGACGGGATCAAGGCGACCAAGCCCTCGGACCTGGTCAACGCCTTCAAGCAGGGCGGGGCGACGTTCACGGCGATCACCACGGCGGCGGCGGTGCTGGCGCTGGTGATCGGTGGGCTGTCGGTGGTGAACACGATGATCATGGCGGTCACCGAGCGCTTCCGGGAGATCGGTCTCAAGAAGGCGGTGGGCGCCCACACCGGGCACGTGCTCCGGGAGTTCCTGACCGAGGCCGTGCTGATCGGCTTCATCGGGGGCGCGGTGGGCTACGCGCTGGGCGTGGGGCTGACCAACCTGATCAACCTGGCCGGGCGCTCGTCCAACCTGGAGCTGTTCCTCATCACGCCGTCGCTGACCGCGATCGCGCTGGGGTTCGCGGTGGCGCTGGGGGCGCTGGCGGGAGTCATCCCGGCCTTCCGGGCGGCCCGGCTGGACCCGGTGACCGCGCTCAGGACCACGAGCTAGGAGATTCGGAATGTGCAAGTGGGGGCAGGCCCCCCCTTCCGGAACCCCCCTCCGCGGGGACGTTGGGGGAGCCTTCGGCTCATCCCTTCGGGTCTCGGAGCGGAGATCGGGGAATCGGAAAGACGGACCCACACACTCGGGCCAGGCCCTTGCTTACGGCGACCCGGGGATCAGAACAGAGGAGAACGGCACCGGATGTCGAGCATCGAGCTGGTCGATCTGACCAAGCACTACAAGCAGGGCAAGAACGTGGTCAAGGCGCTGGACGGCGTGTCGCTGGAGATCGCGGCCGGTGAGTTCGTCTCCATCGTGGGGCGCTCGGGGAGCGGCAAGACGACGCTGCTGGACGTGGTCGGGTTGCTGCTGCGGCCGACCTCGGGCCAGGTGCTGATCGGCGGCGAGGAGGCCGGCCGTCTGAAGGACAACCAGCGCGCGGACGTGCGCGGGCAGCGGATCGGGTTCATCTTCCAGGAGTACAACCTGCTGCCGACGCTCAACGTGCTGGAGAACGTGCTGCTGCCGCTGCGGTACACGCGCTCGCGGGCGAAGGACGGCCGGGGGCGGGCGCTGGAGCTGCTGGAGGCGGTCGGCCTGACCGACCGCCTCAAGCACCGGCCGGACGAGCTGTCCGGTGGCCAGCAGCAGCGGGTGGCGATCGCGCGAGCGCTCATCAACCGGCCGGCGATCGTGCTCGGCGACGAGCCGACGGGATCGGTGGACACGCAGACCTCGCAGGAGCTGATCGGGCTGATGCGCTGGCTGAACCGCGAGGAGGGGGTGACGTTCGTGATCGTGACCCACGACCTGGACCTGGCCGGCCGGGCCGACCGGATGATCGGCCTCAAGGACGGCCACGTCGTCTCCGACCAGGCAGTCGAGCACGCGGCCTAGCCAACTGGACAACTCTCTACCCCCAAGGTGTGGACGGCGGTCCCCCCGGACCGCCGTCCTTCTCTTTGGGGCTGGCGCGTCGGGGTCGGGCCGCGAGGGCAAACGCGGCGGCCCACAGGGTGGCCAGGAGGACGCTCGCGGTGCCGGCCTCCGGCAGCGCCGATCCGGCCACGCCCGCAGCGCCGAGCAGCAGGCCGAGGACCGTCAGGGACCGAGGGAGATCCCTGTACCGCCAGGCTGGCCAGTGGGCGATCAGTGCCCACAGGCCGAGTGTCAGTGGGATGACGCGATCGATGCCGTTGCGCATGCCGAGCGTCGCCAGGTAGGCGCCGTCCACAGCGGCCTGGCCTGGGTTCAGATGCGCGAGCTGTGGAAGCGCGGTCACACCCAGCGCGCCGTCGAGCATCAGGAAGCTGCCGCTGACGATGCCGAACGCAGCAGCGAGGTGGCGCTGGCGCCGCGATCGGCCAGCCAGCCGATCGTCCAGGGCGATGACCACGAGCACCTGGACCACTCCGGTGGCGAGGATCGCGGCGGCCACGACCGTGAGCGCGGGCGAGGCTCCGATGGCGGGCAGCGCCCGGACGGGATCGTTGAGCGAGCCGGGTGCCGGGAGGCCGCTTCCGCCGAGGGCCAGGATGCCGGCGGGGGCGGCCCACAGCAAGGCCAGCAGGCCCGCGAGGACGCCGTCCGTTCGCAGCCCGGGATACGCGTTCACGCGCCGGGCTCCGTCGCGGCCGTGCCGTTCCAGTCGAGCAGCTCGATGATGACGCCGTTGGGGTCGCGGACCTGGAACGCGCGCTCCCCCCACGGCTCCTCGGTCAGCGGCATGGTGACCGCGACGCCCGCCGCCTTCAGGCGGGCCAGCTCGCCCTCCAGGTCGCCGACGACGAAGGCGAGGATCACGCCGCCGGCTCGAACGTCGCGCTGGTCGACGGGGAGCGTCGCCAGGCCAGCCCGCAGGAAGACGATGTTCATCCCGACGTCGCCACGAGCCAGCGAGACGAAGCCGTCGGCGGCCAGCTCCTCGTGGAATCCGAAATGCTCGACGAGGAACGCGCCCGATGCCGTGACGTCGTCTACGTTCAGCGAGACGGCTGAATCGGTGATCTGCACAGAGACACCTCCAAAATGCGGCAAGGAGGACAGGGGATCCTTGTACATAGTACATTGTACATCGTACGGAAATCGGCAACCAGAGGAAGGTACCCATGCGAATCGAGCGGAGCGGGGCCGGGGATCCGGCCCGGACCGTGGCGCTCCTGTGGCGCCGGACCGCGACCATCTCCAGGCACGGTCCGCGCCCCGCGCTGAGCATCGACGCCGTGGTGGACGCGGCCATCGGGCTGGCGGACGCCGAGGGCCTGGCGGCGGTGACGATGCGCCGGGTGGCCGCAGCCCTCGGCGTGGTGCCGATGACGCTCTACACGTACGTCCCGAGCAAGGCCGAACTGCTCGACGTGATGCTCGACACGCTCTACTCCCGCATGACGCGCGCCGACACGACCGGCCAGCCCTGGAGGCGCCGCCTCACGGTGATCGCGAACGAGAACCTGGCGATGCTCGCCGCCCACCCGTGGGCCGCCGGCGTCTCCACCGTCCGTCCGCCGCTCGGCCCCGGGCTGATGGCGAAGTACGAGCACGAGCTGTCGGCGCTGGAGGGGCTGGGACTCGACGACGTCGAGATGGACGCCGCCCTCACGTACCTGCTCGGCTTCGTCCAGGGCTGCGCGCGTGCGGCAGCCGACACCCGGGCCGTGGCGCGCGACAGCGCGATGGCCGATGCCCAGTGGTGGGAGCAGACGGCACCGCTGCTCGCTGACGTCGTCGACGACCGGGCCTATCCGATCGCCTCGCGAGTCGGCGCCGCGGCGGGCGCCCGCCACGGCGGCCCCTACAGCCCGGACCACGCCTACGAATTCGGCCTGGGGCGCCTCCTGGACGGGCTCGCCGCGTTGATCGACCACCGCGCCTGACCGCAAGTCGGGCTGCCCGAGTGCCCGTTCCCGCTCAGCGCTTGGGCAGGTTCAGCTCGTTGTCGGGCTTGCCGAAGCGCTCCTCCAGGAACCGGCCCTGCGCCAGCAGCCGGTCGGAGTCGCGCTGGTTCACCGCGTCCACCATCTCGCCCACCTGGTCGTCGAGCAGGTCCAGCTGGTCCTTCAGGACCTGCAGCGGTGTCTTGCCGTCCTGGACCACGTGGGTCGTCGCGTAGTCGGCCGGCAGCGAGACGTAGTACCGCACGCTGGTCGGCAGGTAGTCCGTCGCCGTGCGCTGCAGCACGTACAGGTCCTGGGAGCCGCCGGGCATGTCGCCGGCCTTGGGGATCAGCGCCAGGGTGCGCTGCCGGATGCCGGTCAGCCTGGCGAACACGTCGCTCGGGACTCGGCCGCGGGCCATGTCCAGCGTGCCGTCCAGCGCCCGCTCGACCTTGCCCGGGTCGAACAGGTCGGGCGAGGCCGGCCGGAGCGGCCGCGACGGGACGACCAGCGCCCCGATCAGGTAGAGCGCCGGCACGATCAGCGGCCAGATGCCCCCGATGACGCCGGCGAAGTGGAGCCCCAGCCCGCCCAGGGCCAGCGCGCTGCCCGCGACGTTCTTGCCGCTGCCGAGGTACCGCAGCACGCGATCCATTCCGCGATCAGCTTAGCCCGGCCTACTGGTAGCCGCTGATGTCCTTGAAGACCTGCGTGAGCGAGGCCGCGCGGGCGTCGAACACCTGGCCGCCGGTCGTGTCGGTCACCTGCTTCAGCTCCGTCGGGCTGGCCTCGCCGAACAGCACCGCGAACGTCTTCACCGCGCGCCCGTCGTCCGGCAGCCGTCGGTAGTCCGAGATGAACCGGGGCCCGTCGCGGCCGACGTTGTTCTCGCCGTCCGTCATCAGGACGATCGAGTAGAGGCGGCCGGGCTCGGCCCGGATCGCCGTCCCCGCCGCCTGGTACGCGCTGTAGACCGCGTCGTAGATGGCGGTGCCGCCGCCGGCCCGGAGCGTGTTCACGAACGAGCGGATCGCGGCCAGGTCGGGGCTGCTGGCACTCATGTCGTTCACGGTGAAGTCGCGCTTCTGGTACACGCGGTCGTTGAAGAGGATGATCGTGATCTCCTCGCGCTGCCGGAACCGCGCGAACTGGCCGGTGATCGACGTGTCCCCGTCGGTCAGGCTGAGCAGCGCCCGCTTCAGCGAGTCCAGCCGCGAGCCCTCCATCGAGCCGCTGGTGTCCAGCACGAAGATGGCGTGCGCCGGCGGCCGGGCCTCGTCGAGGTACGTCGAGATCAGGCGGTTGACGACGTCCAGGCTGCCGGGGAACGGGAGCTCGACCAGCACCTGGCCGGGGAACCGCGAATCCGGCCTGACCCCGGGCAGCGCCGGGCGCCGGTTCGTCGTCTGCATGATCCGCGTCTGGACGTCGGGGCGGCGCAGCCACGCCGTGACCTTGTCGTACGCGTCGCGCTGCGAGCGGTCGAGCAGGACCAGCGGGTAGTCCGCCGTCGCGATGCCGTCCTTCGGGTAGATCAGGTCGAGCTTCTCGCGCAGCTGGCTGCCCTGGTTCAGCGAGAGCAGGACGGACTCGTAGTTGATCATCCCGTCCAGCGAGTCCTGGCCCCGCACGTAGCTGGTCGCCAGGAAGCCGGAGCTGCCCGCGGTCAGCGACTGGCCGGAGAAGAAGTCCTTCAGGGCGTCCGCGTTGATCGTGCCCGCGTCCAGCGCCGAGCCGCTCTGGGCGAACGCCTCGGCCACGCCGACCAGCGCCACGAAGCCGCTGTTCGACGCCGCCGGGTTCGTCATGCCGAAGTGGAGCTCGCCCGCCCTGGCCTTCGCGGCGATGTCGGCCCACGTCACGTTCGCGTTGTTGCTCCAGCCGAAGCGGGTGGCGACGCTGTGCTTCACGCCCAGCACCACCGGCGACAGCATGATCTTCTCCTGGGCCACGATCCGGCTGCCGCCACCCGGGAGGAGGCTCAGGTACTTGTCGGTCGAGAACCAGGCGAGCTGGGAGTGGTCGCCGCCGGCGATCCGCTGGGCGCCGTCCAGTGAGCCCACGTACG
>Ga0209055_1001868_pt1 | contig 13588 bp, 11 predicted proteins | sample GraSoiAngelo_110_FD_185875 | JGI IMG/M metagenome (GOLD analysis project Ga0209055, IMG submission 185875) | Grasslands soil microbial communities from the Angelo Coastal Reserve, California, USA - 14_0903_12_30cm (SPAdes) (version 2) | ecosystem: Environmental > Terrestrial > Soil > Grasslands ... | reverse complement strand
GTTGTGCCCCATACACCCTACCTAGTGCCCTATCGCGTGCGCGAAGACGTTGTTGAAATATTGCGGTTTCTGCACGGGGCGCGTAGATGGCCCACTCATCTTTAACCTGTTGATGAAGAACCCCACGCGAGCCGGGCCATTTCCGCGCGGACCAGTGGCTAAGAGCATAGAGCGAGCCAATGGGGCTCCGTCGTGGATGAACTCAAATGGCAAACCTGTCGCGAAGGCGGCTGAGATTTTCCGCAGTCTCCGCCGTGAACTAGCCTTGGCTTTTTCGTTTCTAGGAAACCCAGCCTCGTCCCCAGGACCAGATATCCTCTGCCATCCTCAGTTTTTCCACAGCGCAATGCCCCCAAAACCAGCTACGGCAGCCTCGTTCACTCGCTCACGAGCCTGTCAACTTTTTTGCCTTCAAGCACATCGAAGTTTTGGCCACGCTCTTCATCTAAATCGTTGACAAAAATTTTTGAAGGTCTAGAATACGCGACGTTTTCCGCCTGTAGAATTTCATCATGAGCCCCCAACTTCTTGATCCCGTCCTTTTACAGACCGACTTCCCCGAGCTGGAACTGCATGCCAGTGGCAAAGTGCGCGACGTTTACCAGTTGGATAACGATCATCTGCTTTTTATCGCTACCGACCGCATTTCGGCATTTGATTACGTGCTTGCGACGGGTATTCCCCACAAAGGCCGCGTCCTAAGCCAACTTTCGCTGTTCTGGTTTGATTTTCTGCGAGATGTGGTTCCCAATCATGTCGTCGCTGCCGATGTGAGCAAATATCCCGCATCTCTCCGCAAATACGACGAACAGCTCCGTGGTCGCTCGATGCTGGTGATGCGAGCGGAAATGTCGCCTGTCGAATGCGTGGTGCGCGGCTATGTCTCAGGATCGGCCTGGAAGGAATACAAAGCGAGCGGCTCAGTTTGCGGCATTCATCTTCCGAGCGGCCTTCGAGAATCCGATCAGCTTCCGGAACCGATCTTCACTCCGGCGACCAAGGCTGCCTCGGGCCATGACCAGAACATTTCGTTCGAGCAAATGGCGAAGTTGGTGGGTCCGGAACTCAGTCGGCAACTGCGAGATCTGAGTCTGCAGATTTACAGCAAGGCTGCGGATTATGCGCGGCAGCGGGGCATCATCATTGCGGATACGAAGTTCGAGTTCGGGCGAACGCCTCAAGGAATTACTCTGGCTGATGAAGTTCTGACGCCAGATTCTTCCCGCTTCTGGCCTGCGGACAAGTACCAGCCCGGGCGCTCGCAGGAATCTTTTGACAAGCAATACGTTCGTAATTACCTCGAGGAAATCGGCTGGAATAAGCAGCCGCCAGCTCCAGCGCTTCCTACGGAGGTGGCGCGTAAGACGAGCGAAAAATATCTCGAGGCTTATCATCGGCTCACCGGACGCGAGCTGGATGTGTAGGGCTGGCGCTGTAGACAGGAGAACATCATGAGATGGCCAGATTGGACCATCATCGTGGTGATTCTGCTGTCGACGATTCAGGCTGGCGCTGCGGGATTTTTTCAGGAAGCATTCGGCATTGCCGGCCTGGTTTGCGGATACTTGCTGGCGGCGTGGCAATACCATCGCGTGGCAGCGTGGTTCGGAAGTTTTCTGAAGTCACAAACAGTAGCTGAGATTGCGGGCTTTCTGACGATTTTTCTGGGAGTCATTATTCTTGCTGGAATGGCCGGCAGGATCGCCCGTTGGGCAGTAAAAGAATCGGGCTTGAGTTTCGTTGATCGAATTTTAGGGGGAGCAATCGGACTGATTAGGGGCAGCTTGGTGGTTGCCATCGTGCTCCTGATGATGACCGCGTTTTCGCCAGCCTCACAGTGGCTGAAAGGCTCACAGTTAGCGCCGTATTTTCTGGTGGTTGGCCGGGCCGCAATTTGGCTGGCGCCATCGGAGCTGCGGGCACGGTTTTATCAGGGCTTGGATTTACTGCATCGAGCGCAACAGCCCGCACAAGCCGGCGCAACGCCTCCGGGCAGCGCACGTAAATAACAGAATTGTATCAATGGCAGAGTTCACGAACTGCTTCGTGAAGAAAGAGAGATGCCGTGAGAGATCAGCTCGAATCGCTTATCATGCAGATGTACAAGAGCAACATTCTTTATTCAGAGGCGGTTCGCGAGTTCAAGAAGAAATTTATTCTGACAGTCTTGCAGGAGAACAAAGGCAACCAGTGCCGCGCCGCGCGCGAGCTAGGAATGCACCGCAATACTCTGAGCCGCACCATTTCCGAACTGAAGATAGATGTCCGCCAACTGCGAGATGGCGCCAAGCGCCCGCCGCGCAGCGCCCGTCCTCTTGCCTACGAGAAGAGGGCAGCGCACTAGGCGAGTCGCCACGCGTTCGTCGTGCGGCGGCGACTCAGGCACTCAGTCGTTCTTGCGATTTGACGAGGGCACTTTCCCCAGTTTTCGCGTCGGCTAAAGGCAGAGCGCTATGAACAGCTTGTCCATACTTTTATTAGCTGCTCACGGCTGTTGAGGTTGCGCCACAGTGCGCCCATAAACTTCTTCCAGAATTTGCGCGCCTCCTCGCTGCAGCAGGGACTCGCCTGTCTCTTCACCGAGACTCATCGGATCGTCGCCCTCGCGTGACTCGCGCAACAGCTTGCCCCCGTCGGGGCTGGCTACGATAGCGTCCAAATGCAAGCGATCCCCACGCACCTCGGCCAACGCCCCGATCGGCACCTGGCATCCGCCGCCGAGTTTGCTCAGCAGGGCGCGCTCACAGGTTGTGGTTAAACGTGCTGCCCCGTCATCAAGAAATTTCACAAGTTCTGCGGTCGCGAAGTCCCCAGCCCGAATTTCTATTGCAAGCGCTCCCTGACCGGCGGCTGGACACATGACCTCTGCAGGAAGCACGTGCCGCATGAATTGGTTTTTGCCCAGCCGACTTAGTCCCGCGGCGGCCAGGATGATGGCGTCATATTCACCGTCGGCGAGCTTGCGAAGCCGCGTGTCCACATTGCCGCGCAAAGGATGAAGCTCCAGATCATTTCGCAACGCCTTGAGCTGCGCCTGGCGGCGTAGGCTGCTGGTGCCCACACGCGCGCCGTGAGGCAAATCATCCAAGCTCTGGTATTTCTGGGAGCAGAACACGTCGCGGGGATCTTCACGCTTGGTGATCGCGGCAATTTTAAATCCGGACGAAATTTCGGTCGGCAGATCTTTCAGGCTGTGGACCGCGAGATCGATACGCCCCTCAGCCAGAGCCTCTTCGATTTCTTTTGTGAACATGCCTTTCGTGCCGACTTTGGCGAGCGCGACATCGAGAATCTTATCGCCGGTAGTCTTGATGATTTCGATTTCGACCGTATGCCTGCGCGCTTCGAGGAGTGCGCGAATATGATTGGCCTGCCAGAGTGCCAGTTGCGATCCGCGCGAGCCGATGCGGAGATGAGTTTTAGGGGTTTCGGTCAAGATAGCTGTAGTTTCTCCAGCTCAACTCTGATCGCGATCAGCGCCTGATCTTGCCGCCTTTTTTTCTTCGAGATTGAAAAGGCGTCGCACGACGTCAATCACCGTGGTGGCTTCCGGCTCACGCGCCGCGGTTTTCAGAGTACTGATAGGTGTGTGCATGATCTTGTTCACAATCCCCCGAGTCAGCGTCTCGACGGCCATCTCTTGTTCAGGCGAAAGCGGCCCCAGGCGGGCACGCACACGGTCGATCTCCGCCTGGCGAATGGTCTCCAGATGATCGTGCAAGGAAACAATCGTGGGCACAACATCGAGCGTCTGTACTCGGGCTTGGAAGCGTTCGACCTCGCTCTGCACAATGGCTTCTGCGTGCTCGGCCTCACGCCTACGATCGGCAACGTGCGTCGAGACCGCCTGCTGAAGATCATCGATGTCGTAAACGAAAATTCCATCGAGGTCATTCATCTCCGGGGCCACATCGCGCGGCACCGCAATATCGATAAAAAACATGGGGCGGTTCTTACGCCGGCTCAGGAAGAGTTCGCCATGCTCCCGCCGGAAGATGGCGTGCGGCGCACCGGTTGAAGTGATGACAATATCTGCGCGATCGCAGGTCTCATAGAGTTGCTCGAACAAAATCACTTGGCCGTTAAATTTCCCCGCCAACTGCGCCGCGCGTTCATGGGTGCGATTGGCTACAAAGATCGAAGCCGCCCCATGCGCCATCAGGTGACGCGCAGCCAGTTCGCTCATTTTCCCTGCGCCAACGAGATAGACGTGTCTTCCCTGAAGTGACCCGAAAATCTTCTTTGCCAGCTCGACCGCAACCGAGGCAACCGATACTGCCGATGATCCTACGGCAGTTTCCGTCCGCACTCGCTTGGCAACAGCAAACGCTCGCGTCAGCAGCAGATCAAGCTGCGAATGGACTGCACCCACCGCGCGTGCCGTTGCATATGCCTCTTTCACCTGGCCCAAAATCTGCGGCTCGCCTACCACCATGGAATCCAAACTTGCAGCCACGCGAAATAAATGACGGACTGCTTCGCTCTCGCGATATTCATACAGGTGCGGCTCATATTGCGCTGGATCAAGCTGGAAATATTCACGCAAAAACCTGCGCAGATCGGCGGCGCCGTTCTTAGTCTGAGCCAGCACCTCCACGCGATTGCAGGTACACAGGATCAAACCTTCGTCCACTCCGGGGTGTTCTGCCAGGCGGCGCATCGCGTCTGGCAGACGGGATTCTGGGATGGCCAACCGCTCACGCACTTCGATCGGCGCGCTATTGTGGTTCACCCCGATGAGCTGAAAATTCATGATTGGACAAACCTGTGAATCGCGCTGAAATAGTTGGCCGACCAGGCAATCACGGCAGCCAGCACTGCCCCTGCAGCCAGATAAGCAGCACGGCGCCCGCGCCATCCCGCATTCCAGCGCGTGAACACCATCACCATGTAAACCGCCCACATCAGCAGCGAAAGAAAAATCTTGGGATCGAGCAAGTTCACGCGCCCGTATGTAGTCTGCGCCACGATGCTCCCCGCAATCAGTCCTAACGTCATGAAGGGAAAGCCCAGCAGTAGCGACCGGTAGCCGATTTCATCGATCACTTCGAGCGCCGGCAGCCGCAGCAAAACTCCGGAAGCTTTCTTTGACTTGAGGCTGCGCTCCTGCACCAGGTACAGCAAGCTCGCGGCGAAACTAAGAAAGAGGGCCGCATACCCTGTGAAGATCAGTGCGATGTGGGCCACCAGCCATCCTCGCCGTAGTCCTGGTGAAGTCAGCAGGAATGGTTGCTGCCCCGTGGCCGCCACAAAACTGAGCAGAAACACCAACGGGAACACCACAATCCCGGGTGAAGTCGTGCGATAGACGAGATACACAATCATGAACGCCGCCATCACCAGCAGTGCTAGAAACGACTCCGAGTTGTGAACTAAGGTGATGGTAACCGGCCCGCCGACCAGCACCGATTCGCTCAGCGAAACAAACTGAAAAACCATCCCCACGCTCATGGCAGGCAACGCAATGCGGTTCAGCAGATAGCTACGCTGCGTGAGCGCCAGCAAGGCATAGAGCAGTCCGATGGCGTAGCATCCGAGCGCGACTCGCAGCCAGAGTAGAGGCATAGATTATGACGTCCGGGGTTGATACTTTTACTCAGGTGATTATAGTCTGCTGAACCTTAGAATTGCGCCTGGGCTAAGGGCCTTTGACCCACACTTCGGGGGCTCACCATACTTGGTGATCTCATCCAGGGAAGCAAGGCGAAACCTCCCATGATGAAGATGTACTCGTCTGACGTACAGTCTGCGGTAGCGCCGTACCAGGAAATCTCAACTTCCACGTTGGCGACCACTCGCCCCGAATTGCCGCTTCCGCTGCACCCCGACGAACGTCGAAATCCGGATTGCCGATTGACTGCACGTGTGACCCCGCCTAAGATTGCGTTCCAATGATCGGCCAGACAATTTCCCACTACAAGATCACGGGCAAGCTCGGGGGCGGTGGCATGGGCGTCGTGTACAAGGCCGAGGACACGCGTCTGCACCGCACGGTCGCGTTGAAGTTCCTGGCGGATGATTCCGCCAAAGACCCCGCTGCTCTCGAACGCTTCCGGCGCGAAGCGCAGGCTGCATCAGGACTCAATCACCCCAACATATGCACTATCTATGACGTCGGAGAAGAAGGCGGATCTGCCTACATCGTCATGGAGTATATCGACGGGCAGACCCTGAAACACCGCATCGAGGGGAAACCGATGCGGCTGAGCGAGGTGTTGGAGATCGCCGTGCAAACCGCCGACGCTCTGGATGCGGCGCACTCCCAGGGCATCATTCATCGCGATATCAAACCTGCGAATATCTTCGTCACTCGCAGCGGCCAGGCGAAAGTCCTGGATTTTGGCTTAGCAAAATACACCGCCGAAGCGCAATCGGCGGACGGAGCGGGGGCAACCGGCTCCATGCCAACCGCCCTGAACGCCAATATCTTAACCAGCCCCGGCATCGCGGTCGGAACGATCGCCTACATGTCCCCAGAGCAGGCCATGGGCGAGGAGTTGGACCGACGCACCGACCTGTTTTCTCTGGGGATCGTTCTGTACGAAATGGCCACGGGACGACCCGCGTTTTCCGGTCCTACAAGTGCTGCGGTGTTCGACGCGATTCTCCACCGCGCCCCCGTCGCGCCATTGGAACTCAATCCCCAACTGCCGCCAAAACTGGAAGAGATTCTCGACAAGGCCCTGGAAAAAGACCTCAAACTGCGTTACCAGACCGCCTCCGACTTCCGCGTTGACCTCCAGCGTTTGAGGCGGGAGTCCGACTCGCATCCGAGCGCGAAGTTCGCGGTACAAGCCGCTGTCGCGGAAGCGGTACCAACTCGGGCAGCCAGCAAGCTCAGGCGCTGGCGAGTTCTGGCTCTGACTTCGTGTATCGTCGCTATTGCGCTTATCGCCGGAGCGTATTTTGAGGGAAAACGCGAAGGACTAGCTTCCAGTATTACGCCGCCAACCTATCACCAATTGACCTTCCGCGGTGGCACCATTCGCATGGCGCGTTTTGCTCCTGACGGGAAAAACATCGTGTACAGCGCGGCCTGGGAGGGAAACCCAATTGAGGTGTTGGTCACCCGGCCCGACAGTCCCGAATCCCGCCCGTTTGGGCTGTCGAAGGCCGAAGTGTTGTCGATCTCGTCGGAAGGCGAGATGGCGGTTCTCCTAAATAGTCACAACGTCGATCCTTACACTAACGCGGGCACATTGGGCAGAGTGCCGCTGGGCGGCGGCGCCCCGCGCGAAGTCCTGGAAAACGTACAGTGGGCAGACTGGTCGCCGGATGGGACAAACTTCGCCGTGGTGCGTGAGTTCGGCGGATTGAGCCGCCTTGAATATCCCATCGGAAAAGTGCTGTATCAGACTGGAGGATGGCTCAGCCACCCGCGAGTCAGTCCCAAGGGAGACGCGGTGGCTTTCATTGAGCATCCAGTCCGCCGAGACGACGCGGGATCTATTGCGGTCGTCGATCTTTCCGGGAAAAAGAAGACTTTGTCCACAGGCTGGGAGACGGCTTGGGGTTTGGGGTGGTCTCCAGAGGGAACCGAAATTTGGTTTTCCAGCACCAGGCTTGGCTACGGACGATATCTTTCTGCAGTAAATCTGTCGGGCAAGGAGCGGCTTCTGGCACGTGAGCCGGGCACGTTGACCCTCCAGGATGTAGCCAGGGACGGGCGCGTGCTGATTACACGTGATGTGCCACGGGTTGGAATGGTCGGCATGACAGCCGGCAATAGCAAGGAGCGGGACCTTTCTTGGCTCGACTGGTCGGCACCCAAAGATTTGTCCTTGGATGGTAAGAAGCTCTTGTTCACTGAATCCGGCGAGGCGGGCGGGGAAAACTATTCTACGTACCTACGTGGCACCGATGGGTCGCCTGCTGTCCGGCTCGGCGACGGAGTGAGCTTTGCGCTATCACCGGATCAGAGATGGGTATTATCCGGTCTGCCAAAGCCACCCGTTCAGTTCAACCTGCTCCCCACCGGGGCTGGAGAATCGAGAGAACTGACGCACGACCAAATCAATCGACTCTGGGCTTGCTGGTTTCCCGACGGCAAGCGAGTATTGTTCTCCGGTGATGAGCCAGGCAAGGGCGTGCGGCTTTATGTGCAAGACATGAGCGGTGGTCAAGCGAAAGCCATTACCAACGAAGGTGTAAACGGAAGCCTGATCGCTATCTCTCCCGACGGCAAGCAGATCGCTTTTGTAGGCGCCGACCAGAAACCTGCGTTACTGGTAATGGACAGCGGTGAGATTCGGCCTATTCCCGCCCTCGGTGCTGGAGAAGCCCCGATCGCGTGGACCAGCGACGGTCGCTCTCTGTTTGTTTATCGCCTTGGCGAAGTTCCCGCCACGGTCAACCGGCTGGACTTGGCCACGAGCCGCAAACAACTTTGGAAACAACTGGTTCCCCCAGACGTGTCCGGCGTCACCGATATTAGCTCCGTCCTCATCACTCCCGACGGCAACAACTATGTCTACGAATACGGTCGCACGCTTTCCGACTTGTATCTAGTAAACGATCTCAGGTAATCGCACGCCTGCCGGCTTCACAGCCTGCTGGTCACCTTGGAGATGGTCAGCCTTCTCGCGTGCTTAGTTCGCTATTCCACTCCCAGCGTCGAGAGAACTTCTTCCAGGAGTTCAGAAGTCACTAACAAGCGCCGGCCCTGTCCCATCATGTCTCCCACTTCGTCGAAAGCATGAAACAATCGCAACTTCGCAGCGGCATACTGCTCGGCCTCGGTAAGCGCCCGTCCATGCGAAGCCGCCCAGTTGCTAATCGCGGCCTCCGGAAGGAATACGCTTACTGCAAAGGTGGTCTTCCTGTCGGACGTAACGTCAAAAATGAATTCCGTCGCTGGCGCGCTCGCGTCACTCGACAAAGCAGCCCGCTTCCCGACAAAATAGTACTGATACACGTATCCCTGGCCGCCGGTATAGGTTTTCATGCGACGCAGGGTCATGTGGTTATTGGTCTGGTCGTTAGCAAATGCTGCGCTGTCATGGCCGCCTTAACGGCTGCTGTTCCCGGGCGAGATCACGCGTCCGTATTCACTGGCTCGCGCCAGGCGGTCGAACATGCGATAAGTCTCCAGCGAAATCTTCCGGATCGCTTCTTCCCCGTCGCGTTCGCGGCGAAGATACGTCGTCATGGCGCAAATGATATACGGACGCTTCTCAACAAACACAATCCCTGAGTCATTGCGCACGCCTTCAAGCTCGCCGGGCTTATTGGCAATTTTCAGTCCTTCCGGCAGATCACGCGGGATGAAGCTATTCTTGTGCGTACTCAGCATCTTGAAGAAGTCGTTCGTGAATTCTTTGTTCAGAACCTTTCCACGATAGAGGTCTTCGAGCAACGCCATCATCTCCGCAGGAGTAGCAACGTTCTCTCTTCCCTCGCCCGCAGCTTTTAGGTCCATCATCCTGCGGCGCAGCCGGATGTGGGTCAGCCCAAGGGAATCGAGGAACGTATTTACATTTTCCATGCCCACACGATCAATCAGCACATTCGTGGCGCTGTTGTCGCTGACGGCGACCATCATCGTGGCCAAATCGCGCAGGGTGATGCGGGTCACGCCGGGCGTCAGGCCGCCCATGATGTCGCTGTCGGGAACCAGATCGGATGACTGGACCGTGTAGAGGTCGGTGAGCTTCAGCTTGCCCTGCTGCGCCTGATGATAAAGTTCGGCAAGAACCGCAATCTTGATGGAGCTAGCCTGCGGAAACACCTCGTCTGCATGTAGAAGATATTTCTGCCCGGTCGTAAGGTCTTCGATTGCGACTCCGAGGACACCATCAAGATTACGATCGACTTCAGCAATTGAAGCTTCGAGTTTTTGCCACAATACTTGCTGTTTATTTGGGGCCTGTGCGACGGATGTAGCGAGCAGGAGAATGAAGGCAGCGAAGCGGTTCAATGGCTGAATTCCTCCGAAGCACGGCATTATAGCCGCGACTACACTTCAACCTTGGCCTCCCGCAGGCGCTTGACCGCCGTCTCCGACGTTACCGGCGAGTAGTAGACCTCTTTGAACGTGTACGATTTCGCCTTGGCCGAAACAATCGGAAGAATTTCGATGTGCCAGTGGTAGTCTTCGTCGATCGTCTTCCAATAGTTCAGGCTATCCGACTGATGAAGGGTGTTGGGCGACGTGTGCAGAACAAGATGGAATTCTTCTGTGACCGTCCTGATTCGCTGCAAGGTGCGTCGCAGGAGCGCCGCCAAATCGCGCAGATTACCGGACCGGCTCAGCGCAAAACGTTCAAAACCAGATTCGTGCGTGCGCGGCAGAATCCAGGTTTCATATGGCACACGCGGCGCATAGGGACAGACGGCAATAAAGTCCCCATGCCCTTCAAGCATGCGCACATCCTGACGAACCTCCTGCGAAATGATGTCGCAGAACACGCAACGTTCCTTGGCCGCAAAGTAATCCCGTCCGGCCCGCAGCTCATAAAGCACGCGCCGCGGCACGAAGGTTGTCGCAGTCAGTTCTGCATTGGGGTGCTCGAACTCCTGGCCCGCGCTTGTCCCATAATTCTTAAACACACTAACGTATTTGAAGCGCGCATCGCGCTTTAAATCCTGAATACGCTGCGCAACCAGCAGCAGGAATTGCTCGATCTCGGCATAGCCGGCAACCCAAAGATGCCGATCGTGACGCGGATTCTCAAGCAGAACTTCATGCGCGCCGACGGATCGCATGCGGTCGTAAATGCCCTCGCCCCTGCGGGCCGGCTCGCCTTCAATCCGGTAGAGAGGATTGGGATGTACCACCGCTCGCGCCGACCACGGATCACCGTCGATCCCAGCCATGCTGGTTATCTGTTGAGAAGATGTGCTGCTGTCAGGGCAGAACTGGCATCCAGCTTCCGCGCGAGGCGTTTGATCGGCCACATCGTCGCCGGTAATAACCCACGACCGCGTAATGGGATCTTTCCTCAACTCCATGCGTGTAAGGAAAACACCGTCGCACAGCAGAGTCAACATGTCATTTCGTGATGTGGGCAGGTTGCTCGCGTTTGTTATAATCCGCCCACACAGTCGAAAATGACCGAGCCGTCCACGCCGTTGATGCGGCAGTACACTGCCATTAAGAGGGAGCATCCTACCGCGCTCCTGTTCTTTCGCTTGGGCGATTTCTACGAATTATTTTTCGACGATGCCGTCCTGGCCTCGAAGGAACTGCAAATCACGCTGACTTCGCGAAACAAAGAGAAAGGAATTGCTGTGCCTATGTGCGGCGTGCCTTATCACGCCGCCGAAGGCTACATTTCCAAGCTGATTCGCAAAGGATTCAAGGTTGCCATCTGCGATCAAATGGAGAGTACCAAGCTCGCAAAAAAGCTAGTGCGCCGCGAGGTGACGCGGGTGGTTACACCGGGCACCGCGGCCGATTCATCGCTCAGCTCTGAGGAAAATAATTTTCTGGCAGCTTTGGCGCGCGTGGAAGATCGTGTCGGCTTTGCTGCTTTGGATCTTTCCACGGGCGAGTTTCGCGCGACCGAGTTTTCAGGCGAGGATGCCGCCCGCAGAATTCAGGAAGAGCTTGCGCAGCTTCGGCCAAGAGAAGTGCTGTACGGCTCCTCAGCGCCGCTATTCGACCAACAGAGACGCGGCAACAGCCGCCCTCAGCCCAACGATGGGCTTGCGGGCTGCGCCGAGACCCCGCTTGATGACTGGATTTTCGCTCCCGATCACGCCATTCCTCTGCTGGAAAATCAGTTTGGTGTGCTCTCGCTTGAGGGATTCGGCCTGGCGGGAAAGCCGGCTGCAGCTTCGGCGGCCGGCGCCATTCTCTATTACGTCCGCTCCACGCAGCGCGGAAGTCTCCATCATGTGGATCGAGTCGGCTTCTACGAACGCCAGAACTGCCTGGTGCTGGATGCCGTGACGGTGCGTAACCTCGAACTGATCGAGCCTTTGTTCGCAGGCTCGGACGCCGGCATCACTCTGTTCCGCTCCATCGATCTGACCGTTACCCCGATGGGCAAGCGTTTGCTGCGCTCCTGGCTGCTGCGCCCTTCAATTGAGGCTGCCGAAATTAACTACCGGCTGGATGCCGTGGAAACCTTGGTGAAGGACACGGTTGCGCGGGAGGAACTCCGGCGAGCGCTCGATGGAATCCTCGATCTGGAGCGGCTGCTCAGCCGCGTGACGCTGGAGACTGCGAATGCTCGCGATGTCCTGGCATTGGCGGCATCGTTGGCGAAGATTCCTGCGGTTCGCAATCTGCTCGCGCGATTGCCGGCAGAAAGATGGCGCGGGCTGCATGACTCCGTAGATGATCTTGGAGATGTGCGCGAGCGGATCGAGAAAACGATTGTCCCTGAGCCTCCAATTTCGCTGAGTGACGGCGGAATAATTCAAAGCGGCGTTGATCGAGAACTCGACGAGCTCCGTGATCTTAGCCGTAATAGCAAGCAGTATCTTGCGCTAATCGAACAGCGCGAGCGGCAGCGCACCGGCATTGGCTCATTGAAGGTAAAGTTCAATTCCATTTTTGGGTATTACCTGGAGGTTTCCAAGCCCAATCTGCACTTGGTCCCGCCCGATTACGAACGCAAGCAGACTCTGGTCAACGCCGAGCGCTTTACCACGCCCGAGCTGAAGGAATACGAAGCGAAGATTCTCGACGCTCAGGAAAAGATCGTCGAAATCGAGCGCCGCTTGTTTGCCGAGCTGCGGACAGCCATTGCCGCCGAAGCAAAGCGCATCCGACGGACCGCGCTGGCGCTGGCGGAAGTGGATGTGCTCGCGGCTTTCGCTCACATCGCCGCGCTGCGGAATTATTGCCGTCCGAAATTCGATGATTCGTCAGACATCGAAATTCTCGAAGGCCGCCATCCCGTTATCGAGCAGCAGGAAGTGGGCGGAGGCGACCGTTTCGTTCCCAATGACTTGTATCTGAATTCCACAACCCACACGGTTCTCGTGCTGACCGGGCCGAACATGGGTGGCAAATCAACCTATTTGCGTCAGGCGGCTTTGATCGTGATCCTCGCTCAGATGGGGTCGTTTGTTCCGGCGCGCTCAGCGCGGCTGGGGATTGTCGATCGCGTGTTTACTCGTATCGGCGCCAGCGACAATCTGGCCCGAGGCCGTTCGACCTTCATGGTCGAGATGACCGAAACTGCGGCCATTCTGCACACGGCGACTCCGCGATCGCTGATCCTGCTCGACGAAATCGGACGCGGGACCGCAACTTATGATGGCCTGGCGATTGCCTGGGCGGCGGTCGAATACATACATGCGCGCACGCGAGCGAAGACGCTCTTTGCCACGCACTATTTCGAGTTGACCGAATTGGCCGAGCGACTATCAGGTGTGAAGAATTATCACGTCTCAGTAAAAGAGACAGGCGGCGGAATCGTCTTTCTGCGCAAAGTCGAACCAGGCGCGGCAGACCGCAGCTACGGAATCGAAGTCGCCAAGTTGGCGGGCTTGCCGCATGAAGTGATCGAGCGGGCGCGCGAGGTTCTGGCTGAACATGAGAGTGCCGAGCAGCAAGTCACGGGACACCTGTCGCCGGGCGCTGAGCCTGCGCCGCCGCAATTAACTATTTTCACGCCTCTTTCGCAACCTGTGC
>Ga0209055_1001864_pt1 | contig 13593 bp, 10 predicted proteins | sample GraSoiAngelo_110_FD_185875 | JGI IMG/M metagenome (GOLD analysis project Ga0209055, IMG submission 185875) | Grasslands soil microbial communities from the Angelo Coastal Reserve, California, USA - 14_0903_12_30cm (SPAdes) (version 2) | ecosystem: Environmental > Terrestrial > Soil > Grasslands ... | reverse complement strand
GTTCAGCGTGGGCAGCCCCAGGCTGATCGTCAGGCCCTGCCGGCGCTTCAGCTCGACCAGCCGCTCGACGTCGCGGAACTCGCGCGAGTGGAAGGTGTTCTCCGCGAACCACTTGTCGACGACCGCCGACACCTCCTCCTCGCCCATGGAGATGGGGGGCGGGATGCCGTCGCCGATGATCGGCGACACCGCGCGCGAGCTCTTGGCCAGGATCACGGTGCCGGGCAGCGACTCGACCGTCTTGGCCAGGCGCGACCCGACCAGCACCGACGAGCGGGCGGCCTCGGCGAACGCGCCCAGCACCGTCACGCCGTGCCGGCGGCCGGCCTCCGTGATCGCCTGGCTCGGGTTCTGCGACACCACCTCGACCGGCTCCACGCGCTTCACCTCGAACTCCCGGAGCAGCTCGTGGAACTCGACCGACTCGCGGTCGCGGCGGCCGTCCGAGTGCCGGGGGTCGTGGACGTGGAGCGCGGTCAGGGGCACGTTGCGGCTCCCGATCAGCGCGGCCGCCGCCCGCAGCGCCAGCCGGGCGCTGGGGCCGCCGCGAACCGGGACCAGCACGCCGTCGTTCAGGCGCAGCCCGCTGCCGGCCGGGTCCGGGCGGACCAGCAGCAGGTCGGACGGGGGGTCGGCGACCAGGTCGTCGATGTGGCGGTCCGAGGGCCGGTGCGACCCGAGGCCGGGCCACTCCAGCACGATCACGTCGGCGGCGTTCTCGTAGGCGGCCTCGCGCACGCCCTGGGCGATCGTGCCGGCGACGCGTACCTGCACGCCGAAGCGGCCCTGCAGCCGCGTCTCCAGCTCGGTGATGCGCTGCAGGAGCGAGCGGTACCGGCGCGCGATCGTCACGCTCTGCGCGATCGGCCGGCCCTGCGGCAGCTCGACGACGCCCAGCAGCAGGCCGCTGCCGCTCTCCCCGCGCAGGAGCGCGGCCGCGACCTCGAGCAGCCCGGCCGCCGTGCGGGCGCGCGTGATCGGGATGAGCCCCCGCGGCCGCCTATCCGCCATTGCCGGCCTCGTCGATCACGCGCTCGATCTGGCTGGCCACCACTCGCCAGGTATACGTGTCGAGCGTGCGCCGGCGCAGCCGGACGGCTCGGCTGGCGAGCGCCCGCTCCGCCGCGGCCGCCACGGCGTCGCCGCCGCTGCCGGCGGGGAACATCCAGGCGCCGCCGCCTGCCACCTCGCGCAGCACCGGGATGTCGGCGCACACCAGCGGCGCGCGGCTCAGCCCGGCCTCCAGGACCGGCAGGCCGAACCCCTCGGACTCGCTCGGGAGCAGCACCAGGTCGGCCATGCGGTACAGCTCGGCGATCGTCCGATCGTCCACCGGGTGCTCGCCGTCGGGACCGGCGAACTCATAGAGGAAGTGCACGACTCCATCTAACCGGAGGGCCGACCGCTGCCGCATCAGGTCTTCCGCATAAGCCCGGTTGTCTGATGAGTGGGGCCCCAGGGGTCCGCTGACGACCAGCCGCAGCCCCGGATGGGCGGCCCGCAGGCACCCGGCGGCGGCCAGGGCCAGCTCCACGCGCTTGCGCCGGGTGATGCGGACGGGCACCAGGATCATCGGGTCGGCGTCGGCGAGGTCGGCCCGCCGGGCCAGCTCCCGGGCGTCCACGCCGTGGGGCACCACCGGCACCTGGGCCGGGGTCAGGCGCAGCACGTGGGTCATCTCCCGCTGCCGCACGCGCGAGATGGCGACGTACCGCACGCCGGGCTGCGCGTCGCGGAGCAGGGACCAGGGCCACCCCGGCCGCTGGTACTCGACGTAGCGCGGGTTCACCCAGGCCAGGTCGTGCGTCCACGCCACCAGCGAGTGGTCGGACTCGACGAGCGCCGCCGCCAGCGGGAGGTTGAACGGCATCGTCAGCACGTTGTGCGCGAGGACCAGGTCGCGGTCCGCCAGAAGCGGCCGCAGGCGCGCCGCGATCCGGTCGCGGAGGTCGTTGAACTCGGGCATCGCGTCGTCGCCCTGGGCGAGGCGCCGGGTGACCGCCTCGACGTCGGGATGGCGCGAGTCCAGCTCGGGCACCAGCTCGGCGTCGCCCCGCCCGGCCACCAGCAGCACGTCGTGGCCGGCCTCGCGCAGCAGGCGCGCGTGCACGGCCAGGACGGCCTCGACCCCGCCGGTGACCGGCGAAGCGGTGTAGTGGATCAGGGCGAGCTTGCGGCGGCGGGGACCCTGGCTCACTGACAGCCTGCAGGCAGCTCGACCTGCAGGCCGGCCGGCTTGCGGTCCACGCTGACCCGCACGCCCTCGCCGCACTCGACGGTGAAGTCGACCTCGCCGTCGCCCACGCGCATCCCCTCGACGCGGAGCCTGCTGTAGAGCTTGGTGTCCAGCGGGTCGATCCGGAGCCGATTCGCGAACATGTCGACCTCCACTCCGGCCATGACCTGCAGGAAGTGGAAGAGCGACCCGGCGCCCCACGCCTGCGGGCTGCAGCTGACCAGGTACTCGCCGGGGCCCGCGCCGAAGCGGTGGTCCCGGCTGAAGCCGCAGAACAGTTCGGGCACGCGGTGGTCCGAGAACCGCATGCCGGCCTCGAGGACCGCGCAGGCGATCTTCTCGGCCTCCGATCGGTAGCCGTAGCGCCGGAGCCCCGCCGCGACGATCGAGTTGTCGTGGGGCCAGATCGAGCCGTTGTGGTAGCTCATCGGGTTGAACGAGATCGCGCGGCTCGACAGCGTCCGCACGCCCCAGCCCGAGAACATGTCGGAAGCCATCAGCCGGTGGACGACGTGGGCCGCCCGCTCGCGGTCCACGATCCCCGACCACAGGCAGTGCCCGGCGTTGCTGCTGATCGACGCCACCTGCCGCTTGTCCCGGTCCAGCGCCTGGGCGTAGTAGCGCTCCTCCGGCATCCAGTACGCGCTCTCGAACCGGGCCCGCAGCCGCTCGGCCCCCGCCTCCAGCTTCTCGGCCTTGGCGAGCTGGCCCTGGCGGCGGAAGATGCGCGCCAGGCCCGATTTGGCGTGGTGCACGTAGCCCTGGACCTCGACCAGCGCGGCGGGCAGGGGCGCGGGCTCGCCGTGCTCCTCGATCAGCGAGTCCCAGGAGTCCTTCCAGCCCTGGTTGCGGACACCGATCTTGCCGTGCTGCTTGTACTCGACCAGGCCGTCGCCGTCCAGGTCGCCGTACTGGTCGATCCACTCCAGCGCGGCCATCACGTTGGGCGTGAGCTCGCTGAGCAGGTCGACGTCGGCCGTCCAGTTGAGCAGCTCGACCAGCAGCACCAGGAACAGCGGGGTCGCGTCCACCGTCCCGTAGTAGGGCGTGTGGGGGACCTGGCCGAGGTTGGCGAGCTCGCCGTAGCGCATCTCGTGGGGGATCTTCCCGGGCTCCTCCTCCCGGTACGGGTCGATCTTCTGGCCCTGGTGGCGGGCCAGGTAGCGCAGGCTGCCGATGGCCAGGTCCGGGTTGAGGGCCAGCGTCTGCAGCGAGGTGATCAGCGCGTCGCGGCCGAACGGCACGGCGTACCAGGGCACCCCGGCGGTGGGGAACAGGCCGGTCGGCCGGTCGTCGCAGAGGACGCGCAGGTCCTCCAGGTTGCGCCAGATCAGGCCGCCGTCGAGCGACTCGTTGTCGGTCCGCCAGCGGGTGCAGGACGCGTTCCAGGCCTGGTACTTGCGCTCCAGGGCCTCCAGCGCCGCGTCGAAGTGGAAGTCGGCCTCGGGCTGGCCGTCGCCCATCATCGGGAGCAGGTCCACCAGCAGCACGTAGCGCTCCTGGGGCGCCAGCCTGACGCTGACGCAGGCGGTGCTCTTGCGCAGGCGGGGGACGGGGTGGAAGACGACCTCGGTGCTGCGCCGGATGTCGTCGCGGCCCCGGTAGCCGAGCGTGAAGCCGGTCTCGGTCGGCACCGGCGGCTCGGGCGTGCCCATGGGCCGCTCGGGCCGGTAGCCGCGGACCTCGAAGATGTCCAGGAAGTCGGCGTCGAAGCGCAGCTCCAGGTCCACCTCGATGGCGTGCCGGTTGCAGTTCTGGAGGCCGATCCGCTCGTGGACGCCGTCGTGCACGAACCGGGTGCGGCGCAGGCTGAGGCTCTGCTTGGGGATGGCGGCGCCGCCGTGGCGCGGCTCGAGGACCGGGTTGGAGAGCTGGAACGTGGCGACGTACGCCCGGTCCACGCCGTGGTTGAGGAGGATCGGCCGGCGGCCGTTCAGCCGCAGCTCGAACGTGGACAGGAAGCGCGAGTCCGAGCGGTAGAGCCCGAGGCCGCCGTCGTTGCCGGCGGGCACGTCGCCCGCCAGGTCGGAAACGAACATGACGTCGTTGTGCTTGAGGATGACCCGGTCTGCCAGCACGGCGTGCATAAGTCTATGGCGAGTGGGGCGTCTGGCCCCGCACGATCCGATCGCTGCACAATTACGCGGGTGGCCCGCCCAATCGTCGCTCTGATCGGCCGCCCCAACACCGGCAAGTCCACGCTCTTCAACCGGCTGGTCGGCTGGCGCAAGGCGATCGTGGACCGTCAGCCTGGCCTGACGCGCGATCGCCTGTACGGCGTGGCGGAGTGGCGGGGCCGCGAGATGACCGTCGTGGACACGGCCGGCCTCGACCTCGACACGAAGGACGACGAGTCCCAGGCGGCCATCGAGGCGCAGACTCGCGTGGCCATCAGCGAGGCGCACGTCATCGTCTTCCTGCTGGACGCGCGCGAGGGCGTCACGGCCGTGGACCGCGACATCGCCCAGATGCTGCGGCGGTCCGGCCGCCAGGTGGTCGTGGCCGCCAACAAGGTGGACGACCCCCGGCAGGCGTACCTCCGGCACGAGGTGCTGGAGCTGGGCTTCCGCGACCCGGTCATGATGTCGGGGCACCACGGCATCGGCGTGGACGACCTGCTGGACGCGGTCCTGGCCCAGCTCCCGCCGCCCGAGGCGGAGGTGGAGCCCGGCGAGGAGGCGGCCGCGCGCCTGGCGATCATGGGCCGGCCCAACGTCGGCAAGTCGTCCCTGCTCAACCAGCTGCTGGGCGACGAGCGGTCGCTGGTCAGCGCCACCCCGGGCACGACGCGCGATCCCGTGGACACCGAGCTGGTCTTCGACGGCCTGCCGGTGGTGCTGGTGGACACGGCCGGCATCCGGCGCCGGGCGGCGGCCCGCGACCGGCTCGAGCACTTCAGCCTGCTCCGGGGCATCCGGGCGATGGAGCGGGCGGACGCCGTGCTGCTGGTCCTCGACGCGTCCACGGGCGTGCTGGCCCAGGACCAGCACGTGGCCAGCTACGCGCTGGAGGCGGGCAAGGGGCTGGTGCTGGTCGTCAACAAGATCGACCTGGTCGAGGGCCCGCAGCGGCGCGCGGCCGAGTGGGAGAAGCGGCTGCGGGCGGAGTTCCGGTTCGTCCGCCACGCGCCGGTCGTGACGATCTCGGCGCTGACCGGGCAGGGGGTGGCGAGGATCCTGCCGACCGCCCTGGAGGTGGTCGGGCAGCGGCGCACCCGCATCCCGACGAACGAGCTGAACCGGATGCTGCGCGAGGTGTTCCTGGAGCGGCCGCCGCCCAGCTACAAGGGCAAGCGGCTGACGCTGCGCTACGCGACCCAGGCGTCGTCGGAGACGCCCACGATCGTGCTGTTCGTCAACGACGTCGGGCTGCTCCACTTCGGGTACCGGCGGTACCTGGAGAACAAGCTGCGCGAGCGGTTCGGCTTCGCCGGCAACCCGCTCCGGATCGTGCTCCGCCCGTCCCACGAGGAGCGGCGCTCCTCGTGACGCCGCGGCGCGTCCGTGGCGGCGGGATCGGCACATTGGACTCGAAGCGCGCGGCCTGGACGCGCGTGGCGGAAGCGTTGAAGTGTCGACACTTCAACGTCTGCCCGCACGCATTCGGGACGACAGTGGCACACTTGCGACCGTCACACCGACGGCCAGGCCGACCCGTGCCGTCGAGTCACGGCCATCGTTCTTACAAATCAGTGCGCTCTTTCGTATGCGGCGATCACATGCGCGTGGATGCTCTAATGGCATGGCAATCGCCATGAGTCCGCAGAAGGTGCTGGTGGTGGACGACGAGGACCACATCCTCGAGCTCGCCCGCCTCTACCTCTCCCGCGAGGGCTACCAGATCGAGACGGTCACCGACGGCGCCCTGGCGCTGACCCGCTTCGGCCAGGTCAAGCCCGACCTGGTCGTCCTCGACATCATGCTGCCCAACGTGGACGGGCTGACGATCTGCAGGGAGATCCGCAAGTCCAGCCAGGTCCCCATCATCATGCTGACCGCCCGCGACGAGGTGACCGACACCGTCGTCGGCCTGGAGCTGGGCGCGGACGACTACCTGACCAAGCCGTTCCATCCCCAGGAGCTCGTGGCCCGGGCCAAGGCGCTGGTCCGCCGGGCCCGCATCGAGCCCGACCAGCCCCGGCTGGTCCGCGCCGGCCGGCTCGAGGTGGACTTCGAGCGCCACGAGGTCCGGTTCGGCGAGGCCCGCCTCCAGCTGCGGCCCAAGGAGTTCGACCTGCTCGCCCTGCTGGCCCGTCACCCCGGCCGCGTGTTCCAGCGCAGCGAGCTGCTGGACCTGGTCTGGGGCTACGACTTCCCCGGCTACACGCGAACGGTGGACGTGCACGTCCAGCAGCTCCGTGAGAAGCTGACGGCGGGCGGGGTCACCAACCCAACCATCCAGACGGTGTGGGGGGTGGGGTACAAGCTGGAGATGGCCGAGAGCTGAGCCTCAGGTTCCGCCTGCTGCTGGCGACGATCGCGATCGTCGCGGTGAGCCTCACGCTGAGTGGCGGGCTGACGGCCTACCTGGTGCAGAAGCTGCAGACGGCCGACGCGCTCGATCAGATGGCGAAGAACGCCGTCCTGCTGCGGGGCACGATCGGCCAGCTCGACTGCCAGCGCAAGGTGGGCGTCAAGTGCGTCACCACCGAGCCCGAGCTGATCAGCTCGCTCTCGGCGGACCCGCCCAGCCTCAACCTGGCCGGGCAGCGCCTGATCCTGCTGGATCGGCCCCCCAGGGTGGGCGGCGTCCCGGTCCGGCGCCCCCGCGTCATCTACGACAGCGCCGGCCAGCTCCCGCTGGGCCAGGCGATCCCGCTGGGCCAGGAGCGGCGGGTCTCCGGCCAGACGGTCTACGAGGGCACGATCGACATCGACGGCCGCCCGTACCTGGCCGGCGCGGCCCCGGTCTCGAGGCCGCCAACGGCGTCGTCGGCAGCGACACCGCGGTGGCCATCCTGCCCGGCGGCTCCACCAACGTCTTCGCCCGCACGATCGGCGTGGTCGACGACCCCGTCGAGGCCACCGGCCAGCTGGTCACGCCGATCCTGGAGGCCGGCGGCGCCGGCCTGTTCCTCGCGATCGTGGTCTCGCTGGTGCTCAGCCGGGCGTTCACGCGCCCGCTGCGGGAGCTCCGGCGGGCGGCCGAGGACATCGCGGGCGGCAACTACGGCCGCCGCGTCCGCCGGACCGGCGGCGACGAGATCGGGGTCGTCGGCCAGAGCTTCAACCGGATGGCGGAGGCGGTGGAGCACGCGCGCCTGCAGCAGCGCGCGTTCCTGGCCAACGTGTCGCACGAGCTGAAGACGCCGCTCACCAGCCTGATCGGCTTCAGCCAGGCGCTGATGGACGGCAGCCTGCGGACGGCCGAGGAGAAGGAGCGGGCCGCGACGATCCTCCACGAGGAGGCGCAGCGCGTGCTGCGGATGTCGCAGGAGCTGCTGGACCTGGCCCGGGTGGAGTCCGGCCAGCTCGCCCTCAACCCGCACCCGGTGGACCTCGGCGTCCAGCTCCAGCAGGAGATCGAGCTGGTCCGCAAGCGGGCCGACTCGCGCCGGCTGGTCCTGCACCTGGTCGTGCCCCCGATCCTGCCGCCTGTGCACGCCGACCCGGACCGCCTGCACCAGATCCTCGACAACCTGCTCGACAACGCGGTCAAGTACGCGCCCGAGGGCACGACGGTGTGGATCTCGGCCGAGAACGCGTTCGGGGCGCGGATCACGACGACGGTCAGAAACCGGGTCGGGGTCCGGCCGCCCGACCCGCACCGCATGTTCGACCGCTTCTACCGCGGCGACTCGTCCCGGTCCTCGGCCGGCGGCGTCGGCCTGGGCCTGGCGATCAGCCGCGAGCTGGCGATCGCGCAGCAGGGCGACCTGCGCGCCGAGCTGACCGCCGACGGCAGCCTGTCGATGAAGCTGGAGCTGCCGGTCGCGGCCCAGCCGCCGCTGCCCCTGGAGTCGCCCAGCCGGCCCGTCCCCCGCCTGGCCCCGCGCCCGCAGTTCCGCGCGTAGCCGGCCGGCCGCCGCGCTCTACAGTTCTCGGCATGCGAGCCATCCAGGTCAACAGCTATGGCGGTCCCGAGGCGCTCGAGCTCGTCGACGTCGCCGCACCCCAGCCCGGTCCCGGTCAGGTGCTCGTGGACGTCGCTGCGTCCGGCGTGAACTACATGGACACGTACCAGCGGTCGGGCATGTACCCGGCCCCGCTGCCGCTCCGGCTCGGCGTCGAGGGCGCCGGCCGGGTCGTGGCGCTGGGCGAGGGCGTCACCGACCTCGCGGTCGGCGACCGCGTGGCGTGGGTCGCGGCGCAGGGCAGCTATGCCCAGCACGTGCTCGTCGGCGCGGCCAAGGCGATCCCGGTGCCCGACGGCGTGTCGGACGAGGTGGCGGCCGCGGTGCCCCTGCAGGGCCTGACCGCGCACTACCTGGCCACCTCGACGTACCCGGTCCAGGCCGGCGACACGGTGATCGTCCACGCCGCCGCCGGCGGCGTCGGGCTGCTGCTGACCCAGGTCGTCAAGCTGCGCGGCGGGCGCGTGATCGCGACCGTCTCCACCGACGAGAAGGCCGGCCTGGCCCGCGGTGTGGGCGCCGACGAGATCGTCCGCTACGACCAGGTGGACTTCACCGCGGAGGCGCGCCGGCTGACGGACGGGAAGGGCGTGGCGGCGGTCTACGACGGGGTCGGCCGCACGACGTTCGACGGCAGCCTGAACGCGCTCCGGCCGCGCGGGATGATGGTCCTGTACGGCGCGTCGAGCGGCCCGGTGCCGCCGGTGGACCCACAGCGGCTCAACGCCGGCGGCTCGCTGTTCCTGACCCGACCCAGCCTGGGTCACTACACGGCCTCCCGTGAGGAGCTGCTGCAGCGAGCCGGCGACGTGTTCGGCTGGATCGCGGCGGGCGAGCTGGACGTCCGGATCGGGGGCCGCTACCCGCTGCCGGAGGCGCGCCAGGCCCACGAGGACCTGCAGGGCCGGCGCACGACGGGCAAGCTGCTGCTGGTGCCCTGAGGTACTCGACGCTCACGGCACGTCCGCGACCCGGCACGGGATGTCCGCGTCCTCGTCCAGGTGGTGGCTGGCGCAGATGCGGTGATAGCCGTCGGCCACCGTGAGCGGCACGTCGTCCGTCAGCCGTCCGCGGACCAGCAGCACCGGTGAGAGCGGCCGCCCCTTCTTGACCTTCTCCAGGTCGCTCGCGACGTGCACGTTGTCCGGTCCCAGGATCGGCAGCCGGCTGGCCCGCAGCAGGTCCTTCGCCTTGCGGTGCACGAGCGGCGCCGCGCGGAGACGGTCGCCCAGCACCTTCGCGGTCGCCTCCGGCACGAGCAGGCTCAGGTAGGCGACCGCCGCCGGGTAGTCGTGGTCGTCCGGCTCGTCCTTCCAGTGCGCGTTGTCGGTCACGTCTCGACCTCCTCGTGGTCCGGCGCCCCGCGCGCCAGCAGCAGGGCGCCGGCGGTTGCCGGGATCAGCGTCAGACAGCCGCCGGCGACCAGGGCCGCGGCGACGGGTGGCCCGACGGCCCCGGTCGCCAGCCCCAGCGAGGCGGCGGCGGCGGGCAGGCCGAGCTGGGCCGAGGCGAGCAGCCCCGACGCGACCCGGCGCTCGCGGCCGGCCACCGCCGCGGCGAGCACGTGCACGCCCGTCGCGCTCGCCGCCATCGCCACGGCGAGCGCGATGGCCGGGGCCGAGCCGGCCAGGCCCTTCAGGTCCAGCGCGGCGCCCAGCAGCACGAAGAACGCGGGCACGAAGAAGCCCGTCGCCAGACCGGCCAGCTGGTGGACCAGGCGGTGTGGCTGGTGGAACTGGCGCAGGACGATGCCGGCCGCGAAGCCGGCCACGAGCACGCTGCCGCCCGTGTGCTCCGCGATCGCGGCCAGGACCAGGAGCAGCAGGATCGAGATCCGGAGCTGCAGGGCCCAGTGCCGCTCCTTGGACTCGCGCTTGACCTCGTCGGCCAACCCGGTGGCGAACAGCCGGCGCCCGGCCACGATGGCGGCGACGGCCACGGCCACGATCAGGGCATCGCCGAGCAGCGCTGCGGGGATGCTGCCGGCGCCGGAGAGCGTCAGCGGCATCAGCAGGGCCGTCACCGCGTCGGCGAGCGTGATCCACGAGATCAGCAGGCCGACGGCCGGGCCCGTCAGCCCGCGCTCCTGGATGGTGGGGAACGCCACCGCCGCCGAGCTCCCCGCCAGCAGCACCACGAGCAGCTGCGGGTGGCCGAGACGGAGCAGCGCGCCGATCGCGAGCCCGACCGGGACGCTGGCCGCCAGCGCGACGACCAGCGCCACGCCGCCGCGGGCGAGGCCCCGGCGCAGGTCCGGTGATCGGATGTCCACCTCGATCCCGGCGCCGAGCATCAGCATGGCGAAGCCCAGGGCCGAGAAGATCGGATAGGGCTCGGCGGCCGGCTCGATCCAGTGCAGGCCGGTCCGGCCGAGGATGGCGCCGGCGATCAGCTCGCCCACCAGCACCGGCGCCAGCGGCCGCCTGCCGGCCGCCAGCAGCGGCCCGGCCAGCCCGGCCAGGACCAGCAGCGCGACCGCGGTGAACATCGCCGCTTTGTAGCACCAGGACCCGGCCCGTCGCCGTTTCCTACCTCAACGCGTCTCCGTGGCCAGGCGGGCGCCGAGCCCGATCAGCACGGCGCCCGTGGCGCCGTCCAGCGCGCGGCGCAGGCGGCCGCCGAAGCGGCGGCGGGCGCGGGCGACCAGCCAGCCGTACAGGTGCAGCCAGGCGCAGACCATCGCCGCGAACACCACGACCATCGCGGCCAGGCGGGCCGCCGGGTCGCCCGGGCGCACGAACTGGGGCACCACCGTCAGGAAGATCGCGCCCGCCTTGGGGTTCAGCAGGTTGCCGAGCAGGCCCTGCAGGAACGCCGGCGCGCCCGGCCGCTCCGGCGCCGGCTCGGCCTCGGAGCCAGCCGCCCCGCCGCCCCGGACCGCGGCCACCAGGCTGCGCAGCCCCATCACCGCCAGCACCGCCGCGCCGGCCGTCCGGACCACCGTGAACGCCAGCGCCGAGGCGGCCAGCAGCGCCGCCAGCCCGGCGGCGCTCGCCGCGCCCCACGTCAGCAGGCCCAGGGCGACGCCGAGCGCCGTCAGCGACGCGCCCCGGGCGCCGCCCCGGAACGCGTTGCGCGTCACCACCGCCGTGTCCGGCCCCGGCGTGACGATCAGCACGATCGCCACGCCCAGGAACGCCAGGAAGCGGCCGTCCACGGCGGGCCTACGCGTTGAGCCGGTCCACCGCCTCGGCCAGCCGCAGGACGCCCTCGCGGATCCGGTCCGGTGGGCTGTTGGTGAAGTTGAGCCGCAGCGAGGCGGCGCCGCCGCCGTCCGTGTGGAACGCGGCCCCCGGCACGAACGCCACCCGGCGCCGGACCGCCTCGGCGAGCAGGGGCACGGCCGCCAGCCCGTCCGGCAGCGTCACCCACACGAACATGCCGCCCTCGGGCCGCGTCCAGGTGGTGCCGGCCGGCAGCAGCTCGGCCAGCGCGGCCAGCATCGCGTCCCGGCGCTCCCGGTACGCGGCGCACAGCAGGCGCACGTGCGCGTCCAGGTCGTTGTCGCGGCAGAAGCGCACGACCGCGCGCTGCACCAGCTCGTTCGTGTGGAGGTCCGCGCCCTGCTTGGCCAGCACGAGCCGCTCCATCACCGGCCGCGGCGCCACCGCCCAGCCCAGGCGCAGGCCCGGCGACAGCACCTTGCTGAACGTGCCCAGGTGGATGACGTGCTCGCTGCCGGCCAGCGCCCGCAGCGCCGGGACCGGCTCGCCCTCGTACCGCAGCTCCGAGTAGGGGTCGTCCTCGATCACCGGCAGGCCCAGGTCCCGCGTGGCGGCCAGCAGCTCGCGCCGGCGCTCCAGCGTCATCGTGCCGCCCGACGGGTTCTGGAAGGTCGGCACCGTGTAGAGCAGCGCCGAGTCGGGCCCGACCCGCTGGCGGAGCGCGTCCACGCGCAGCCCCTGCCGGTCGCCCGGGCAGGCGGCGAACGCGACCTCCCGGGCCGAGAGCGCCTGGAGCGCGCCGACGTAGCTCGGCGACTCGACCAGCACCTCCAGCCCGGGGCCGGCCAGGACCCGGCCGAGCAGGTCCAGCGCCTGCTGCGACCCGGTCGTGATCAGCACGTCGTCCGCATCGCAGGCGACGCCGCGCCGGCCCAGCCGCTCGGCCACCAGCTCGCGCAGCGGCCGGTGGCCCGGCGTCGGCCCGTACTGGAGCGCCCCGCCCGCGTCCTCGCGGAGCACCGCGTCGAACGCGGCCCGCAGGCCGCCGGCGGGGAACAGCTCGGGGGCCGGGAGGCCGCCCGCGAAGCTGATGACGTCGGGTCGCTCGGTCACGGCCAGCAAATCGCGGATGGCGGAGCCGCGAGGCGCCGGCCCACTCCGCTCCAGCACCGCGCTCCAGTCCAGGTCGGTCTGCACCATGCCTCAATCTTGGGTACGATCGCCGCGGAGATGGAAGGCCAAACCGGGCCAAATTACCAGTCCAAACCGAGGGCGCCGGCCAGCCAGGACCTGCTCGGCCTCGACCTGGACCGCCGGCCGGGCGCGGCTCCCCTCTTCCAGCAGCTCCGGGACGGTGTGCGGGCGGCCCTCCTGTCGGGCACGCTCGCGGAGGGCATGCGGCTGCCGCCCGAGCGGGAGATGGCCGCGGCGCTGGGCGTCAACCGCACGACCGTGACCCGCGCGTACCAGGAGCTGGTGGCCGACGGGCTGGTCGAGGCGCGAGGCTCGGCGGGCACGGTGGTCCTGCCGCCCGCCGGCGCGGTCGCTCCTGCGCCGCCCGAGGCGCCCCCGTGGCTGCTCAGCCTGCCCGCGCTCGGCGAGGGCAGCCTCGGCCCCGACCCGACGCTGCTCCGAGCTGACCGACTGCCTCCAGGAGGGCCTGGCGGCGTGGGGTCGCGAGGCGCTGGGGTACGGCGCCGTCGAGGGCTTCGGCCCACTGCGGGAGGTCATCGCCGGCCGGCTGGGGCGCGGTCTGGTCGGGCCGGGCGACGGCGTCCTCGTCGTCTCGGGCGCGACCCAGGGCCTGGCGCTGGTGGCCCGCGCGCTGGTCGAGCCGGGCGACGACGTCGTGGTCGAGGCGCCGGCCTACCCGGGCGCGCTGCAGACGTTCGCGCTGGCCGGGGCCCGCCTCATCGAGGTGCCGGTGGACGGCGACGGCATCCGCACCGACCTGCTGGAGGCCGTCCTGGCTCGCCGCCGCGTGCGCCTGGTCGTCGTCCAGCCGACGTACCACAACCCGACGGGCGCGGTCCTCAGCCCGGGCCGGCGGGAGCGGCTGCTGGCGCTGGCGCGCCGCTTCGGCGTGCCCATCCTGGAGGACGACCCGTACCACGAGCTGC
>Ga0209055_1001859_pt1 | contig 13608 bp, 11 predicted proteins | sample GraSoiAngelo_110_FD_185875 | JGI IMG/M metagenome (GOLD analysis project Ga0209055, IMG submission 185875) | Grasslands soil microbial communities from the Angelo Coastal Reserve, California, USA - 14_0903_12_30cm (SPAdes) (version 2) | ecosystem: Environmental > Terrestrial > Soil > Grasslands ... | reverse complement strand
CGTGCCCACCCGAGCCGAAGACCACCGTGCCCGCGAGGCACATCTGCGTCCAGCCAGCCCGGCAATGCTTGCAGTTGCCGCAGCCGTCATAATGGTGGTCCATCACGCGCTGGCCGACCCGCGCCTCCTTCTCGGTGACACCCGCGCCCACCGCTGCGACGATGCCGCAGGGCTCGTGGCCGGCGATCACACCGGACTCACGCTTGATGCCGCCGGTCACCGCCCCGCCCGAATTGGCCGGGGCGCGATAGTTGTGCAGGTCGCTGCCGCACATGCCCGACGCCTTGATCTCGAGGATCACCTCTCGGGGACCTGGTGTCGGATCGGGGAACTCTCTGAGCTCGAGCTTGCGGTCTCCGAGAAACACGACGCCTTTCATGGCTGGGTCCTCCGGTGCACTATCCTCGTGCGTTCCCGAGATTCTGTCCAGACTTGTCCAACGCTCGCATTCCTCGAGTCGAAGGCTTTGCCGGTGCGTCTGACCCGTCGGCGGGTCACTCCGTCACGAGCGGAAACGACCACGGGCTGATCTGCTCGGCGGTGCGACCCAGCGGGTCCCACTCCTGCACGCGCCCCCACACGCCCTCCCCCGCGGCCTGCGCTTCGCGGCGCACGGCAGACAGGTCGACGCCAGGGATGACGCGATCACGCATGCGTACGATGCCGTCCACGATGACGGTCACCACGTCGTCGCCGATGCCACACTCCACCAGAGCTTTGATCGGATCGCGAACCGGCCCGAAGCGGAGGCCGTCACGGGTCTCGAGATCGATCACGACGATGTCGGCCTTGGCGCCGGGAGCCAGGCGACCGAGATCCTCACGCCCGAGCGCGCGGGCGCCGCCGAGCGTCGCCGCCTCGAACACCTCCGCGGCCGACGCGCTCAGGAGGTTCTTGCTCATGACCTTGCCGAAGTAGGACGCCACGCGCATCTGCATGATGAGGTCGCGCGGATAGGTGTCGCTGCCGAGGGCCAGATTGATGCCCGCGGCGCGGTATTTCTGCCAGGAGTCGAGCGAGCGCGCCCGCCGCGCGATGTTCACCGGGCAGTGCGACACGGTCACGCCGTGGCGCCCCATCAGCTCGAGGTCGCGGCCGCCCGAATAGCTCATGAACCCGTTGTCGGCGATGAGGTTGCCGTGGCCGACGGTGAGATCGCGGCCGAGGAGGCCGACACTCTCCATCAGCTCCACGGGCGTCATGCGGTGCTCCCGGACGATCTCGTAGAACTCGATCACGTTGTAGGCGGCGTGGGTCACGATGGGTAGGCGGAGCTCATCGGCGGCCCGGCGGGTGGCGCGCAACAGATCGAGAGTACACGTCTCGACCTCACGGGGTGCGAGCAGCCCGCGCACGCGGCCATTCACACTGCCGTCAACCTTGCGGATGAACGCCAGAGCGCTCTCGAACTCCTTCACGCCCGCGGCCTCGTCCACGACGCGCTTGAGCCGTCCTTTTTCGTCGCCCACCCAGCGGCCCGAGTCGTATCCCGCCCCGAGATAGGCGCGCAGTCCCAGCCGCTCGACCTCACCCAGGAGCGCCTCCTGCACGCGGAGCTGACTACCGAACTCCATGAACGTGGTGATGCCGTTTCGCAGCATCTCGGCGAGCGTGAAGGTCGCGAGCAGCCGGCTGCCGGCGTCGGCATCCGCGTCGGTCGGTCGCGCGTAGCGAGGATCGCCGCCCACCCGGCGGCCCTCGCGCGGGACACTGATGTCGAGGAACGGCTGACCGAAGAAATCGGGGCGACCGGTGTCGGTGATGAGCCGATGCGAGGCTCGATGGCCTGAATGGACGTGCGTGTCGATGAATCCCGGACATACGAGCTTGCCGCGCGCGTCGATCTCGACCTCGGCACGCTCGTCGAAGCGGCGGCCCACGTAGGCGATGCGATCGTCCTCGTAGACCACGACGCCGTCGGGGATGAGCGTGTGCGTCCGTCCAGCGAAGCCGACGACCCAGCCGCCCCTGACGAGCGTCCGCATGGCCGCGCTAGGCGAGCTTGGGGTAGCCCGCGTCCCGCGCCGCCCGTTCGCGGTCGAGAAAGATGTCGAAGTCCGCGGGGGTGACGCGATCGAACCGCGCCAGGAGAAGGTCGTCGAGGAGCGGGCGCGCGTCGGCGGCGTGATGCGCCTCGAGGAGCGCCCGCGTGAGGCGCTCGCGAGCCGTGGCGTCGACACCCGGCGAGGCGACCAGCGGCGGGCTCGGGGCGAACGCCGTCGTCTCGATCACGCGCACCTGGGCCGCCGCCCCCGGGTCGTGGCGGCGCAGCAGGTCGAGCGCGTAGCCGTCGATGGCGGCCACGTCGGCGTCGCCCTTCACCACCGCGTCGAGGCAGGGACGCTGGCGCACGAAGGGCCCGAGCACGGCGCGGTAGAACGCACGGCGCGTCGGCGTCACGTGGGCGAGCAGATGGTAGCGAGGCGCGTTGTAGCCAGAGTGCGAGTGCTCGGTGGAATAGGCGATGGCGCCACCGAACGTATCGACGAGGGTCTGGTGCGGGCTGTCGGCGCGCACGATGAAGTCGGTGACGTAGACGGCGCGCCCCCCATAGCGCGGCGGCGACGGCACCGGCGAGGCCAGGAGCGCCGGACGGTCACGGCGCAGGGCCCACGGATAGCCGCACATGAAGACGCACCCCATGTCGTCGCGCGCCCACAGCTCGTCGAGCGGCGTCGGATCCGACTGGTCCATGAGGGCCAGGTCGGCGCCCGCCGTCTTCCCCAGCCACGCGAGCAATCGGTGCCAGGCCCACGCGAGGGACGGCGACCAGGAATACATCCGCGCCGAGGCGATCACCGGAACGCCTTGGCCTCCCGGAGCTCGGGCCGCTCGGTGTCCGCCGAGGCCGCCGTGGCCATCAGCTTCGCGTAGTAGGCCTTCGCCTTGTCGCGATCGCCGGAGCGCTCGAACGCCTTGCCCGCGCCGTGCAACGACTTGAAGCGGTTCGGCGCGACGCGCAGGGACGCCTCGTACGCCTGCGCGGCCGGACCTGGCTGGCCGGCTTCAAGAAGCATGTCGCCATGGAGCTCGCGCGCTGTGACGATCGGTCCGGGCGTGATGTTGTGCTTTTCGGTCGAGGCTTCGAGCTCGACCGCCGAGCGCATCAGCGCGAAGCCCTCGTCGGCCTTACCCTCCGCGCGCGCGGTCCAGGCCGCCGCGGCACGTCGCTGGATCTCGATCTGCTCAGCCCAGTACGCGTCCTTCATCGTTTCCTTGAGCGCGGCGAGCCGATCGACGTCGGCGCGCGCACGCGCGGGGTTGCCGCTTCGAGCCGCGCCGATGGCGCGGGCGAAGTAGATCATCGCCTCCGTGTGCGGGAACCGGTTGGGGCGCGGCTCTATGGCCGATGCCTCCGCCCACTTCCCGCGTTCGAGAGCCCATCGCGCCTCGATCGCGGCGATGGCGAAGTGCGCCGTGGGCCGGCCGGAGTCGTACTTGCGCGCGGCGAGATCGGTCATGATCGCGCGCGCCTCGTCGAGAACCCGCCGGGCTTCCTCGTCCTGGGCCTGCTGCAGGTAGCCGTATACCAGATAGTCGAGCGCGTGCATCCGGTCGTCGGGGTTTCCACGGTCCTTCTCCGCCGCCGCGGCCGCGATGTTGCCCTGCACCGTCTCCGGCCACATGCCGAGCAGCACGTAGATGTGCGAGGGCATGTGCAGCGCATGCGGCACCGACGGCGCGAACTGAGCGTAGCGGCGCGCGGCGGGCAGCCCCTGAGCGGCCAGCGGAGGGTAGTCGTAGCCGTGGATCATGTAGTGGGCGGCGCCGGGATGGTCGGGCTCGGCGGCGAAGATCTTCTCGGCGATCTCCGCCGAGCGCTTCTGGCTCGCGTAGGTCTTGTCGTGCGGATCCGCGGTGGCCTGGAGCGATAGCGCATAGAACGCCATGACCTCGCGTTCGTTCGGATAGCGCTGGGCCATCTGCTCCATCACCTTGCCGTACGCGAGGGCGCGCGTGCGGTGATCGACCTTATCCGCATCCTTGAAGAACGCCTCCGCGGCGGCCACGAAATCACGCTCGCGCGCCGTCTTCGCGCTCGCGGCCTTGGCCTTCTCGACCGCTTCCCAGCCACGCTTGAGCGCCGCCGGCGGAGGCGGCGACCAGATCTGCGTCCAGTTGCTCATCGCCAGGCCCCAGTACGCGATCGCGCAGTCGGGATCGGCCTGGGCGACGGCCGTGAAGGCCTTGGCCGCCTCGAGGTACCAGAAGGAGTGCAGGAGCGCGACGGCCCGCTCGAAGGGCTTCTGAACGTCGGCCCGGCATGAGACCGCGAACCGGACCTGGCCGATCTTCTCCGGCTCGTCCGCGACGACGCTCGCGGCGACGATCCCGGCGACCACGATGGCGGCGAGTGACGGGCTCACCTTCATACCGTGCCTCCTCGCGACTGGCTCTCGATGCGCATCAGCGGTACTCCTTCGCCTGCCGGATCACCGCCTGCTGATCGAAGCGGTTGATCTCGTCGATCAGCTGGTTGGTGAAGACCTCGTTGACGTCCCCGGTGCCCTGGATGAGATTCTGCTCCCGGTAGAGCGTTTTCAGCCGAGCCCACTGCGCCGGCGACGAGGCGCCCCACCGCTTGTCCTCGCGGTTGTCAATCCGCTGGGTCTCGAAGCGCTGGTTGAAAACGTGGAGCGAGGCCTGAAGGGCCTGCGCGTCATCGGCCGCCTGCAGCCGGGTCTGCGGATAGACCTTCCAGTGGATGCGCACCGCCGCCTCGGGGTTGGTCAGGCCGAACAAGGTGGCCTTGGCGAGACCGCGGGCGAAGGCGACCGCCACGTCCGGATGCTCGGCCAGGAAGTCATCGCGGGCCACCACCACCTGGCCGAGCAGATCCTTCATGAATGGCGCGGTGATCTCACGGAACTTCAATCCGCGGTTCTCGAGGCCTGCCTGGAAGTCGCCCCAGAGAGCCATCGCGTCCACGCTCTTCTGGGTGATGGCGACGGCCGCCGGCGCGCCCACGCCGACCGCGAGCCATTTCACGTCCTTGTCAGGATCCATCCCGCCCGATGCGACGAGGGCCCTGGCCACAGGCACCGCGCCGGAGGTCAGCGCCGAGATTCCGATGGTCTTGCCGCGCAGATCGGCCACGCTCTGGATCGGGCTCCCCTGAGCAACCACGACGCGAAAGATGGTGACGCGCGAGATGACGTAGAACGACTTGATCTTGACCCCTTTCTCGCGCGAGATGAGGGCGGTCTCCGGCCCCACCGTCGCAAACTGGATGTTCCCGGCCGCGAGCTGCTGGATGCCGGCGGTCGATCCCTCGAGCGTGGTGATCTCGAGGTCGAGGCCCTCGGCTTTCCAGTAGCCGAGCGTCTCGGGGATCGACGAGTTGGCGGAGAGCCCCACGGAGATGTCCTTGGTCGTGATCGTGTAGACCGCCTTCTTCAGCGGTTTCTGCTGGGCGACGACGACGCCCGCCAGCACGAGCACGGCGCCGAGCACGACGAAGCCGAGCACTCGCTTCACGTGAAACCCCTCCCTCAGGCGCCGATGACGTGGTCGGCCTGGGCCCAGAAGATGACCCGCCGCTGGATCACCTGGATGACGAGGTGGAGCCCGACACCGAGCGCGGCCAGCAGCAAGAGGACGGCGAACATCCCCGCGATGTCGAGCGATGTGTGAAATTGCAAGATCAAGTTGCCGAGCCCGCGCTGGGAGCCGACGAACTCCCCGACGATCGCGCCGAGCACGCTGAAGACGATGGCGATGTCGAGCCCCGCGAACACGAACGGCAGCGCGTTGGGAAACGCCACGTGTCGGAACGTCTGCCACCGGCTGGCGTCGAGGGAGCGCATCAGATCGAGCTTGCCGGCGTCCACGGTCTTGAGGCCGACGATCACGTTCACCAGAATCGGAAAGAACGCGACGAGCGCGGCGATGACGACTTTAGAGGAAAGCCCGAAGCCGAGCCACACGATCAGCAGCGGCGCGATCGCGATCTTGGGCAAGGTTTGCAGCGCCACCAGGTACGGATAGAGCGTGCGCTCGACGACTCGGAATTGCGCGATGATCGTACCGCACGCGATGCCGGCGGCCGCCGCGATCAGGAACCCGAGCAACGACTCGTAGAACGTGATCCAGAAGTGCTCGAGGTAGAGCCGACTGGTGAGCCCGGCCACGAGCGCCCGCCCGATCGCGCTCGGCGCGGGAACGAGAAACTCCGGGATGTGCCAGATCCGGACGATGCTCTCCCAGGCGCCGACGACCACGACGAGCACGAGCGGCACCAGGGCGACGTGCGGCCGCCGGCCGATGAAGGCGCCCGGCGCGCGCCGGAATTCCTCGAGCGGCGAGAGCCGCTCCGCCGGCGCATCGGCGTCGTCGACCACGCTCATTCGAGCCATCCCTTCGGTCCCAGCATCTGTCGGATCTTCCGCGTGTAGACCCCGAAGGCGTCCGAGCCCAGCATGTCCAGGTCCCGCGGGCGTCCGAGCTCGACCGACACGACGTCGACGATGCGGCCCGGCCGCGGCGACATGACGATCACCCGGTCGCCGAGGAAAGCGGCCTCGGGAATCGAATGCGTGATGAAGGCGACCGTCTTGCCCGACTCGCGCCAGATGCGCTGCAGCTCGAGGTTCATGGCCTCGCGCGTCATCGCGTCGAGCGCGCCGAACGGCTCGTCCATCAGCAGCAGCGCGGGGTCGTGGACCAGCGCGCGGGCCAGCGCCACGCGCTGCCGCATGCCTCCCGACAGCTCGTGCGGATACTTGTCCTCGAATCCGGTGAGGCCGACCAGCGCCAGGAGCTCGCGCGCGCGTCGACGATACGTCGCCCGGTCGAGTCGAAGCACGACGACGGGCAGCATCACGTTATCGAGCACGGTGCGCCACGGCAGCAGCACCGGGTCCTGGAACACCATCCCGACCTTACGACTGGGGCCGCTGATGCGCCGGCCGAGCAGCTCGACGCTTCCCGACGAGGCCGCGAGGAGACCGCCGAGGATGCGCAGCAACGTCGTCTTCCCGCAGCCCGAGGGGCCGACGATCGTCACGAATTCGCCGTCGCCGATGTCGAGCGTCACGTCGGCAAGCGCGCGAATCCGGGAGCCCGCGCGCGTCAGGTACGTCTTCTCGAGGCGCGAGACCGCGATCACCGGAGCGCTCATCTCCGATACGGTGAGGCGCTCAGCTCGGGTACACGATCGTGCGCAGCATGATCCGACGCTCGTCCGGCCGGTAGTCGCCGGCGCCGCGGTGCATCGTCGCGCGCTCGTCCCAGATCAGGACATCCCCGACGCGCCAGCGGTGGTAGTAGACGAAGTGCTCCTGGGTCGCGTGAGCGGCGAGCTCATCGATCAGCGACCACGCCTCCTCGCGCTTCATGCCGACGAAGCCATGCGTGTGCATGGGATTGACAAACAGGATCGACCGTCCGGTCGCCGGATGCCGCGTGACCGCGGGCCACTGCACTTCCTGATACGTCTTGTCGGTCACGCCCTTGTCGTCGCCATACAAGCGCTCGCCGGCGGGCCCAGTGGTCCGGCCGTGCAGGCCGGTGAGGCCGGACAGCAGCTGTTTCCGTGCCTCGGGCAAGGCGTCGTAGGCAGCGCGCATGTCGGCGAACACGGTGCCGCCTTTTTCCGAGGGCACCTCCTTCGCGTGCAATATGGCCAGCAGCGGCAGAGCGTCCTCGAACGTCGAATCGGTGTGCCACTCGGTGGCGCGCTTGACGCCGTACCAGTCGATCTTGCCCGTCTCCTCCATGTTGGTCAGCCAGGAAACTTCCGGACAATCGACGTGGCGATACTTGGTCAGCGCGTGAGGGCGCGGCGCGCCGAAGCGGCGGCCGAAGGCGGCGAGCTCAGGCGCACCGAGGTCCTGATCTCGGAAGACCAGCACCGGATGCTCGGCAAAGGCCGCCTGGATCCCGGCGAAGGTCTCTGCCTCGAGCGGCTTCGACAGATTGATCCCGAGCACTTCGGTTCCTAGCGCTGCACCGAGAGGACGAAGTTGCGGTGTCATGGCCGATCCTCCATTAACAGCGCGCCTCGGCCGGCGGGGCCCCAGCCCCGCGACGGCCTGCAGCGCGCACAACCATTAACGTCGATTAGTTCCAGCCCCACCAGGCGCATACGGCCTGGCCCATGACGAGATGCTTGTCGCGCTCTGGCAACCAGGGTAGCTCCTCGGTGAACATCGTCACGCAGTGCCGCCAGGAGCACGGCATCTTCGTGATGTCGGTCCCCCAGAACATGCGCGCGGGCCCGAAGGCGTCGTAGATCTGCCGCAAGTACGTGTGCATGCTGGTGAACGGATACGGTCCGCTGCAATAGCCCGGCGCGCCGGTCGCCTTGACGGCGACGTTGGGATGCTTTGCCAGCTTGATGAGCTCCGGCATGTGCTCCATCGCCGCGTCGTCCTTCAGGGTGGTGTTGCCGCCTCGACCGCCCAGGTGGTCGATGGTCAGCCGCAGGCCCGGATGACGCTCGGCGATCCGGGCGATGTGCGGTAGGGAGTCCGTCGCCAGCATGGCGATCGGCACGCCGGACCGCTCGGCGGCGGCCCACAACCAATCAAGCGTCCCATCAGCCAGCCAGCCCCGCATCGGCTCCTGAAGAAATCCGTAGCGCAGGCCCAGCATGCCCGGCTGGCTCCGCCACTTCTCGACGAGCGCGCGCCTGTCCGGCGAATTCAGCGGGAAGGAGCCGAGGATGGCGAAGCGGCCGGGGAAATCTCGCACGGCCTTGAGGGCCATCTCGGTCGACTTGGGGTCCCAGCCCGGCGGGTGAATCACCGCGGCGTCGACACCGCCCTCGTCCATGAGGCCGACGGCCTCCTCGGTGGTGAACGAAGTGACCTGGCGATGGGCCATGTTGCTGGGCAAACCGCTGCCCCAGAGATGGATCTGAGCATCGACGATGCGCATCACGCGCCCCCCCTCGATCGGCATCGAGAGTATCCTGTCTGCGCCTATGTCACCAGAGGAGGCGAGCTCATGGTCAGCCGCAGAGCGTTCCTGTCACTGGTCGCGGGTAGCATGAGCGCACCGCGAGTCGCGTTCGGCCAGCCGGAGCCTCGCAAGGTCGCGCTCTACGCCAACGTCGGGGCCGAACTCACGCATTACGACGTCGACGTCGCGGGCGCCGCGCTGACGAAGCGCGCCACCGTCACCCTGCCCGCGGGCGTGCAGTACGCCTGGCCGCATGTCTCGCGGCGGTATCTGTACGTCGCGACCAGCAGCAGCGCATCCGGATACGGACCGGCGGGGACCGAGCATCACGTCACCGCGTTTCGCGTCGACCCTGCCAGTGGCGCGCTCACCAAGCACGGTGAGGCGATCCGGCTGCCCACGCGGCCGATCCACATGACCACGGACATCCCCTCGGAGAACATCCTGGTCGCGTTCAACAATCCGAGCGCGTTGCGCGTATACCGGATCAACCCCGACTTCACGCCCGGCGAGGAAGTGAAGCAGCCAGGTTCGATCGACGCCGGGATCTTCGCGCATCAGGTGCGCGTCACGCCCGACAACCGGCTGGCGATCTTGGTCACGCGCGGCAATGAAGGCACCCCGACCAAGGCCGAAGACCCCGGCGCGCTCAAGGTCTTCGACTACAAGAACGGTGTGCTGCCCAGCGTGGTGTCGATCGCGCCCGACGGAGGCAGAAACTTCGGGCCGCGGCATCTTGATTTTCATCCGACGAAGCCGTGGATGTACGTCTCGATCGAGACCCAGAACAAGATGTACACGTACAGGATGGAAGCCGGCCGGATCAATCCGGAGATCGCCTTCCGCGCAGAAACGCTCGCCGAACCGACGAACCGCCGTTCGCGTCAGGCGGCCGGCACCGTCCACGTGCATCCGAACGGCCGGTTTCTGTACGGGGCGAATCGCGCGCAGGACACCGTCGATTTCCAGGGCAAGAAGGTGTTCAAGGGCGGCGAGAACAGCATCGTCGTGTACTCGATCGACCAGTCCACCGGCGAGCCGACCCCGATCCAGCACATCGAGACTCGCGCCATCCATCCGCGCACGTTCCACATCGATCCAAGTGGACGCATGCTCGTGGCCCAGCACAATCTTCCGGTGGACGTGAGAGACGGCGACGCGGTCCGGACCATCCCGGCCGGTCTGTCGGTCTTCCGCATCGGGGACGACGGCAAGCTCACATTCGTACGCAAGTACGACATCGACGTCGGCGGCAAGACCATGTTCTGGATGGGCATGGTGCAGCTGTGACAGTCGAACCGCGTGTCGAATACCGACCCATCACTTCGATTCCCTGTGAGAGGAGACCATGCTGAGAGCCACGATCTTGTTCGCGGTCGGTTTGTGCGCCAACGTTCTCATCGGTCTGCCGGCGATGGCGCAAGCGCCGGCCGAGGTCACGCTGACACGCATCGAGTGCGGCACCGGCGCCACGCCGACGGACGTCGGCCAGCGCTTCAGCGACACGTTCGCGTACAAGGACCTCAAGCTGACGTTCACGTTCAGCTGCTACCTGATCAAGCACGGCGGCGAATATATGGTGTGGGACACCGGCTTCGCCCCCGGCACGAATCCCAACGCACCCAAAGTCGGCATCGTGGATCGCTTGAAAGAGCTCAGCATTACGCCCGAGCAGGCCAAGTACGTCGGCATCAGCCACTTTCACGGCGACCATACCGGTCAGCTCGCGCCGTTCACGAACGCGACCTTGCTCATCGGAAAGGGCGACTGGGACCAGATCACCTCGCCGACACCGATGCAGGGCGCCAATGTCACGGGCTTCAAGAGCTGGATCGATGAAAAGAGGAAGGTCGAGCCGCTGACCGTGGACAAGGACGTGTTCGGCGACGGCAGCGTGATCGTTCTCAGGACGCCGGGTCACACGCCGGGCCATAGCTCCCTGCTGGTCAGGCTGAAGGAAATGGGTCCGGTGCTGCTCAGCGGCGACGCGGCCCACTTCCGCGAGAACTACGAAAGCGGCGGAGTGCCGAGCTTCAACTTCGACCGCGCGGCGACGGTCGCCTCGATCGAGCGCATGAAGCAGCTCGTCGCAAATCTCAAGGCGACCCTCGTCATCCAGCATGACATGCGCGACATCGGCAAGCTGCCGGCGTTCCCGGCGGCCGCGAAGTAATACCAACGCCGTGTGAGGGGTGACGCTCGCGCCCCCGGCACGGCTACGGTAGTATTGCAGCGATTCGATCGACTTCGGAGGGATTGCCGATGACGCGCACGTACAACGCAGTCGACGCAGACGGCCACATCCTCGAGCCCCTCGACCTGTGGGACAAGTACATCGATCCCGAATTCCGCGAGCGCCGGCCGCGGTTCGTCATCGACGACAACGGCAAGGAGCGCCTGAGCGTCGAAGGCAAGCTGCTGGGTAATCCGCGGGGGATCGGTAGCCTGGGTTCCGTGGGCGCCCGACAGGGCATCGTCAAGCCCGGCACCCTGAAATACGCCGAAGGACGCAAAGGCGGTTTCGACCCTCACGCGCGCATCGTCGACATGGATGCCGACGGCATCGACGCCGCCTTCCTCTATCCGAGCCTCGGCCTGTTCGCCGGCGCCGTCGAGGATCCCGGCCTCGCCGCCGCGATGTGCCACGCCTACAACCGCTGGCTTGCCGATTACTGCAAGCCGTACCCCGAGCGCCTGTTCGGGGTCGCGATGCTGCCGATGCAGTCGGTCGAGCTGGCGATCGACGAGATGCGCTTCGCCCGTGAAAAGCTCGGGATGCGCGGCGGGTTCCTGCGGCCGAACCCATATCACGGCAAGAAGATGATCAGCGATCCGATGTACGAGCCGTTCTGGAAGATGGCCGAGGACCTCGACTTCTCCATCGGCTTTCACGAGGGATCGACCAACGCGATGCCGACCGTCGGCGTCGACCGCTTCGAGGACGACCGCGCGGCGCGCCACATGGTCTCGCACACGATGGAAATGATGCTGGTTGCGCTGAGCGTGATCTGGGGCGGTGTCGTCGACCGTCATCCGCGCTTGCGCGTCGCGTTTCTCGAGTCGGGCGGCGGCTGGATCGCGCCATGGCTCGACCGCATGGACCGGCACTTCGATGACCAGGGCTTCAACGAGTCCGCGCCGAAGACGCGGCCGAGCGAGCTGTTCCAGCGTAATTGCTGGATCTCGTTCGAGCCGGTCGAAAGCAGCATCGCGGTGCTGGCCAACTACATCGGGCCACACAAGATCATGTGGGCCACCGATTATCCGCACTCGGACGGCTTCTTCCCGGGCGCGCCGCAGATGCTCCGCGACCGGCTCGGGCCGCTGTCGCCCGAGGCGAAGCACCAGGTGCTCGCCGGCGGCGCCCTCGGCTTCTACGGCGTGAGCTGATCCAGCGACGCCCGGCCGGGACCACCAAGAGCGGCGCCAACGTCCTTGAGAAAGCACGATGACTGAGGCGATCCGCATCGCCGTTCTGAACTTCGTCCATGAGACGGTGACGTTCCTGCCCAACGACACCGCGCTCGACGACTTCGTTCATGACGGTTCGCCGGCCAGAGGTGAGGCGCTGCTCGCCTGGGAGCCGCGGTCTTACATGGGCGGCTTCGTGAAGGTGGCGCGCGAGCATGCCGGCGTCGAGCTGGTCGGCATCGAATCGCCGCTCTGGCCCAGGACCGGTACCGGCTCAGGCTGGATCACGACAGAGGCATACGAGCACTTTCTCGGCCGCATGATCGCCGAGCTGAAACCCGGTGAGAGATGGCACGGCGTCTATCTCGCCCTCCATGGCGCGATGGGCGTGCGCGGCGTGGCGCGGCCCGAGGCCGACATCGCCCGCCGCGTGCGCGAGGTCGTGGGCCGCGACGCCTTCATCGCCGGCACCTTCGATCCGCATGGCAACGAGGACGTCGAGTTCCTGCGTCAGGCTGACTTCGCGTTCTGCGCGAAATATTTCCCGCACTACGACAGCCGCCTGCAGGGCGAGCGCGCGGCTCGCATGCTGATCCGCGCTATCCGCGGGGACTACACCCCCGCCACCGCCACGGTGAAGGTGCCGATCCTGACCGCGACGGTGCTGCAATGGACTGGCGCCTCACCGTGGATGGACCTGGTTCAGCGCGCCCTGGTCTGGGAAGCGCGCGAGCCCGACCTCTATATGAACGTCTTCTTCGGCTTCCCGTTCGCCGACGTGCCGGACGTCGGCATGACGATCGAGGCGATGACCAACGGCAAGCCTGAGCTTGCGCGCAAGGCCGCCGAGGACGTCGCGACCTGGGCATGGCGCCGGCGCGAAGCGCTGCTGAAGACTGCGACGGTACACCCCGTCCCCCACGGCGTGAAGCTCGCCAGGGAGGCAGTGGCGCGCGGCGCCTGGCCGGTAGTGCTGGCCGATCATTCCGACCGATCTGGCTCGGCGACGTGGGTCCTGCAGCAGGTGATCGCGCAGGACCTGGCCGACGTGCTGATTGCCACCATCGCCGACCGCACGGCCGTCGAGGCGGTCGTGGCCAAGGGTCTGAAGGGCGGCGATCCATTCGATATGGACGTTGGCGGCCTTGCCGACGAGTCGGCCGGCCAGCCGGTGCGGATCAAGGGCACGATCGCCGGCGTGGCGGAGATCGCCGGCAGGCGCTGGGTGAGCGTCGCCTTCGGGCGAGGCAATGTCGTGCTGATCAGCGAGTATCTGACCCAGGTCATGGACCC
>Ga0209055_1001858_pt1 | contig 13616 bp, 10 predicted proteins | sample GraSoiAngelo_110_FD_185875 | JGI IMG/M metagenome (GOLD analysis project Ga0209055, IMG submission 185875) | Grasslands soil microbial communities from the Angelo Coastal Reserve, California, USA - 14_0903_12_30cm (SPAdes) (version 2) | ecosystem: Environmental > Terrestrial > Soil > Grasslands ... | reverse complement strand
CTCGATGTACATGAGGAGCGGCGCCGCGATATAGATCGACGAGAAGGTCCCCGTGAAGATCGCGAAGGTCATCACCAGCGCGAACGGCCGCAGCACCTCGCCCGCGAGCAGCACGAGCGCGATCGTCGTCGCCATGGTGGTCCCGTGTGTGAGAACGGAGCGCGGCAGCGTCTCGTTGATCGAGAGATTCAGGATCTCGTACAGGTTCTGGCGCCGGAATTTGCGCAGGTTCTCCCGGACGCGATCGAAGATGATAATCGTGTCGTTGAGCGAGTAGCCGACCATGGTCAGGACCGCGCCGACGACCACGAGACTCACTTCGAGGTCGAGATACCGGATGAACGCGATCGTGGTGAGGATGTCGTGGAACGTCGCGAGCACGGCGGCGAGGCCGAAGCGCCACTCGAACCGGACGGCGAGGTAAACGAGGGTGACGATGAACGAAAACAGGATCGCGAGGAAGGCCTTACCCTGGAGCTCGCGCCCCACCTTCGGGCCGACCGCCTCGGTGCGCAAGATCTTATAGTGCTCGGGCGCCGGGCCCAGGGAGCGTGCCAGCGCCGAGTCCACCGCCGCCGCGGTGGTTTCGGTGGAGCCTTCGACCGCGGCGTCCGCCCGCCCGAGGCGCGCCCGGATCACGTATTCGTTGACCGCGCCGAACTGCTGAATTTCCGCGTCGCGAATGCCGGCCGCATCGAGCGCGCCGCGGATGCGCTCCGGTCCAACGGGCTCGGCCGTCTGCACCTGAATCAGCGTGCCGCCGGTGAACTCGATGGAGTAGTTCAGGCCGCGCACCAGGAACAGCGCGAATCCGGGAATGATGATCGCCGCCGTGAGCCCATAGGCCCAGCGGCGCCACTTGATGAAGTCGTAATTGGCGTTGGCGAAGAGTCGGATCATCTCAGACGCTCAAGGTGGCCATGTCCGGCCGACGGTCGAGCCAGATCATGTAGAAGGTGCGAACCACGAAGATGGCCGTGATCATGGACGCGGCGATGCCGATGATGAGAGTGATCGCAAAGCCCTGCACCGGGCCGGTCCCGACCAGATAAAGAATGAAGGCGGTGAGCGCGGTGCTCACATTGGAGTCGACGATGGCGCTCATGGCGTGCAGGAAACCCTCGTCCACGGCGGTCCGCACCAGCTTCCCGTGCTGCAACTCCTCGCGGATGCGCTCGAAGATCAGCACGTTCGCGTCGACCGCGATGCCGACCGACAGTACCAGTCCGGCAAGCCCGGGCAGCGTGAGGGTGAACCCGAACCCCGCGAGCCCGGCGAGCGTGAAGACGACGTACAGGGCCAACGCGGCCACGGACAGCACACCCGACAGCCGGTAGTACGTCACCATGATCAGCACGACGAGGGCGACGCCGACGATTCCGGCACGGATGCCGTCCCGGATCGAGTCCTGGCCGAGCGACGGGCCGATGGTGCGCTCTTCGATGATCGTGAGAGGGGCGGGGAGCGCCCCCGCCTTGAGCACCAGCGCCAAGTCCTGGGCGTCCTGCAGCGGCTTTGCGCCCAGCTCGATCAGCCCGCGCTGGCCGATCTGGCTCTTGATGATGGGCGGCTGGCCCTGCACCCGGCCGTCGAGGATGATCGCCATGTAGTCGCTTACGTGGCGGCCGGTCTCGCGCTCGAAGATCCGCCCGCCGCGCCGCGACAGCCAGAAGTTCACCACCGACTGGTTGGTGAGCTGCTCACGCGTCGCCTTTGCGTCCTGGAGGTATTCCCCGGTGATGATCGGCTTGTCCTCCACGGCGTACAGCGTGCGGTAGCTGCGGCCGGCGCGCGACAACACCTCGGTCCCCCACTCGAGCGCGATCCCGCGCGGCATGAGCCGCTGCACGTCGGGGCGCGCCAACAGGCTCTCGGCCACCGGCACCTGCTCTTCCGGAACGAGATACTCGCCGGGCACCTGTCCCTGGAAGAGGAGCGACGACAGGGGACCGGGGGCGTTCAGGTCGGTCGTGTCCTTCGCGGCCGCTTTGCCCTTCGGCGTTTTGGGCGCTTTGCCCTTTGCCTTCCCGGTGTCCGTACCGAACAGCTGGGTCACGCTGGCCGCCGGCGCCCCCTGCCCGGACGCCCTCACCCCGGCCCGCTCCAGCGCCTTGTCGATCCCGGGCAGGGCGTCGCGGAACAGGTTCTTCATGTCGGTGATGCGGAACTCGAGGAACGCGGTGCGCTGGATAATGCTCTTGGCGCGGGCTGGGTCCTTTTCCCCTGCCAGCTCCACGATGAGGCGGCAGCGCCCTTGGATCTGCACGACGGGCTCACTCGTGCCGAATTCATCGATCCGCGTCCGCACCACCTTCTCCGCTCGCTGGATGGCGTCGGCGCAGTCGGGCACGGGACCCTTCGACGGGTCCACTTCGAGGGCCAGATGAATCCCTCCCTGCAGATCGAGCCCGAGGTTGATCGGCACGCGGCGAATCGTGGTGTCCTTCATGCGACCGGTCGTCGCGTCGCGCACCCGCTGGGTGACGTTGGTGGGAATCAGCTGCCACACGGCGAGCGCCAGCATCGCACCGATGGCGAGGAGTCGTGAGCGGATCGTGCGCATGCGAGTCTCTACCCTTTGAGGATCGTACGCGCCGCGATCGCGTCGCGCTCGATCTGGTCGACCAGCGCCTGGCGCGACGGGAAGGTCCGGGTATCCCGCAGCCGTCGCACCCACTCCACCGTCACCGTCGCCCCGTACAGATCGCCCGCGAAGTCGAACAGATGAACCTCGAGGCCGCGTGCGTCCACCCCGAACGTGGGCCGGGGGCCCTGGTTCATCATGCCACCATGCCGCGTGCCGTCGATCCCGACGCGCACGGCATACACACCGTCCGGCGGCAGGAGCTTGCGCGGATCGGGCGTGAGGTTGATCGTCGGCACCCCGATCGTCCGGCCCCGCCCCGCGCCCCGTTCCACCACGCCCCGCAGGCTGTACGGCCGCCCCAGGCCGCGCTCGGCCGACCCGAGGTCCCCGTGCGCCACGGCGGTCCGGATCAGCGACGACGAGATCGGGTGCCCGTCATCCGTCACGGCCGCGACGACCTCCATGGCGAAGCCGTCCTCCTGCGCGAGCCGCCGCACCATGTCGACATCGCCCGCGCGGCCGCGCCCGAACCCGTGGTCGTACCCCAGCACCAGCTCCTCCATCCCGAAGCGGGCGCGCAGTATGCCGCGCACGAACTCTTCGGGAGCGAGGCGCGCGAGCTCCGGCGTGAACGCCACGACCTCCACCCGCCCGACGCCGACCGTGGCGGCCAGCACGCGCTTTTCGTCGGACAGCGTGAGCAGCCGGGGCGCGGCGCTCGGGTTCACGACCTCGAGCGGGTGTGGGTCGAAGGTCACGAGCAGGCTAACGCGCAGCCCCGCCCGCCGCACCACTTCGCGCAGCACGGCCTGGTGCCCGCGGTGAATCCCGTCGAACGTCCCGACGGTGGCGACCGTCCCTCGCCCGGTCACTGCGCCACGACCACGACCCGGGGCTTCAGCACCTCTCCCACGCGCTCCGCCACCGCGACGAGCTGTCCGCTCCAGAACAGCGCGACGCATCCCGTTTCCCGCGTGCCTTCTCCCGCCGGCACCGGACGCCCGTGGACCACCGCGTCACGCCCCGCGTCGTCGAGCTCCCGAGCCGGCAGGTCACGCACGAGCTCCGCGGGATCCCGCAGCGCGCCCGCCGTCACTCCGCCGGGCGCCACGGCGTCCGCGAGCCGGAACGGCCCGACCCGCGTTCGCGTGAGCGTCGCGAGATGCGCCCCGCAGCCCAGCGCCTCTCCCACGTCGCGCGCCAGGCTGCGCAGGTACGTCCCGCCACTCACGCTGGCGCGGAAGCCCACGTCGGGAGGCGCGAAGCGCTCGAGCTCGAGCTCCGTTACTTCGACCCGTCGGGGTCGCAACACCACGTCCTCGCCCCGGCGCGCCCGCCGGTAGGCGCGCTCGCCGGCCACCTTCACCGCCGAGTAGGCGGGCGGCCGCTGGTCGTACGCCCCGCGGAACCCGGCCAGGGCCTCCTCCACTCGCGCCCGATCCACTCCACGCCACGCCTCCGAGGTCGCGACCGTCGCGCCGGTGGGATCGTCGGTGGTGGTGGTCGTGCCCAGCCGGATCACGCCGTCGTACGCCTTGGCCCATCCCGCCGCAAACGGCGCCAGCCGCGTGGCCCGGCCCACCACGATCACGAGCAGCCCCGCCGCGAACGGATCGAGCGTCCCGAGGTGACCCACTCGATCGGTCCCGACGGCCTGCCGCACGGTGTCGACGACGTCGTGCGACGTGGGTCCATCCGGGCCCCCCGGCTTCGCGACCAGCGCCACACCGGAGATCAGCCCGCGCCCCCCTTGAGCCCGCGCAGCATCCGGTCGATCTGCTGGGCGTGCTCCAGGCCGCGGTCGAGCTCGAAGCGCAGCTCCGGCGCCACGCGCAGCGGCAGCGCCTTGGCGAGCTGGGCGCGCAGGAACCGGGCGGCGCTCGCGAGCCCCTCGAGCGACTTCGCTTTTTCCGCCTCGTCGCCCATCACGCTCACCCGCACGCGCGCGTGCGCCAGGTCGCCGGACAATTCCACCGCGGTGACCGTGACAAACCCGACGCGCGGGTCCCGCACGTTCCCGGTGAGAAACGCCGCCACGGTTTGGCGAATCGCCTCCGCCACGCGCTCGGGGCGGTGGCTCGTCCGTCGCTTCATATCAGAAGAAACTCGCGCTCGTGTCCACGATGCGGGCGCCGTCGGCCGCTTCGATCAGGCGGTCCGCCTCCCGCAACACGCTCTGCGCGTGGCCCCGGTCGGTCGAGACCACGCACACCGTCAGCTCGGCGCGCTGCCACAGGTCGTGATGCGCCGTCTCCGCCGCCGATACATTGAACCGGTTGTGGAGGCGATCCTTGAGGCTCTTGAGGACGTGGCGCTTGTCCTTGAGAGAGTGACACGCCGCAAGATGCAGCTCCCACGTCATGACCCCCACGATCACGCGGGCGTCAGCGAGCGCGCGATCTCCTCGATGCGGTACGCCTCGATCAGGTCGCCGACCTTCAGGTCGTTGAAGTTCTCGACGCCGATCCCGCACTCGAACCCCTCGCGCACCTCGCGCACGTCGTCCTTGAAGCGCTTGAGCGAGGACAGCGTGCCGTCGTACACCTCGACGCCGTCGCGGACCACCCGGACCCGCCCCGTGCGCGGGATGACGCCCGAGCGGACGAAGCTCCCGGCGATCGTGCCCACCTTCGCGATCTTGAACAGCTGGCGGACTTCCGCCTCGCCCAGGACCACTTCCTTCTTTTCCGGAGCGAGCAGGCCGGCCATCGCGGCCTTCACCTCTTCTACCGCTTCGTAGATAATGCGGTAGGTGCGGATCTCGACTTTCTCACGCTCCGCCGAGGCGCGCGCGTTCGAGTCGGGCCGGACATGGAAGCCGATGATGATCGCGTTCGAAGCTTTGGCGAGCAGCACGTCGGAGTCGGTGATCGCGCCCACGCCGCGGTGGACGACCTCGACCTTGACCTCAGGTGTCGAGAGCTGAGCCAACGCATCGGCCAGGGCCTCGGCCGGCCCGCCCTGATCGGCCTTGATGATGATCCGGAGGGCCGCCGCGCCGCCTTCCGCCCGCTCGGCCATGAAGTCCTCGAGCGTCTTCACACGACCGGTGCGGCGGTGTTGCGCCTCGCGCTCGAGGCGCTGGCGCTTCTGTGCGATGTCGCGCGCCGCCGCCGCGTCCGTCATCACCTGGAACGTGTCGCCCGCCTCGGGTACGCCTTCGAAGCCGAGCACCTGTACCGGGGTGGACGGGCCCGCCGCGTCGACCGTCTGGCCGCGCTCGTCGTACATCGCGCGCACGCGCCCGTAGAACTGTCCGCAGATGAAGTCATCCCCGCCGCGCAGCGTGCCGTTCTGGACCAGGATCGTGGCGAGCGGGCCCTTGCCGGGGTCGAGCGTGGCCTCGAGCACCGTGCCCTGGGCCCGGCGGTCAGGGTTGGCCTTCAGATCGAGCAGCTCCGCCTGCAGGAGGATCTGGTCGAGCAGCTCCTGCACGTTCTTGCCGGTCTTGGCGGAGATCGGCGTGGCGAGCGTCGTCCCCCCGAACTCTTCGAGCACCACGCCGTGCGCCAGCAGGTCCTGCTTTACCTTCTGCACGTTGGCGGTGGGCAGGTCGATCTTGTTGATCGCCACGACCAGCGGGACGCCCGCGTTCTTGGCGTGCGAGATCGCTTCGATCGTCTGCGGCATGATCGCGTCGTCGGCGGCGACCACCAAGACCACGATGTCCGTCACCTGCGCGCCGCGGGCGCGCATGGCCGTGAAGGCTTCGTGGCCCGGCGTGTCCAGGAACGTGATCGAGCGCCCGTCTTTGAGCGTGACCTGATAGGCGCCGATGTGCTGCGTGATGCCGCCCGACTCGCCCGCGACGACGTTGGCCTTGCGGACGTAGTCGAGGAGCGACGTCTTGCCATGGTCCACGTGACCCATGACCGTGACCACCGGCGCGCGCGACTTGAGATCGCCTGCTTCTTCCTTGGGTGGCTCCTCCGACGGGGCGAGGGCGTACTCCTCCTCGCGCATCGCCTGGAAGCCGAACGCCGAGGCGATCAGCTCGATCATGTCGAAATCGAGGCGCTGGTTGATCGTCACCATCTGCCCGAGCTCCTTGAAGGCGAACCCGACGATCTCCTTCGCCGGCACTTTCAGAATGTTCGCGAGCTCGGAGACCGTGATGAACTCGGTCACCCGCACCAGGGTCTTCTCGCGCTCTTTCTCGTCGCGCCGCTTCTGCTCCTCGACCTCCCGGAAGCTCGGCCCCTCCTCGCGGCGGTGAGCGCCCTTTTTCGCCACCGGTCCCTTGATCGACGCCAGGGTGCGCGAAATGTTCTGGGCCACCGCCTCCTGATCCACCAGCGACTTCTTGCCCTTCTTGCGCTTCTTCCCCTTCTCGCGCCGCCGCTCCTCGAGCGGACTCGCACCGGGCGCGGCCGAGGCAACCGGTCGGGGAGGCGCGGGCACCGCGCCGCCGGGCGTGGCACTCGCCACGGGCTTGGGCCGCACGGGTGTCGGGATCATGGGCCGCGCCGCGGCGGGAGGAGCGGCGGACGCAGTGAAAGGCGCGGCGGCGTGGGCCGCGGTGGGAGCGGCGGCGGCCGACTCCGCCCCGGCCTCCTCGGCCGCGGGCAGCTCCTTGAAGAGGGCGGCGGCGCGCTCCTCGAGCGACGGCTTCTCCTCCACGTCGACGGCTTTGGCGGCCTCGAGCGCCTCTCGCGCCTTCAGCTCGCGCTCCGCCTCGATCGCCGCTTCGGCCTGGGCCTCCGCGTCGACCGCGGCCATCTCGGCCGCGGTGCGACGGCGCCGCTTGGGCCGGGTGTCGGGCGCCGCCGCCGCTACCGGCTCGGCCGCCTTGACGGCACGGCGCCGCTTGGGAGGCGCGGGCGCGTCCTTCTGCTTCCGCTTCTCGCGCTCCCACCGCGCGCGCATGAGCGCCACCTGCTCGGGCTGGAGCGGCGAGAGGTGGCTGCGCACGAAGATGTCCTGCTCCTTGAGCATGCCCAAGAGCAGCTCAGAGGAGATCCCGAATTCAGCCGCAAGATCGTGAATCCGCGTCGTCGTCACTCACTCCTCCAAAGACCCGACCAACCCACGCGCCAGCGCGGCATCCGCCACGCCGACGGCCTGCACCGGCGGCCGCCCCAACCCCGCCCCCAACCGGTCCGCCACCGGACCCACCAGCACCGGCACCCGGCGGGCCCGCGCCAGGCGCTCGACCTTCTCCCGGGTGCGCACGCTCGCGTCCGCGGCGAGTACGACGCACGCCAGAGCATTTCGCTGCAGCTGCGCCCGCACGCCCGTCACTCCGATCACGACACGCCCCCCGCCGCCGCGCACACCGAGCCCCAACAGCCGCACCAGCCTCTCGTTCACGCCACCGGCGCCGGCGCGCCGCCCTCCTCGGCAGTCCCGCCCTCCCCACGCCCCCCACCCGCAGCGGGGTCACCGGCCGCGGGCGCGGGCGCGGCCTCGTCGTCGCCGCCCTCTTCGGTCATCTCGTTCAGGAAGGCCATGAGCTTGTCGGCGATCTCGGGAGTCATGCCGTCGATCTTGTCCACGTCCTCCCGCTCGAGGTCGAGGATATCCTGCAGGGTCTTGTGCCCGGCGCGCTCCAGCACGTCCACCAGCTCGACCGGCAGACCTTTCAGCTCGCGCAGCGAGACCTTGGTCGCCGCCTCGTCGTCCGCCGGCGGGAGGGGAGCGAACAGCGGCCCTTCCCCGCCGCGCTCCAGCCACTCGCGGCTCGAGTACAGGTCGATCTTCCAGCCGGTGAGCTCGGAGGCGAGCCGGACGTTCTGCCCGTTGCGCCCGATGGCGAGGGACAACTGATCCTCGTCCACGATCGCCTGGATCGTCTTGGTGTCGGGATCCGAGAACACGCGCGCGACCCGCGCCGGGGCGAGGGCGAGCTTCGCGAACCGCTCGGGATCGGGGGACCACGGGACGATGTCGATGCGCTCACCGTTCAGCTCGTTCACCACTGCCTGCACGCGCGAGCCCTTCATACCCACGCACGCGCCCACGGGATCGATCGAGTCGTCGCGCGACGAGACCGCGATCTTGGTGCGGCTCCCCGCCTCACGTGCGGTGGCGCGGATCTCCACGATCTGCTGCTGGATCTCCGGCACCTCGAGCCTGAACAGGGCCTTGACGAAGAGCGGGTCGGCGCGCGACAGAATGAGCCGCGGACCCTTCGGGGTCTCCTCGATCCGCTTCAGCACGGCGCGGATCGTGTCCCCCTGATGGAAGTGCTCGCGGTGGTTCTGCTCGCGGTACGGGATGATCGCTTCGGCTTCGCGGAACTTCGCCAGCATGACGACGATCTTGCCGCGCTCGATCTGCTGCACTTCGCCCGACAAGAGCTCGCCCACCTTGTCGGCGAACTCTTCCCGGATGCGCGCCCGCTCGCCCTCGCGTACGCGCTGGATGATGCGCTGCTTCGCCGCCTGCACCGCCGTGCGGCCGAAGGCCTCGAAGGGCACCTCCTCTTCCAGCACATCGCCCGCCTGGAAGTCCGGATCCTCGAAGCGCGCTTCCTCGAGCGCTACTTGAGTGCCCGGATCCTCCACGGTCTCGACCACGGTGCGGAGCACCGCGATCCGGATGGTGCCCTTGAGCTCGTCGATTCCGATTTCGGCCCGCACGTTCGGACCGTAGCGCTTCACGAGGGCGGCGTGCAGCCCGTCCTTGAGCAGGTCGAGCAGCTCCGTCCGCTCCAGCTGCTTCGTGGTCGTCAGCTCACGGATCGCCGAGACTACATCGCTTGTATTCGTCGTCATGGGTTCCTCATCACCAATCCACTGCTAAACGCGCGTCGCGAATTCCGGCCAGTGGCACCGGCCGCGGCGCTCCCCCGTGGGGCTCGAGCACAACCGTCGCCTCGTCGGGCACGGCCACGATGCGCGCCCGCACGCGCCCGAGCCCCGCCACCGTCGCCTGGACCTCCCGGCCCACGAATCGCACCCAGTGCCGGTGCCAGCGGAGCGGCCGCTCGACCCCCGGGCTCGACACTTCGAGCATGTAGCGGCGGCCCAGCGGCCCGTCCCCGTCGAGCCACGCCTCGAGCATACGGCTCGCCGTGGCGCAATCGGCCACGGTCACCCGGCGCGGCTCGGCGTCGGGCTCCGCCAGCGACGCGGGAGGCCACTCGATGCGCACCTGCACGAGCGGCCTGGCTTGGGTGCCGCCAATACGGAGGTCGGCCAGCTCGAGACCTAGCGCTTCCAGTCGGGACCGAAAGGACTCGACGAGGCTGTCGGAGAGCATAAAAAAAAGCGCGGGCCCAACTTCGCCCGCTTCACCGGCCGGAATCTAGCCGCCCGGGGGCGGCTGTCAAGCGCGCCCTCAGGACGTCACTGCGGCCGCCGGGAATCCCGCGTAGGCGATCATGCGCCCGTCGCGCCCACCGGACGCGCGGTGCGAAAAGAAGTGCTCGCGATCATGGGCGCTGCACCAGGGGGAGAGCGTGATCCCGCCGACCCCTAACGCCTGGCCCTGCCGCGCCAACGCGGTGCGGAGATCCACGTGCCCCGGCCCGGTCTCGGCGTGCCCGCTGAATTGACTCAGGACTTCAGAACCTACTTCATAGCACTCACCGCAAATCCCTACTCCACAGTGCATTACGATATCCGGCGACTGCACAAACGCCATCCGCTTCACGAGCTCCACGCCGCGCTCCAGGATGCCCCCCGCGGTCCCACGCCATCCCGCGTGCAGCAGCGCGACTACCTGCTTTTGGGGCACCGCGAGGTATACGGGGACGCAATCGGCGACGGTAACGGTGAGGAGGAGCCCCCGTGCTCCGGTCGCGTGCCCGTCCACTGCGTCGACGATCAGCCACCCGTCGGTGGTCGCGGGGTGCCACCGCACCGTCGTGCCGTGCACCTGGTGAGCCAGGACCACGCCGGGAAAGCGCGGCCGGACCGCCGCGCCAACGGCGCGCCAGCGCGACATCACCTGGCCGACGTTCTCTTCGCTCCACAAGCCGAGGGAAAAGCCCTGCCCCCGCGTCGTGATTCCGGCGACAACGCCGTAGCGGGCGGCCCATTCGGCGAGCTCCATGCGCGGGACGGCGGAGTCGCCGACGGCTACCTCACGCAGGGCGGCGGGGGCGGCAGGGGCGGCAGGGGCGGCAGGGGCGGCACGTAGATCGGTCATGTGCGACCCTCCTTGCCGCCTTTGCCACCGTCCTCGGCCCTCTCGATTTGCGCCCCCACTGCCCGCAGCCGTTCATCGATCCGCTCGTAGCCCCGCTCGATTTGCCCGATGTTGTGGATCACGGAATGGCCGTGAGCGGCCAGGGCCGCGAGCAGCATCGCCATGCCGGCCCGGATGTCCGGGCTTTCCACCACGCCGCCGTGGAGCGGCGAGGGCCCCGCGATCACGGCCCGGTGGGGATCGCACAGCACGATGCGCGCGCCCATCCCGATCAGCTTGTCCACGAAGAAGAGCCGCGACTCGAACAGCTTCTCGAAGACGAGCAGGATGCCTTCGCACTGCGACGCGACGACGATCGCGATCGACATCAGATCGGCGGGGAAGGCGGGCCACGGGCCGTCCTCCAGCTTCGGTACGTGTCCGCCCAGGTCGGGGCGGATGCGGCGCTCCTGACCCGCGTCCACGATCAGCTGGCTGCCGTCGAGCCGCGGTCGCACCCCCAGCCGCTCGAACCCGAGCAGGATGCTGCGGAGATCCTCGCCGCGCACGCCGTCGATGGTGATCGCCCCGTTCGTGACCGCGGCGAGGCCGATGAAGGAGCCGATCTCGATGTGGTCCGGCCCCACGGTGCTGCTCGCGGCCGCGAGCGGTGCGCCGCCTTCGATCGTGAGCGTGTTGGTGCCGACGCCCTGGATGCTCGCGCCCAGGTCCGAGAGGAAGCGCGCCAGATCCTGGACGTGCGGCTCGCAGGCGGCGTTCCGCAGCGTGGTCCTGCCGCGGGCGGCGACCGCCGCCATCAGGGCGTTCTCGGTCGCCGTGACGCTGGTTTCGTCGAGGAAGATATCGGCCCCGGCGAGGCTCTTCGCCTCGAGCTGGTAGGCGGCGCCGATGGTGACCTCCGCGCCGAGCCGCTCGAGGGCGAGGAAATGCGTGTCCACGCGCCGCCGGCCGATGACGTCGCCGCCCGGAGGTGGCAGGCTCACGCGGCCGAAGCGCGCGAGCATCGGCCCCGCCAGGAGGATCGAGGCACGGATGCGCGCGCACAGCACAGGATCGAGCTCGCGCGGCTCGGCGCGCGCGGCGTTCACCTCCACGGCGTTCGGCCCGAGCCAGCGCACCTCGGCGCCGAGATGTGCCAGCAACGCGAGCATCGTCTCGACGTCGCGGATGTGTGGCACGTTGTCGATCCGGCAAGGCCCGTCGGCGAGTAGCGTTGCCGCGAGGATGGGAAGGGCCGCGTTTTTGTTGCCGGCCGGGCGGATCGTGCCTTTCAAGGCGCGGCCGCCTGTGACCGAAAAGGAAGGAGGCATGGGTCTGCCAAGCTATGCGGCGGCTTGCGCCGGCGTCAAGCGTTCGCGAACGTTCGCGACGTGAACGTAAGTCCGGTTCTCGCGCTCGCGGGACTGGCCGCGATCGGCCTGCTCGCGACGCGGCTGCCGCCCATCCGGTGGCGCCCCGCGACCAGCTTCGACCTGGTCCTCACGGCCGGCGGTCCCCTCGTGTTGTTGGGTCTCGTGCTCGGGCCGGGGATCGACCTGATCAATCGATCGGTCCTCGCGGCGCTCGCGCCAGTCACGGCGCTCGCCATCGGCTGGATCGGCGCCGCCCTCGGCGCCCGGTTCGAGTGGCGCTACGTGCGCCGCATCGGGCGCGGCACCTGGCTCCTGGCCGCAGTCGCCGCAACGGCTGCCTTCCTGGTCGTCGCGCTCGGTGCGTGGCTGCTCGGCCGCGTCGTCCCGGCCCTGTCCGCCGCGTGGACGCCGCGCCTGCCTGCGGTGCTGACCCTCGGGGCGGTGGCCGCTGTATCGGGACCGGGGGCGGTGACCCTGGTCGCCCGCGCCGCGGGGATCACGCAGCGCGCGACCCGCGCGTTGTCACTGGCCGCGGCGCTCGAGACCGCCTGCGGCGCGCTCGCCTTCACCGTGCCGCTCGCCCTGCACCGTTCCCCCCAGTCCGCCGGCCGTGTCGGCCTCGAGTGGCTCGCGTGGCTCGTCGTCGCAGTGGGGAGCGGCGCGCTGGTCGGGATGGTATTCCTGTCGCTCACCCGAGGGCGGCCGGAGCGGGCCGATGTGGGTTTCGCACTGCTCGCCACGCTGCTATTCGGCGCCGGCGTCGGCTACGCGGTGGAGCTTTCGCCCTTCCTGGTGTGCGCTCTCGCGACCGCGCTGATCGTGAACGCATCACCGCGGCGGCACGCCGTGCGCCGGGTGCTCGTGGACTGGGAACATCCCATTTATGCGATCTTCCTGGTCATCGCCGGGGCGCTGCTCACACTCCCGACCGTGTGGCTCCTGGTTGCCGTGCCGCTGCTCGCCGGCGCGCGGGCGGCGGCAAAGTGGGTCGCGGTGCGCTACGGCGGCCTCGCGTTCCAACTGGCCGGGCTCCCGCCCAATGCCGGCCTGGGCAGCGTCGCGCAGGGCGGCGCCGCTGTCGCGATTGGTCTGAACTTCTTCATGATGTACGGGGGCGACGTCGCGAGCGGGGACGGGGGCGGGGGGCTGCTCACGACCGTCGTACTGGGCGTGGCGGCGGCGCAGCTGGTCGCGCCGCCCCTCATGGGACTCGCCCTGCGAACGACCATCTCGAGTCCCGCGGCGCCAGCGCCGTTGACACCGGTCGCGGCACCGGCCGAGCTGGGTGCCAACGCTCCGGCGGACTGGCCGCGATGATGCCAGCCTGGGTGGCCGTGGTGACCGCGATTTCGCTCGCGATTCTGGCGCTGGCAGCGATCGTGATTGCGGGTGCATCGGTAGTGGCGGCGCTCGGGCTGCGGGCGTTCCTGCGAGTGCTGAACGAGCTGGCGGGCCCAGCTGTGGGGGATGTCCGGGCGCTAGTGGCCACGATCCGCACTGAAGCGGAGGGTCTGGCCGGGACGTCGCGCGAGCTGCGGCAGCGGATCGTGAACGCCGCGGATGCGGCGGAGGCCCGGCTCGCC
>Ga0209055_1001853_pt1 | contig 13630 bp, 11 predicted proteins | sample GraSoiAngelo_110_FD_185875 | JGI IMG/M metagenome (GOLD analysis project Ga0209055, IMG submission 185875) | Grasslands soil microbial communities from the Angelo Coastal Reserve, California, USA - 14_0903_12_30cm (SPAdes) (version 2) | ecosystem: Environmental > Terrestrial > Soil > Grasslands ... | reverse complement strand
CTAGCGTCATCCGCTCACAACGTGCCACGGGAGGCGAACGCCATCTCCGAGATGGCGCCGGGGCGCAGCTGGTGAAGCGGCTACAATGAAAGCCATGGCACTGAGAATCCCAAGTGGGCTCGCGGCTAGCTGCCACAAGACCCCACTGCGTGCGGCATGGCTCGAACGCCTGCCCGATGTGCTGCGAAACTTGGAGCGCAGATGGTCGCTGACGCTCGATGCCCCGTTCGATGACGACGAGGTGAGTTGCTCGTACGTCGCTGCAGTCACACGCGCAGACGGAACACCCGCGGTACTGAAGATCGGCATGCCGCATATGGAGGGAGAACACGAAATCCACGGGCTGCGCTTCTGGGACGGAGACCCGACTGTGCGACTACTCATCGCCGACGATGATCTGGGTGCCATGCTCTTGGAGCGTTGCGAGCCGGGGACGGTGCTGCGCACGCTGCCGGAGCGCGAGCAGGACGTGGTGATTTCAGGTTTGCTGCGTCGCCTGTGGCGCGCACCATCTGCACGACATCCCTTTCGCCCTTTGTCTGCTTTGACAAAATATTGGAGCGACCAGACGCTGGCTCAGATCGAGCACTGGCCGGATGCAGGACTAGTCCACGAAGGTCTGCGTCTCTTTGCGGAGTTGCCACGCACGCAACCCACTGAGCTTTTGTTGGCTACCGACTTGCACGCAGGCAACGTTCTCCGGGCGGAACGTCAGCCATGGCTCGTCATCGACCCAAAGCCTTTCGTCGGAGATCCCGCCTACGACGCGACGCAGCACCTCTTTAATTGTTCTGCAAGACTACAATCGGACCCAGACGCAACGATCCGAAGCTTTGCGGACCTGCTTGGCGTCGATCACGAACGTGTCCGGCTGTGGACGTTCGCTCGCGCAGCGGCGGAGCCGCGCGACGATTGGAGTAACGGCGACCGGGTGGCATTCGCTCGAGCGATTGCTCCGTGAGCTACACACACGAGCTAAGCCTTTGCATGCGAGGCTACCGCGAGGACCGACTCCCGGTTGGTCGGCAACCCTTACCTAAGCTGATTGTGGAAGAGTAGCCCGTTACTCGGGATAAAGAATTGACAAGATGACTATCGGAGCAGGGGCCGTCCCCAGCACTCGATTTGTGGAATCTTACGGTTACTGACGCTTGATCCCAGCGGCTTTGATGATACGTGCAGCGCTTTCACTCTCGCTCTGGACAAAGCGCGCAAACTCAGGCTGGGTCATTCTCATTGGATCGGCCCCGTGCTTAGCGAGCCAGTCGCGTATATCCGGTGCCGCCAGAACGCGGGCGATGTCCGTCGCCAGTTTGTCCACCACTTCGGCCGGAGTGCCCGCGTGCACCCACACGCCATACCAAATCGGGTCGTCAAACTCGGCAACGCCGGCCTCAGCGATCGTCGGCACCTCTGGTAGCAAGGGCGAGCGCCTTTTGGTCGTTACGCCCAGCGCGCGCAGCCTGCCCGCACGGATGTCGGCCTCGGCGTAAGAGACAGGAGAAATCAGGTAAGTGGTGCGCCCTCCGACCGTATCAGCGATCGCTTTGGGCATTGTGTCGCCAGGCATATGTACGGCCTTAATCCCCGCCTCTAGATTGAAGTTCTCGGCCCCCAAGTGTGTGCCGGTGCCAATGCCAGCCGAGCCGAACCTCAGCTCGCCCGGTTTCGCCCTCGCTGCAGCTATGAGATCGCGGACTGACGTGATGCCTGATGACGTACTTGCTACCAGCACATAGGGTTGGCTGGTGAGCGGAGCAACCGGAATGAAATCGTTCAACGGGTCATACGGCAGATTCTTCAACAGCGCGGCGCTGTACGGCTGAGCGCTGGTGTTAACCAGCAACGTGTACCCATCAGCTGGCGACTTCGAAACCAGAGCGGGAGCCGCTGTACTCCCCGCGCCGGGATGGTTCTCTACTGTCACAGGCTGTCCCCATAGTTCGGTTAGCTTCGGACTGATGACGCGAGATATCAGGTCGGGTCCACCACCAGCACCGAAGGGTTCGATTATCCGCACGGGCTTCGAGGGATAATCTTCTGAACCTTGCAGCATTCCAGCCAGCAAAGACAGAAGTCCAAAAGCTATTCGAGCTGACATGATTCACCACCTAAAGGATTACTTCGTCACGACCGTAACGGACTCGAGATTTGAAGGAATAGTAACTCAGCGAACGGTGGTTGGTGAAAAATCGCGACTGCACTCACAACCCTAGAATCGGCCGACCACTTGGTGTGTTGTCGGCAAACAGGAAGCTGGCCAGACGGAGTTCTGGCAAGCTGGCCGGATTACTACCAAGAAGCCCGCTTGTAGAAAGTGATCGCGATTGCTTCCGGCCAATGCCAGGTGCCCGTTAAGTGCCCCCAATACCCCTATTTTGGCAGTTTTGACTTGCAGAAGGAGAGCTAAGTTCTTTGAATCCAGCGGGGCCATGTAGGTTATGACGCGTTATGAGCCCGACGAGCTACCAGGCTGCTCCACCCCGCACAACCACTATATCGGACGTGCACGCTTCCGTCAAACCATTGCAAATGGCGAAAACGAAGCGCTCTTGTGAATTAACGTGAGGCGGACTACCACTCGTTGTAAGGCGTGTTATCGAAAGGCGAAGCCCGGTTCGAATTGGAATGAACGTCAACCATGCCGGTACTCGATTGATCTGGGCTCAACACCACACTGTCATACTGTGGCACCCAGTCCTTTGCTCGCGTCATCGGATCCGTCGGGACGGCGCGCAGGTAGCCGGACTGCACGAGGTCGTCAAGGGACTGCGGCGCGGCTTGCTTGTCCAGGGTGTAATTATCGATCGAAGTTCGAATGGTCTGGAGATTATTTTTCAGTACGGCTTCGTTGGCCTTCTGCACCGACCTGTCGTACCGTCCCACGGCCATCCCAATCAAAATGAGAATGATCGTAATGACGATCATCAACTCGATGAGCGTAAACCCCGCTGCTGCCAGTCCGTTGCGACGTTTCAGCAACGCCGACTTGCCGATCCGAATTTGCGACAACATTCTCAATTCAAGTTCCCGCCTGAACTACCAATCGGAATACCTCGTCCCGTCGAGAGCTGTGCCCGTCGATTTCGAGTACACGTCGAACACATTTTTGCCACCCCAGCTCGTCGAATCCGGATCGTCCTGAACGGCACGCAATCCCCATTCGGCGCGTCCGGTCATGGGATCCACAGGGACCTTTCGCAAAAAACGAACCTTCCGATCGCTGCCACCTGCGAGCTGCACAGGCTTCACCAGCGTTTCCAAATCCGGTGGATAGCCTTCGCTCCCGATTTCCACGCGAATCTGGTTCCGGTCGGCTGCATCTTTGTAACGGTCGATGGCATCTTTCATTTCCCGGAGGTCGCGTCGAAGCTCCGCTTCTTTCTGTCGAATGATGGTGTACTTCGCGATGGGCAATGCGGCCGAGGACAGAACCATTAGAATCGCGCAGGCGATGATCAACTCCAGCAGTGTCATCCCCAACTCGGAACGAGACGGCTTTCGCCGGATTCCTCTGACAACTCGCCTGTGGTTTAAGGTGTCTCGCAACATTATTCGTACAATCCGCAACTATGGCTGGACCTGCATCGTTGCCTCGCTGGTAATCAGCGGGATCAGATTCTGCTGCGAATCTTTCGCGTTCACTTGCACAATCGACAGGTTCGATGAGCCGGGCGCCAGACCTTTGATCACGATTCCGAGCAGCGTCCCGCTTCCGCTCACTCCAGCTGTGTTCGGCCCGCGCGTCGCGGAAATAATCGACTGGCCTTTGTCCTTAAACGGCTGATGCACAATGGCAATTTCCTGCGTCCCTCCGGAGAGGAATCCGCCGTGCCGCACTTCTTCCACGCTGATTACCGTTGGGTTGTATTGCAAAAGGAGCGGGATGGAGAAGAGGTCGTTCACGTTCTCAATCACGACTCCGATCGTGGCTGTTTGCCCCGCCTTCAATGACAAGCTCGGCGGTTCAAAACGAAGCTTGGCCGCAGCTCCCTGAGCCGCCGGCGCTGGGGCACTCGGCGCGGGCGCAGGATTCGTCTGTGGTTGCTGCTGAGGTGTGACTGGTGGCGGCGCTGGTGCATGGATCTCGCTTTCCCGCCTCACTTGCACGTTCGTCTCGGAGCCCGAATACAGCGGCCGCAGATTCGCCTTCGTCCATTCTGGCATTCGCACGATCCGAGGAATCAGGACGATTAGCACTTCATCTTCCTGGTGGTCCGTTTTATTGTGCGAAAAAAGATAGCCAAGCAGGGGCAGTTTCGCGAGGCCCGGCCAGCCTTCCAGTGTCTTGCTGTCGGTCCGCTGGATCAAGCCGCCGAGTATGCTGACTTCGCCTTCCTTCAAGCGGATGTCATGCTCGATGACGCGCTGGCTGATGACCGGCTGCGTAATCCCTCCGATGCTCACGTCATTCGTATGCGCGGAGACTTCCACTTTCAATTTCAGGCTCACTTCGCGATTCGGATGCACGCGCGGAGTAAGGTCAATAGTCACGCCGACATCCTGGTACGTGAACTGCGTATTCACCAGCGGATTGATGCCGCCTGCCGTTCCTCCAGCGATTCCGATGCCGGACGAAAAACTGCCGGTCGCGATGGGGATGCGATCGCCAATTTTCAACTTAGCATTCTGGCCGTCCACCGAGCGCACTTCCGGGTTTTGGATAATCCTCGTGTTGGTATCGGTCAGCACTGCGTTCGCTGTCACGCTCGGCAGGGTAACCACGTAATCCGTTGAATTCAGATGGCGCAGTTGGTTCAGATTGATTCCGCTGTTGCTTGTTGTGGAAGTGCTGCTCGAACTGCTCGTGGTGTTGTTCGGATTAATCGCAATCGAGGCAGTCTGTCCCGGGAGAATGCCCAAGTCCCGCAGGCGATCGGTGCGCGCCTCCAGCACTTCCACCTGTATAACCACTTCCGGCTTGGCTTTGTCGATGTCGCGGATCATCTTCTCGGCCAGCAACAGCTTGTCCGGTGTGTCACGCACGATGATTGCGTTCTGCGAGTTAAGCTGCTGGATGCGCTTCAGGTCGAGCAATTGACGCAGCCCGGTCACAATCTCGGTTAAGTCCTGTGCCTGAATCGTGTTTGAAATATAGAACGTCCTCACCACTTGCTCTTCATAGTCCCGGCGTTTTTGCGGCTGATCCGGAATTACGAAAATAATATTTTCCGTCACCGGCTTTACGAAAGCCTTGCTCTCCAGCTGCACGATTTCCAGCGCCTGCTCCAGTGTTACATTGACCAAATCCACGGTGATGCGCCGCGCAGGGAAGTCCGGGTCGTAGACGACTGTCAAGCCTGCCAGTTTCCCGATCGTGTCGAAAACAACTTTTGCGTCGCTGGACGCTTTGTAATTGATAGGCGCTCGCGAGAGCGGTTTGATTTCCGGCGGCATCGATGCCAACGGTTGTTCGTTTGAATCGGTCGGTAGTTCCGCAGCCACATCGGCCGCGTGGTTTTTCTCCGCGATCATTCCGACTGTCTTGCGAAGCTCCTGGTCCGCTATTGGGCTCCCTGGATCGATGGCCAGCGCCCGCTGGAACTCACCCGCTGCGCCCGGCAAGTTCCCTTGATTCCGCAGCTCGACGCCGCGCTTGACGTGCAATTCGCTGGCTTCAAACCGTGCCCTGTTCAGCTTGATCTTGTAGCTGGCGTTATACGGGTCAGACTTGGCGGCTTTTTGGTAGAAGTTGAAAGCGGCGTCGTAGTCCTGAAGTGCCTCCGCCTTCTTACCTTGAGCGAAGTCGGGCTTGCCCTTCGGGCAACCCGCTGCCAGCAGTCCGAAACCAACACATAGTAATAGGTTTCCCCAGCGGCGCATGCTCTCTCCGAGGCCTCGACACGAAGCCCATGCAGCAGTCTAACATTCGATTTAGAGGCCCGGCAAGGATGCTTAGGTTGGCTGCCATTCATCAATAAAGGTATCGGCTGTCGAAGATGACAAGACTTCCTACTGCAGCTATGATGGCAAGTTGTGGCTAAACCCGCCAAAAAGACAGAGAAGTCCGCGAAGTCCGGCGAGCAGATCGTCGCTCAAAACCGCGCTGCTTCCTATAACTACCATATTCTTGAAAAACATGAGGCTGGCCTCGTTCTTCATGGTACCGAGGTCAAGGCTCTCCGCGAGGGGAAGGCCAACATCCGCGATGCGTACGTGGATTTCAAGCCCGGCGGCGCGTGGCTTGTTAACGCGCACATTGCACAGTACTTACCTGGCGGGCCATGGAATCACGAGCCCTTGGGCTCCCGGAAACTCCTCCTCCACAAGCGCGAAATCGACAAGCTTTCCGGCCGCACGGAATCGAAGGGTTTGACTGTCATTCCCACCAAGATTTACTTTCGTAACGGCATCGCCAAGGTCGAAATCGCCCTGGCGCAAGGGAAGAAGTCTTGGGACCGCCGCCAGGACGAACGCACCAAGGAAGCACGCAGGGAAGTCGAACAATCTATGTATCGCAATCGGAGGCGATAACGGACCATGCAGATCACGCTCGCAACCCAGCCCTTCGCAGCGCTCGAAACCGAGGCCTTGGTTTCGTATGTGTTTGAAGAGAACCCCGTTCAGGGCCGCATCGCCGAGTTGGACCAAGCCTCTACGGGCCTGCTGCGCAAGCTCGCGAAAAGTGGCGAGCTGACCGGCAAGACGCTCGAGTTCACCTTGATCCATGCTCCCGCAGGTCTCAAAGCCTCACGGTTGCTCCTCGTTGGAGCAGGGAAGCGCGAACAATGGAATAGCGCGGTACTCCGCAAACTTGCTGGCGCCGCCCTCCGGTATCTGAAGGCTCGCTCTGTTAAGAACTTCGCTCTTCTCGTTCGAGAGAACCACGCTACGGAAGAATCCGCCCAGGCCATTGCCGAAGGCGCGCTCGCTGCCAATTTCGAAACTGACAAATACAAGACCGACAAGAAAAACGGCAAGAACGTCGACACCGTCCTGGTCGCCGGCTTTTCCGATGCGGAACGCGCTGCCGGAGAAAAGGCTCTCTCCAAAGGCCGCATCATCGCCGACGCGCAAAACTTTGCCCGCGACCTGATCAACGAGCCTTCTAACAAACTTAGCCCTCGCATCCTGGCCGAAAAAGCAGAAGCCATGGCCAAAGAAGCCAGCCTCGCCGTCCAAATCCTCGACGAGAAGAAAATCTCGGAACTGAAGATGGGCGCGCTCCTGAGCGTCGCCCAGGGAAGCGTCGAGCCGCCCCGCGTGATGGTCGTCACCTATACGCCGGCGCACCCGAAACCCGGCGCGCCCGTGATCGGCTTGATCGGCAAAGCCGTTACCTTCGACACCGGCGGCATCTCCATCAAGCCCGCCGACGGCATGGAGAAAATGAAGTACGACATGGCCGGCGGCGCCACCATGCTCGGCGTCATGCGTGCGCTCGCCGCGTTGAAGCCCAGCGTCAAAGTAATTTGCGTCGTTCCTTCCACGGAAAACATGCCGGGCGGCAAGGCCCAGAAGCCCGGCGACATCCAGACCGCCATGTCCGGCAAAACGATTGAAGTCCTCAACACGGACGCGGAGGGCCGCCTCATCCTTGCCGACGGCATCCACTACGCCAAGCAGCTCGGCGCCACGCACCTGATCGATGCCGCCACGCTGACCGGCGCCATCGTCGTTGCCCTCGCCAACGTCAACGTCGGCGTCTTTGGCTCCGACCAGGCCTTTACGGACAAGTTCCTCGCCAGCTCGAAGGCCGCCGGTGAAAAAATGTGGCAGATGCCCATTGATGACGACTACCGCGATTTCATCAAGGGAACCGTCGCCGATATCCAGAACATCAGCAGCGGCAAAGGCGGCGGCGCCATCACTGGAGCCATGTTCATCAAGGAATTTACCGGCGACACACCCTGGATTCACTTGGACATTGCTGGCACTGCGTGGAATGATGACGCCAAGCCCTGGCTCGCCAAAGGCCCCACTGGCGTGGCGCTACGCACTCTCGTTCACCTCGTCTTGTCCTATTGATTGAATGCATTTCGTCTGCTCTGCGCGGCACTCAGGATTGGAAAATCAGCGCGCGGCGGCGTTTCATACGAATCACATAAAAGGAAATCAGAAAAGCCATCGTGCTGTAAGGCGCTACACCGAAACTCCATCCGGCGATGAGGTGCGCAGGAACGTAACAGATGAGCATGATCCATTGGAACGACGCTCGATCGGAAATTATGCCGATGATGAATCCCGCCAGCGCGTAGCAAACACCAATCGCCAGCCATGGAAGTGGAAGCAAGGAAAGCCCTGTGCCTTGCAAACGCTCTGTGGCCATGGGAGCGAGCTTCAGAATCCCGAAGAGTGGCAGAAAGCTGCCCACTAGAGCTGCAAGCAGCAGCTCCTTCAGCGAAATCCGCTTCGCAAATGGGTTGTAATGGTTCCAAATCCCTCGTGCGCGCGTCTTATCCGTGACTTCGTAAGCCTCGCCGTCAGGAAGCAACCGCAGGATTCCGCGCTCCAGTTGGTATTCGCAGAAGCGCTCATGCTCTCTTTGATGCTCTTCCATGATAGCTTCCGGCCCGGAGGACGGAGAAAGCGCGGGACCAAGTTCCGCGGCGCGGGCTTCATGGCACCGCTTCAGTTCTGCCAAATTCGTCGTGTGGCGGCACTCTTGAACGATGCTTTCGGGAGGGCGGTCCATTAGTGATTTCCTGGACATGTTTCGCGTGGTAAGCCGCCTTCCATTTGTAAACCGCGTTCTGAATGCCACACTTGAACTCGTTGTTGTCGATTCGACGTCGCCAACCTTTACTTTCAACTCCACGATCATCAGCGTGCTCGAAGCCGAATCAATCGGATTGGTATAATGTCGGATCAAGTTCTGTCCGTAATTCCGGTGGTTCGTCACACAATACGTAAAATCTGGAAAGTAGTTCAGGTTGGCAAGTTGCTCGTCGAATGGCCGGATGTAGTCTTTTTGCGCCCTCGTCAGGGCGTCTTCTCGAATCGTCTGAAACTCGTCGTGCACAGCTATGGCGCGTTTGGATTCACGCAACCGTTTTTTGCCGCCGAGTACGATTTTTGCCGTTGTCAACGCAAAGATCAGAATGTCGGCGTCCCAGGGAATGGACATGGGCAGCCTCTACCTTTAGCTTCGAGTCTACGCGCATGGGCATGGCTTCAGTGGCTTATTTCGCCACGGCAGGACGCCATCTGTTCACTGTCTCTTCGTTCAGGTAAAGGTAAACGTGTCTGGAACGGCGGCGGTTCACTCCGCGCCACTTCGTGAAACCAGCGCGGACCACTCTTCCGCCGAGATCGGCGCGCGCGGAACTCGCGACCGTGCCAGCTTGTATGCCATTTTTGTGATTCCTTGAACGCGCCTTCCGTTAGCCACAAACGGGAGCATACGCCGTGCGCGGCGCTCGATTCGCATACGCAATTCTTGAAAATCCTTGCCATCCTCCGGCCGCAACTGCCCCCATGCAGTTGAGTGTACAACTCCCGCCGCCCCGAATCGATCGGACCTCAGGATTTCCTCCACAAATACTCGGATTGGTCCCTCGAACGCGTTCAACGCATCGTGCAGCGCCACCACGCCGTCTTTCGCCAAGTGGGGCGTAAACAAATCGAAGTCTTCTTTTGCTCCGCGAAATGTATGGTCTCCGTCAATCCACAGCAAACGAATCGGCCGGTTCCATCCTTTGGCGACGTCGCGCGAATACGCGCGGTGAGGTTCGACGTGCTCCATTAGTCCCGCTGCTTTCACTGACGCAAGAAATTCCTCAAACGTCGACGAGCCTGCGGAAATCCCAGGGTCTGTCGCGGACGGTGACGTGTGCGGATCGATTGCCACCACAGGTTCCAGCCCGTAGTGTGCGGCGACGGACGCCAGCATCACTGTGGACTTGCCTTTGAAGCTGCCAATCTCAACGATCGTCCCACGCGCAGGCACGCACGCCGCCAGCATGCCCAGGAATCTCGATTCGCTTTCGCCAAGAAAACCGGCCGTCCGCTGAGTGAGTTGCCAGGCTCTTTCGATAACAGCGTCAAGATCCGGTGGAAGCGGGACCATGGAATTTACCTTCTCCACCCTGCATCACATTTTTTCTGGCGCTTCGATCCCCAGCAGCGAGAGCGCCTTAACCAACAGCGCCTCCACCAATTCCGTCAGCCGCAGCAAAAACGCTCGCTTCTGCTCATCCGCTTCCGAAAGAATGTGGTGCTTGTGATAAAAATTGTTAAACGCCTGCGCCAGTTGGAATGCATACTTAGCCATGAACGCCGGCTCTTGCGTCGCAATTGCCGCGTCCATCGCGTAATCCAGTGAACCCGCCGTAACCAATAGCTCCCACAGCGAATTTCCCTCCGCCCCAGCAAGCCGTTGGTTCGCCGATTCCTTCTTTACCTCCACATCCGTGGCGCCTGCCTCTTTGCCCTTGCGCCGAATCCCTCGTATCCGCACCACGGCATACTGGCAGTACGGTCCCGTCTCCCCTTCAAAACTCAGCGCATCCTTGAAGTCGAACCCGATAATCGCATTGCGCGTGAATTTCAGCAGAAAAAACCGCAGCGCTCCCACCGCGATCGCATGCGCCGTCGACTTTTGTTCCTCCGCTTTCATCTCCGCATGCCGCTGCTGCACTTCCGCCAGCGTCGCCGCTTCCAATTTATCCAGCAGGTCGTCCGCTTTCACGCCAAACCCCTTGCGGCCGCTCACTTCCACGTACGGCTTCTTCGCCTCTTCTGGCGTAAGCTCATAACCCATTTCCGCCGCGCATCGCGGCGTCAGCGCCACAATCTGATACGACAGGTGAATCGAGTGCTCCGCTTCCTTCTCGTGCCCCAGTGCCCGAAGCCCCGCCGCCACCACTTTTTGTAAATACGCCTGCCGCGCGTCAATCACGTTGTAAACGCTTGACGCCGGCTCCCCAAAGTGCGGCGCCGTCGGATCATTCGCCTCGGTTGTGGTAGCCCAGACCGGTTGCCCTTCCGGCGCATTTGGCCACTTCCGGTAATGAAAATCCTTCCCCAGCAATCCGAATTTCCACAGCTGATATGCAATGTCCTTCCCGACGTACGTCACCGTCCCATTCGACCGCACAATAATCTTGTCCTGCGTATTCTCTTCCTCTTCCTCGGCGTTTTCCTTTACCTCCTTTACCTCCTCTTCCCAAGGCATAATCCAGCATCCCGCCATCTTCCCGCTCGTCGCCAGTTGAATCGCGCCCGATTTTTTCAGCATCTCAAACGCCGCATCCCAAAAATGCAGGTGCAGAATTTCGCTCTCTCGCGCCAGCAGTTCATAGCCAATCCCCAGCCGCGCCATCGTCCGCAGGTGGCATCCGACGATCGCGTCCGCCACGATCTGCGCCACTTCGGCATCCTCGCCTTTGCCTTCTTCAATCGCCCTCAGCGTTTCCCCTCGCAACTTCTCCGCGCGTGCCTTGTCTTCTGCAAAGAAACTTGTCGCCTTCGCATACAAGTCCCAGCAGTAATAATCGAACTTCGGCTCTTGCGCCATCATCTTCACGCCGATGGGCCTTCGCTGTTCCATGTGCAGAAATCCGATTACCACGTCCGCCACCTGCACGCCCGTATTATCAATGTAATTCTGAATCTGCACGCGATTCCCTGCGTGCCGCAGGATTCGCACCATCGTGTCGCCCAGCACTGCATTCCGCACGTGCCCGATATGCGCCGCCTTGTTGGGATTGATGCTCGTATGCTCCACAATGATTTTGTGGGACAGGCATTCCTGCCTGTCGTCCTTCCGATCTGCTGCGCCGCCGCTCGATTCTTTCTGAACCTCGACCAAAAAGTTTCCCCGGTCGAAATACGCATTCAAATATCCGCCGCCCGCCACCTCGACTCTGGCGATCCCCTCGACCTTGCCCAAACCATTCGCAATCTCCTGCGCAATCTGCCGCGGTGCGCGCTTCAGCCGTTTCGCCAATTCAAAACACATCGGCGAAGCCGCCTCCCCCATCTCAATCTTCGGCGGCCGCTCCAAAACAATCGCTAGCTCCACGCCATACTTCTCGCGGATGTACCCCGCTAGTGCCTCGCTCAGCCGGTTCGTCAGCGTTTGATACACGTGTCCTCAAGCGAGCTAGAGTGGAATCCTCGAATCCAGCCAGTATAGGGAAACGTACGAACTCGGTCAAAGACGCCGCGCAATCGCTGAATGAAAATTCGGCGCTCCCGCCGCTTTCTCATCCTGAGCCTTGCTTCCTTTGTCCCCTTAAGCCTCTCGAAAGTTTTCCTTTGACTTTTCAGTAATCCGTGATATACTTATTTTCGTAGAAAATTGCATTTGGAGCGCGGGAGCTTCCTCCCGCCTTTCTTTTTCCGGCGGCATCTCGGCTCCTACTACTCCAAAACAACCAAAATCGCGTCCTTTAGAATCAATCAGTTACGAGATGCTTTTCTTGTAAGTCCTTTCCTTTGATATTCATGCAAATTGATGGGGGGTGGGGGGCACCAAGCTTTCGATTCCTCACCCAGCACTGCATTCGCCGAAGTATTCCTGAACTTTGCTTTGAGGCTCCGCTCGCCGGGTTCTCTTGGCCCGCACGTTTGACACTCTCTCCCGCCGCCGATACTATCAAGTCTTCTACAACGGGACTTGAACAGGGCAGATAGTTCTCGCGGCAGATTCCCATGAAACTAGCCTATTTTGATTGTTTTTCGGGCATTAGCGGTGACATGACTCTAGGCGCGTTGGTTGACGCGGGCTGCGATGCCGAACAACTCCGCTCAGGTTTGCGCGGCCTCCAGGTCCCGGGATGGGAGCTTTCCGCCGAAAAAGTCTGGAAAAACGGCATGGCCGCCACCTACGTCAAGGTCAAAACCGAAGATCAATCAAAGCACCGCTCGCTCAGCGCGATTCTTGAGATTCTGCAGAAATCGCAACTCGCGTCTGACGTTCGCCACCGCGCTGCGGAGATTTTCGTCAAGCTCGGCGAAGCCGAAGCCCGCGTTCACGATGTCCCTATCGAGAAAATTCATTTTCACGAAGTGGGTGCCGTCGACGCCATCGTGGACATTGTCGGCGCCTGCATCGGTTTCCACGCCCTTGGCATCGAAAAGTTCGCATGCTCCGCGCTGAACGTCGGCGGCGGCACCGCAAAAATGGCCCACGGCGTTTTGCCCGTTCCCGCGCCCGCTACGGCGAACCTCCTGCAAGGCAAGCCAACGTATTCCAACGGTGTGCAAAGGGAACTCGTTACACCTACTGGTGCTGCCATCGTCGCCACTCTTTGCGATTCGTTCGGTCCGCAGCCACCCATGAGCGTCACTGCCATCGGCTACGGCGCGGGCACCGCCGATCTTGAAGGCCAGCCCAATGTTGTCCGCATTATGGTCGGCGAAGCGGTCGAAAAAACCGTTGCCGGTTTCGACGAAGAAATCGCCGTCATTGAAGCCAATCTCGACGACATGAATCCGCAAATCTACGGCTATTTTCTGGAGAAGGCCCTTGCCGCCGGCGCTCTCGACGTCTACACCACGCCAGTACAAATGAAGAAGAATCGCCCCGGAACTCTTCTCACGGTTTTGTGCAAGCCGCAGGACACCAACGCATTGATGTCGCTCGTCTTTGCCGAAACAACCACGTTTGGCGCGCGAACATACCGCGCGCAGCGCCGCACGCTCCCGCGTGAGTTTGTAAGCGTGGCCACAAATTTCGGCGACG
>Ga0209055_1001849_pt1 | contig 13653 bp, 8 predicted proteins | sample GraSoiAngelo_110_FD_185875 | JGI IMG/M metagenome (GOLD analysis project Ga0209055, IMG submission 185875) | Grasslands soil microbial communities from the Angelo Coastal Reserve, California, USA - 14_0903_12_30cm (SPAdes) (version 2) | ecosystem: Environmental > Terrestrial > Soil > Grasslands ... | reverse complement strand
AGACGCTCCTGCGAATTCAGAAGAAGCGCGGCGATGCGGCCGTCACGGAGTTTCCAGATGGCGCCATCGAGGATGAAGTGGTGGATGTTGACCAAGGCGGTGAAAATCAGAAAGCTGGCGGTGAAGTCATAGTGGAAAACATGGCTGGCAAGCCACGGTCCGGGGACAAAGAGGGCAATGCCTCCGGCGACGAGGATTGCAAAATAACCAAATGGACGCCAACGCGAGACGCCTTCGGCATCGGCTTCTCGCCGCGCGTAATAACTTGTAATCCAGAGATACTGCGCGGAATGCATCACGGCGAGCACACCGGTACTGTAGCGGCTCTGCGGGATTCGCATGCCCTCGCCCATGGAAAGCATTGTCGGCAACAGGAACCAGACAAACTGGGTGGAGAATAACGTCAGCGCCGGCAACAGCGGACGCCAGCCGGTTTGCTCCTGCAATCGCGCCAAGCCGAATATCGAGAGTGCGACGAATGCGACCGCTAAGGCGCTGGCCACGAACGAGGCCGGCCTCCCGGGAATTCCCAGTGAAAGAAAAAGTGGATCGTTAGAACTGCCAGTGTGAAAACTCAGGAAAAGAATCACGTAAGAAATGAGAAATGCAGCGTAAAGCGCGCGTTTTTCGGCAGTGGTTGGCTTGGCTCCGGCGCGGCGCGCAAACATCATGAACAAGCCGTAGTTCTGTCCGCTGTAATGCCAGGGGCTCCAAGTCAGATAGAGCGTGAAGATCAATGGCAGGGCGCGAAACCAGAAGTGTGACAACAGCAGAGTAAGCGCAACGATCGCGGTGATATGGACGGTAAAGATGCGGTATTTGCGGACGTCTTCCGCACGATGGTAGGCGCGGTATATCGTCGCCATGTAATGCGGGTAGTTGAAAAATAGCGCAAGCGCGTAGAAGCCGGCTGACCAAATCACGACGTTCGAAGCAGCGGTGAAATACGCCAACAGCAGCAGCGGTGCGGACCAGGCGCCGCAGCCGACGATCAGATCGAGCCACTGGTTGTAGACCCACAGCGGCGACGCCGCAGTGTCGTTTTGCTTCATACCGTTAGATTGTTTTAAGTGGTTTGTTCGCACCTGAGCGGATTATATGTGGGCAGCAGCGGGACTCCTGCTATCCAGAAGTGTTCGTCTAAAGGTAATGGGGCGTGGCAAGAGTATGTGGACTCCTTCAAACGAGCCCTCAACCACAAGAGATTCCGCTCACTCGTCGATTCTCCAGCTGGTTCGGACAAGCAAGTCTGGGTCTCGCTTTCGTTTTGCGGCGAATCGAATGCCTGACCTCATCTCAGGCCGACCATCCCACGTACGGCTTCCTGCAACTTGATTGGGTCGTATCCGACTCCATCTTTGAAGACGATCTCGACTTTTTCAATGTCAGAAATATTCGTCGAGGGATCGCCGTTGATAACGACGAGGTCCGCCTGTTTGCCGGGGGCGATGGTTCCCATGCGTTCGGATTGACCGAGAAACGCCGCGTTTCCAGCGGTCACGATGTGTATCGCTTCTAATGGAGTGAAACCCGCTTCGACCAGAAGTTCCAACTCGCGCTGAAAACCGTAGCCTGCCAGGTCGCCGCCCACGACGTAGCCGACAGCCGTGGGGTCGCTGCCCGCCAGGAGAGTTCCCCCGGCTGTGTAGAATGCGCGCTCCCACTGCATTTCCTTCTGAAAACGCATGAGCCAGTGCGGATCTTTGCCGGCATTATTTCGCAACGTCAGGTAGCTGATGAGGGATTCGGGCAACATGGCGTCGAGAACTTCTTTGCGCAATGGCAGATGACTGGGAATGTCGAGTTCATAGACCGACAATGTCGAAGTCACGGCTACGTGCCGTTGAATGAGATCGCGCATGATCTGCTGCACGACCGGACCGTTTACGTCGGCATTGGCTTGCGCGGCCAGCATGTCGGCGAACGGCGGGCACTTGTCGGGAATCTTGTTCGGCACCAGTTCGGTATCGACGACCAAAGGGCCGTGCTCAAGATTATCGATGCCCAGATCTGCCGCCTCGCGTGATGTCACCGAGCAGAGATGACCAGTAACCTTCAAATTGCGGCGGTGCGCTTCGTCAATGGCGGCCTTGAGTTGGGCGCGCGTGATGTTCATGTAAGCCTTGAAGGATGTGACGCCTTCATCGGCCCAGTATGCGACGGTCTTTCGCGCGTCGTCCGGGCCGGTGAGTTCGTGTATTTGCGGAAACATCGTGCCCGGACCTTCAAGGTAAGGGCTAGTCACATCCATTTTGGGGCCGGGAATCATTCCCTGGTCAATCCACTTCTTGAGGTTCAAGTCGGTGTAGGGTTCGATGCTGCCAGTGGTGCGCACGGCGGTTACTCCGGCAGCCAGGTAGAGTCGGGGATAGCTGTAAACCATTTCGTTGAGGGTGATGCCGCCGGGGGCCAGCTTGCCATCCTTAGTGAAGACATTCCCCGCGGTATAGAACATGTGACCGTGCATGTCGATCAGGCCGGGAATTACTGTGCGTCCGTTCATATCAAGAACTCTTGCATCACGAGGTAGGGGTGGGTCACCATCACGACCAACGAATAAAATCTTTCCCTCGCGTATGACAACAGTCTGCTGGTCACGGGCTGCTGATCCGGTACCGTCGATCAGGCGAGCATGGACTAGGGCCACCACGGGTGCGTCTACCTTCACATATTCACGAACTTCAGGCGCTAACGAGGTCGCGATCTGCGCTCGTGTGGCGCAGTTGAATAGCGTAAGACCGATGATGCAGACGACGGTTCGCATTTTTTGTTCTCCCGAACTTGTATTCCTCCAGCAGAATGTGTGGCGGGTTGGCGGGCACTCTAAATTGCAGGCGGCGGGCTGTCAACCGAGTTCGCTCGACCGCCGTCTTTTACAATGTTGTTGTGAAAAGCTACGACGTCATCATTGTGGGCGGCGGCATTATTGGGCTATCGCTGGCGATCGCGTTGCGCAAAGGTGGGGCGCGCGTATTGGTGGTTGAAAAAGGAGAGCCCGGGCGTGAGGCATCGCATGCAGCGGCCGGCATGCTGGTGGATTGCGGGGTGGAGACTCCCGCTGCGTTGCAAACGTTAGCTACGGCCAGCGCTCGCATGTACCGCGAATTCGTTCACGAACTGGAAAATGAATCGGGCGTACGCGTGGATCTGCGATCGGAAGGCACGATTCTCTTTTCGAGTACTCGGCAAGGGCAGCGACCGGCCGACGTTGCGGGCGATGCGCTTCAGAATCCCAGAAAATTAGAACCGGCTCTGGCGCCGACGCGGAACGACGCGGCGATTTATCTCAAAGAACGCAGCGTGGATCCGCGTGCGCTGGTGAAAGCTGCGCTTAAGACAGCCAAGCATCGCGAGGTTGATTTCTCCTCTGGCGACCCGGCGGCCTCGGTCGATCTCGCGGACGGACGAGTGATTGGGGTGAGCGCAGCCAAGACATCTTTCAGCGCGCCGATTGTGGTGAATTGTGCGGGTGCGTGGTCGGGACAGCTTGGGCCGGCTCGCTTTCCCACACGTCCAGTGAGAGGACAGATGCTCGCCGTGGCCGCACCGTCCCGTACGCTATTGCGCCATGTGGTGCGAGCACCTGAGATTTACCTGGTGCCGCGGAGCGATGGACGAATTTTGATCGGTGCTACGGTCGAAGAGGCTGGATTCGATAAACGCACTGACCCCGATACGATTCACCGGCTGCATCAGGCGGCTGTCGGTCTGATTCCAGAGTTGGCGCAGGCACGAATCCTCGAAGATTGGGCGGGGTTGCGACCAGGAACCCCGGATGATCTGCCGATTCTGGGTGCTACCTCCGTGGCGGGCTATTATGTTGCCACGGGTCACTTTCGCGATGGGATTCTGCTAGCGCCGGTGACAGCACAGCTAATGGCGCAGGTAGTTATGGGTGGGAAGATTGACTATGACATTTCGGCGTTCTCCGTCGCGCGCTTCGCAACTCGAGCGGCATAGCGAAAGCTTTGCGCCTGTAAAGATAAATCCCCCGTCGTGAGAGTGGGCGTTTTCCTTGCAGCGCTCGCCTGAACATGGGCTTTCCGCGGTACATAGCGCTCCGTCGCACGGATTGGTCGCGCTGCAATTCAGTTATACTAACGATTTGATACGGTTTGACCGCAGGTCACCAAAGCGCGCTCCCTCCGCGAGAAAAGGACACGAATATGGCTTCCCCGGCAGTCAATTATGCCCGTGATAACCAGCAGCGATTTTTGAGTGAGCTGAAGACTTTTTTACGCATTCCAAGTATCAGTACTTTGCGGGAACACAAATCGGATGTCCAAAAAGCGGCGGAATACGTTGCTAATGAGCTGCGACGCATTGGACTGGAAAATACACAGATCGTGCCTACCAAAGGCCATCCGCTCGTGTACGCGGACTGGCTACATGCACCGGGCAAGCCGACCGTTCTCTGTTACGCGCATTACGATGTGCAGCCACCCGATCCGCTGGATGAATGGATATCTCCACCATTTGAGCCCACCGAGCGCAACAACAATATCTATGCCCGCGGCGCGGTGGACGATAAAGGCCAGCTCTGGATGCAGGTTAAGGCTTTTGAAGCGCTGATGAAGTCGCACCACGGTAAGCTGCCGCTGAATGTGAAAGTCATCATCGAGGGCGAAGAAGAAGTGGGCGGCGAATCGATTGCCGAATACGTCCGCAAAGAGAAGACGAAGCTGAAGGCCGATTTCGCGCTGGTTTGTGATACCGAGCTGTTCGCGCCCGATCTTCCCACTCTGTGCGTTGGCTTGCGAGGACTGGTCTACACGGAACTCGAAGCGGTAGGTCCGAAAACCGATCTGCATTCGGGAATGTACGGAGGGGCGGCGCCGAATCCGTTTTTCGGGTTGATCGAAGTCATCAGCAAGCTAAAGGATGCCAAGGGGCGCATTCTAATTCCCGGTTTTTACAAAGATGTGAAGGCACCGACCAAAGACGAACTCAAAGCCTGGAAGCGGTTGCCGTTCAAGGATGAAACCTTCCGCAAGGCCGAGGTGGGTTCCACAACGCTCATCGGGGAACGCGAGTACCCGACGCTCTACCGGCTATGGGCGCGTCCCACGCTGGAAGTACACGGCATGCCGGGCGGCTTCACCGCTCCCGGAGCTAAGACGGTGATTCCCGCGCGCGCAGCGGCCAAAGTCTCGATGCGGCTGGTGCCAAAGCAGGATCCTGAGGACATTCTTAAGAAGTACAGCAACTATATAAAGAAGATTACTCCCAGGGGAATCGACATAAAGATCAAAGTATGGAGCAAGGGCCCCGCGTGTGTTGTGGGAACCGACAATAAGTACATCAAGGCGGCGACCGAGGCGCTGCATGATGTATTCAAGAAGGAGACGGTTTTCATCCGCTCGGGCGGTTCCATTCCGATCGTGACCGACTTCCAGGACGTACTCAAGATTCCAAGTGTGATGATGGGATTCGGATTGCCAGATGACAATCTGCACGCGCCCAATGAGAAGTTCCACATTCCTAATTTCTATCGCGGAATCGAGACCATCTGTACCTTCTTCGAGAAGGTGGGCGGCGCGGGGTAGCTTTTTCAATCCCAGGTGAAAAAAGGGGTACGCTGCCCCCTGGGCTTCCACCCTTTTTGTTTGATCAAAGCCGGGCCGTAATATTACTGCTTCTGTTTTTGTTGATTGCTTCGCGTGTTTGCCTAAGCTAAAGTAATTGCGCTCTCGCGACTTCTCCTGCCTCTTTTCCTCATCCAAACGAATACACGTATTTTGGCTGCCTTCGCTACATTGTCTGTGCAATACAATGCGCTGATTGTGATGGCCACACCATATATAGTGTTTTCGTGCTTGACCCGGGCCCGATTTCACCTTTACAGTAGCTGGAATCCGTGCCTCTTACTGGAAAAGGGGAGGGCTTTGCCAAAAGGCGACGAGTTGATGAGGGTCAATCTGGAGATGTTACGAGCCGAAGGAATCTGGTTAGTTACTGCATCGCGCGCCTGGCCAGCGCAAGGAGTATTAAGTTGCTCAAACTGAAAAAGCTTCAAATTCTTGGGTTCAAGTCATTCTGCGACCGCACCGAGTTGAAGTTTCACGGTGACGGTGTGGCAGCCATCATTGGACCAAATGGCTGCGGCAAGTCCAATATCGCGGATGCCATCTCGTGGGTATTGGGGGAGCAATCCGCCAAGTCGCTGCGCGGCGCACGCATGGAAGATGTGATCTTCGCCGGCACTCGCGACCGCCAACCCACGGGCATGGCAGAAGTGTCGCTGACGCTGCTCGATCCCGAAGTCTATCAAGGTCCGGATGCCAGCGAGCCTACCGAAATCGTAATCCAGGATGACATGCCCGAATCCGCGGAGCACTGGGACGAGGCTGAAGTGCGAGCCAAGGCGGCGGAAGAAACGGAGCGACTGGTAGAAGAAGCTCAGCCCGGAGTAATTGAGGAGGGAGTAGCCGAGGAAATAGAGGAGGTGTCGGCGGGCGAAGATGGCCTCGGGAGCGAAGATGCCGGCCCAAGGGTTGTCGAGGGTTCGAACAATGTCGTTGGTCCGCAAGTTGTTCTGAAGATCCGGCGGAGGAAATTCAACCAGCAGCAGTTTCGCGCGGGCGAGATCGTGGTCACGCGACGGCTGTTCCGATCGGGAGACAGCGAATATCTGCTGAATGGAAAGCTGTGCCGCCTGCGTGACATCCAGGAACTGTTCATGGGCACAGGCCTGGGGCCTGAGTCGTATGCATTGATCGAGCAGGGGCGCATAGGACAAATCCTGAGCAGCCGTCCTACCGACCGCCGCGCCATTATTGAAGAAGCCGCAGGGGTCACGAAATTCAAGACCAAGAAGCGACTGGCAGAGGCGCGATTGGAAGATGCCAAGCTGAACCTCGCGCGCGTGAATGATATTTTCGAAGAAGTCACGCAAAAGCCGAGCGTTACGGCAGGTTGCGCGACGAAATGCGCGCGAAACTTCGCATTGTGCTGGCCAGCAAGTTTGTGCAACTGGATAAGGAAAGTGCCGAACTGGACGCTCAGCTCAATCGCATCTCTGAGGAGATTCGGCAGCAGACAGAAAATGTGCAACAACTCGAGGCCGAGCACAGCGAGCGGACGCAGCGGGGATACGAGATTGAAACCGAGCTCCGTGAAAATCGCGAGCGGTTGAACCAGATTGCAATTGAGAGCGATCGCTCACAGGCTCGCCGGCGCACCAATGAAGAACGCCGCACCGAACTTGTGGTGCGAGCGGACGCAGCGAACTCCGAATTATCGCAAAGCCAGCACCGTCTGACGGCGCTCGAAGAAGAACTGGATTCCAATCGTCAGATATTGGACTCAGCTGCTGCCGATCTTTGCGCCGCGCAAAGCGAAATGGCTCTCTGCCAGCAAGCAGCGGTCAACGCTGCGAATGAACTGGCATCTCTGGAGCGTGAGCAGGAAGAGTGCCGTGTGGCGGTGATGCAGGCGGTTGCGTCTGCGTCCGATGTTCGCAACCAACTTACGCAAGCCGAAGAGCGGCTTGCCGCGGTGGACCGAGAGGCGCAGCGTTTACAGAATGAAATTGGCACTGCCAACTCTCAGGTCGAGGCATTTGGCGGGCAACGCGGACAGCTTGCGCTGGAATTTGAAACGGTATCGCAGCGCGTCAATGGATTAACCGACGAGATCACTGAAATACGGCAGTTGTTGGAATCGAAGCGACAGGAGGAAGTCGAAGTTAAGAACCGCCTCGACAGCCTGCGGGCGGAATACGCGTCTGCATTGGGGAAAAAGGGATCACTCGAAGCGGTCATTGCCGAGCACGGCTACTCCACGGAGTGCGTTCGGCGACTTTTCCAGTCGGGATGCATGCAGGGCGGGCACGCTCCGGCCGGTGTGCTGGCCGACTTTCTTGAGGTCGAGCCGCGCTACGAACGCGTGGTTGAGGATTTTCTGCGTGATGAATTGAACTACATTGTGGTGAAATCCTGGGATGCCGCGGACGAGGGCCTGCGCCTTTTGCGCACGGATGTGGACGGACGCGCGACCTTCCTGGTACATCCTGACGATTCACAGGCAAAGTTTTCGTTCGTAGTGGATGAGAGCGCGCAATCGGCGCTGCCATCAGAATCCATTCTCCCGTTGAAGCACACGATTCGAGTTTTGAACGGTTTCGGCAAGTCCCTGGAAGTGATTCTTCCCAAGCTTCGGGACGGATATATCGTCGCCGATCAGGGTTTCGCGCGCGAGCTGGCGCTGATGAATCCGGATGCATTCTTTCTTTCCAATTCCGGCGAATGCTTCCACAACGTCACTGTGACAGGTGGCAAACAGCGGGCTGAAGGCCCGCTTTCCATGAAGCGCGAATTGCGCGAAATAGCGCGGCTGCTGGAGGAATTGGAGCGTGCATTGCGTGACGAGGGCATTCGTGCCTTAACGTTGGGCCGTGAAATCAAGGAACTTGCTTCCCGGCTCGATCGCCTGGAAGGCGAGAAACTCGCCGCCGAGAAACAGGCGATGACGTCGGGCCACATGTTGCAACAGCTCGACGCTGAGATGGGCCGCGTGAGCGAGCGCTTGCGCACTAGCCAGCAGGAACTCCAACGGCTCGCTTCTGAACGAGCCGATCAACAAGAACTAATCAACGCGCGTCAGGCTGACATCTCTGCTTTCGAGCAAAAGCGGGTCGAACTCGAAGGACAGATGACCAGTGCTCACCAACGTCTGGCAGACTTAAAGGAACGCCGCGACCTGGCAGCCCAGAATAAATCGCAACACGTAGCGCGTGTGGCGGCTCTCGAAGAGCGGCACCGCTCGGCCGCCGCCGTAATGGAGAGGATCGAAGCCATAGTTTCCGAAATGCGCGAGCGAGTAAGTGCACTGCGCATACAGATCGAGTCCGCCGCTGCCGAAAAGCTGCAGCGCGAAACAGAAAATCAGGAACTCTCGGGGCAGTTACTCGACTTGGAATCTGAGCGGAACACGGCGGCAGCACGCGACGGATTGCTGCAATTCGAGTCAGAGCAACTCCGAGCACGGAAGGCAGAAATTGACGAAATGCTGCGCGGCGCCCGTCAGTTACTGGATCAGGCCCGCGATCGTCGGGGGGAATTCTCAGCCAGCGCGGCCAAATTACAATCCGACGCGCAGCACATGGCGGAAAGTTGCCTGAACGATCTTGGCGTGCAGCGGCATGAACTCATGGCCGACACCACCATAGCAATTGCCAGCGGGGAGCAACTGGCGATCGAAGACCAGATCTATCGTGAGATGCGCATTCGGCTGGATGCGATGGGCCCGGTCAACATGATGGCACTCGAAGAGTATAAGGAAAGTGCCGAGCGCCACCAATTCCTTGAAACGCAGCGCAAGGATCTGCTTGAGTCCATTGAAAATACGCAGGCTACGATTAAGGAAATCGATACTTTCTCACGTCAGAAATTCGAAGAAGCGTTCCACAAGATCAACGACAATTTCCAAGCCACCTTCCGCAAATTGTTCGGTGGCGGACAAGCATTTATGCGCTTGACCGATGAGGAAAACAGCGCGGAGAGCGGCATTGACGTAGTCGCATCGCCTCCTGGCAAGAAGCTGCAAAACGTGCTGCTGCTCTCCGGCGGCGAGAAAGCGCTTACGGCGCTGGCCTTGCTGGTGGGCATCTTCCAATACCAGCCCAGCCCATTCTGCATTCTGGACGAAGTGGATGCTCCGCTTGACGAAGCTAATATTGCCCGCTTCACTGACCTCGTAAAAGAGATGAGTGTGCAGACCCAGTTCGTGCTCATCACCCACAGCAAGAGGACAATGAGCATCGCCCCTGTACTTTATGGGGTGACGATGCAGGAGCCCGGAGTTTCGAAGCTGGTGTCAGTACGCTTCGGTGCAACTGCTTAGGTCCGATGGTCAGCAGCTAATGATCAGTATGGCACTTTGCCCGCTCAAACGGCCTGAGTAGAGACGCGATGTAAGATGAATGCTTTTTGATCCTCTGATGTCCTCAGTTTTTCCACAACGATTTGCCGCTGAAAGTCGCGCCGGACAGGCAATCTCCGCGTATCACCCCGATGTCAACTTTTTTCATATTTGTGAATACCGGATTTTTCCCAGGGCCCTACTTAACCGTTGACAAATATTTCTGGCCAGCTAGAATACGCCACGATTTTTGCCTGTAAAATTTCCTCATGACTTCCCAACTCCTCGACACCGTCATTTTGCAGACTGACTTCCCCGAACTTGAACTTTACGCCAGTGGCAAGGTCAGGGACGTGTATCGTGTGGACAACGAGCGCCTGCTGTTCGTGGCCACGGATCGCATCTCGGCATTCGATTACGTTTTGGTAACCGGTATTCCGCACAAGGGTCGCGTACTGACGCAACTCTCGCTTTTCTGGTTCGATTTTTTGAAGGACATCGTTCCCAATCATCTCATCACGGCCGACGTCAATCGTTACCCTGGCAGCCTGAGCAAATACGCCGACCAGTTGCGCGGACGTTCCCTGCTGGTGATGCGCGCCGATATGTTCGCTATCGAGTGCGTGGTGCGCGGCTACATTTCCGGCTCAGCCTGGAAGGAATACAAGTCCAATGGAAGCGTCTGCGGGATTGCGTTGCCCAAAGGACTGCGCGAGTCTGATGCTTTGCCGGAGCCGATCTTTACCCCCGCCATTAAGGCCACCAGCGGCCACGACGAGAACATTTCCTTTGAAGAGATGTGCAAACGCGCGGGGCCGGAGCTGAGCCGGGAATTACGAGACATCAGCCTCAATCTCTACAAAACGGCAGCGGACTACGCCCGCCAGCGAGGCATCATTATTGCGGATACCAAGTTTGAATTTGGACGAACCCCGCTCGGCGTCACGCTAGGAGATGAAGTGCTCACGCCGGATTCCTCACGCTTCTGGCCGGCAGACAAATATGAACCAGGGAAAGCCCAGGACTCGTTTGATAAACAGTATGTAAGGGACTACCTCGAGCAAATTCGTTGGAACAAGCAGCCCCCCGCGCCTGCGCTCCCCCAGGAGGTGGCTCGCAGAACCAGCGAAAAATACCTCGCGGCACACCGGCAGCTCACGGGACGCGAGTTGGAAGTGTGATCGACTCCGCCAGGAGAATAGCTCCATGAGTGGTGCGGATTGGGCGGTCCTGGCGATCATTCTGATCTCGGTATTACAGGCCGCCTCGGAAGGTTTTTTTCACGCCGCCTTCGGAGTGGCTGGCCTGGTCGTCGGATATCTCTTGGCGGCCTGGCAGTATCACCGGTTGGCGGCGTGGTTCGCGCCACATCTAAAGTCCCCGTGGTTAGGGGATATTGCGGGTTTCCTGATTATTTTTATCGCGCTCGTGGTGCTGGCCGGCATCATCGGCCGGGTAGTGCGCTGGGCGGTCAAAGAAGCCGGGCTTAGTTGGTTCGACCGCAGTCTGGGTGCTGCCTTCGGTGTGTTGCGAGGTGCATTGATGGTAGCGGTGATCCTCATGGGAATGACTGCTTTCACGCCCACTTCGCAATGGCTGGAAGGATCACAATTTGCGCCTTATTTTCTGGTGCTAGGTCGTGCCGCTATCTGGGCGGCGCCTTCGGAATTGCGGGGGCGTTTTTATCAAGGGTTAGATTTGCTGCGGAAAGAGCACCAAGCGCAACCTCCTACCGCGTCAAAACCGGCGGCGGCGCACTAGACATTCAAAATGGCTGTTACTAAACGCTGGAAGAAAGAGAGATCGCCGTGAAAGATCAGCTTGAAGCCCTCATCATGCAGATGTACAAGAGCAACATTCTTTACTCCGAAGCAGTACGCGAATTCAAGAAGCGCTTCATCCTCACGGTGCTCCAGGAAAATAAGGGTAACCAGTGCCGCGCCGCGCGCGAACTCGGCATGCACCGCAACACCCTCAGTCGAACTATCTCTGAATTGAAAATTGACGTGCGACAGTTGCGCGACGGCACCAGGCGTCCGCCTCGCAGTGCCCGGCCGGCTTTCCTGGAACGGAAAGTCGCGCGATAGGATCACCTGCCAAACCACAAGGCAAGAAGGCAGCCAATCAGGCTGCCTTCGTTTCCGCCGCATTGCAGAGAATTATTGTGATGCTCGACGGCGACGTCGCGCCGCTGGCTTCTTCGCCGGCGCCGGGGCTTTCTTCGTAAGCAAAGCTCCTTTCTCCATTGTCATCACGAACGGGCTGGGTTCGTAAGAGACAGGAACGCCCTCGAAGTCGAGGCTGGAGCCCTCCTTTGGCATCATGCGAGGAGGTATGGCACCGCTCATCGTCAGAATAATGTCAGCGCGCTTCTGATCGATATCATCCACGCTGCCCGCGATCTCGAGCTTCGTCGGACTCGCTTTGATGACCTGACCTTGCATCTGCAGCGGGACGCCCTTGATTGCATTCCACACTGCGGCGGCATCCTCCGGCTTGCCGGCGGAAAGCACAAGCTCCCACTCGCCGAAGCTCATGTCCTTGGGCTGCTTGGTTTTTACGAGCTCGGCAGCCTGTTGCGCAGGGGTAGGTGGCACGTACTGCGTGATGCTGAAACCGGCAGGTGGCAAGGGATTGGCCTTTGCCTGTGCCAGCACGTCGGTCCATCCCTGGTCTGAACCATGGTACTTGGTGTACTGCTTTTGGCCGTAGGTCATAATCTGAGCCTGGGCCGGTGATCCGGCGGCCAGATTCGCGGCTCGGGCGATGAAGAAGAGACCGTTCAAAGAATCAGGTGGCGTTGCCGTTAAGTACGCCAACGCCAGGGGATAGACATCGCGCAGATTGTTGGGATCCGCTTCTACTGACGCTCGCAAGTATTTTTGTGCTTTCGCATAATCCTTTGACTGCAATGCAGCGATGCCAGCGACACCATTGAAGATTCCGCTCGTCTGCTTCTTGAACTTTTCGAAATCGGCATCTGAAGTTCCTTCCGGTTTAGTCGCCGACTGTAAGCATTGCAGTCCTTTTTCTGCGTACTGGGCACCTTCCGTCAGGTTCTGCTGTGGATTCTGGTTCGCTTCCGCCGCTGCCCGCTTAGTGTATGCCAATAGCGCGAGAGCGCGCAGATTGCATGGATTCGCCTGCAACAATCGCTGGGCGGCATCTGCCATCTTGGCGGCGTTGTTCGCTTGTTGGTAGGCGCCCATCAGCGCTTCCAACGCGTCTTCCTTCATCACGCTGTTGGGGTACTGTGTGACGAAGGCTTCCAAACCGCTGATTTTGGCGTTTGGATCAGACTGTTGAACGGCGCCCATGTAAGCGTTATATTCCGCCGGATCTTTGATTTCTTTTTTCTGCTGGGGGGCGGCAGGTTGGCCGGGTTGGGCAGTCTGTCCAGCTTGTGCAGGCTGGGCCGGCTGTTGTCCCGCCTGCGCGGGTTGCTGTCCGGGCTTTGCAGCAGGGGCTTGGCCGGCGGGTTGCTGCGGAGGAGTTGCCGGTTGCGCCGGCGCCTGTTGCGATGTGGTCTGACCGCTTGCCACTACAGCAAACCCAAGCACAATCGTCACCAGTATTTTCTTCATCAGTATGGCTCCTTGAGCTTTCGGGAAAATTGCGACGACTCACTCAGGCCTGCTCCAACTCACGCGCCCAAGCCTTCATACACGAGCGCAGCTCACGCTCATGCGACAGGTCCCGGAAACTGAACGCCGCCCAACAACGTGAAAGCGGCCAATCCGCTATTCCGGTGTGCCGGATTATAAGGATGTGCTCTGCCTTCTGGCAAGCCAG
>Ga0209055_1001848_pt1 | contig 13654 bp, 9 predicted proteins | sample GraSoiAngelo_110_FD_185875 | JGI IMG/M metagenome (GOLD analysis project Ga0209055, IMG submission 185875) | Grasslands soil microbial communities from the Angelo Coastal Reserve, California, USA - 14_0903_12_30cm (SPAdes) (version 2) | ecosystem: Environmental > Terrestrial > Soil > Grasslands ... | reverse complement strand
CTTCCATTTCGGGGGAGAGGCGCACGTTGCGGTAGTACTCCATGCCGGTACCGGCAGGGATGAGGCGGCCAACGATGACGTTCTCCTTCAAGCCGCGCAGGTGGTCCACCTTGCCTTGAATGGAGGCTTCGGTGAGCACGCGCGTGGTCTCCTGGAACGACGCCGCCGAGATGAACGACTCGGTCGCCAGCGATGCCTTGGTGATGCCAAGCAGGAGCGGGCGTCCGGTAGCCGGCTTGCCGCCCTGCGCGATCACGCGCTCGTTCTCCTCGCGGAATCGGAATTTGTCGACCTGTTCCTCCAGGAGGAACTGGGTGTCGCCGACGTCCTCGACTTTCACCCAGCGCATCATCTGACGAACGATCACCTCGATGTGCTTGTCGCTGATGTTTACGCCCTGCAGGCGATAGACTTCCTGGATTTCGTTCACCAGGTAAGCCTGCAGTTCTTTCTCGCCCAGAACCGCCAGGATGTCGTGCGGGTTGAGCGGGCCATCCATGAGCTGTTCGCCAGCCCGGATGCGCTCGCCTTCCTGCACGTTGACGTGGACGCCGCGCGGCACTTGGTATTCCTTTTCGGTGCCGTTGTCGGCCACAACGTAGATCTTGCGCTGACCTTTCGAGACTTCGCCGAACTTGACGACGCCGTCGATTTCGCTGATAACGGCCGTCTCGTGCGGCTTGCGGGCTTCGAACAGCTCGACCACGCGCGGCAGACCGCCGGTGATGTCCTTGGTCTTGGTGGTCTCGCGCGGGATCTTGGCCAGCACGTCGCCCGGATAGACTGTATCGCCATCCTGGACCATGAGGTGAGCGCGGGAGGGCATCAGGTAACGCTTGCTGCCCTTGCTGCCCTTGATCACGATGGCTGGCTGGCGCTTCTCGTCGGGAGAGTCGGCCACGACGTGACGCGACAGGCCGGTGACCTCGTCCACTTCTTCGTGAAGCGTGACACCTTCCTGCAGGTCTTTGAACTGCACGGTTCCGCCGATTTCGGTCAGGATGGCGAAAGTGTACGGATCCCACTCAACCAGGACCTGGCCGAGCTGGACCGGATCACCGTCGTTGAGCTTGACCTTGGCGCCGTACACGACCGAATAACGTTCGCGCTCGCGGCCCTTGTCGTCGACCACAGTAATGGAGCCGTTGCGGTTCATGACTACCAGATCGCCCGCCTTTGACTTCACGGTTTGCAGGTTGATGAAACGCACGATGCCGTTGGCCTTCGCTTCCAGGCGGGACTGCTCGGAAACTCGCGATGCCGTACCGCCGATGTGGAAGGTACGCATGGTGAGCTGGGTTCCGGGCTCGCCGATCGACTGGGCTGCGATGACTCCAGTGGCCTCGCCAAGTTCAACCAGGCGGCCTGAAGCCAGGTTGCGGCCGTAGCACATGACGCAGACGCCGCGTTTGGACTCGCAGGTCAGCACCGAACGGATCTTCACCTTCTCGATACCGGCGGACTGAATGGCGCCGGCCAGTTCTTCGGTGATCTCCTGGTTGATGTCAACGATGACGTTGCCTTCGTAGTCTTTGATCTTCTCGAGCGATACGCGGCCAACGATACGGTCACGCAGCGGCTCGATGATGTCACCGGCTTCTACGATGGAACCGACATAGATGCCATCCACCGTGCCGCAGTCATACTCGCTGATGATAACGTCCTGAGCGACGTCCACCAGACGGCGGGTCAGGTAGCCGGAATCGGCGGTCTTTAAAGCCGTATCGGCCAACCCCTTACGAGCGCCGTGGGTCGAGATGAAGTACTGCAACACGTTCAGTCCTTCACGGAAGTTGGCCGTGATGGGGGTCTCGATAATTTCGCCCGACGGCTTCGCCATGAGTCCGCGCATTCCGGAGAGCTGGCGAATCTGCTGTTTCGATCCGCGGGCGCCGGAGTCGGCCATGACGTAGATCGGGTTGAGATTGCCTTCCTTGTCCTGCTGCTGCATTACGCCGAACATCTCGTCGGCAACCTTTTCGGTGATGGCTGACCAGATTTCGATGACCTTGTTGTAGCGTTCGCCGTTGGTGATGGCGCCGTCCAGGTATTGCTGCTGGACATTGACCACCTGCTTCTCCGCGTCGCGGACCAGGGTCTTCTTGTCTTCGGGAATGACCATGTCATCAATGCCAATGGACAGACCGGCACGCGTGGCATAGCGGAAGCCCAGTTCCTTGACCTGGTCGAGCATTTTGACCGTGGTCTCCAGGCCGAAACGCAGGTAGCAGTAGTTCACCAGTTGGCCAATGCCCTTCTTCTTGAGCAGGCCGTTGATGTAGGGCATGCCGTCGGGCAACTGGTCGTTGAGGATGGCGCGGCCTACTGTGGTGTTAATGTAGCCACGCTCCACCTTCACAGGTTCCGTATGCAGCACGTCCTGATCGTCATAAGCGCTGGTCAGGTCGATGACTTCACCCGAGTAGCGCAGACGGATGGGAGTTAGCGTCTCCACCTCGCCCGCTTCGCGAGCCAGAAGAGCCTCTTCAATATTGGCGAAGGACCGGCCCTCACCCTTGGCGCCGGGCTTGGCCTTGGTCAGGTAATAGAGGCCAAGCACCATGTCCTGCGTGGGCACGGTAATGGGCTGACCGGAAGCCGGCGATAGGATGTTGTGCGAGGACAACATCAGCACGCTGGCTTCGACCTGAGCCTCAGGCGATAGCGGAATGTGGACCGCCATCTGATCGCCGTCGAAGTCGGCGTTGAACGCGGTGCAGACCAGCGGGTGAATCTTGATAGCTTTGCCTTCCACCAGCACCGGTTCGAACGCTTGAATGCCAAGGCGGTGCAGGGTTGGAGCGCGGTTCAGCAGAACCGGGTGGTCCTTAATGACCTCTTCCAGGATGTCCCAAACAATGGATTCCTGCTGCTCGACCATCTCTTTCGCTTGCTTAATGGTGGTGCAGTGGCCGGTCTGTTCAAGCCGGTGATAGATGAACGGTTTGAACAGTTCAAGCGCCATCTTCTTGGGCAGACCGCACTGGTGGAGCTTGAGTTCCGGTCCAACCACGATGACGGAGCGGCCCGAGTAGTCCACACGCTTGCCGAGCAGGTTCTGACGGAAGCGGCCCTGCTTGCCCTTCAGGGTATCGGAGAGCGACTTCAGCGGGCGGTTGTTGGCCCCACGCAGGACGCGGCCCCGACGGCCATTGTCGAACAGGGCGTCCACGGCTTCCTGCAACATTCGCTTTTCGTTGCGCACGATGACTTCCGGAGCGTGCAGGTCCATCAGCTTCTTCAACCGGTTGTTGCGGTTGATGACGCGGCGATAGAGATCGTTCAAATCGGAGGTAGCGAAACGACCGCCGTCCAGAGGCACCAGGGGGCGAAGCTCCGGCGGAATGACCGGGATCACATCCAGAATCATCCAGTGGGGCTTGTTGCCGCTCTTGCGGAAAGCCTCGACTACCTTCAGGCGCTTGGCGTACTTGAGGCGCTTCTGCATCGAGCTCTCGTGCTTCATCTTCTCGCGGAGCTCGCTGCCGAGCGTCTCGACGTCAACCCGCTTGAGTAGTTCTTTAATCGCTTCCGCACCCATCATGGCCTTGAAGCCGGTCGGGCGGAACTGCTGGTCGAGTTCGCGGAACTTGGCTTCGTCCTTAATGACCTCACGTTCTTTTACCGGAGCGTCGCCAGGCTCGATCACGACGTAAGCCTCGAAGTACAAAACGGACTCGAGGTCGCGCAGAGAGATGTCGAGCAGGTGGCCGATGCGGCTGGGCAGGCCCTTGAAGAACCACACGTGCGAACAGGGTGAAGCAAGCTCGATGTGGCCGAGACGCTCGCGGCGAACCTTGGACAGCGTGACTTCCACCCCGCACTTGTCGCAGATCACGCCGCGGTGTTTCATGCGCTTGTACTTGCCGCACAGACACTCCCAGTCGGTGACCGGGCCGAAGATGCGGGCACAGAACAGGCCGTCCCGCTCCGGTTTGAAGGTACGGTAATTGATGGTCTCCGGCTTGGTCACCTCTCCGTGCGACCAGCTCCGGATTTTCTCCGGGGAGGCCAGGCTGATACGGATGGCGTCGAAGTCGGCAATCGGATTTCCCAGGTCAAAAGGGCTCGAACGATACAAGGTGTTCCTCCGCTTCTTGCGACATTTACGCTGCCGCGGGCGGCTCTCGAAGAAAGTGGCCGGTGGATCGTGGTCGGTCGCCAGTATGTCTATGACTCAGCTGCTAGAGAGCAGGACAGCCGAGTCTCGTTTTTCTTCACATCTCATTTTCCGTGGCCTGAGCCGTGGTCAGCGAACTAGCGACTGACCCCTGCCCACCAGCCACTAGTCTGCCGCCGCTGCGGCTGCCGGCTTCTTCTCGGCAGCCTTAATCAGCTCGACATCCAGGCACAGCGATTGCAACTCGCGAATCAGCACGTTGAAGGACTCGGGGACGCCGGGTTCCATGGCGGCTTCGCCCTTCACGATGGCCTCGTAAATCTTGGTGCGGCCATAGACGTCGTCTGACTTCGCCGTGAGCAGCTCTTGCAGGATGAAGGCTGCGCCGTAGGCTTCCAGTGCCCAGACTTCCATTTCTCCGAAGCGCTGGCCGCCGAATTGAGCCTTTCCGCCCAGCGGCTGCTGCGTGATCAGCGAGTACGGCCCGATGGAGCGCGCGTGAATCTTGTCGTCCACCAAGTGCGAGAGCTTGAGCATGTAGATGTAACCCACCGTGACCGGCAGCTCGAACTTCTCTCCCGTAATGCCGTCGTAGAGCGCTGTTTTGCCCGACGTGGGCAGGCCGGAACGCTCCAGCAACGCCTTGATCTCGGTTTCGCGGGCGCCATCGAATACCGGCGAACCGACGAAAACTCCGCGAGTCATGGTGTTAGCGACCGACTCGATCGCGTCGTCGTCCAGATCGGAGATCGCATCCAGCAGCACCGTGTCTTTGAACAAAGCCTTCAGCTCCCGGCGCAGGGCTTCGACTTTGCTGTTTTCCTTGATTAACTGCGTGATCTTGTCACCCAGTTCGTGGCCCGCCCAGCCGAGGTGGGTCTCCAGAATCTGGCCCACGTTCATACGGCTGGGTACGCCGAGCGGGTTGAGCACGATTTCCACGGGCGTGCCGTCTTCCAGGTACGGCATGTCCTCTTCCGGCAGAATGCGGGCAATGACGCCTTTATTGCCGTGACGCCCGGCCATCTTGTCGCCCACGCTCAGCTTGCGCTTCATGGCGATGTAGACCTTGACCAGCTTGATTACGCCGGGAGGCAGTTCGTCGCCCTTCTGCAGCTTGTCTTTTTTCTCATTGACGATCTTCTTGAGCACGTCGATCTGACGCGAGGTCATTTCCTCGATCTCGTCGATCTGCTCGTTCACCCGCGGGTCCTTGTCGGCGAACTTGATTCGCTTCAGGTTGCGGGTGGAGATGCGCTCGATGGTGTCGCGGTCCATGACCGTGCCTTTGGTCAGCAGGCGCTTGTTGGTGCGCTCGTCGTGCAAATCGGCCTGCACTTCCTTGCCGCCCAAGATGTTTTCCAGGCGCTTGAGGCGCTCGTCGGTCAAGATTCGAATCTCGTCCGAGAGGTTCTTTTCGAGCTTAGCAATCTGCTGGGCCTCGATCATCTTGGCGCGTTCGTCCTTCTCCTGACCTTTGCGGGAGAAGATCTTCACGTCAACTACCGTGCCCTCGATTCCCGGAGGGCAGGTGAGCGATGCGTCGCGCACGTCGCCGGCCTTTTCGCCAAAGATGGCGCGTAGCAGCTTTTCTTCCGGAGTGAGCTGGGTTTCGCCCTTCGGCGTTACCTTACCCACCAGGATGTCACTGGCCTTGACCGTAGCACCGATGCGGATGACGCCGCTCTCGTCGAGATCGCGGAGAGCAGACTCGCTAACGTTAGGAATGTCGCGCGTGACCTCTTCCGGACCTAGCTTGGTATCGCGCGACTCGATCTCAAACTCCTCGATGTGGACGGAGGTGTAGTAGTCCTCCTTGACCATCTTCTCGGAGACCAGGATCGCGTCTTCGAAGTTGTAGCCGCGCCAGGGCATGAAAGCCACCAGCACGTTGCGGCCAAGCGCCAACTCGCCATGATCGGTGCAAGGGCCGTCGGCGATTACCTGGCCTTTCAGCACGCGATCGCCCTTCTTGACGATGGGCTTCTGGTTGATGCAGGTGTTCTGGTTGGACCGCTTGAATTTCGTGAGCTGGTAGATGTCGCTGCCTACTTCGCGCGACAGCTGCCCCGGGTGGTGTTCGCCCTCGACGCGCACGATGATGCGCTCGGAATCAACGGAATCGATGATGCCGTTGCGGCGCGCCAATACCACAGCACCGGAGTCGCGGGCGGTGACACCTTCCATGCCGGTGCCCACGATCGGAGCACGGGCGCGGAGCAATGGCACTGACTGGCGCTGCATGTTGGCACCCATGAGGGCTCGGTTGGCGTCGTCGTGCTCCAGGAAGGGCACGAGCGAGGCGGCGACCGAAACCAACTGCTTGGGACTGACGTCGATGTAGTCAACTTCATCGCGGCTTACCAGGACGAAGTTGCCGGACTTGCGGGCGTTAACCAGGTCGGCGACGATGCGGCCCTTGTCGTCCAACTCGACGTTGGCTTGCGCGATGACGTGGCGGTCTTCTTCCCACGCTGACAGATAGAACGAGTACGGCTCAAATTCGACCTGCCGCTTGCGGCGATCTTTCAGATCAGCGTTGACCTTTTCGGCCTCGTGCTTCTCAATGTGGTCTCCGACACGGTAGTCGCTATCGCCGGCGTTTACGACGGTCACGTAATCAAGCACGCGGCCGTTTTTCACGCGGCGATAAGGCGACTCGATGAAGCCGTAGTCGTTGATACGGGCGTAGCAACTAAGCGACGAAATCAGGCCGATGTTCGGGCCTTCCGGGGTCTCAATGGGGCAGATGCGGCCGTAGTGCGTGGGGTGCACGTCGCGGACTTCGAATCCGGCGCGCTCACGCGACAGGCCACCCGGCCCAAGAGCTGACAGACGGCGCTTGTGGGTAATCTCCGACAGCGGATTCGTCTGGTCCATGAACTGCGACAGCTGCGAGGATCCGAAGAACTCGCGGATGGCTGCCATGACAGGCTTGGCATTGACCAGGTCGTGCGGCATGGCGGTGGACATTTCCTGGTACACGCTCATTTTTTCTTTGATGGCACGTTCCATGCGGACCAGGCCGATGCGGAACTGGTTCTCGAGCAACTCGCCGACGGCGCGAACACGGCGGTTTCCGAGGTGATCGATGTCGTCCACGGCCCCAATGTTCTTGCGCAGCTTGAGCAGGTAGCGGATGGTCGCGTAGAAATCCTCGGGGTCCAGCGTGCGCTGGTCGAGACTGGTGGCGTCGGGCTTCTCGAACAACTTGATGTTGAACTTCAGGCGGCCTACGCGCGAGAAGTCGTACTTACGCGGATCGAAGAACATCCCTTGAAAGAGCGCTGTGGCCGTGTCCAGGGTCGGCGGATCGCCAGGGCGCAGCTTGCGGTAGATCTCGATCAGCGCCTCCTGCGGCGTCTTGACGGAATCGCGGCGCAAGGTCTGGCTGATGACGGTTCCCACGTCGTCGCGCTCGGGGAAAAAGACGTGTAGTTCGACTACGCCGGAATCCAGGATTTTGGAGAGCTTGTCGGCCGTGATTTCCGAGTTCGCTTCAAGCAGGACTTCGCCAGTGGTCGTATCCACCACGTCGCCGGCGGCAAAGGCGCCTTCCAAATCGGAGATGTCTACCTCGATCTCCGTAACCTTGGCTTTCTGAATTTCCTTCAGGATCTGGCCGGTGATCTTGCGCCCGGAGTGGGCAATTTCGTCGCCCGACTTGGACTTGATGCTGTGCGCCAGCTTCATGCCGACCAGGTTGGTTGGCTTCTCGCTGGCGGGATCGATAGTCCAGTAGAGCTTCTTGTCACGCACATTGAGTTTGTCGACAGTGTAGAAGGTGCGCAGAATGTCTTCGCTGGAACGCAGGCCAAGGGCGCGCAGGAAAATAGTGCCCAGGAATTTGCGCTTGCGGTCAATGCGCACGTAGAGAACGTTCTTCTGGTCGTATTCGAATTCCACCCACGAGCCGCGATAAGGAATGATCTTGCCCAGGAAGTAAGTGCGGTTATTGGCGGTCTCGAAGAACACGCCGGGCGAGCGGTGCAGTTGGCTGACGATCACGCGCTCGGTACCGTTCACGATGAACGTGCCGTTCTGGGTCATCAGGGGCACATCGCCGAAGAAAACTTCCTGCTCCTTGATATCGCGGATGGAACGATTGCCGGTCTCGGCGTCCTTCTCGTAAATGGTGAGGCGCATCGTGACCTTCAAGGGAGCCGAGTAAGTCATGCCGCGCTCCTCGCACTCGCTGACGTCGTACTTCAGCTGCAGGCCGACCGGGTCGCCGCACTTGTTGCAGAAATCGGGCGTATTGGCGTTGTACGTGCCGCACTTCTGGCAGAGTACGTCGCCGGGATGAAAAGGGTCGGTGATGACAGTCGAGCCGCAGTTCTTACACGTGGTGCGCAAGTGGTGCAGACCTTTCAGGTGGCCGCACTTGCACTCCCAGTTGCCGATGGCGAAGTCAACGAACTCGAGCTGCGAGACGTTGCGGAAGTCCGTGATCGGGAACACCGACTGAAACACGGCCTGCAAGCCGGCGTCGTCGCGCTCGCTGGGCAGCCGATCCATCTGCAGGAACCGGTCGTAGGAGCGCTTTTGCACCTCGATCAGGTTTGGGATCTGGATGGTGGCCGGGATTTTGGAAAAGTCAAAACGATGACGGTAGGTGCTGTTCTTCGACATTCAGAAACTCCCAACTTTCACTGCAGCCGAGGGCTGCAAACCGCGGATTGTGGGGCGCGCTTTGCGCGCCGCGGTACTAAAAACAAGTCAAAGCAGAAAAAACGAGCAAGCGCCCGCAGGGACAAATCTCCCCGTGGGCGCCGAGCGCGGCGCTTTGGTTCAGTTGAATTGTGTTCTTCCGCGCCAGTTCTTAAGGCCTGTTCCCGTCCTGCTGCTCGTCAAGACAGTTTGCCAAACTTGTTGTGGGCCACACTTCGCTTCCCTGGGTCGTGCTGGACCTGGATGTCCGTGAAGTAGGTGGCCGCCTTTCGCGTGATGCCGGGGAAGCGATGTTGATATAGATGATAACACCGCCTTCGCGGATTCACTAGTGATGTGGCCCAGGGCCTTTGGCCCAGGCGGGCCGGTCGATGACCCGCCTTCACACCTTGAGACTACTTCACTTCTACCGTCGCTCCGGCCTCGGTGAATTTCTTCTTGATGTTCTCGGCCTCTTCCTTGGAGACTCCCTCTTTCACGGTCTTGGGAGCGCCATCCACCAGGTCCTTGGCTTCTTTCAGGCCGAGGCTGGTGACTTCGCGGACAGCCTTGATTACGTTGATCTTGTTGCCGCCCACTTCCTTGAGAACGACCGTGAATTCGGTCTTCTCTTCGGCCGGAGCCGCACCTGCCGCTGCGCCACTACCGCCGGCCATTACGACCGGGGCTGCGGCCGCGGCCGATACGCCGAGGCGCTCTTCCAGCTTCTTGACCAACTGCGCCGCCTCAAGCAACGACAGCCCTACGATTGATTCTTCTAATTGCTGCAGATCCGCCATGTCTGTATCTCCACCTTTCAGTTATCAGTTGCTGATTTCGGTATCCGTGAACCAGGTTTCCAGTGCGACCGGCTCTTTCTGCCACGCCAGACAACGTGACAGGCTCGAGCGGCGCAACCCCTGACACCTGATAACCAAAACCATTTGGCAATTTTGTAATTTCGGGAATTTTGCAATTTGAGGTCTTGCGTTTTAAATTACAAAATTACCCGATAACAAAATTACACAATCCTTTTCAGGCCCCTGCCGGAGCATCGTTCTTGAACTTCTGCTTGTCCACGCCCTGGTTAATAACAACAGCCAGGTCGCGTCCCACGGCGTTCATGGCCGTTACCAGGCGCTGCGCCGGGGCATTGATCAAGAACAGGAGCTTCGAGTAGAGCTCTTCCTTCGAGGGCATCGTGGCCAGAGCCTCGATCTCTTTGATCGAGACCGCGCGGCCTTCTACAACCCCCGCCTTGAACGAGAACTCGGGGTTATCTTTCGCATACTTCTGGAGCGCCTTGGCCAAGGCGACCGGATCGCCGGTTGTATAGGCAATCGAAGTCACGCCGGAGAGGTTCTTCAGGACCTCTTCGACCTTTGTTCCCTTAGAGGCACGCTCGGCCAGGGTGTTCTTCACCACCCGGTACTTGGCGCCCGCTCCGCGTAAGGCTTTACGCAACTCGTAATCCTGCGTAACTGTGAGCCTGCTGTAAGTCGCTACCACCAGGTTCGAGATATCCTTAAGATCGCTGCTCAGCCTCTCAACTTGCTCGGATTTCTTTGCTTTCGTGACCGCCATGATCGAATCCTTTTCCTATACCTTGGCCGCAGCTTCAACCGCGGTCGTGTCAATTTGAATTCCGGGGCCCATGCTGGAACTGAGCGTGCAGCCCTTGATGTACTTACCCTTGGCTACCGAGGGCTTCGCCTTCACCACGCTGGTGATGACTGTGGTGGCGTTGTCGATGAGCTTGTCGGGCGTGAAGGAAATCTTGCCTACCGGAACGTGCACCAGAGCTGTCTTGTCGGTGCGGAATTCCACCTTGCCGGCCTTTACCTCTTGGACAGCGCGGGCAACGTCGAACGTCACCGTGCCGGTCTTCGGGTTGGGCATCAGGCCCTTGGGGCCAAGAATTTTTCCCAAACGGCCGACTGACTTCATCATGTCGGGCGTGGCGACCAGGGCGTCGAAATCAGTCCAGTTTTCCTTGGTGATCTTCTCGACCATGTCTTCGCCGCCCACGAAATCGGCTCCCGCGGCTTCGGCTTCCCGAACCTTGTCGCCGCTGGCTATGACCAGGACCTTCTTTGACCTGCCCAAGCCATGCGGCAGAACTACCGTGCCGCGGACCATCTGGTCGGCGTGCTTGGGATCGACTCCGAGACGCATGGTGACTTCAACGGTCTCGTCGAACTTGGCGTACTTGACCTTCTGCAGCAGGGGTACGGCCTCCTGCAGCGTGTAGGGACGGGTTTCTACAGCGCCCCGGGCCTTGGTGATGTTTTTTCCTGCTTTTCTCATTTGGCGTCCTCGTCTCCCACCGCTCTGCGTTGCTTTGCAGGGCCGTGGTGGTTTCGACTGACAAAATTTTGCCTACGTGGGTCCGGGTCTCTGGCCCGGGCAGGCGGGTCGAAGACCCGCCTCCACACGATTTCCTATCCAACCACGTCAATACCCATGGACCGGGCCGTTCCGCGGACACTCTTAATCGCAGCCTCCACCGAGGCAGCGTTCAAGTCGGGCATCTTCTGCTTGGCGATGTCCTCCACCTGTTTCGCGGTTACCTTGCCTACTTTGTCTTTATTCGGCGCTCCCGATCCCTTGGCAATGCCTGCGGCTCGCTTCAGCAGAATCGAGGCCGGCGGCGTCTTTGTGATAAAGGTGAAGGAGCGGTCGTTGTAGACCGTGACCACCACCGGGATGATGAGCCCTTCCAGTTCCTTCTGGCTGGTGCGCGCGTTGAACTGCTTGCAGAACTCCATGATGTTGATCTGCGCCTGGCCGAGTGCTGGACCCACCGGGGGTGCCGGGGTCGCTTTGCCAGCCGCGATTTGAAGCTTTACCGAACCTGTAACTTTCTTTGCCATATTTGCTCTTCAAATGCGCCAAATGCGCGTTTTATTCAGGAGTGAAACCTCAAGCCGAGCGCGAGCGACCCAGCTATAGGCTGCACCTGTATCCACAACCGCGTCCAATTCTTCGACGCGGCCCGGAGTGGCTGGATTCCAAATTCGCAGCTTTGTGCTGAGTGTGCCCATATCCTTTATCTAGGCCACTTTCTCGACCTGCCCAAACTCCAACTCCACCGGCGTCGACCGTCCAAAAATTGTCACCATCACCTTCAGCGTCTCGCGATCCTCGTTGACCTCGTCCACAATGCCGGTGAAGCTGGCGAATGGACCTTCCGTGATGCGCACGGATTCGTTCTTTTCGAACTTGACCTTGAGCTTGGGCCTGTCCTTCGATTCGCCTACGCGGTAGACGATGTGCTGGACTTCCTCCTCCGACAGCGGCGTCGGCTGCTGGCCGGTGCCCACAAACCCAGTTACCCGCGGCGTGGATTTCACCACGTGCCACACATGGTCATCCATGTCCATTTCGACCAGCACATAGCCGGGATAGAACATGCGCTCGCTGGTGTACTTCTTGCCGCCGCGGACTTCGGTTACGGACTCGGTGGGGATCATCACGCGGCCGATCTTGTCCTGCAGACCGAAGGCCTGCACGCGCGACTCGAGCGATTCTTTGACTTTGCGCTCGAACCCCGAATAGGAGTGGATGATGTACCACTTCATGTTCGGGTTACGAGGAGGCTCGACCGCAGTGGCGGTCTTGTTTTCTCCACCTTCGGTTTGCGGCTCCGAGCTCTGGTTTTTTTCTTCGTCCTGCATAAGCTGAGTATCCAAACCTCTCTAACGGTGGGTGAGCGAGCGCAACACCCAATCAATGGCGCGGCCGATCACCGAGTCGACAGCCCAGAAGTACAGGCCGAAGAGAAATACCGTAATGATCACTACCGTGGTGGTGGCCCGCACTTCTTTGAACGACGGCGTGGTTACCTTCTTCATTTCGGTGCGCACGTCGTTGTAGAAGCCCTTGATGCGCTGCGGCCAGGATTTCACGGTCGCGGTGAGTGTGCCTTCTTGTGCTGCTATCGCCATCTACTTCCTGCTTCCTTTATCGTCCGGCTCTGCCGGTAACTCTGGCAGGGGCGGAGGGATTCGAACCCCCAAGTCCGGTTTTGGAGACCGGCAGTTTAACCGTTGAGCTTACGCCCCTGAATTCATCGGGCAATTTTGTAATTGTGTAATTTGAAAACCGCAGGGTCTTAAATTACGAAATTACCCGATTACCAAATTACAAAATCTATTTCACTTCTTTGTGCGGCGTATGCTTCCGGCAACGCCGGCAGAACTTTTTCAGCTCGAGACGGTCCGGAGTCGTCTTCCGGTTCTTCGTGGTCGAGTAGTTGCGCTCTTTGCACTCACCGCATTGCAACGTAATGATCTCTCGGGGCATTGCTCCTACCTCAATCCTAGTACCTTTGGCTGACCAATCAGGAAATTCATTGAAAGAACATATTCCCAACAAACCAGAACCAGGTGACCTCCATCTTCGCGATTGACTCGAATCCATAGACCGAAGACCGATGTCATCGCTATCCTCAACTGACCCATAAAAACGGTGAGTCAGCGAGACTTACCGCCGCAGACTGCAGTACCCGTCGACCTGCATCCGTGAGCAGAATGGCTGCATCCCGCTCGGCAAACTTCACTGGCTTATTCCCACCAGCGCGCGATCAATGATCCGGCCCTGTCGCTGCTCAGCATCCGCAGAACCACTGTCAAACAAATCGTCGACTAATGTCTCGTCGATTCTGAGCGGAATTGTCTCCCATCAATCTGCAGCTCCACATCCCATCGACCCTCAATCGTCCGGAGCACAACGCGATTAACTCGGTCCTGAATCCCAGTTCGCTTCAGCCTCCGGTCCAAAAGTCGGGCGCTCGCCCGCCATAACGCTTCGAGCGTAGTCTTCAGGCTTAACACCAAGCTTCTTGGCAACCTCACGCTGCTCCGGGCTGAGCTCGGCAAGGCG
>Ga0209055_1001843_pt1 | contig 13696 bp, 14 predicted proteins | sample GraSoiAngelo_110_FD_185875 | JGI IMG/M metagenome (GOLD analysis project Ga0209055, IMG submission 185875) | Grasslands soil microbial communities from the Angelo Coastal Reserve, California, USA - 14_0903_12_30cm (SPAdes) (version 2) | ecosystem: Environmental > Terrestrial > Soil > Grasslands ... | reverse complement strand
CTCGCTCGTCATGGAACATCACGGACTGACGACCCTCGGGCGCTCTCTCTCCGAGGCGTACCATCGCCTCAACACGCTCACGTCTGAGATACGCCGCAACATCCTGGTCGAGCGGCTTGCCGCCATCCGGGGTGCCGACGTCCACTTCCTCGCCCAGGACGCGGTGGACTGGATGTACCGCTATGCGGAGAGTGTCATCTACCCGTCACGGGACTCGATCCGCCGGCCGGAGGGCGGTGCCCGCCTGGCCTGAGCGGCCGCGGGAGGATAGTCCACGGGTTCGTAGCTTCACCGAGGCAGCGTCATGCCCGTGATGTGCCCCACGATGTCGGCGTGATTCGTCTCGCTCGCCAGCCGGTGAGCCACCAGTCGCCCCGCGCGCAGGACCCAGATCCGGTCGGCCACGGCGAGGATCTGAGGAATGTTGTGGCTTACAATGAGCACGCACAAGTTCGAGTCGCGGAGCCTCCGGATGACGTCCATGACGCGTTCGCTTTCCCGGACTCCCAGCGCGGCCGTCGGCTCATCCATGATGATGGTCCGCGCCCCCCAGGCCATCGCGCGCGCGATGCTGACTCCCTGGCGCTGGCCACCTGAGAGCTGCCGGACTTCCGTCGAAGGATTCACGTTGGTGATCCCGAAGCCCGCCAGCACCTCTCGGGCGCGCCGGCGCATCGCGCGGCGATCGAGCATGGAGCCCTGCCACCACGGACGGCAGATCTCCCGCCCCAGGAAGATGTTCATGGCGACGTCGAAGTATTCCACGAGGCCGAGTTCCTGATAGACCGTCTCGATGCCGGCTAGTCGCGCGTCCAGGGGACTCGCGAAGCTCATGGGTTTATCGTCGACTCGGATCTCGCCGGCGTCGGGCTGGTATACACCGGACAGGCACTTGATCAACGTCGACTTGCCGGCTCCGTTCTCTCCCACCAGCGCCGTGACTTCGCCGGCCAGGGCCCAGAGCGACACGTCGTCGAGAGCGGTCACGCCTCCGAAGTGCTTCGTGAGGGAGACTGCGTCGAGGACGGGCTGACGGATCGGTCGGGGTGTGGCCGCCCCGGTCGTCACAGTCAACCGGCCGCCAGGCTGGCGCGCCACACGTCTGCGAAACCATCGCGACCGGCTCTGAGTAAGTCCCGGGGCGGCCACTTCCAGAGAGAGTCCGCGTAGGCGGTGCCGAGGGTGCCGTCGTCGGAGAAGATCTCGAGCTCGTACCATCCCGAAAACCGGGAGTCGCGAACAGCTTGCAAGATGGCCGTCAGGTCCATGTCACCGCGGCCCGGGAGCGTGCGGTCACCCCATCCGCGAGCAGCGGACAAGCGATCGTTCACCTGGACTCCGACGATGCTCTCTCCGTGGGCCCGGATGTCCGTCAACGCCTGCTGGGAGTCCCAGAAGTGCCAGGTGTCGATCAGGACATCGATGTTCGGGACCCCGATGTCAGCGATCAGGGCGCGCGCCTCGGGAATCGTCGAGGCGAGACTCCCGCCGGGCCCCGGCCGGATGACCTCCAGCGCCAGGCGAACGTTCACCTCTCCCGCCACGTAGGCCGCCTCGCGCAAGGCCTCCACCACCAGGGACCGCGCCGCGGCCACGCCGACGTCGCGAGGAGGGCCAGCCAGGCACGCCACGGCGAGCGGCTTGAACTTGGCCAGACGCCGGATCCCGGCCTTGAGGCGGGCCAACCGCTCCCGAGGATCCCTCGGCTCGGAGAACAGGACGTCGCCGTAGATGACGCCGGGGACATTCGGAAAGCAGAAGGTGGCGGTGAGCCCACTCTTTTGAAAGCTCGCGAGCGTCTCGTCGTCGCTCCCCTCGGGAAGCTTGTACTCCCAGAGGCCGATCCCGTCGATATCGAGCGCACGGTAGTTCGCCAGATCCTCGGCGAATGTCGAGTGATAGGTCGTGCACGCGCTGACCGCGAACCGCGGCAAGCTGCCGCCGACACCGTCGCTCCGTTGCGTGGGCATCACGTCTTCCTTTCAGCGGCCGCTATGCCCGCCGCGCTCGGAGCTGCGCGGCGGCGACGGCGATGATCAGGGCAAGTCCGTTGAAGACCGGCTGGACCCACGAGGGCGCGCCGAGCTGCTGGACGCCGTTCACCAGCACGACGAGCAGCAGCAGCGCCGTCGCCGTCCCGGCCACGTTGAACTTGCCCGGTACGATGAGCGTCGATCCCAGGAAGATGGCCGCGAACGACGGCAGCAAGAGCTCGATGCCGGCTTCCGGACTGGCGGCCGCGATGTTTGCGGTATAAAGGATGCCGGCCAGTCCCGCCAGGACGCTCGAGATCACCAGGGCCGCCCAGGTCAGGGGGCCCGTCGCCACCCCGGCCATGCGTGCAGCCTGCTTGTTGCCGCCGTTCGCGTACATGTGCTGACCGACGGCGCGCAGGTGGAACATGAACGCCACCGCCGCGATCAGTACCAGCATCACGTAGACGGACACCTGGACTTGGAACCACCGGGTTTGTCCAATGGCGATCAGGTCCCGCGGCATACCGAAGAGTACTTTGCCGCCGGTGACCCACAACGTCAGTCCTGATAGGACGGTGCCCGTGCCGAGTGTCGCAATGAAGGACATGATGCCGATCTTCACGACGAGGAAACCGTTGATGACTCCGACGAGGGCGGCCGTGACCATCCCCGCCAGCGCGGCCGCGATCGCGGGCCACCCGTGGTCGATCGAGAGCCAGGCGACGAGCGCGCCGACGAAGCCCGAGAGAAACCCGATCGAGAGATCGAATTCACCGTTGATGGCGGCAAACAGCAGGCCCAGGGCTGCGATGGCGAGGAAGCTCTGTGACACGAGCATGGTCCTGAAATTCAGGACGGTTGGAAAGGTCTCCGGGAGCAGCAGGCTGAAGACAATAAGCAAGAGGACGAGGATATACAGGCCTGCGAAGCGATACAGGCCCGGGATCCGGATGTTCCTGAGACGGGTCGAGGTGCCGACGCTCACGCGTCTCTGACGGCGTGATTGACCTCGACGAGCACCTTCAGCTCGCCCCGGCCGGGATCGATGAGTGCCTCGAATCCACCCGCCACGATCTCATCGCGCGGCGTGCGCGAGGTCACCACGCGCTCGACCGGATATCTTCTGGCCGCGATCAGCGCGACCGTGCGGTCCCAAGCCTCCTGGGTATAGCCCAGCGACCCTACGACGGAGACGGGCTTGCGGGTGACGGATCGGATGTCGATCTCCATCGGTCCGGGATGGACCGACGGCACACTCACGACCCCGCCCGGGCGAACGGATTCGATGCACAGGTTGACCGTGCCTGCCTTCCCTGCACAGTCGATGGCGATGTCGACGCCCATGCCGTTGGTCAGATCTCTGATCTGCGTGACTTGCTGTGCGCGCTCGCCCTCGAGATTCGCGACGGCACCCAGCTGGAGGGCGATCGCCGCCCGCTTGGGATTCGGCTCGACCACGTAGATCCGGGCCGCCCCGGCCACCCGCGACGCCAGGATGGCCAGCGAACCGATCGGCCCGCAGCCGACGATCAGGACGGTATCGCCTGGGGCGACACCGCCGCGCAGAACCGCATTGAGAGAAACGGCCGCCGGTTCGACCACGGCTCCCTGCTCATCGGTGAGCGAGCCTAGCCTGGTGACCTGATACGACTGCACCATGGCCAGGTCTCCGAATCCTCCCCATCGATCTGAGATCCCCAGCCAGGCCTTCTGAGGACAGAGGATAAAGTCGCCTCGCAGGCAGAGCGGACACGCTCCGCAGTAGTGCAGCGGCATCACCGCGACGCGGTCGCCCGGCCGCACGTTCGCAATCGCCGAGCCCACCGCGACCACATTCGCCGAGAACTCGTGTCCCAGGATCAGCGGCTTGCAGGCTCCGGTCAGCGGATGCGGCTGATCGGGCACGCTCCCGACTGGCCCCACGTATTCCTTGACGTCGGTGCCGCACAGGCCACCCCACCGAGGGGCCACGAGGATCTCGGATGGGCCGGGCTTACCTGGCTCGGGGACCTCGTCGATCCGAATATCGTGCAATCCGTGAACGCGTACCGCCCGCATGCGCGCCTCCTACTTGCCCCAGAATTTTCGCCATTCGGCCTTGTAATCGAAGGGGCCGGTATAGCCGACACCCGGCGTCGTCACTCCGGCGTAGTTCTCCTGCGTGATCAGCTGCACGGGCACCTTGTTGCCGGCGCGAGGATGGCGGTTGAGGGCTCGGTTCAGCTCATCGATGGCTGCCCAACCCGACGCTTCGGAAGCGGCGCCCACGCAGGCCCACTCCACGTCGCGCACGGCCACGCGTGCGACCTCGTCGGGTACGCAGTCGAACGAGATCAGCCTGACCTTCTTCTCGAACTGCGGGCCGAGCTGCTTCACCCCCTGGACGACGTACACCGCGTACGCACCGATGTCGATCATGATGTAGTTGACGTCCGGGAAGCGTTGCAGCAGCGCCTGCGTTCGCTGCGGCATCGTCTGTGAGACCTCGGCGCTCGTATAGGTTTCGGCGGCGGCCACCTTGCAGTCGGCACACTCCTTCAGCACCGCCTGCACGCCGGCGTCGCGTTGCTGGACCGTGCGATTGACGGGGTTGAGGAAGAGGAGCGCATTGACCTTCGTGGCCGAGGCCCGCCCATCGGCCACCATCCAGCTTCCGACCTTCCGACCTTCCAGCAAGTCGTCCATGCCCGCGTCGGCAAACACCTGGTCCGGGTTGCTCCCCGGTTCGTTTCCAGCCATCGTGGACACGACGGGGATCCCGCGATCATGGGCATCCCTCATGGCGTCTCCCACCACCCGCTGATCCATCGCCACCAGGACGATGCCGTCGAACTTCTGCGTGAGGACAGTCCGGAACGCGGCCAGCCGGCCCTGGTTCGTGCCCTGGCCATCGAACTCGACGGTACTCCAGCCGACCGCGGCGGCGGCCTCCTTGACCCCGCGCGCCTGCAGCTGAGCGCCAGTGCTCCGAGCGGTGGCCAGAATCGCGGCGATCCGCAAGCCGGGCTTGAACGGCGGCGCCGGCGCCGAGGGGCGGACGTCGGCGAAGGTTGGCGGCTTCATGGACGCCTGAACCAGCTCCTGCGCCTTCTTCAAGTAATCCGGGGACGGCGCCTGCGCCTCGCTGCTCCACGAAGTGGCGGCGAGGCCGAGGGCACAGAGAAGGAGTGCGAGTCTCCGGGTTGACCTTATCATCGGGCGAGTCCTCATGGCCGGCCGTGCCACTTCGCGATATAGAGACCGGTGTTCTTTTCGGTGAAGTAGACGACGCCTCGAGCATCCACCAGCACGTCCTCGACCTGCGTTACCAGCGTGCGCGGTAGTGGTCCGATTCGCGACGGCGGGTCCTTCGGAATCATGTAGGCGATCTCGGCGACATGGTGTGGATCGCGGAGGTCGAACACCCGCAGGCCGGCGTTGAAATAGGTCAGGAAGCACAGCGTCTCGTCCTGGAAGAGCTGCGGGTTACCCGCCCCGATGTGCTGGTTGTGGGGACCGAAGCGTCCCCCTCGGGCGCAGAACGAATCGTACGCGGCGCCGCGCGGAGGCCGTGGGGTCGGAAAGAGGCTGATCATCCGAGGCGACGTCGGATCGGTGACGTCGACGAGCCCCGCGTAGTTGACCGGCTCGTCGCAACCTTCCTCCAGCGCCTCCGAGTTCAGCACGACGAGACTTCGCCCGGGTAGGGGCACGGCCGAATGCGCGGCGATTCGGGTTCCAAGCGGAGGACGAACGCTGAGCTGACCAACGAGGCTCGGCCGCTCCGGGACCGTCACGTCGACGATGACGAGCCCGTGGCCGCCGTACGGAAGATAGGCGAGATTTCCCACCCGTATCGATGGTCCGTGTATTCCGAAAGGCGGATCGCCGGCAGGGTGCCGTCCCGGCGCCTGATCCGGCATGCTGAACCGCCCGAGCTCGCGAGGAGCCGTCGGCTCGCTCACATTCACGAGCATGAGGATGAGTCCCACCTGTCCTGCCACCCGAGCGCTCAGGTGAAGGATCCCGAGATCGTCGAAGCCGTTGCGGTGTGTTCCTCGATCTCCGGTCTTGAAGTGACTCAGCTGTCTGGGATTCGCCGGATCCGCGATGTCCCAGATGAACACGCCCTCGCTGAACGGCGCTCTGGACTCTCCGCCCCAGTCGGGCGGGACGGGTTCGAGCGACGTCGCCAGCAGGTCGCCCCGCAGCGTGACTTGAAGCGTCCATGTGCTGGGAGGCCCGGGAATGAAGCGAATGTGTTGCGGCGAGGCAGGATCGGTGACGTCGAGGACCGACCAACCGCTGTGCCAGAGATGACTCACGTAGAGAAAGTGCCGACGAGCCTTGACCGTCAATGCAAGCTTGAATCCGGGCCGCCCGTCGAGGCCGTGATAGGCAATGGCCTCGAGCGGTCCCTCGGCAGCAGCGAGCCAGTTCGTGGTGGCCACCGTTCGGCTCTCCGTTCTCGGACCCCTAGCGATGTTCGATGCGCGATCGATGCTCGGCGGGGAGGATGGCTCGCGGGTCGCGGCTGTGTCAAGGTCCCAGGGCGAGCCTGAGCCTTGTCGGCGCTATCATCTCGCCATGGCGTGGCGTGCCAAGTGTTACGAGTGCGGACAGGAAGTGCCGATCACTCGACCGCTTTACGCGAAACAGTCCTTGATGGAGGATGGCGATCTTGGGCTGGCCATCGCGACCTACGAGGCCCATCCGCGCAGACCGACGGACACCCGTGCGTGCTCCGCCGTCAGTACAACGGTTCCGCAGTATCAGATGCGCAAGGCCCACTCGACCACGCCCGGTGAGGATCCGCCGCAAGTGGCTCCCCGAAGCACCCTGCCTCGACGGACAAAGAAGGGAAAGTGAGTTACTTCAGCGGGGCGATCTTGCCCTCTCGCGTAAGGGTCACGACGACCACATAGCGTGTGTCGTCAAGCTCGAACGACAGACGCCTCTTCGGCGGGTAGCTCGTCATCTCAATCTGAGAATAGAGCACGCCTCGCGCGTCAAAGTTCGCTCGCATCCAACCCGGGACGGCTACGTCGGGCTGCTGGAGGATCCCGGTCACGATCTGCCGGATCTTCTCGTAGTGCATCGGATTCAACTGCTGGAGCGCCTCAAGTGCGCCGGGTTTGTCCAGATCCACCACCCGGCTCAGCGTCAAGTCGCCCGCAGCAGCTATGCCCGTCCAGAAAATGACCAGGGCCGCGAGGGTAAGTGACTTGGACACTGGCTCCGCCTCCCACTGAAAGCCCAGCATCAGCCGATCCGCCACGTGAGCCAGATCTTGAGCTGGACTGGACGGTGACCATGCTTCCTGCGGGCATCGCCCTGACGGCAGGAGAGGCCAGTGGCCTGCTTGATGCGTGGGCGTCCAGCCCGAGGAAAGTCTACGCCTGTTTGCGAGTCATCCGCCAGCGGCCCTCAGAAAGCACGGCATCCGACAGATGAGTCCCTTTCGTTTGCCCCAGACTTCACCCAGGAATCGGGCAAATCCAGTGTTGTTGTCGCGACGCAGAGAATACGGTAGCGTCCGGACTATGAATCGGCGTCGGCAAGGCGTTGCGCTGGCCCTGCTGGCCGTGCTGGTCCTGCTGGGGACGCTCGCGCATGGCAGCCCGCCGGATCCGACGTGGATCGGCGGCCTGTGGGACGATGCCGATTTCGCCGACGCGGTCAACCTCGTCACCTCGGCCCTCAGCACGGTCGAATCGCTGTTCTTGTCGGAGGTCCGGCCATCGTGGTGGTACGTCTCCCCAGCGGTCGCCGAGACGGAGAGGGCCCGCTCGATCAGGCTCCGCTCACCCGACAGCCGCGCTCCCCCGCTGAAACTCGCGTAGTCGTTCTTTCCCCGCGCGGCGGTCCACCGCCGGCGCACCACGACGCTCCACGTCCGAAGCTGCGAACGCTACGCTATGGTAGAGGAACGGACCGTGCTCAAGAGCATCGCGTTGTATGCCGCGCTAATCACGCTCGGGGTGGTGCTGTCCCCGATCCTCGAGCCATCGTCGGCGCCGGCCCAGGTCTCGCCGTTCAAGCGCACGATCCTGCAGCGCGCCGATGTTCCCGGCACCAACCTGGAGCTCATCATCGCCACGGTCGAAATCGCCCCCGGCGCCAGGGCCGGCCGGCACACGCATCCGGGCCTGACCATGGCGTACGTCGTCGACGGCGACTTCTGGCTGCATATGGACGGCCAGCCCGAACAGATCCTTCACGTGGGCGAGTCCACGTCGAATCCCGACCGCACCATCCACGACGAAGGCGCCCTCGACAAGCCGGTCAGGCCGCACGCTGTGTACGTGGTAGAGAAGGGCAAGCCGCTCGCCGCGCCGGCCCAATAGTTGTCGACGGCTCCGGCGACGACCCGCCAATCAACGCAGTCCGGCCAGCAAATAAGATCGGCATGGGCTTAGAATCTACCCCATGACAGTTTCCAGGGGTCGCGAGTTCCTCAGCATTCCGGGGCCCACGAACATTCCCGACGCCGTGCTCGCCGCGATGCATCGACCGGCCATCGACATCTACGCCGGCGACATGATCGCTGTCACGCACAGCCTTCTCGAGGATCTGCCGAAGATCTTCCGGACGACGGGGCGCACCTACATCTACGCCGCGAACGGCCACGGCGGCTGGGAGGCCGCGCTCACCAACGTGTTGTCGAGAGGCGAGACCGTGCTGGTGCTCGAGAGCGGCCTGTTCGCGCTCGGGTGGGGCGACATGGCGCGGATGATGGGCGTCAAGGTTGAAGTCTTGAAGGGTAATCCGCGGCGCGCCGTCGATCCCGCGGCGCTTGCGCAGCGCCTCGCCGCCGATACCGCGCGCGAGATCAAGGCCATTCTCGTCGTCCAGATCGATACCGCGTCGGGCGTGGTGAACGATCTCGCGGCGATCCATCGCGCGATCGCGTCCGTCGTGCACCCCGCGCTGCTGATGGTGGATTGCGTCGCGTCGCTTGGCTGCATGCCATTCGCGATGGATGAGTGGGGCATCGACGTCGCGATGGCGGGCTCGCAGAAGGGGCTGATGACGCCCCCCGGTCTCGCGTTCGTCGCCGCCAACGAGCGCGCACACGGCGCGCATCAGCGCGCGGACCTGCGCACGCGCTACTGGGATTGGACGTTCCGCAACGGCGAAGCGCACTACCAGAAGTACGGAGGCACGCCGCCGCAGCACCTGCTCTTCGGCTTGCGCAAGGCGCTCGATATGCTCTTCGAGGAAGGCCTCGACGCGGCGATCCGCCGCCACGCGCTGCTCGCGGAGGCGACGCGCCACGCCGTGAGCCGGTGGGCGGAGGCGGACGCGGTCGCGTTCAACATCGTCCGCCCCGAGGAGCGCGCCAACTCGGTGACCACGGTGCTCGTCCAGGGCCGCGAGCCGAGCGCGCTCAGCGACTATTGTCGCGAGAAGTGCGGCGTCGTCCTCGGCCGCGGGATTGGTGAGCTGCAGGGCCGCGCTTTCCGGATCGCCCACATGGGACACGTCAACGCGCCGATGGTATTCGGCGTGCTCGGTGCGATCGAGATGGCGCTCGGCGCGCTGGGCATCCCCCACGGACGCGGCGGCCTCCAGGCCGCCGTGGAATATCTTGGACGCGAGGTGCGCCCCTAGCGTCTGACGCGGGGGGCAAAAGGAGACTGCCGTGCCGTTCTATGAAAAGGGTGACGTCCGCATCCGCTACGAGATGGTCGGCTCGGGCTTCCCACTGCTCGTCACTCCCGGTGGGGGCTTGAACTCCCGCGTGAGCAACTGGCCTAACGCGGTGTTCAACGCGATGGAAGTGTTCAAAGGCAACTTCCGGTGCATCACGATGGATCAGCGCAATGCGAACGGCGGCGAGTCCACGGGACCGATTCCTGCCAGCGACCCCTGGGGCGCCTTCGCGGACGACCAGCTGGGGCTGATGGACCACCTCGGCGCGCAGAAGTTCTTCTATATGGGCTACTGCATCGGCGGACCGTTCGGGCTCAAGCTCATCGAGCGGGCCCCCCAGCGCGTCGTGGCCGCGGTACTGTGCCAGCCAGTCGGGCATCGGCCGGAGAATCCCGACGTCATGTACAACTCCGGGCGCGATGTCTGGGGCCCCGAGCTGCGGGCCCGGCGGCCCGAGATCACTGTGGAGAGCATCGAGGCCTATCTGCACAACCTGTATCGCCTACGCCCGGACTTCGTGTACACCGTGTCGCGTGAGTTCGTCCGGTCCTGCCAGACGCCGCTCCTCGTGATGCCGGACGACACTCCGGCGCACCCCTATCAGACGTCCGTGGACATTGCCACGCTCGCGCCGAAGGCGCAGTCAACGGTATTTCCCTGGCGAGAGCCGAAGGACTTGCTCGAGAAGACGATCGACCAGGTGCGCGCCTTCCTGAGATCGCACCAGCCATAACCGGTGCTTAGTCGCCTCGACGCACCGGAATCGTGAACGTGAACGTCGAGCCCTCGCCCAACTGACTCTTCACCCAAATCTTCCCGCCGTGGAGTTCCACAAACTTCCGGCATAAGGTGAGCCCCAGTCCTGTGCCGTGGGACTGGGCCACGCGCATGAGCGTCACGCGTCGCGGTGGCGGTGGGAGACTCAGTGCCTGATGGGAGACTCACGCCAGGGGAGGATTCACCATGCAGCGGCGGGATCACCACAATTGGGCGTCGGAAGCGTACGTAGAGGAATGGGTAAAGCGGCAGCAGGCTGAGGACCCGAATAGAGCCGAGCGATTCCAGTTAATGTGCGACCTCCTTCCGTTTTCACAGGATGCCACCGTCACTGTCCTGGACGTGGGTGCGGGGTATGGTCCGATGAGCCGGTTCATCCTCGACCGGTATCCTCACGCGACATGCATTGCGCAGGATGGGTCCGCGCCGATGCTGACTCGTGCACGAAGACTCGGCGCCCCGTACGGCGAACGTTTCAAGACGCATTTGTCCGACCTCTTCGCAACGAATTGGCTGCCGACGGAGCTGGGCCCGTTCGATGCGGCCGTTTCATCCATATGTCTCCACAACCTCCGCGACTTCGCACGCAATAGCGAGATCTATCGCGAGATTCGCGCGCATTTGAAGTCGGGCGGGGTTTTCCTCAACGAGGATTTGATCAATGCCCCGACCGCCGAGCTGAAGCAGCGATACGACGCCGTCGCAGACGCACGACGCCGGCGCACAGGTACCTCGGCGGAAGGGCTGCAGGCAATGGTCCACGGCGCCGGCCGGCCTGCGGACCATGCGACAACGGACTCCTTTCCCGCGACCCTGGGCCAACATTTAGCTGCGATGAGGGCGGCGGGCTTCAAAAACGTCGATTGCTTCTGGAAAGACCTGCGACGGGCCCTCATCGGCGGATACGTGGATCGGGATGGGTCAGAATCCCTCGGCTCCATTCAGTAGGGCCACTGAATGTGGCATGCTGTTGCGGTTTGGCGCGTGGGTGTTCATTCGCGGCGAGGTCCTTTCACTAGGAGATCGACCAATGGCTCAGAAGAAACCGACGGTGTACGAGTTCATTCCCAAGCTGGGGCAACTCCGCGACGACGTGCTGTTCGGCGATGTATGGGAGCATCCCGACCTGAACAAGCGCGACCGGAGCCTGATCACGGTGGCAATGCTGGCTGCGCTCTACCGGACCGACGAGATGCGCGGCCACATGCAGAGGGCGCTCGATAACGGGGTGACGCAGACCGAGTTGAAGGGGCTCATCACCCACGTGGCGTTCTATGCCGGCTGGCCCTGCGCGGTGAACGCTGGCCGTATCGCCATCGAGGTGTTCGGACCGAAATAGCGCTGATTCGTCGATCGGGCCACCGGCCATGGTCGTGGACACCGCGGCCTGGCGGCCGGATCAGCCAGTCGGTCCCGTCTCCACAATCGAGCAGATCTCGCCCACGGTCTTGCCGGCCAGGCCGAGCTGCGCGAGATTCCGTCCCTCCGAACGGAAGTCGCGCCGGAGCATCGTCGAGGTCAGCGTGATGAGGCCGTCGATGACCGGCGTCGCCACGCCGGCGGCCCGCCCCAGCTCCGACATGACAACGAGCCCGCACGGCACGTCCTCGATCACATACTTGTGCTGTAGCGAGGGCGGCGTTGGCGTCCACTGGTAGGGTCCCGTGGGCTCATGAGTCAGACGATGGAAGGTCTCGCGGAGCGAGTCGCCGCCGAGTCCGTACGTGTTCAGCAGCCACTGGTGGATGCCGGGGACCTGCGCGCCGTAAGCCCTGGCCACAGCCAGGCGCTCGGCATCGAGCGCTTCCAGCAGCGTGATGAGGCTCGGCGTGTACCCCTCGGCGTAAAACCGATACGCGTTGCCGCTGCCCTCGAGGCGCCCGATGTTGCCCACCATGTTCGCCACGTGCAGGGTCGCGTTCATGTTGGTGAGTCCGGTGGTGAGGATGCTCGGTGCGGCCACCACCTGCGGGAATGCGGCGCGCAGCGGGCCCAGGACCCTCTCGACACGCGAGGCCGGCAGCGACGCGACCTGCAGGAAGCGCTTCACGATCGTCAGCTTCACGCGCGTGGGCTCGGGCCAGCCGAGCGAGTAGGGGTAGTTGTCCATCTCGCTCACGTCGACCGCGGCGCGACAGCCGGCCGCGCGCAGCTCTCGGCGCACGAGGAGGCAGCCGCCGGTGCCGCCCTGGATGAGTAGGATCGACTGGCCGTCGCGGAGCACGCCGGCCAGGCTGCGCGCGACGTCGGCGTGGAAGTGACTGCCGGTGACGACAACGATGACGTCGGCGCCGTCCACCGCCGGCGCGAGCTGGGGCGTCACGAGCTCGAGCGGCGCGAACCCCTTGGCCAGGCCTTCGACGTCGAGCCCACCGCGCTCGCGCACCCGTGCGATGCGCGCCTCATCGCGATCGTGCAGGCGGAGGCGATAGCCGAGCAGCCCCAGGTTGGCCACGAGCGCGATGCCGCCCAGGCCCGCGCCGATGATCGTCACGGTGGTCGCCTTCGCCGGCTGGTTCATGCGCGGCAGTCTAGATCACGCCTTCGCGCTTCATCTCCGCCACGGCCTGGGCAGTCAGACCCAGCCAGTCGCTCAGTACTTGGTCCGTGTGCTCGCCGAGTATGGGGGATGATGTGATGCGCGTGGCCTTGCCATCGACGCGCACCGGCCAGCCCGGCATCTTGAACGGCCGATGCACGGGATGGATCATGGTCTGCATGATTCCGCGCTGCTCGAACGTGACGTCCTTGTTCAGCTCATCCGTGTCCAGCACCGCCCCGGCCGGAATGCCTGCGTCACCCACCAGCTTCATGGCATCGAGCTTGGCGTGCTTGCGGGTCCACACGGAGATGACATCATCCACCTCGGCTTCCCGCTCGACGCGGTCGGCGGGGGTCAGGTAGCGCTTGTCGCCAATCAGATCCTGCCGATCGATCAGCTTCAGCAGGCGGTCCCAATGGTCCGGGTTCGCTCTGCTGGTCATGATGTAGACATAGTCGTTCGGCCCGCCAGGCGCACACGGATACAGCCCCATCGGCGCGTTGCTCACGCCGGGCACCTTGCTGCCGCCGCGTTCGGCTGCCTTCCCGGTCAGGCCCTGAGTTGCAAAGTTGATGCGCATGTAGTGCAGCATCGCGTCCTGCATGGCGACCTGCAGGCGATGGCCCTCGCCCGTCTCGCGGCGCTTGTACAGCGCGCCCACGATCGTGATCGCCATCAGCATGCCGGTGCCGGTATCACCGAGCGAGATGCCGGGCCGGGTCGGCGGGCCGTTCTTGTCTCCGGTGACGCTGAAGGTGCCGCCGCA
>Ga0209055_1001840_pt1 | contig 13710 bp, 9 predicted proteins | sample GraSoiAngelo_110_FD_185875 | JGI IMG/M metagenome (GOLD analysis project Ga0209055, IMG submission 185875) | Grasslands soil microbial communities from the Angelo Coastal Reserve, California, USA - 14_0903_12_30cm (SPAdes) (version 2) | ecosystem: Environmental > Terrestrial > Soil > Grasslands ... | reverse complement strand
GGAGGTCGTCGAAATAGGCCCGCAGGGGCGCGTCGCGCGTTCTACACCTCGCGCACTACGTCTCAATGACGCACCTTTCTATTTCGTCAATCCTGGGAGCGTCGGACATCCAAGAGGGTCAGACTACCGCGCCGCCTACGCCATCTATGATTCCTCAGCGAAGACAGTTCAGTTTTGCAGGGTTCCCTATGATCGGAAAACGATCATGACCCAGAATGCCGGTCACCAGATTTACACAGAGTTGGGCGACCCACCGACTCTCTACTATTCCAAGCGTATCTTTCAATCCCTGAAGAGGATGGCTCGCTTCCAGATGAGAGGCTTCGGTGAACAATAACATCAAAGTCTTAGTGACCGGCGCCGACCAGCATCAAGGGCTGGCAGTGATACGGGGATTGGGGATAGAGGGCATTCCCGTCATCGCCTGCGGCGCAGAACCACGGAGCCTCGGCTTCTACTCAAAATACGCCGTGGACAGGTTCGTGTACACGAATCCCTGGGTGAGCAAGAGTGGGTTCATTCGTGACATCGTGCCGATCATCAAAAAGACGAATCCAGGCCTCATTATTCCTAGTGTCGATTCAACGCTCGTGGCGCTGGACGAGTGTCGTGAAGAATTCGAGCCGTATGCGTGTCTCGCGGCCCCATGCTCAGAGGTATTGGCCTACGCCTACGATAAGTGCAAGACGCTACAGTTGGCGCAATGCCTTGACGTGCCGGCGCCGGCAACAGTCAGAGGCGATACCCTCGAGGAGATTCTAGAAAAGGCAACAAGTCTGCGCTTTCCGGTGGCTATTAAGCCGCGAGGGCACCAACTTTACGCACCAACGGCTCACACGATGGATTTTAAGTCTCGATACGCAAGGAACCTCACAGAGTTAAAGGAAGTTCTGGAGCCCTTGGGGGAGCAGTCGGCGGTTGTCTTGGTCCAGGAATGCGTCAGCGGAATTGGGGTGTGTGTGAGTGCGGTGTTCAACCACGGCGATCCGGTGGCGATGTTTCCCTATGTGCGGGTGCGAGAAGTTCCATTGAGCGGCGGTGTGAGCGTACTGAGGGAAAGCGTCAAGCTGGATGAGAGGCTGAGAAGATATGTCACGGCGTTGTTAAAGGAGATCAAGTGGCATGGCGTCGCCATGGTGGAATTCAAATACGATGAACGCTGTGACAGTTATACGCTCATGGAAATCAACGGCAGATTTCAAGCCTCGACCGCCCTCAGCTTGGACGCAGGCCTCAATCTTCCCTATCTGGTCGCCTGTCTCTATGGTGGGTGGGAAATCAAAGGCTCACGCCATTACAAGATCGGCATCCGCGAGCGGTGGCTCAGCGGAGATATACTCGCTCTGCACGGACACTTAACGGGAACGAGCACGCGGCCGACGAGAAGCAATCCACGCTTCCTGCTCCCGCCGAAAGGAAGAGTCATCTGGGATTTCGTGAAAGACTTTCGACCGGGAACAAAGTACGACGAGTTCAAACTCTTTGACTGGAAGCCCGGCATCGTCGAGTGCTGGGCGCTCATTAGGTTAGTGGGTCAGTTAATCAGGTCATTGGTCGGCACGGTGGCAAGATCTCTGGGTATCTTATAGCGGACACCTCGTGACCGGGAGCTGCTCGCACGATCACCTCAGCGATGAAGGACCGAATTGCCCGATCCGTGCCTCGCCGGCGATCGCCGCATGTTTTGAAACGCGAGCTCTCGCCGATTTGTTAAGCTCCTCGAATCCTAACTAAAAAAATGAAAGCCAAGAGCGATTCGAGGACACCGATACAACTGAGAGAGCACTACGAGGTAGAGAAGGAGTTGGCTAATAAACTGAGACAGTCTCATAAAGAAGAGAGACGATTTTTATATGGTGCAGTATATAACGAACTGTTCCGCAGGGTCACTCATCACCCCATGCTCACAAGAAAGATCGATGACAACGAGAATTATGCAATCGTAACAGCACAAATACGACTTCTAAAACGTTTCCTAAGGCCTGATTGTACATTCTTAGAATTGGGAGCAGGCGATTGTCGATTGTCGTTTGAAGTTGCGAAACGGGTCAGAAATGTCTATGCCGTGGACGTTTCTTCAGAAATTACGAAACATTCTAGCTATCCAAAGAATTTCAGTCTGATCCTTTCTGATGGGTGCCATGTTCCTTTGCCCGATCATAGCGTGGACATCGTATACAGCAATCAACTTATAGAGCATTTACACCCAGAGGACGCACTTGAGCAAACCCAAAGCGTCTATAGAGTGCTGACCGACGGCGGTATATACATTTGTATCACTCCGAATAGCTTGTCGGGTCCGCATGACGTGTCTCGTGATTTCGACAGCATTGCAACAGGATTTCATTTAAAAGAGTACATGAATTCTGAGCTGGATAGGCTCTTCAGAAGTGTGGGATTTTCGAAAATTAGAAACTGCGTGGGAATTAAAGGCAGATTTATCGTAACAAGTCTGCGTCCAGCAATATGGTGCGAAGCGGTCTTGAGGAGGGTTCCGAAAGTGTTAGCAAAGAGACTTGCAGGATGCTTTCCGATTCGATCAGTACTGGGTATCCGGTTGCTCGCTCAAAAGACCGAGTTTTTGGGTGTCTCATCCTCCAAGGTAAGTTTCAGCAGGGGATAATCAGCTACAGAGCTGTATGCTCTTTTGTCAATTATGAGAGAGCGGATCGCCAAATCAGTCTTTTGGATTGTCTTGTCGCGTGGCGGCGTGCAGGTCCTCGCATTTTTGAGCACCCTGGCAGTGGCCCGACTGCTAAGTCCAAGCGATTACGGGCTTATGGCGTTGGCAGGCGTTTGGACGGCGACCATCGCCATGGTTGCCGAAATGGGGCTTGGCTCGGCTATCATTCAGTTTCGCGATCTGGAAGATCGAGATCTCAACTCCTGCTTCTGGTTGACTATGGGAATCGCCGGAATCGGGTACCTGGGCCTATGCATCGCTGCGCCCGTCATCGCTGCCTGGTTTTCCAGTCCGATGCTCTCGGATGTATTGCGGGTGGTGGGCTTAACTCTGCCTGTAACTGCTCTCCGGATCGTCCCGGATGGCTTGCTGAGGAAACGCCTCGCACTCGATAAAATCTCTCAAGCCGAAATCGCCGCAGCCATAGTCACCATTCCAGTTGTGGTCGGCCTTGCGTGGGCGGGCGCGGGCGTGTGGGCACTCGTCGCGGCTGCGATTGTCGGGCCATTAACCCAAAGCGTGGTGACTTTCTGGTTCATGCACTGGTGGCCCGGGATGCAGATTGGCGGAGCCCACTTTCGCGAAGTCCTTTCCTACAGCGCAGCAACGGTGGGAAGCAAAGTCTGTTGGATGCTTCGGGAGCAAGCTGACGCACTCGTTCTGGGCAAAGTTTCAGGGGATGTTCTCTTGGGATTCTACTCTATGGCGAAGCAGCTTGCCACCTTGCCAGTGAGCAAGGTGTCGGCGATGGTCAATCAACTAGCGTCTCCGGTTATGGCCGAATTACAGACGAATCAGGAAGCGCTCCGTGAATCCTTCCTGCGTGGCACCCGGCTGGTAGCCTCGGCGACTTTTCCACTCTCTTTAGGGTTGATGTTAGTGGCGGAGGATCTTGTGAGAGTCGCGTTGACCGATAAGTGGCTCTCTGCCGTTCCCGTGTTCCGGGTCTTGTGTCTCTATGCGGCGATCCGATCGGTGGATGTTTTGCTTCCCCCCATACTGATGGCTCGGTATAGAGCGAATTTTCTTTTCATATATACCCTGGCCTTACTTGGAGTCATGCCGCTTGCTTTCTGGATCGGGGCGGTGCAGTGGGGAGCCATGGGGGTGGCTATTGCCTGCGTGATGGTCTATCCGATCATCATGCTCTGGATGGCGCGCGAGGCCTTTCGTGAAGTCGTCTTATCATGGAAAACGTTTTGGCTGCACATCTGGGAGCCTACGGTGGCGACTCTTTGCATGGTCGTAGCTATGTTGCTGGCTCAGTGGGGACTGGTTGCGTTATGGGGCAATTTTCCACTCGTGCGCCTGGCGACCATGGGTGTATCAGGTACGGTTGCCTATGCTGCATGCCTATGGGGAATCGGTGGGGCTGTCTACAGAGACCTCCAGGAAGTGGCTGGCTGGCTTGTCCGGAAAGATCTTCCGCTTATCGCTGAAATATGAAGTGGCGAATTTGGTCGAGACAGAGACTAAATGGCCTGAAAGGAAATCGGTGAATAACCTCAGATTGCAATCGGAGAGTCTTGAGTATCTCGGGGCAAAGAGATGCAGGGAGAGGGACATCCCTGAGCCTGAACAGGAAAGAATTCAGGCATCGATTGCAATGATCCCCCAGGATGTGACGACCATTCTGGATGTGGGATGTGGAGACGGTCGTGTCACCAGGAAGCTGAGCGACACGTATCAGGTGGTCGGAATCGATTATGCCTTCAATTCGGTGAGGCAGTTGCCCCAACGTGGAGTCCGGGCGAATTCCGCTCAGTTGCCATTTCCTGATGCAAGCTTTGATCTGGTTCTCTGCTGCGAGTTGTTGGAACATTTGCCGGGTGACATATTCAGTGACACTTTGCAGGAGTTGGAGAGAGTCGCCCGTAGATACATATTAATTACTGTGCCATACAAGGAGAATCTCCTGCTCCTCCAGACAAAATGCCCCAGGTGTTCGACGGTCTTTCACATTTGGGGCCATCTCCGTTCTTTTTCGAACCGCGATTTATGGAAGTTGTTCATAACCTTTAGAGAAGAATCGACCAGCTATCTTGGCAGTCGGCCGTATTACAGTGGAATGATCGCTTCACTGAATCAGAAGTTTGGGAATCGATGGGTTGAGTTCTCGGACACCACCATGTGTCCCACTTGCGGGAATACCAAGTCAGAAAGGACTGGAAGAAACTTAGTCACCATTTTCTGTGGTGGTATTAATTTACTGACCTCTCGGTTTATGCCGATGTGTCAGAAAAATTGGGTTTTGAAGCTGTATACCCGCCGCTAGGGACACAACTAGGCACACAGATGAAACCGGTGCTGCTCATCACCTATTACTGGCCTCCGGCCGCATGGGTAGGGATAGTCCGTTCAACCAAGCTCGCCAAGCACCTTTCCCGGCAGGGCTGGAGACCAATCATCGTGACAGTGAAGGAGGAGTACTACGAGAAGAAATTTATAAACAATAGTAGTGTCGATATCGGGCCCCACGAACCACTCGTAATCAGAACGAGTCGTCTGCGCAACCCGCGGGACCTCTATCTTTTTGCTAAGAGATCGATATTCACATTGGTTGGCAGAGAAAAGCAGTTCCAGGAGAGCACCCTCATGGGGGCAGCGGAAAACGGGTCTAAGGCAAGTACCCAGTCATGGATGGCCAGGGCCAAACGCTTCGTCTTGTCCCTGCTCTACACGCCGGATGAGGACCTTGGGTGGCTCCCTTTCGCGGTCGTGCAGTCGGTCCGGGCGGTCAAGGCGTATGAGGTTCCTTGCGTCATATCCACCGGGCCTCCTTTTACGTCGCACTTGGTAGGATTGGCGGTGAAGAAGCTCTGTAACATAGCCTGGATCGCCGACTTCCGTGATCCCTGGCGGGAGAACGAGCAGAGGCCATGGTGCCTGAGTAGCCATCTCGCCAATCAAATCAATCAGTGGCTCGAGTCAAAAGTTGTGCAGAATGCCGACCGCGTCGTGTGTGTCACGCCAGCCATGACCGAATTTTATCGACAGGTCTATCCCAGATTGCCTTCTGAGAAATTGGTCACGATTACGAATGGCTTTGATGCAGAAGAGTTTCGTCAGTTAGGCGATGTGCCGCGCGACCCGAAATTCACGATTAGCTATGTAGGGATCTTCGAGTATGCTCGCACACCAGACAGTTTACTTCGCGCGGTGGGGGACCTGATAAGAGAGGGTGTCATCGATGGTAACCGCCTTGCCATCAGATTCATTGGAAAGTGCCGCTACGCCGCTGGTCAATCAGTTGAGGAGATGGCTGCCCAGCAGGGGCTGAATGGTCTTGTGGAAATCATCGACTTCCTAGCGCGTCCGGAAGCGTTGAAAGTAATGATGCGGTCCCATGTCTTGGTGTTGCTTGCCGATCAACAGAAGCTTCAGGTGCCCGGTAAGGCTTACGAGTACATGGCTGCGGGAGGCCGCATCTTGGCTGTGACTGAAGAAAAAGGGGCGACGGCAGAGCTAATTCGTCGAGTTCCCGGTGGGGCGGTCGTCCCTCCTGGAGACCACGAGGGTATCAAACGGGTTCTTAAAGCTTGGTATGCCGAGTACGCAAGGCAATGCGGCGACGAGCGCAATGAAGCCTTCTCGCAGCGCGACATCTTCAATGAATACGAATGGAGGGAGCTAGGGGCGCGCTATGCTGCACTTCTCGAAGAATGTCGGCTGGCAGACACTAGCCAATCGGACGGTTGGGAATCTTACGTCGTAGATGATTATAGTTTCGCCGAATTTTCTCCAAATGCCTTGGTGCTTGACGTTGGCTCTGGGGATGGCAGTCAATTAAGAGAGCTCGAAGGTCGCGGGTGCCTTGCAGTGGGAATCGAGCCAAAAAGCGAGAGTGTCAAATCCTGTCGAAGTCAGTCGTTGAGGGTGATAAGGGCGGTCGGAGAGCAAATACCATTGAAAACCGCAAGTTGTGACGGACTAATCTGTAAGTCTGTACTTCCTTACACTGAGGAGACCTGCGTGTTACGAGAAATCGGGCGAGTCCTCAAACCCGGATCAGTCGGGCGCCTCTTCTACCATGGAGCTGGTTACTATCTCCGTTATCTTCTGTGCGCCTCGTCGTGGAAGGATCGGTTCTACGGCATGAGGGCGCTTGTCAATACTTGGTTTTACGTTGCTACCGGACGACGATTGCCGTCATTTCTTGGCGACACGACTTACCAATCCCGCGCGAGATTACGTCGGTATTACAGTGAGTGTGGGCTCAAACTTTTGGAGGAAAGACCTGCTCCAACTTTCCTCAGAGTCCCGGTCTTTATCTACCACTCGATCCAGAAGACCACTGACTAAATGCATGTCATCTAAGATCTGAACGAGGAGTCGTTAATCTCCTTGATGATCGCAGGATTGAGTTTTTTGTCGATCGCGTTGCTAGTTGCAGTCGGTCTCGTTATTCGCGAGGCCAGCACGAAGCACATGAGGATCTGGCTGGGGGCTTACCTCAAACAGCGGCGGCGCCGTGCCGGCAAGATGAGAAGTGCCGCCCAGAAAGGGACCATTCACATTCTTTTCTGCATGGTCGACCACTTCGAACCGATCTCCGCAGGCTCGACAAAGGAGCGGGAGCGGGAAATTATGCGGGACTGGCTCTGGAGCTATCCTGCGCTCGCCAGCCGGCACCGTGATTCGGATGGGAGACCGCTCCAACATACCTGGTTCTACCCTGGAGAGAACTACAGTTCCGAGTACCTCGACGGCCTGGTCACATTGTGCCAACAAGGTCTCGGAGAGATCGAATTGCATCTGCACCACGGGTACGACACGGCCGATACCCTGCGTTCGAAGCTCCGCAAGGCCCTCATGGACTTTGCGAAGCACGGCGCATTGGTGACACGCGAGATCCCCCCGCGGCAGCTCTATGGCTTCATTCACGGCAACATGGCGCTCGATAATTCGATGAATGATCCTGCCCTATGTGGGGTGAACGACGAGATCACAGTTCTGAGAGAGACCGGTTGCTACGCCGATTTCAGCCTGCCCACTGCGCCCAGTGTGAGCCAGACGAGGAAAGTCAATTCCATCTATTACACGACAGATGATCCCAAACGGCCGAAGTCACATGATACGGGAGTGGATGTGGAAGCGGGATGCACACCGAGCGGAGATTTAATGATCATTCCAGGTCCTCTCACTTTCAATTGGCATCACTGTAAGTGGGGGATCGTTCCGAGAATTGAGAATGCAGAAGTCCATGGATCGAATCCCGCCACGCTCGAGCGAATCCGGCTCTGGGTTCACCAGCATATCCATGTGAAGGGCAGGCCCGACTGGGTAATTGTGAAAGTCTCCTGCCACGGAGCCGAAGACAGGAACCGTGAGGTCTTGCTTGGGGACTCTGCTGATCGGATGTACGCGTACTTAGAGCATGAGTACCGCAATCGCGCTGGCTATTGCCTCCACTACGTTACTGCACGGGAGCTTTATAACCTCATCAAAGCTGCGGAGTCGGGTTTGAGTGGTGATCCCGGTCCATACCTAGATTACGTGATCCCGCGCTATCAGACCCACCCACTTAGGTAGGTCTTTCGTGATCATACCTACTCGAAATATGCAGATGGGAGCCTTGGCAAAGCCCGAGTTCCCGGACCCAATCGGTGGAGCTACATCCCTCGAATCTTCACTTGCCTTTAAGTGCCTTCTGTTCCTTATTTTCATTATTTACATAGCCCCTCAAGCAATCTTCCCGGCTCTGCAACCTCTTCACCTTGGAAAGGTGTCGGCTTTTGCGGCGATGGTCGGGTATGGGCTCTATGTTTTACAGGGACACCGGTTGACGGTAATGTACCCGGAGGTGAAGCTTGTCCTTTGGTTGGTTGCGTTTGCGGTCCTCTCAATTCCAATCTCAAAATGGCCAGGTGGGAGCTTTGAGGCATTCACAGATTTGTACTCGAAATCCGTTATTGTCTTTTTCTTGATAGCCAATCTGTTGACTTCCAAGGCACGGTTTGGCCAGGTCTTTTGGGCTATCGCTATTTTTACAGGATTCAATGCGGGGGTTGGGATTAAAGATTATCTAAACGGCACCTTTGTATCCGACCGTATCCCCGGCGCCTATTCTGGAATTACGACCAACTCAAATGACCTTGCCTTGTCCATCAACCTGGCCATTCCCTTTGTGGGGTACTTGTTTGTCACGAGCAAGGCACGCCTGCTTAAACTGCTGACTGGGGGAATTCTGGTGATGTCTTTAGCCTGTATTGTTGTGACATTCTCACGAGGCGGGTTTGTCACACTGTTGGGTCTCCTCTTGTGGTTTGCCTGTACACGAAAGCAAGCGGGCCTCGGATCGTTGATTCTGTCCCTTCTTCTTTTAATGGCGGGACTGGCGGCAATCGTAATATTCGGGCCGGAGGGATATTCCGAAAGAATCGCGTCAATTGTGGATTCAACGAAGGATTCAACTGGATCAGCAACTCTTAGAAGAGATGGAATGGAGGGCGCATTACGGGGGTTGCTTGATCATCCGTTGGGGGTTGGGTTGAACATGAATGGTCTGGATTTCCACGAATCGAATTTGGGCTGGAACGGAGTTCACAATGTCTATCTGCAAATTGGCAGTGAATTAGGGATTGTGCCCGGAATTCTATTCATTGTCCTCTTATGGAAATTGCTTGCCACTATGCGAAAGAGCCGTTTATCTGCCCCTCCAAATCTAGCGCGGCTTGCCTGGGCTGTAGAGGGGAGTCTGGTCGCCTTTGCGGTTGGAGCGATGTTCCATCCGGTTGCTTACCACTTTTTCTTTTATATCAATGCGGGATTGGCCGTGGCTTTTAAAAGTATGGCAAGTGGATCTCTTGAAAGTGTACACGCTTTCTCTATCGGCGGGGGTAGACGCACATGTGCGGGATAGCGGGTTATGTCAACATGGATGTCCAGCAGCCGGCCGACGCACGGATCCTCCATGCCATGTGCGGCACGATGATCCACCGGGGGCCGGACGATCATGGCACGTATGTCGAAGGTCCGGTCGGCCTGGCCATGCGCCGCTTGAGCATCATTGACCTCAAGACCGGACATCAGCCAGTCCACAATGAGGACGGCACGGTTTGGGTGGTGCTTAACGGTGAGATCTACAATTATCACGACCTGCGCCGCAAGCTAGAGCAGCAGGGCCATGTGTTTTCTACCGCCACCGATACGGAGACGATCGTTCATCTTTATGAGGAATACGGACCGCGCTGTGTCGAGAAATTGCGCGGGATGTTCGCCTTCGCCATCTGGGACGATCACCGCAAGATTCTGCTCTTAGCGCGGGACCGCCTGGGCATTAAACCGTTGTACTACGCCGTAGTGGACGGAAGGCTAATCTTCGCCTCGGAGCTGAAGGCGATCCTTCAAGTGCCTGAGGTCGAGCGCAGTTTGAACTGGAGGGCCGTGAGCCACCTCTTCTCCTGTCTTACGACTCCTCCCGCAGAGAGCATCATCGAGGGCGTCCGCAAGCTTGAGCCCGGACAGATCCTCATCGCCTCACCCGGCAAGAGCCCTCAGACCGAATGTTACTGGGAGGTTCGGTTTGAGCCGGACTACAACCGGTCCGAAGAGGATTTTGCCGAGGAGTTACGCCAACGGCTCGAGGAATCCGTCGCCTTGCACCTGGTGAGCGATGTCCCGCTAGGCGCCTTCCTGAGCGGGGGGATTGACTCGAGCGCGATCGTTGCCACGATGGCACGACTGGCCTCCGGTCCGGTCAAAACGTTTTCGATTGGCTTTCCCGACCGGGACTTCAACGAGCTCGACTACGCCCGGCTGGTGGCAAAACGATTCGGCACCGACCACCATGAGTTGATCCTCGTACCTGATGTGGTCGACATCCTTGAAGACCTGGCCTGGTACCTCGATGAGCCCTTCGGCGACCCCTCGGCCATCCCGACCTTTATGGTGTCGAAATTGGCTGCCGATCATGTGACAGTCGTGCTGTCAGGCGACGGGGGTGACGAACTCTTTGCCGGATACGATAAATACCTGGTCGAAGAACGGGAGCGGCGCTTGAGATTTGTCCCGACTCGCATAAGGCGCCTGCTCGGCCTGCTCAGCCGAGTGATGCCCGAAGGCATGAGAGGCCCAAACCTCCTACGGCATTTCTCGCTGCCGGAGGTGGAACGCTACCTGGATGCCGTAACGTTGTTCAGGCTCGAGGACAAACAAAAGCTGTTCACGAAAGAGGCGTTTGAGCGACTCTCGCATTATGAGCCCTTCCGTCTTGAAGCTGAAGAGCTCAAGCACGGAGACGGCCACTGGCTCACCAAGCTCCAATCCTTGGATCTGCAGCGCTACCTCCCTCTCGACATCCTGACCAAAGTGGACCGGATGAGCATGGCGCATTCCATCGAGACACGCGTCCCGCTGCTCGATCACGAACTGGTCGAGTTCGCCGCCACGATTCCTCCGGAGCTCAGGCTGCGCAATGGGAGGACGAAGTACATCTTTAAACGCGCCATGCGGGGGATTCTGCCGGACGAGGTCATTGACCGACCCAAGCATGGCTTTGGGATTCCGCTCGGGCGCTGGTTCAGAGGACAGTTGGGAAACTTTGTCCGCGAGCTGTTGCTGTCGGAGACGAGCCGCCGACGCGGGATTTTTAACACCTCGTACGTTGAGGAGTTGGTGCAGCGGCACGAAAACGGACGGGAGCTCGACTTGCATCTTTGGACTTTGATTTCCTTCGAACTCTGGTGCAGGACTTTTCTGGATCATCGGTCGCAGAACTCGTTTCGCAGCGCTCCACGGAGCAGCGTCCCACTTGTTGTGGGATCAGGATCGTAATTCTTCTTTCCAGGCTCTTTCATTCAGCCCGACGATTCATCCCAGCGTAGGTGGGATTTTCATAGCGGTACGGAAGTGACTAATCGAGACCCGCAAGCCGTTGGGCTGAAGGATATGGAGAAAATTCGAGTCCTCGTATTTACAAATAGCTTTCGGCTCGGCGGGTCTGAGCGCCAGGCGACGGAGCTTGTCAAGAAGCTGGACCGGTCGCGTTTTGAGCCGATGATCGCCTGTTTTCAGCAGGACGGGAGGCTCTCCGAGGAACTTCCCGACGAGCTCAATAGCGTCGCGGCGTTCCCCCTGGCGGGCGGATTCTTCAACCTGACTGCCCTCCGTCAGGCATCGCGGTTTTATCGCTTTCTGCGCCGGATACGCGTGCAGGTTGTCCAGTGCTTTGATTTCTACACCAACATGTTCGCAATTCCGGTTGCGCGCCTGGCGGGGGTGCCCGTTATTCTGGGAAGTCGGCGTGAGGAGGCGCTCACGAAAACCTGGAAGCAACAGATGGCCGAACGGTGGTGCTACCGTCTGGCGACTGGGGTCGTGGCCAATGCCGAAGCGATCAAGGACCAGTTGGTGAGGCGAGACGGACTCCAGGCGGAACGGATATGGGTGATCCGCAATGGGCTTGATCTGGGTCGCTTTGATCGACAAGGTGGCTCGTCCCTGGAGAAGTGTGTCCCCAATGGTCATGGATTGACGGTTGCCGTCGTCGCCAACCTGCGACCGGAGAAAGGGCATCTGCTGTTCTTGGAGGCGGCCCAGCTCCTTGCGAAGCAGAATCCCTATGTTCGCTTTCAGATTGTGGGGGACGGGCCCATGCGGAAGACAATTGAAACTCGGATCAGGGAATTGGGGCTGACTGAACGGGTGTCACTCCTGGGCTATGTCTATAATGTTCCCGAACTCCTCCGTTCTGTGGACATCCTTGTGCTCCCTTCCCTTCACAATGAAGGGTTTCCCAACGCGGTCATGGAGGCGATGGCGGCTGCTCTCCCTGTAGTTGCTACTGATACAGGCGGCGTGAGGGAGCTCGTGATTGACGGACTCACAGGATATGTAGTGCCGCCTGGGGATGCCGCAGCACTGGCTGAGCGCATAAGCTGGTATTGCAAGGACGCGGACCTACGACGAAAAATGGGCGAGGCCGGCCGTAGCCGAGTTGCCGCCGAGTTGACTGTGGATAAGATGGCGCGAAAGTTCGAGGCCTTGTACCTCGCCTTGCTGCATGGCACAGCCGGATCGACGATGGAGCGGGTATAAACATGTGCGGGATCGCAGGTAAATTCGTCTTCGCACAGGGTGACCGGGTCTCGCGCGACCTGTTGCAGTGCATGTGTGATTCGATTGCGCACCGCGGGCCCGATGATGAAGGCCTCTTTCTTAAAGGACCTATCGGGCTAGGGCATCGTCGGCTCTCGATCATCGATCTCGACTCCGGGCATCAACCGATTTCAAACGAGGACCAGACGATCTGGGTCGTCTTTAACGGGGAAATCTACAATTATAGGGAGCTGCGAGAAGGTTTGATTGCGCGTGGACACGCCTTCCGCACCTCCTCTGATACGGAGGTCATTGTTCATCTGTACGAGGAGCAGGGCGAGCAGTTTCTCTCATCGCTGCGCGGGATGTTTGCGATCGCCCTCTGGGATGAGCGCAAACAGACCTTGCTGCTTGCACGGGATCGCGTCGGCAAGAAACCGTTGTTTTACACCGTGCTTCCGGGCCGAGGATTGCTCTTCGGCTCTGAGATCAAGGCGATCCTGCAAGATCCCGAGGTCACGAGGGAACTCAATGTCGAGGCGCTGGATGCGTACCTGAGCCTGCTCTATGTGCCGACTCCGCTGACGATGTTTCGGGGCATCCACAAACTTCCCGCCGGCCATCTGCTTATCTGCACGCCGGACAAGGTGACGGTCAGGGAGTATTGGGACCTGTCCTTTCACACTGAGGGCCCTCGCCTCGAGCAGGACTGCCGGGACCAACTGCGGGAGATCCTTCGCGAGGCGGTCCGCATCAGGCTCCGCAGCGATGTGCCGCTGGGGGCCTTTTTGAGCGGGGGCGTGGACTCGAGTTGCGTGGTTGCGTTCATGGCCGCCGAGCTCGATCGGCCAGTGGCGACCTGCTCGGTAGGCTTTCATGAACGGGCGTACAATGAGCTGCCCAATGCCCGCCGGGTGGCCGAGCGCTTGGGTTGCGATCACCACGAGTACACGATCGAGCCCGACGTCCGTGAGCTTGTGCCTCGGATC
>Ga0209055_1001835_pt1 | contig 13725 bp, 13 predicted proteins | sample GraSoiAngelo_110_FD_185875 | JGI IMG/M metagenome (GOLD analysis project Ga0209055, IMG submission 185875) | Grasslands soil microbial communities from the Angelo Coastal Reserve, California, USA - 14_0903_12_30cm (SPAdes) (version 2) | ecosystem: Environmental > Terrestrial > Soil > Grasslands ... | reverse complement strand
CCGCCAGGTGCAGCGAGGAGCCGTTGCCCGAGGAGGCGTAGGTGAGCTTGCCGGGCTGCGCTCTTGCGAGCGCGATCAGCTCCTTCACGCTCGCTGCGGGCACGCCCGGATGCACGGCGAGCGCGCTGTTGCCGGTGGCGACAAGGCTCACCATATCGAGGTCGCGCACGAGGTCGAAGGGAAGCTTCGCGTAGAGCGCGGGGTTGACCGCGCTGGGGCCGGTCGAGCCAAGCGTGAGCGTGTAGCCGTCGGGCGCGGCGCGCGCCACCGCTTCCGCGGCGAGATTGCCTCCCGCGCCGGTGCGGTTCTCGACGACGAAGGGCTGGCCGAAACTCTCGGCGAGCCGCGCCCCGTAGGCGCGCGCGATGATGTCGTTCGGACCGCCAGGGGCGAATCCGACCATCACGCGCACCGGGCGCGAAGGGTAGGACTGCGCGAGCGCGGGGGCGTGCTGGAGGACGATCGTCCCCATGAGGAGCAGCAGGCTCCGTCGCTTCCAGCTCATGTCCGCGCGCCTAGTCAGGAACGATGGCATTGCGCCGGATCACCGCCTCCCATGCGGCTCTTTCCTTCTTCAGATGAGCGGCGAAGAGCTCAGGCGTGTCGAACACCGGGATCAGGGTCTCGTGCTCGAGCTTCTCGGCGAGCCCCGGCGACTTCATCGAGCGCGCGATCTCGGCGCTTATGCGCTTCACGATCGCGGGCGGCGTTCCCGACGGGGCAACCACGCTGAAGGAGCTGTAGATCTCAAGGCCTGGAAATCCGGCCTCGGCGAGCGTCGGGACCGTGGGCAGCTGGGGAGCGTGCTCGATGATCGCGAGCGGGATCAGCTTTCCCGCCCTGATGTGCGCGAGCGCAACCGCGGCGTCGGGAAAGGCGAAACTCAGCTGCCCGCCGAGAAGAGAGGGCATCATGTTGCCGATGCCCTTGAAGGGCACGTGCAGGAACTTCGCGCCCGAGACTTCCTCGAGCATGCGGATTCCGAGAAACGTGGGGCTTCCCGTTCCCGCGGATCCGAACGAAAGCTTGCCCGGCTCGCGCTTGCCGAGCGCGACGAGCTCCGCGAGCGTCCTTGCGGGCACCGAAGGGTGAACGCAGATCACGAGCGGCGCGACCACACCCCGCGCGACTGGCGTAAAGTCGCGCTCCGCATTGTAGGGGAGGTTCTTGTACAAACTCGGGTTGACCGCGATCGCGGGGTTCGCCGTGACGAGAAAGGTGTAGCCGTCGGGCGCCGACTTCGCCGCTGCTTCGGCGCCGATGTTGCCGCTCGCACCCGGCCGGTTGTCCACGATGAACTGCTGCTTGAGCGACTCGGAGAGCGCCTGCGCGAGCTGGCGCGCGTAGAGGTCGGTGCCGCCGCCCGGAGACGATGGCACGATGAACTTCACCGGCCGGGCGGGCCAGGCTTCCTGCGCCTGCGCGGGCGGGCCCGCCAATGCCAGGATGATTCCAACGGCCGATCCGAAACTCCGCTTCATGGCAATCGAGTTTACCCTCAGCCCCTCGCTTTTGCGAGGAGCGTGGCATACTGAACGGGCGAAAATCAGGGCGGATTTGATCATGCAAAAAGCAGCACGCATCGTGCAGGCGCGCAGTCCCGACGACCCCTTCGAGGATCACTGCTGGAAGGACGTCATTCCGGACGACGTGATCGAGCTGTACTCGAACTACCGGCGCGAAGTCGGCGTCGGGCCCTCGCCCGCGCTCGTCGCGATCGATCTCTACGAGCTCGTCTACCAGGGCGGCGCGAAGCCCGTGCCGCAGGTGATGAAGGTTTATCCCAACTCCTGCGGCGAGCACGCCTGGGCGGCGATCGCGCCGACCAAGCGCCTGTTCGCCGCGGCGCGCGCCGCCGGCCTGCCCGTCTTCTATTCGACCGGCGACACGCGGCCGCAGAGCCAGCCGAAGAACGTGCGCGCGACCCGGCGGCAGGGCGTGCGCATCGATCGGGAACTCTACGCGATCCGGCCCGAGTTCAAGCCGCGACCGGAGGACGTGGTGATCACCAAAGTGCGCGCGAGCGCATTCTTCGGCACGCCGCTCGCCGCGCACCTTACGCAGCTCGGCGTACAGAGCGTCATCGTCTGCGGCGAGAGCACATCGGGCTGCGTGCGCGCGAGCGCGGTCGACGCCTATTCGCTCGGTTTTCACGTGACGCTCGTCGAGGAGTGCTGCTTCGACCGGAGCCCCCTCTCGCACAAGGTGAACCTCTTCGACATGCACCACAAATACGCCGACGTGCTGCACGTGGACGAAGTCGTCCGGCACCTGGAAGGACTGCGGGCCCAAGCGTGAAGGAGCGAAGCATGGCGGGTCGTTTGGCGGAAAAAGTGGCGATCGTCACGGGCGGCGGGCACGGTATCGGCAAGGCCTACGCGCTCGGATTGGCCGGAGAAGGCGCGAAGGTCGTGGTCGCCGAGATCGACGCGACCGCCGCCGAGACCGTCGCCGCGGACTTGAAGCGCCGGGGTTTCGAGGCGCTAGCGGTGCGCACCGACGTGGCGGACCCCGCGAGCGTCGACGCGATGGTCGAGCGCACGGTCGGGGCGTTCGGTCGAATCGACATCCTCGTGAACAACGCGGCGATCTTCGCCACCGTCCCGATGTCGCGCTCGCCTTTCGACCAGATCAGGATCGAGGAGTGGGACCGCATGATGGCGGTCAACCTGCGCGGCATGTGGCTCGCCTCGCGCGCCGCGGTGCCGCACATGCGAGCCCGCGGCTACGGCAAGATCATCAACATCAGCTCGGGCACGGCGCTGAAGGGCTCGGCGAGCCGCATCCATTACGTCACCTCGAAAGCGGGGGTGCTGGGCTTCACGCGCACGCTCGCGCGCGAGCTCGGGCAACACGGCATTTGCGTCAACTGCATCGCGCCGGGCAGCACGCTGTCGGAGGAGAACCCGGACGAGGGCATCGTCAGGATGCGCTCGGCGGCAGCCGGGGAGCGCGCGCTCCAGCGCGTGCAGAAGCCGGAGGATCTAGTCGGCGCGATCGTCTTCTTCGCTTCGCCCGAGAGCGATTTCATCACCGGGCAGACCCTCGTCGTCGACGGCGGAGCGTGCATGCACTAGTCGGGCTTCGCGCCGACCTGCTTCGCCACAGCCCCCCATCTCGCGTATTCGCGCTTGATCATTTCCGCGAATTCGGACGGGCTCGCAAGCTCCGGCACAACGCCCTGCGCGATGTAGACCTCGCTCAGGTCGCGGCTGGAAACCGCGTTCCCGATTTCCGCGTTCAACCGGGAGACGATGCCTGCAGGCAACCCCGCCGGGCCGACCACGCCCACCCACGCGGTCGCTTCGATTCCCGGAAATCCGGATTCGGCGAGCGTCGGCACCTCGGGCATCAAAGGCGCGCGACTGGCGCTCGTCACCGCCAGCACTTTCACCCTCCCGGCGCGAGCCTGCGGCAAAGTGGTGTTGACGACGTCGAACTTGTAGTCGATGTTGCCGGCGAGCAGCGCCGTCATGGTGGGCGCGCCGCCCTGAAACGGAACGTGCACGGCGTCGAAGCCGGCCTGTTTCTTGAAAAGCTCGGCCACGAGGTATACGTGCGTGCCTAGACCCGCCGCCCCGTAGTTGAGCGCGCCGGGTTTCGATCTTGCGAGCGCGACCAGGTCGGCGATCGAATTCACCGGCAGCGTGGGGCGCGCGATCACGGTGAGCGGGCTGCTCATGATCGGCGCGATCGCCGCAAAGTTCTTCCCGGGATCGATCCGTGGACTGGAAAAAATGTGCGGCGCGACGGCCAGCGAGCTCACGCTGCCGAGAAGCAGCGTGTAGCCGTCGGGCGCGGCTTTCGCGACCGCCTCGGAGCCGAGCAGGCCGCCGACCCCCGGCCGGTTCTCGATGACGACCGGCTGGCCGAGGCCCTCGGAGAATTTCTGGACGACAACGCGCGCGACGCTGTCGCTCGACCCGCCCGGCGGGAACGGGACGACCAGGCGGATCGGGCGGCTCGGATACGGCAGTCCTGACCTTGCCGAAGGCGCCTGCGCCTGCAGCCCTAGCGCGCACGTCATCCCCGCGATGCATGCGGTGAAGCGGATCAGCCCGATGATCATGGAATCATTCCTCGCGTGTAATTCATACAGATTGTGCACCGCGACAGTCAATTCCAATTCTGAAATGAACCTGATCGGCGGGTGGTCTTCGGCTTGACGCTGATCGGTGCTCGGCCTAGCATGATTTTCGCGTGAACGCGCATTGGCGAAGCGCGGGAAAGCAAAAAAACGAACGATCCGACCGCGCGGACGTGCTGTGGAAGACGCCGTGGCCGCGGCCGAGCGCGGCGGGCCTTGCAATTCTGGCCCTCTGGGTGGCCGGCATACTGCTTGCGGGGGGCTCAGCGTCATCGCCAAGCGGCTGCGGTTCGTGCCGGGCGACGGGCTGCTGTCGCCGCAAAAGGACGTGGCGGACTAGATTCTCAATCGGGCTGCGCGCCGGAATGCTTCACCACCACCGCCCAGCGCCGTATCTGTTATCTCCTAAAAAATTACGTGCCACTTTTTTGTAGTAAGCCTCGGAGGGCCTGCACAGCCCCAATTACAAACAGGAGCGTTGCCACATAAATCGGCCCCAGATGACTCACCCAGTCAAAGGAAAAGTGACCGAAGTAATGCATCGGCAGAGCAACGGCTAATCCCACCACCGGGGAAACCAAGGCGGCCCACCACGCCCACCATTCTCCTTTGCGGACACCCCACCAGGAGAGGGCTGCGACGGCGATGCCGGTGGCGGCAATGAAACCGGCGGTCGCAATGTGCAGATGATTGATGTAGTAGACCACCGCAGGGTTAAGGGCGTTGAGCTGTTCCTTGGTTACGCCATTCAAGGTCTCTACGCCAAGCTCGAAACCAGTGCCGGTAAAACTGCGGATAAAAAAGACTACGGCATACCCAACGAAAGCCAGACCAGCAATCAACATCAGGGTGGAACCGTTACGAACATATGAATTGTCTTGTGCCATGTTGTCGCCCCCTTTCTGTCGTTACTTAAAACACGCAGAACTTGATTCTTCCGCCTGTCATTCAGCAATTCGCGACGAAGTCTGAACTATACGCTGAAACTTTAGTTTTAAAGCCCGCAGCGTCAATCGTAATAAATCGGTCTCATCGAGCGCCACCCTCGTGGCGGAAGGGCATGCCAAGCGTGCCGGGCAAGGTCGCGACGACTCGCTGATCGCGCCACGCCGATAGCCCAATGTCGAGCTCGCCCCGCGGGGCCCGGGTGTAGGTCCCGAGCAGCCGATCCCAGATCGAGAGACAGAAACCATAGTTGCTGTTTCTCTCCGCTTCGAGCACGGAATGATGAATACGGTGCATGTCGGGTGTGACGAGCACCGGGCGCACCCAGGGCTCGAGCCATGCGGGCAACGATACGTTGGCGTGGTTGAACATTGCGGTTGCATTGAGCAGCAGCTCGAAGGCGAGCACTGCGACAACGGGTGCACCGAGCGCCGCGACGGCGGCAAGCTTGATAAGCGCTGAGATAAGGATCTCGATCGGGTGGAAACGAATGCCTGTCGTTAGGTCGAAATCCGGGTCGGCATGGTGCACCGCATGCAGGCGAAGGAACAGCGGCACCGAGTGAAACAGCACGTGCTGGAAGTAGACAATCAGGTCGAGAAGCACGACAGCGGCAAGGATCGCGCTCCAAGCCGGAAGTTCGAGGCGATTGAAAAGCCCCCAACCTTCTGTGGAAGCAACGACCGCCATCGCAATGGCCGATCCGGGCACGATGAAGCGCACCACTAGGGTGCTGACGATGGCGAGGCCGAGGTTCGCCCGCCAGCGCTGGACGCGTGATAACCTCAGCGCTCGGGCAGGCGCCACGTGCTCCCAGAGCGCGAGCGCCGCGAAAACGGCGAGGAACACGCCGCCTCGCAGCGCCAACTCGAAATCGACAGGGCTCATCGGAGTTGATATTATTCAACTAATAAGTTGAATAGTAGAATATAGGCGTGACCAAGTCAACTGACGCAGAGCACAAGACAAGGCTCTATGAGGCGATCGGCCGGGTGGCCCTGGCCCTTGGCAGTGCCGGCCGGCTTCAGATCCTCGAGTTCGTGGCTCAGGGGGAGCGGAGCGTGGACGCTCTAGCGGCGATGACCGGACTGTCCGTCGCCAACACGTCCAAGCACCTGCAGGCCTTGCGCCAGGCGGGTCTCGTTTCGGCGCGCAAGGCGGGTTTGCGCGTCTTCTACTCGATCGCAGGAAATGACGTCTCCGCTCTGCTATCGGCGCTGCGCGAGGTCTCGGAGCACCGCGTCGCCGAAGTCGAGCCCCTCTTGCGCACCTGGCTCGCGCACCGCGATGACCTGGAGGCGGTGCCAGCGCGAGAGGTGCTGGTGCGTGCGAAAAAGGGCCTCGTAGTCGTTCTGGACGTGCGCCCGGTCGAGGAGTTTTCAGCCGGCCACTTGCCCGGCGCGGTAAATATCCCGATTCACGAGCTCGAAAAGCGACTGAGGGAACTGCCCAAGCGCAAGGAAGTCATCGCGTACTGCCGGGGCCCATACTGTTTGATGTCGTATGACGCGGTTTCGCTTCTTCGCAAGAAAGGCATCAAAGCCCGCAGACTCGAAGCAGGCCTGCCCGAATGGCGCGCAACTGGATTGCCTGTTGAACGGTAGCTCATCGCTCCATCGGCTTACGTCGCTCGCACGACGCCCGTCAGCACACAGCCGCGCCGTCGGCTTGCCCGACTGCTTGAGCGATGCGGAGCAAGGCGGGCGCGAATGTCCGCTCTGGGTTGCGAATCGGTAAATAGCGGACCCCTCACCCACCAAGACAGATTGCCTCTACACTCTCATCGGCGTAACGTGTTGACGTGGTTGGGAGATGACAGCTTGTGACTAGCTGATCGTATCGATCCGGGCTAGGGTCAACTTATTCGTCAACCAATTTGTCAACCAATTCGGCATCCAAGCATCTAGGAGATTTCGCGCCGGAGTTGATCCTGGCTAAAACCTGTGCTCCGGACCTTGTCGTCATGTAAACCACTAGGGAGGTGCATCATGAGCAACGGAAAAGCTTACAAAGGCGGGTGCTTTTGCGGCGCGGTTCAGTTCACGGTCAGCGGTGAGCCGGCCGGAATGGGTTATTGCCATTGTGAGTCGTGTCGAAGCTGGTCGGCGGGGCCTGTCAACGCTTTCACTTTGTGGAAACCCGAAGCGGTGCGGATCACGCGAGGAGCAGACAACATCGGCACTTACAACAAGACGCCGCGCAGTTATCGCAAATGGTGCAAAACGTGTGGAGGCCACATCTTCACTGAGCATCCCGGCATGGGACTCACCGACGTGTATGCAGCGGTCATTCCGGACTTCCCGTACCACGCCGGCGTCCATGTCCACTATCAGGAGACGAAGCTGCGCATCAAGGACGGGTTGCCGAAGATGAGGGACATCCCGAAGGAAATGGGTGGCTCGGGCGCCAGCGTAGCGGAATAGCATATCGGGTTCTTCAAGCTCCACTATCCCGGGCGCCCAACATGGTGCTCCAGCCGACCGTCTTGGCGTTCGCTTCGCTGCGGCAAGACGGCGGCCGAGCTTCGTAGAAAAACGCTTGAATTGCGATTGACGCGAATGTCGGCTTAGGGACGGACAGCGACCGTTTTAACATGAGCAGACTGTGGCTCCCTCAACATGGAAAACTGCGTGTACGCGATCTGTCCCATGGAGATCACATCGCCGCCCGTGCGATCGTTATGGGCCAGTAGCAGACACTCGCCCGGCGGGGTCGAACCTTCACTGGCAGCTTGGGAGGCTGCAGGAAGTTCCATTCCACCGCCGCTATTTGATGCGGACTCTAAGGGGTCACCGGAAGGATTCTTTTTGCATTACGCTCATGATAGGCTGCGATTCTGGAGGAGGATGCCATGAACGAATTCACCCTGCGGTTTGCACGCGTGTTGGGCATCGCGGTGGCCTTGTGCCTGGGAGTGTGGGGTGCCCCAGCCTTGGCGCAGCGCGTGATCGTCGGCATCGACAACAAGGTATTCTGGGACGCCGACGGCAAACCCCTCTTCTCCCCACCCGGCAAAGACGCGGTCGCGGTACTGGACATCAGCGACCGCTTGAACCCGAGGCTCGTTGCCAGCCTGCCGCTGATGAACTCGGTGTTCGGTCCGCCGGTGAACTTGGCCATCACGCCCGACGAGAGCCTGGCTCTAGTGGCCAACTCGATGGACTGGGTCCAGGACGGCAGCGCGTGGAAAGGCGTCCCCGGAAACGACATTTTCGTGATCGACCTCAAGTCGAATCCGCCGATGCTGATCGCCACCGTCAAGGGCGGCAAGCAGCCCTCCGGCATGGCGATCAACCGCGCGGGCAACTTGGCGCTCGTCGCCAACCGGGCAGACAACTCCATCACTGTTCTCTCCATCCGCGGGAAAGAGGTCAAGGTGGTCGATACCGTGGCGATGGGCGAACAGGTTTCCGCCGTGGCCTTCACGCCGGACGGCAAGCGGGCCGTGGCTTCCAAGAACGTCAACAACAAGGCCGCGGTGCTGGTGGTCGACGGCGAGAAGGTCACTTATTCGAAATATGACATGCTGGTCGGCCTTTTCCCCTACAACCTGGGCATCACGCCCAATGGCAAGCTCGCGCTGACGGCGAACAACGGCGCTTCTGGTTCGGCGGACGGGAATGTGGACACGGTCAGTGTCATCGACCTGGAGGCAACGCCGCCGCGCGTGATCGACCAGGTCGTGGTGGGTGACGGGCCGGAGGGATTCGCCCTCAGCCCGACGGGTGAGATCGCGGTTGCGATACTCCTTCGCGGCAGCAATGCGTCCAAGTCGGCGTTCTTCTACAACCGCAACGGCTCGGTGGCGGTGCTGAAGATCGACGGCAAGAAGATCACCAAGGTGGGCGAGGTGGAGGTGCGCGGCCTACCCGAAGGCGCGGTCTTCAGCCCGGACGGCAAGTATCTTTATGTCGGCAACTACATGGACGACGACATCTCGATTCTCAGGGTGGATGGGGCGGTCGTCACCGACACCGGCAAGCGTTTCAAGCTCCCGGGCCATCCCGCCTCGATGCGCAGCGTCGTTCCCTGACCTCGGATATGCGCGAGCGCCAGTAGAGCGTGCGTCGCAGCTTTGGGGGTCTTGGCGGCGAGCGCTCCGCCACGGTGCAGACGAACGCGATGTCGGCCTTGCCCTGGGTCTGAATGAGTTGTCCGCTTCGGGTCGTTTCCAGAAATTGGTGTGGACACTGCCAGTACAAATCCTCCGCTACACCGTCGCGCCGGCTCAATCGGCCTGCGCGCCGGAATGCTTCACCGCCACCGCCCAGCGCCGGATTTCCGCGTCGAGAAACTCGCCGAACTCGCGCGCGCCGGCGAAGCTCACTGTCATGCCGGGCTTCTCGAACGCGGCGATCAGCTCGCGGTCGGATAGGATCCTGCGCAGCTCGGCCTCGAGCCGCGCGATCACGGCGGCAGGCGTGCCGCCGGTCGCCATGACGCCGGTCCAGCCGCTCACCTCGAACTCGGGAAAGCCCGACTCGACCAGGGTCGGTGCATCGGGAAACATCGGGCTGCGCTCGCGCGAGGTGACCGCGAGCGGGCGGATCTTGCCCGCCTTGATCTGCGGCACCGAGATCGACAGCGCGTCGAACATGAAATCCACGTCACCTGCGAGGAGCGCTGCCATCGCCGCGGGCGCCCCGCGGAAGGGAACGTGCACCGCGTCGAACTTCCCGTAGTACTTGAGCAGCTCGCCCGAGAGATGGATACTCGTGCCGTTGCCGTTCGAGGCGAAGTTGAGCTTGCCCGGGTTGCGGCGTGCGTGCTCGACCAGTTCGCGCACACTGTTGACGGGCGTCTTCGCAGAGACCACGAGCACGTTCGCGCCGCTGCCCACGAGCGCGACCGGCGCGAGGTCCTTTTTCGTGTCGAAGGGCAGCATCCTGTACAGCGACACGTTGATCGCGTTGGGTGGCGCCGCGACGAGGAGCGTGTGGCCGTCGGGCGCGCTCTTCGCGACGAAGTCGGTGCCGATGTTGCCGCCGGAGCCGGTCTTGTTCTCGACGATGACCGGTTGCCCGAGCGCTTCGCCCAGGCGAGGCGCGAGCGCCCGCGCCGTGAAATCCGTGATTCCGCCCGGCGGGAACGTCACGACGAACCGGATCGCCTTCGAAGGGTATTGAGCGAGGGCGGAGAGCGAGAGAAGCAGTCCGGCAGCGGCGAGTGTCACCACCCCGGCGCTGCGCGCCACCCCTCCTCGATGAGGAGGGGAAGACAACAGCACCACCCCGGCGCTGCGCGCCACCCCTCCTTTGAAAGGAGGGGAAAAAATCATGCCGCCTGTTTCGACGCGGCGCGCGGTTTCTGCAGTCGCGGCAGGACTTCCTTTGCGACCAGGGTGATCTGGTCGACCGCTTCCGCGTGCGTCATGTGTCCCGCGTGGCCCATCATGAGGAAATGGCCGAGGCCGCCGACGTTGTCGACGAATTCCGCGAGCTGGCCGTATACGTCGTCGGGCGTGCCGACGAACATGATTCCCGCCTTGACGAGGTCCTCGATCGCGCCGTGGTGCGTGTCGACGAATTTGCCCTCGCGCGTGGTCGTACCCCGTTTTCCACGCGCCTTGATCATGCGCGCCGCGTCCTTCACCGAAAAATATCCGGGCGGCGTGGCGAAGGGCTCGGCGACGCGGCCCGAGGAGCGCAGGTAGCCGACCATGACTTCCGCGCGGCGCATCGCCTCTTTGCGATCCTGCGCGATCGCGACGATGCCGAGGTAGGAGAAGCGGTCCGGCGCCGGCGCAGGCCGGCCGAGGTCGGCGCAGGCCTTGCGGTAGTGGTCGAACAGGTCCTTTGTCTGGAAGCCCGAGAGGAAGGTCCCGAGCACGTAGCCGCGCTCGGCGATCTCGCGGATGTTCTGCGGGCTCCTGCCGGTAATCCACACCGGCGGGTGCGGCTGCTGGTACACGCGCGGCCAGACGTTGACGTTGCGGTACTGGAAGTGCTCGCCCTGCCAGTCGAACGGCCCGTCGATCGAGGTCATCGCCTTGATGATCAGATCGTGCGCCTCCCAGAAGCGGTCCATCTGGCCGACTGCGGAGCGCACCGAGAGCGGCACCTCGTAGGGCACGCCGCGCACCAGGCCCATCTCCAGCCGCCCGCGCGAGATCACGTCGATCATCGCGAACTCCTCGGCGACGCGCACCGGGTCGAGGCGGTTCGCGATCGGGTAGCCGAGCGTGAGGAGGCGCGCGCGCTGCGTCTGCCGCGCGAGGATCGCGAGCGGCACCGCGGCCACGGGGCAGCAGCAGGTGGCGGTCGCGTGGTGCTCGTTGATCATGATGTCGAGGCCGAGCTCGTCCGCGAGCATCCATTCGTCGAGGCGGTGGTGATAATTCTCGGCCATCACGCGCGGATCGCAGTTGCGGCTGGGCAGGATCACGCGCAGCGACTTGTGCTCCGGCGCCCAGGCGTCGGGACAGGGTTGTTCGGAAAAGTGGTAGATCCTCATGGTCTCACCTCGTGTCTCCGCGTCGGCGCGGCCTGTCGCTCGCAAACCCGATCACGTGCCGCGCCACGGCCTCGGGCTGCTCCATGTGCGGGAAATGGCCCGCTTCGGCGATCTCCTCGAATTTCGCTCCGGGAACGGCCGCGCAGAAGCTCCTGCCGTAGGAGAGCGGCGCGAAGCCGTCGTGCGCGCCCCACAGGAAGAGCGCCGGAACCCGGATGCGGTGCAGCCGCGCCTTCAGCTTCGGGTTGTACATGTACGGATTCCACGCGAAGAGCGCGGTCGCCTCGCGGTTGCGCGCCATCGCCGTCAGCTCCTCCTCCGGCAGCGACTCGTAGTCGCGCAGCCATACCGCGGGATCGCGGAACGACAGCTCCTCCCAGCGGCTGCGCGGTGTGGCAAAGATGTCCAGGAGGTCGCTCTTGTCGCGCTCGCCGAATTTTGCGCCCACGGCGCCGAGGAGCACGAGGCGGGATAGGCGCTCGCAGGTCTTGCTCGCGATCTCCGCGGCGATCCAGCCTCCGAAGGAAGCGCCGACGACGACGAGGTCGCGCAAGCCGAGCTCCTCGATCAGGTCGAGGTAGAAATACGACATGTCATCGACGCTCGACATGCCCTTGGGCAGCTCCGAGTGCCCGAATCCGGGATGCGAGGGGGCGATCACCTGCGCCTCGCGCGCGAGCAGCTCGATGAAACGCTCCGAGCCGTGAATGCCGATGTGCGGATGGAGAAAGAGGACCGGACGTCCCTTCCCCCGCCTGAGGATCTCGACGTTTGCGCCCGCGATTTTTTCGGTTACCGGGCCCTCTGCAGAGTCCATGTTTTCAGTCCACCTTGATCTTCGCTTCGCGGATGACCTTGCCCCAGCGCTCGTATTCGGTCTTCAGCAGCTCGCGAAACGCCGCGTCGCTCATGGGTTGCACTTCCGCGCCCTGATTGAGCAGCAACTCCTTCAGCTCGGGCTGCAAGAGGATGCGGTCGATCTCTCCGTGCAGCTTGGCGAGCACCACGCCCGGGGTCGCCGCGGGTGCGAAAAGCGCGTTCCAGATTACCACGTCGAAACCCGGAAAGCCGGACTCGGCGATGGTGGGAATCTCCGGCGCGAAGGCCGAGCGCTGCGCGCCGGTCATGGCGATGCCGCGCAGCTTGCCAGAGCGGATGTGCGGCAGCACCGTCGGAGCCGCCGCGAGCATCACGCCGACGCGCCCGCCGAGCACGTCGTTCACGCCCGGCGGGCCGCCCTTGTAGGGCACGTGCACCATTTTGATTCCCGCGGTGAGCTTCAGCAACTCGCCGGAGAGGTGCGCGGGCGAACCGTTTCCCGCCGACGCGTAGTCCACTTTGCCGTCCCGAGCCCTGACGTAGTCGAGGAATTCCCGGAACGAGGCGACCGGCACGACCGCCGGATTCACGAAGAGCAGCAAGGGATTCACCGTCAGCATCGCCACCGGCGCGAGGTCCTTCATCGGATCGTAGGACAGCGCCATCAAGTGCGGATTGGTGGTGATGTTGGCGTTGCTGCCCATCACCAGGGTGTAGCCGTCGGGGGCCGAGCGCGCGACAGCCTCCGCCCCGACGCTGCCGTTCGCGCCGACGCGGTTTTCGACGACGACCGGCTGGCCGAGGCTTTCCGAGAGCTTCTGCGCGACCACGCGCGCGGCGAGGTCCGAGCCGCCGCCCGCCGGAAACGCCACCACGATCCTGATCGCGCGTGAGGGGTAGGTTTGCGCCGCGCAGGGAAGCGCGAAGCCGAGCGCGAGGAAAAGCAGTGGCGCGCGGACGCGCATCACAGCCGCGCCTGCAGGAAACGCAGCAGCCGCTGGGCGAAAAACCCGGAGTGGCTTCCCGGCTCGTCGATCGGATCGCCGATCCAGAAGTGCGGCGCTCCGGCGACCACGGTCGAGCGCACGTAATGCCCGGCCTGCTTCAGCGCCTCGAGGAACGCCTCGCTCTGAGTCGCCGGATCGACGACGTCGTCCGCGGTGCCCCATGCGAGGAAAAAAGCGGTGCCGTTGTTCCGGGCCGAGACGTAGGAAAGCGGCGAAGCGTCGAAGTAGATGCGCCGGTCGTCGATGAGGCTCGCGCCGAGAAACTTCTCGACGATTGGGTCTCGCGGGCGCGAGATCTGGTCGTGGCGCCACTGGCGCGCGAGATCCAGGACCGCGTAGATCGGCACGCAGACTTTCACCGCCGTCGACACGCGGCCGTGCGCATCGGCCGCGTTGCCTTCGCGAAACAGCGCG
>Ga0209055_1001834_pt1 | contig 13727 bp, 18 predicted proteins | sample GraSoiAngelo_110_FD_185875 | JGI IMG/M metagenome (GOLD analysis project Ga0209055, IMG submission 185875) | Grasslands soil microbial communities from the Angelo Coastal Reserve, California, USA - 14_0903_12_30cm (SPAdes) (version 2) | ecosystem: Environmental > Terrestrial > Soil > Grasslands ... | reverse complement strand
GAGTGCACGGCGCGCCTGCTCCGAGATCCGCGGTAAGATGTGCTCCCAGAAAAAGTTCTGGGCCGGGGCTTCGATGGATTCGATGGGCTTGCCCGCCAGATAGGCCTTGTAGCGCCGGAGGGGATCGAAGGAGAAAGGCGGAATATCCCGAAGCAAGACCCCGACGCTGCGCAGGAGGTCCTTCGGTCCCACCAACCCCTGGCGCCAGAGCAGCCGGAAATAGGGCTGCTCGATGGCGGAGCCTGGCACGATCGTATTATCAAGGTCGAAGAATGCCGCGATGCGTGAAGTCATGACGAAAGTGGATTCTACGAGCGATGCCGATGGGTGTCAACCAGGGATCAATTGACAGTGTAGTCCAGAGACACTATATAATCGTCTTCGACGCCGAAGTGGTGGAATGGCAGACACGCACGTTTGAGGGGCGTGTGGGGAAACCCGTGCGGGTTCAAATCCCGCCTTCGGCACCAATTTTAACGCCGCTCAGCCAAGACTTCGCGATATCTCACCCTCCCGCCCCGGACGCGCCGGGACGTGTCCTTGACCCGTGGGAAGCCGCAGGCGCTCCTTCTCATGTCTGAATGGACTCCCAAACTCAACGCGGTCGCGGCGGGCGTCGTCGTCACCTTCGGGTTCACGATGGCGTGGAACCCGATCCCGGTCTCGTGGGCGGTCCTCGCCGGGCTCGGCTTCACCGCGCTGCTGGTCTGGCTGGGCACGACGCCCAAGCACGTTTGGGCCTGGGCCTGCCTCTTTCTAGGGCTGGAGAGTCTGAGCTGGCCCGCGGTGCAGATGATCAAACTACAGATGAGCGGCGTGACGGAGCCCAACGAGGATCAGATGGTAGAACTGCTCCATTCAGGAGTCTTCGGCGTCATCTTCGCGACCTTCTGGCTCACCTTCGCCTACGGCGTCTTTCGCTGGATCAAGCGCGACGAGTCGCCCGACGAAGCCCCGCCGAAGCCCTGAGGATGCAGCCCTTGACACCCTCATTCTGCACGTCTAATATACGTACGATTCTAACAAGGAGGGTGTGATGCCCAAAGCTGCCCTGCGGAAAGAGAAATGGACACTGTCCTTCGATCCGCTGCTCAAGACCCTTGTCGTCAAGGCGGCCCGTCGCAAGGGGGTCTATCCGGTCGCGCTGCTGGAAGAACTCGTCCGAGAGCGGTTCAACCCCTATGGGCACACGGACGTGAAGGACAGCGCAGAGTACGTCGCGACGATCAGAAAGCACTCCCTTAAGCAGACCGACGAGGAATTCCTGGCCGAGATCCGGGCATGGCAAAAGTCTCGGTCCTCGTAGACACGGACGTCTTCATCGACTACTTCAACTCCGGACGGTTCAGTTCCCTGTTCGACTCCTCGCGCTTTACCGTCTATTATTCGGTCGTAACAAAGAAGGAACTGCTCTCCAAGCCGGGGCTCCGGGAGGCAGAACGACAAGCCATCCTCCACGAGCTAAGCCAATGCCGAATCGTGAAGCTGACCGAGGCAATCACCACGCGGTATTTCGAGCTGCGGGAGCGACACCCTTCGCTTGACAAGGAGGATGCCTTGATTGCTGCAAGCGCCCTCGTCAAGAGCCTGCCGTTGGTGACGCGGAACAAAAGGCACTTTCGGATCGTCGTAGGACTGACGGTCCTCGGCGCCTGAACCCTTTCGACCGATAGCACTCTCGCTCATCACAGCAAGCTTTGCGGGTCCACATCCACGTCGTAGCGCAGCCCGCCTGCTCTCCCGCCCTTTTCCATTTCCGCGAGCGTCGCCTGCACGGCCTGCCGCAACGCCTCCCCATCCAGACCCTTCACCGCGAGCTGCCAGCCGAGCCCCCGCTAATGGAGAAACAGGCCCTGGTGCACAATTTGATAGGGCTAGTACCTTTACGGACGCATCTGGACGTGCTCGGTCATGCTCTAACTGTATGATTCCATGTGATTCTCGCCTTGGCATTGTAGTTGCTGCATTTTCAGGCCAAGCGAGGCCAATGAAAACATTCTTTTTCACTCTCTGGTTTTTGTTTTCGATCTCGACAGTCTGGGCCTGCGAGGTCCAGCCGCTGTTCTCCCCATATGACAAGGTTGATGGTGCCATCCACATCCAACTTGAGAAGGCCAGCAAGTCCGTCCACTGCTCTCTGTACGGGATCACGAATCTGCAGCTCGCCAACGATCTGATCGCCGCTAAGAAACGAGGAGCCGCTGTCGAGATTGGTCTCGATAAGATACAGGCGGCTGGCAAGCATGACCTTCACAACATGCTTCAAGAGGCAGGAATTCTCGTTGAGATCAAGCCTGTAGCCCTTCTAGAGCACAATAAGTTCTGCGTGCTCGACGGGGCGATTGTCATCATGGGAAGCTGGAACTGGTCGAACAGCGCCCAGAAACAGGACAACAGTGATGTGATTATCACCGACTGCCCGAGGGTGGCCCAAGCCTTTGAGGCGGCGTACCAACGGATCATCGAGCGAGACAAGCCGCAGTGACTTGACTGCTACTTGAAGCGGCAGAAGGGGAGGGAGTGCGAGGCACACAGGTCCTTGGACGCCAGTGCCGTTAGGGATTTCAATCAAGGTTAGGGATTCACGAATGGAAAAACATATCAAAGTCGCTAGGGTACATCGTGGTCTCGCGTTTTTCTATGGTTTTTCTATGGTAATAGTTGTCGGAACGTTGATAATTCAACCCGACAAGGATTTTCCGACGGCTCTGATCGGGTTCTTAGCTATCTCAGCACCACTCCTTTTACTGCATTTCTTCGTTGCAAAAGGTGCAAGGGAAAAGAAGCCGTGGGCGCGTGGCGCTTCAATTGCTATCGCCTCACTCATGCTGTTGGGTTTTCCGGTCGGAACCATCATTGGAGTTTATCTACTTTCCAACGCCGTGCCTTCGTGGGAGCCAGTGCACCTGTAACTTTTCAATCCAGGGGACTGCCGTGGTGCTACCAGAAGCTGAAGAAGGGGCGGGAGTGCTCGGTAGCTTGACTGGTCCCGAAAGGTGACATAGCCTTGCTGTTGATCTGCGCTGATTCACATAGAGCGATAGGCATCCTGCCGAAGCGGGGACGGCTGCGAGACCTGCACCGCATCCCTGACTCGAAAGAAGTGACGTTTTCCTGACACGTTTCTCGCCGCTGCCGCTCATGACATCGGTTTATGGTATTGTGGAGAACAGGCGCGACGGTAGCCAGCCGTGCCTGTGCAGCGTGCGGATTTTCACCCCGCTCTCGTCGTCCGTCAAGCTGCCAACTACCAAATCGCAGCGTGGGAAACCGAGCAAGAAAACGCGTGAGCGAAGGTATCAAATCGCTCTGTAAGGCCTTGAAGCCGGGTGATAACACCCTGCTGTCCGCTGTGCATTTCATAGTTGGTCTAGTCATGGGATTCGGCCTGACCTTTGCATGTCTAGTGTATTGGTCTCACGAAGAGGCAGACACCCCACGCTACACGCCGTCGCTTGTATTGGTTCCACAGGGTAGCGTCTATAAAGGCGACGCGCTCCGGCGGATGCCGTATGTCCCGTCTTGGGTTCCTGTTCCAGCTTACAAGAATCCCTTGTCACCAGGTTATAACGGAGGGTGTGATGACCGAAACACAATCTGTCAAATTGCTAATGAAGGTCGGGGGAAAACCAGCCCTGGACCAGGGCCGGGTGCCACCGGCAACATTCAAGGCCAGATGACCGTCGGAAGTTCTCCTTTACAACTGTCTCCTTGACGGGGAAGCTTACGAGACCATGGCCACAATTCTTGTCGTTGATGATGAACCTATTTTAAGAGACATTCTCCGCGTCTGGTTAGTAAATCATGGCCATACCGTAATCTGTGCTGCTCATGGTCGTGATGCCCTCGATATTTGTAATCAGCAGACAGACAGTTTCCATCTCGTTATTACCGGCATCTACATGCCGGGCATGAATGGCATCGAGTTGGGAAATCAGCTTGAAAGACTCCATCCGCGCCTGAAGGTGATCTATATGTCGGGCTACCCTCTGGGTGGAGAGAAGCTGAAAGCCGGTACCGTGTTCCTGGCGAAGCCCTTTAGTGAAGAGGTGCTGCTCTCGGCGGTGGAGCAGGCGCTCCAAGGCACGCGCGGGAGTGCTAAGTCTCAGGAGGATGGATCAATAGAATTTGAAATGACGAAAGATATGCGTGACGCGATCATTCAAGCCTATGGCAAGGTGCTAGCCCCAAGTTCAACAGGCCAGCCATACGTCATTGCTCGGCGTAAAACCGACCTGCCCTTCCCTAAGTCCGTAATTCGTCAAGCCATACTCCAAGCCCTACTTGATAGACCGGGGGAACAGTATCGGCAGAGTCTCGAAGCTGGCTACGTGAGTTTAGAATGGTTCGTGCCTGATGAAGAATATATCCAATTCGAGCAATTTGGGGACGTGGCTAACCGCGTAGCTGAGGGGAAACTTAATGCGCGGGATACGGCGGATAAAATGAGGCGCTTAATAAATACGAAGGAATATCAGCCGGAGTTACACCAAGCGTCCGAAAGTAAGATCATGGAACGAATGGCCGAGCGTTTGCAGGAACTAGAGACCCTAAGAAAGACCGTTGAGGAAGCTGCTTATGAAAAAGATAAATGAGGGCTGCAGAAGGTTCGGTTTGACATAACATCCTCAAGTGCCGATGGACGGGCGACAACGGCAAGAAAACCAATGACATTGCTAGGGGTAAGTCTCTTTTGGCTGCTGTGGTTCATTGCACCCGCGCTTATCTTAGGGTGCCAGATTCTACTAAGCTTGTGGTAGCTCAAGACTTCTCGTTCTCCACGCCGCCGCTAGCGCCTCAAACCTCTTAACCCAAAGATAAGTTCTAAAAAGGTCCAATTTTCTCTCGCCATTCAAATCCATTCCAACGCAAAGGCCAGCCCGCATTTTTTGGGGGTGCCGGGGGTGGGGGGTTATGAGCGAGCCGACAGCGAGGTGTTAAATAGGTGTTAGAAATACCGGCAATCCAGCAGGACTACCAACAGAGAGAGACAAGCAGAAATGAATGGGCAGCTTCGATTCGTACTGGAAGGATGTGGGGATTGCCCATTCCAGCATGGACTTGGGCAACCCCCTCTGATAAAATCCCGCCTTCGGCACCAATTAAAACGCCGCCCATCCAAAGCTTCGCGATATCTCACCCTCCCGTCCCGGACGCGCCGGGACGTGTCCTTGACCCGTGGGAAGCCGCAGGCGCTCCTTCTCATGTCTGAATGGACTCCCAAACTCAACGCGGTCGCGGCGGGCGTCGTCGTCACCTTCGGGTTCACGATGGCATGGAACCCGATCCCGGTCCCGTGGGCGGTCCTCGCCGGGCTCGGCTTCACCGCGCTGCTGGTCTGGCTGGGCACGACGCCCAAGCACGTTTGGGCCTGGGCCTGCCTCTTTCTGGGGCTGGAGAGTCTGAGCTGGCCCGCGGTGCAGATGATCAAACTACAGATGAGCGGCGTGACGGAGCCCAACGAGGATCAGATGGTAGAACTGCTCCATGCAGGAGTCTTCGGCGTCATCTTCGCGACCTTCTGGCTCACCTTCGCCTATGGCGTCTTTCGCTGGATCAAGCGCGGCGAGCCGCCCGAGGCGCCCCCGCCCAAAGGCTGACGCCTTCGAAGAGCTGACCGTCGCCGTTTTTACCTTTTCGCCTTGCGCGGTGTCTCATTGATAGCAAGGATGCCACGACCGCTGCGGGAATCGTGGATGCCTTTGACTGGACACGCAGCGGCGTGCTAGAAAACCATATGGCCAAAGAAGCCCTTCGGTATTTGCAGAACGCCAGGGAGATCCTGAGAAACGCTCCGATCGAGGATGACATCTACGTGGATGTCAAGCCTGTCCGGGAAGCCTTGGGAGCCGCTTACTTGGCGGTTTTGGAAGCTATAAACGAGAGCCTTCTCAAGAGAGGGGTGTCCAAGAAGGACCTTCCTAAATCTGTGGAAGGGTATCGGAAGGCACTCCAAAAGCATTTGGCCGCGCGCAACGGGAAACTGCTGCGAGAGTTTGAGAGTCTGTACGACGCCCTGCACATTGCCGGCTACTATCGGGGGCTCCTCTACGACGCCAACATGGTCAAGGATGCCCTAAGAGCCGCGCGCGTCTTCATCGAGAAAGTCTGACTCCTCTACAGCAGGCTCTGCGGATCGACGTCGATGTCGTAGCGGAGCCCGCCGGCCCGCCCCGCTTTTTCCAACTCCGCGAGCGTCGCCTGCACGGCCTGCCGCAACGCCTCCCCATCCAGACCCTTCACCGCGAGCTGCCAACGCACGCGACCGCGTACACGGAAGGGGGTGGCAGGGATCGGACCAAGTATTTCGAAGTGTGCGGGACGCACGCGCGTGGTTTCTGCTCGTAAGAGGGTCGCCCACTTGGTCGCGGCGGTCTCGACTCGTTCCTCCTTGGTGCCACTGACGCGCAACCCGATCAGTCGGCCGAACGGGGGATAGCTCAACGCCTTCCTGGCCACCAATTCGTGGTCATAGAAGAACCGGGGATCCCGCTCGGCCAGGGCGCGGATCACGTGATGTTGCGGGACGTAGGTCTGCATCACGATGCGAGCGGTCGCATCCTTAGAGTCAGCCAGTGCCATCACCTCACGCAGCGTGTGGTACGCCCGTTCGGCCGCCCGGAAGTCTGGCAGGTGCAACGCGGCATCGGGATGGACCAGGCCCACCAGGGAGACGACCGGTCGGGGAGACCGTGTGACAACCAGTTGGGTACCGATCAGGATGTTGAGCTCTCCTGCCTGCAACAGAGTAAGGATGGCCGAGTTGGCGCGATCCCCGCCGGGCCGATCCCGCTCCAGGCGGGCGACACGAGCCTCGGGGAATTGGACTCTCACCGCTTCTTCCAAGGCCTCGGTCCCGAATCCGGATGGGTGCAGACGCGCTCCCAGGCAGGACGGGCAGTTTTGCGGCACCTGCCCCGCTCTGCCGCAATGGCCGCATCGGAGCAGGCCGGCGTGTTTATGGTACGCCCATCCCACCGCACAGACCGGGCACTTCACGGCCTGGCCGCAGTCGCGACAGAGGAGCACCGGTGCGTACCCCTTGCGATTGAGAAACAGGAGAACCTTCTTGCCGTCAGCCAGGCAGGCTGCGATCGATTCAGCGAGCCGCGGGCTCAGTATAGTGCCGAAGGGCGCGTCACGAAGGTCCACCACCGTCACCGGTGGCACCCCCTCGGAGGTTGCGCGGAGCGCCAGGACATCCGAGCCGACTGCGTGCACGGTGTCCAGGGAAGGATGCGCGGAAGCCAGGACGAGTACGGCCCCGGCGCGCCTGGCACGTTCATCGGCCACGGCCCGCGCATCGTACCGGGGCATGTTTTCCGCCTTGTAGGCGGGATGGTCTTCTTGGTCGACGACGATGAGGCCCAGATGGGCGAGGGGGGCAAAGACGGCTGACCGGGTGCCCACCACGACGGACGCGTCACCCTGCTGGATGCGGACCCACGCCTTCCGACGCGCTCCGGGAGGAAGGCCGCCGTGATACACCTGGCAACGGCTTCCCCAACGAGACAGGAACACGCCTTGGCTCGCCTCCACCCGTGCGACTTCAGGGAATAGCACGAGTGCGGTCCGTCCCTGCTCCAGCGTCGACTCGACGGCGTGGCCGTACAGGTCCCCCAGCTCATAGGTGGCCGCTGGCAGGAAGATGCGTTCCTGGCGATGGTGGACAAGAGCGTCCAGGACTTTCGCGCGGAGCGGAGCCAGTTCCTCGCTGAACGATGAACGCTGAATGCGGAACGTTGAAGGATCGGAAGCGGGAACAGGAGTGACCGACGTGATATCGTCCGCGCGTTTCGTCCGCGCAGCGGAGCGTGTACTGTCCGGTGAGCCGTGGAACGCGAGACGCAGGCACTGTCCCAACGGCGCCAGGTACCGCTCCGAAACCCATTCGACAAGCGCGAGGAGGTCGGTCGGGACGATGGGTTTCTCGTCCACCCGTGCGAGGACTTCTCGGATCCGCGCAGGCTTCCCGCCGATGTCGGCGTGGGGCGTGACCGCCACGATGTAGCCGGTCAGCGTGCTCCGGCCGAACGGGACTCGGACGCGCATGCCGGGTGTCCATGGACCAGGATCGCCGGACGGGATGGCGTACGTGAAGACGCGATAGAGACGGCGGGGGACGGCTACCTGAAGGTACAGCGGGGCGTCGGCGGCCAAGGCATGCGTGTTACTGAGCGGTCACCTTTAAAGCGGTGTACTGGCCGCCGCCGGTCTGGAACTCGACGGTCACCTGGTCTCCCTTGGCCAGCTCGCTCAGGGACTTGCGGCTTCCCGCGAAGGCCGTCTTGGCGTTCACGACGAAGGTGAACCGGTTCCCGTCCGGCTTCTTGACGGTCAGCTTGTTCGCCGCCGCGTCCACTTTCAGGACCTCGCCGACGAATTGATCTCCGGCCAGCGCGCCCGTCACTGTGAGGGAGAGGGCACAGATGATGGCGATGGCCGTTCGCAGGAACATGCGACGCCCCATCCTAAAGCGAGGGGTGAGCAAAATGCAAATCAGGTGCCGGCGATCACGAGATGGACGCGGCGGTTCTTCTGGTAGCACGCTTCATCCGCCTCGGTGCAGATCGGCTTGGTCTTTCCATAGCTCATGACCGTGACGGGATTGCTGACCCCCAATTCCGTGAGGAAACGGCGGACTTCCAGGGCCCGTTTTTCCCCTAAGACCCGGTTATATTCGAGGCTTCCTCGCTCGTCGGCGTATCCCTCTATGGTAATCGCGGCCTGCGCGTTCTGCTTGAGAAATTCGGCGTGCGCCGTGAGAGTCTTCTTGGTCTGATCCGATAGCGCCCACTTGTCGAAGTCGAAGTAGACGTTCTCGAGGTCCTGCGGTAGGGGCTGGGCCGGAACCGGCGCTTCAGGCGGCGTCACCTTGGCGATGGCCTCAGGCGGTGTGGGCTGGGCGCCTCCCATGGGCGCGCCGGGCGCGCCCATGGCTTTCGCCTCTTCCTTGGCTATTGCCTCCTCCTTGGATGGCCGCGGCGCCATGCGGCTCACGATGTCTCCCCGATGGACGGCGTCAGTGCTCTTCAACACGTAGGCGGTCGCGGTCCGCGGCTGCAGCCCGATGACTTTGATCTCGGCGAGCACCACGTCCGGATTCCTGGTTGTGAAGGAGAGTCGGCGGCCTGGACGGATTACGCTGAAGCGGTCTCCCAGCGCGACGCCGTCCGTCTCACCCCGGTCGATGTAAACGATTTCCGACTGCGCGGTGACCTGGCGCGCCTGCTTGAAGTCCACGATCACTCCGGTGACGGGTCCGCTGGTCGTCTGGTGGGCCGGCACCTCTGGGGGAGGCTGGAACGGCATGACAAAATCGCCGGGCGAGATCGAGTCGAAGGCCCGCTCGATGCGAGTCGAGACGACGTTGTCCTTGGTTTCGGTCGTGACCTGGAGAATGCCCAGGATGACCATGAGATGTCCCAACCGAGCCTGCGTGAACGGATGGAAGACCTGCCTCGAGGGGCGATAGAGGGTGAGCCGTTCGCCGACCCTCACGTTCGCGGCCGGCAGCACCCGGATGTAGAGGACATCGCCCAACCCGAAGAGCTGTTTGAAGTCGCGCGCGCCCACCACCACGCCGGAGACTGGCTCGGAGGACTTGATGTACCCACCCTGAAAGGCGATGGATGGCTCGCCTGCCAAGGTCAGAGTTGGCGGTGCAGGAGCGTCTTCAGCAATGGCTGGAGTGACGGCTCCTGCCGGAAGACTCAGCCCCCATACGACGACCAAGACCTGAACCCATATCCGCTTCTGTCGTGGTTTTCCCATGCCGGCCTCCAAGTTCACACTAAGGGGAGCATAGCAGATATCGACCAGAAGTCAAGATAAAACTCTTGATTGACGAGGGGTTATGATGGTGCTACCGTATGGGCATGCAGCGCGTGTTCGGCATGATTGGCGTGACGATGTTCCTCTGTGTCATCCCTCCGATGCTCGAGTCAACAGAGCCGCGAGGGGGCGGTGTACCGCCTGCGGTGCACGCCTTGCCCATGGAGCCCGATGAATTCGACCGCCGTGAAGTGGACGCCTACTACGACTGGCGGAACAACATGTTCTTCCGCGTCTTCAAGCTGGCGAGCCAGGAGAGCAAGCCGGATTTCATGACGGCGCGCCGTACCTACAAGGTGTCGGTCAATCAATATGGGTATGAGGTGGCGATCACGTTTGCCAATCCGCTCTTTTACTGGGTGGACCTTGACGGCAACGGGGAGTTCGAACCGGGCAAGGGCGAGATGTGGATAGACGTGGAAGAAGACGGCGTCAACGGGAACGAACGGCTCTACGACCCGATGGCGCCGGGTGAGGGGCCCCGTGGGCCGGTGCCCATGCCTCCGGCTCCAGGAGACAGATCGGGAAAGCCTTTGTAGGGCTCATGAAAGTAGGGGCGGCATGGCCAAGCTTGACCGCAGGACATTGACCAACCAGCCGGACCCGCCCGACTGCGGCAAGACCATCCCCAAGCGGGTCCGCACGCAGATCCATCGAAGGACAAAGACGGCTGAGCCACTGGCGGAGCAATGGGATGCGGGTTCAGGCCAGCCGCCTGGGGACCTTCGTACCCCGCCGGAGAAAATGGCCCGCCGGGCAGTGCCTGAAAAGCCGTAAGGCCCATCCTGAGCGCAATCCATAGGTCTTTTGGTTGCTTGCTTTGTTTGAAAACGCGATGTTAGACTGTTTTTTCCATGCTAAGTCTTTGTGTTAGGGAGGCCAAAGAGTGGACGGTCCAACGCATCTTTTGTCCTATCTTTCGAATTATTTTCCTATCCTGCTGTTCATCGGAGTGGCGTTTGCGTTCGGGGCTGGCACGCTGATCCTCAGTCACTTCGTCCAGCCGAAACTGCCTGACCCGGAAAAGCTCAGCCCGTACGAGTGCGGGAGCGAACCCTTTTCCGATGCGCGGATGCCGTTTCCCGTCCGCTACTACATCATCGCGATGCTGTTCGTGATCTTCGACATTGAAATCGTGTTTCTGTACCCCTGGGCCATCGCGTTGGACCGGATCGGCGTGGTCGGCATGGTGGAGATGCTGATCTTCATCGCGCTGTTCGTCGTCGGCTATGTCTATGCCTGGAAGAAGGGGGCGCTGGAATGGGACTGACGGGGAAGAACGAACCGGCGCTGAATCTCATCCAGGTGGCGCGCGGCCACCAGAAGGACGGGGATCCGGGGATCATCCTGACCACGCTGGAGAAGGCCGTCAACTGGGCCCGCAAAGGATCGCTCTGGCCGATGACCTTCGGCCTGGCCTGCTGCGCCATCGAGATGATCGCCGCGGTCTCCTCGCGCTACGACATCGACCGGTACGGCGCCGGCGTGTTTCGCGCGTCGCCGCGGCAGTCCGACCTCATGATCGTGGCCGGCACGGTGTGCGTGCGGATGGCGCCGGTGATCCGGAAGATCTACGATCAGATGCCGGAGCCGCGCTACGTGATCGCGATGGGGTCGTGTGCGACCTCCGGCAACATCTACGACAGCTACAGCGTCGTGCAGGGGGTCGATCGGTTCATCCCCGTCGACATGTATGTGCCGGGCTGCCCGCCCACGCCCGAGGCCCTGTTCGACGGCATCCTCAAGCTCCAGGAGCAGATCATGCAGCGGGGCGTGTTCTCCAAGAAGCCGCCGGAGGCGGTGAAGGCCTGACCGATGCACCCCGACGCTCAGAAGATCCAACAGGCTTTCCCCGAAGCCGTCCAGAACGCCGTCGAGTGGCGGGACGACCTGACCATCCACGTAAAGCGGGAGAGCCTGCACGCGGTCTGCCGGTACCTGCACGACGACCCCGGACTGGACTACGACTACATCGTGCATGTGAGCTCCGTGGACTGGCCAGACCACCCCGAGCGGTTCGAGGTCGTCTACGAGTTCTACTCGATCCGGCGCAAGCGGCGGATCCGCGTGAAGACGCGGGTGCCGGAAGACGATTGCGTGGTGGACTCCATGACCGACATCTGGAAGGGGGCCGATTTCATGGAGCGCGAGGTGTACGACATGATGGGGATCCGGTTCCGGAACCATCCGAACCTCGTGCGGGTCCTGCTCCCGGATGATTTCCCGGAAGGCTATCCCTTGCGGAAGGATTTTCCCGTGCGCGGCAAGGGGTGGCGCGACACGTTCACCTTCATCGGAGAGAAGACCGGATAAGGACTCATGCCACAGCCATTGGAAGACCAGCGCACGACCGTCTATAAGGTGGACCCGGAGCATCCGGCGAATCCCACGCTGCCGACGCTGCGCACCGAGGAGATGATGCTCAACATGGGGCCCCAGCACCCCAGCACGCACGGCGTGCTGAAGATTGTGCTGTCCCTGGAGGGCGAGCGGATCGTCAAGGCGACGCCGGTCATGGGGTTTCTGCACCGGGGCGTGGAGAAGCTGGCGGAGGACGGCACCTACCACCAGTTCATCCCCCACACGGACCGCCTGGACTACGTCTGCGCGATGTACAACAACTTCGCCTACTGCCGGGCTGTCGAGAAGCTGCTGGATTTAAAAGTGCCGCCGCGCGCGGAGTACCTGCGCACGATCGTGGCCGAGGTGCAGCGGATCATCGGGCACCTGTTCTGGCTTGGCACGCAGGCGCTGGACATCGGCGCGATGACGGTGTTCTTCTACACCTTCCGCGACCGGGAGATCCTCCTGGACTTCTTCGACGAGCTCTGCGGGGCGCGGCTGACCACGAGCTGGTACCGGATCGGGGGCGTCGAGCGGGACTTCACGCCGGACCTGGTCGAAAAGCTGCGCCAGTTCTGCGACTACTTCCCCCCGAAGCTGGACGAGTACATCACCTTCTTGGACACCAACCGGATCTGGCTCTCCCGCACCAAGGGCGTGGCGGTGATCTCGGCCGAGGACGCCATCAACTTCGGGTTGAGCGGGCCGACGCTGCGCGGGTCCAGCGTGGACTATGACCTGCGCAAGTTCGAGCCCTACGCCGCGTACGGCGAGTGCCAGTGGAGCGTGCCGGTCGGCAAGAACGGCGACACGTACGACCGGTACTGGGTCCGCGTCGAGGAGATGCGGCAGAGCCGGAACATGGTCAAGCAACTCCTGGAGAAGATCCCCGACGGGCCGGTCATGGCCGACATGCCGAGCGTGACCTTGCCCCCCAAGGACAAGGTCTTCAATGACCTGGCCAGCATGATCCAGCAGTTCAAGCTGTTCTCCCAGGGCTTCGATGCCCCGAAGGGGGAGATCTACTGCGGGACCGAGGCCGCCAAGGGCGAGCTGGGGTTCTACATCGTCAGCGACGGCGGAGGGAAGCCCTACCGTCTGAAGATCCGCGCCCCGTCCTTCATTCATATGGGCGCGTTCGATTTCATGGCCCGCGGCTACATGATCGCCGACATCGTGACGATCTTCGGGACGTATGACATCGTTATGGGCGAGTGCGATAGGTAATGGCATGGCGCTGAAACCAGTCACATCGCCGGACGTCGAGGCCCCTCCCATCCGGCTGACCGTCGACGGCCAGCAGGTCGAGGCGAAGCAGGGAGTCTCGCTCTACGACGTGATCTCCCAGACCGGCAAGACTATCCCGGCGATGTGCTATCACTACACCTTCGACCCGTTCGGCTCCTGCGGGATGTGCCTCGTGATGGTGGAGGGCAAGAAGGCCCCGGTGCGGTCCTGCACCGCCAAGGCCGAGGCGGGCATGGTGGTGCGGTGCGAGGGAGAGGATCTCTTTCTGGCCCGCAAGAAGGCGGTGGAGAAGCACCTCAGGG
>Ga0209055_1001828_pt1 | contig 13735 bp, 14 predicted proteins | sample GraSoiAngelo_110_FD_185875 | JGI IMG/M metagenome (GOLD analysis project Ga0209055, IMG submission 185875) | Grasslands soil microbial communities from the Angelo Coastal Reserve, California, USA - 14_0903_12_30cm (SPAdes) (version 2) | ecosystem: Environmental > Terrestrial > Soil > Grasslands ... | reverse complement strand
AGCTCCACGTACTTCTGGGCGAGCAGCGTCGAGTAGCGGATGGCCGCGATCGTGCCGGTGTGCAGCGGCGCGTAGCGGTGGTCGATGCGCATGGCCACGATGGCCTGCCGGCCGCTGCCCGTGACGCCGGTGACCTGGCCGATCGGGGTGCCGGCGACCTGGACGCCGGCGCCCTTGATCAGCCCGTTGGCGTCGGTGAACGTGGCGCGCAGCGTGTAGTCGCGGGTCGGAGGCAGGCCCAGGCTGACGTCGCCGGGCAGACCGAAGCTCGTGTCGATGCCGACGGCGAGCAGCACGACCGCGCCGATCACGGCGAGCGTCAGCACGCCGGCCAGGAGCGGGTTGCCGCGGGTGAGCCTCATCCGCTGCACCTCGCTGTGGGCGTCAGCGTTCCGTTCGTCGCCCCGACCAGCTGCGGGTCCACGCGGAGCATGAATCCGTTGCCGTCCGTCGAGCCGGCGGGGTGCGAGTAGTCGGTGGCGCTGCGCATCTCGCCCAGCGTGTTGAACAGGTCGTTGACGCAGGGATCGATCGTGCCGAACGTGGTGGTCGAGCTGGCCTCGAACTCCTGCAGCTGCTGGAGGAGCGCCGGCTGGTCCTTCAGCAGCTGGTTCAGCGACGCCTGGTGGCCGTCCAGCGCGGTGTTCAGGTTGCCCAGCGAGCTGTTGGCCGCGCTGAGCTCGTCCTGCAGGTGCTGCTGGTGGGCGGCCAGCGTGTCCAGCAGGGTGGCGCCGTTCGCGACGTCGCCGCGCAGCGACTTGTCCTCGCCCGAGACCTGGGACGCCACCCGGTCGAACTCGATCGCGAGCGCGTTCAGCTCCTGGTCCTGGTCGTCGAGGGCGCCGGCGGTCTGGGCCAGGTCGGACGAGACCTGGGGCAGGCGCTGCAGCACGTGGTTCACGTCGGGGCCGCGGTTCTGGAGCGCCACCGCGCCCTGCTGGTTCAGCGTCTGGAGCGCCTGCCGGGTCTGCGCGTCGAAGATGTCGGTGACCTGGTCGAGCGTCACCGGCGAGGCCGTGTCCTGGACGGGGATGGTGCCGCCGGACGCGATCGTGCCACCGGCGCCGGAGGGCGTCAGCTCCACGAACATGTTCCCGAGCAGGCCCTTGGGCCGCAGCGTCACGCGGGTGCCGTGGTGCAGCGGCGCGTACCTCTGGTCGAGCTGCATCGTGATCTGGGCGCCGGCCGGGCCGCCGTCGGGGGCCAGCCCGACCGCGCTGACGTGGCCGACCGGGACGCCGCCCATGACCACGTCGTTGCCGGGCACGACCTGGGCGGCGGACACGACGTACGCCGTCACCTCGTACGGCCGGGTGCGCTGGAAGATCGTGACGCCGGTCGCGGTGCCGGCCGCCAGGAGCAGGGTGAGGAACCCGAGCAGCTTCATCACAGCGGCAGCCCCAGGAGCATCTGGACGGCGGAGGGGATCAGACCCTGCGCGGACGCCGGCGCGGGCACGCTGCCCGCGCCGGCGCCGGTTCCGGACGAAGCGGTCCCCCCACCCTGGCTGCTTCCCGCGAGCGGGTTGGGCAGCGAGGTCGGCAGCGCCGGCTGTCGCACGGCCGTGGCCGGGTCGACGATGCCGGTGATGCGGAACGCGTTGCCGTTGGAGTCCGACTGCGAGAACGCCGAGATCCACTCGGCCGCCAGGGTCACGGCGTCGGGCTGGCTGACCGCCAGCTGGTTGTTCGGGTAGTTGACCTGGGCCAGCAGCAGCTCCGGCAGCAGCCGGTCGATCGCCGGGTTCAGCGTCGAGACGAGCTGCCGGCCCGAGGAGATCGTGGCCGGCGCCTGGGCCAGCGACGCGCGGTCGGCCGGCGTCGTGTCGGCGAGGATCTGCTGCAGCGAGGCGAACAGCCTGTCGGCCTGCTGGATCGTCCCGGCGAGCTGCTGGTCGCGGTTGGCCAGCGCCGCCGTCGCCGTGTCGCCGCTGACGATCACGCGGCCGAGCGCGTCCTGCTCGTCCGCGAGCGCGGACAGGATGATCGCCAGGTCGGTGAGGATCCGGCCGATCTGCTGCTGGCGGGCGTCGGCGATCTGGGCCAGCGGGCGGAGGTTGGCGGCCGCCTGCTCGACCTGCGGGATGGCGGCGCTGATGTCGTCCTGGCGGCCGGTCACCGCGATGCCGAGCTGGCGCAGCGACTGCGAGATCGCCGCCCGGGTCTGGGGGTCGAGCTCGTTCAGCACCGTGTCCAGCTCGACGGCCTGGCCGGTCTGCTGGCGGGGCAGCTCGTAGCCGTCGGTCACGTACGCGGCGGTCGAGCCGGTGCGGCGGACCAGCTCCACGTACTTCTCGCCGATCGCGGTCTTGGGCCGCAGCAGCGCCCGGGTGTCCGACCGGAGCCGGACGGTGGGGTCGAGGACCATCGTGACGATCGCCCCGCCCTGGGGGTCGGGCGCGATCGCCGTCACCCGGCCCACGTGCACGCCGGCGACGTCCACGTCGGACTGCGTGACCAGGCCCTCGACGCCGGCGAAACTGGCCTCCAGGCGCCAGCCCTGGCGGAGGCCGGGGACCTCCAGGCCCATGCTGACGGCCAGGAAGCCGAGGCCGCCGACGCAGAGCAGCGCGAAGGCGCCGACCATGGCGAGGTTCGTGGCGGTGCGGCGTCTCATGGGATGCCCAGACCTCCGGTGCTGACCGACCCGCCACTCGCCACCACGTAGATGCGCCACATGCTGTCGCCCTGCGGGTCGGTGCCGCTCATCACCGACGCCAGCCGGTTGAACACGTCCGAGATGGCCGGCGAGTCGGCGTTCAGGTCGCCGAAGATGACCTGGCCGTTGGCCAGGTAGTGGTTCGTGTTGTCGAGCAGCGCCGGCGCCTCCGCGACCGCCTGGTGCAGGCCCTGCGCGTTGCCGTTGGCCAGCGCCTGGTCGAGGATCGTGACGACCCTGTCCTCCTGCACGACCACGCCCTGCAGGTCCGTCTCCCGCGACGCCAGCGTCCGCATGAGCTTGTCCCAGTCGGTGACGAGCTGGCGCAGCTGAGCGTGGTAGGCGGCCAGCGTGTCCAGCACCTTGCGCAGGTCCATCAGCAGCGCGTCCAGGTGGCCCGACTGGCTGGCCACCGCGTGCGCGATCGTCTCCAGCGACTGGGCCACGTCGCGCAGGTCCGCCGCGGACGCGTTGAGGTCCTGGCCGCGGCCCTGGACCGTCTCGCCCAGCTCGTTGATCGCCACGACCAGCCGGTCGCGCGTGCTCGCGTCGAGCACGTCCAGCACCTGGCTGACCTCGACCGGGATCAGCGTGTGCTGGAGGTCGATCCGGCCCCCGTCCGGCATCGGTCCCGACTGCGGGGTGCCCCGGTTCAGCTCGACGTACGTCTCGCCGAGCAGGTTCTTGGTCTTGACCATCGCCCGGGCGTCCTTGAACAGCGGCGCGTACTCGGGGTGCAGCTGCAGCCCCACCTCGGCGCCGCCCTCGACCGGCCCCAGCGACTCCACCCGGCCGACCGGGAACCCGTCGATGGTCACCTCGTCGCCGGACACCAGCTCGGCGCCGTTCGCGAACGTCGCCAGCACCCGGTAGGACGGCCGGAGCAGGAACTCGCCGCCCATCTGGCTGCCCAGCACCGCCAGGGCGACCAGGCACACGGCCAGGTAGCCCAGGCAGACGGGCACGTTGGTGCGACTCCTCACTGCGGCTTCCTCCCGAGCAGGAAGTCGATCGCCGAGTTGCTGCCCAGATTCGGGCAGAGGCTGACCGTCGAGCAGCCGACGATCGGCGTGATGCGGGTCGAGAAGCCGTTCGCGTCGAGGCCGCCGAACACGGACGGGCCCTCGGCGATGGCGGCGTTGAGCTGGCCCAGGTGCGGCATCAGCACGTCGCTGTCCGGGCCCAGGTCGGCCATGATCAGGTCCGCCAGGTGGACGGTGACCGGGAGCTGGTGCGCGACGTCGGCCAGGTTGCCGCCGGTCCCGTTCAGCGCGTTGGCGGTGCGCGTCAGGGCGGCGTTGGTCTCGGCCAGCGCCTGCTGGAGCTGGACCTCCTGGCCGGCCAGGTTCTGGAGCAGCGACTCCAGGTTGGTGATCAGGTCGCCCAGCTGCTGGCGGCGGTCGCTCCGGGCCAGCTCCTGGGTGACGCTGTCCAGGTTCGCGATCGCGTCCTTCAGCTCCGCGTCGCGATTGGCCAGCGTCGCGGAGATGCCGCGCAGGTCCGAGATGTCCTGCCGGCCGGCGACGAGCGCGCCGTTGAGCTCGTCGCCCCGGCCCGCCACGCCGCCGCCCAGCTCGACGACGAGCGTCTGCAGCTTGGCCCGCGTCGGCTCGTCGAACGTGTTGATCACGTCCTGCAGGTCGGTGGACTGCGTCACCTGCGTCGCCGGCAGCGTGGCGCCGGAGGGCAGGGTTTCGCCCGCCTGCCCGGGGTCGAGCGCCAGGTAGCGCTCGCCGAGCAGGCTCTTGGGCCGGATGCTGACGGTGGCGTCGCGGTGCAGCGGGGCGTGCTCCGCGTCCACCGTGACCCTGACGAGCGCGGCGCCCGAGCCCAGCGAGATGCTCTCGACCCGGCCGGCCAGCGCCCCCGCGATCATCAGGTCGCTGCCCGGCGACAGCCCGGCGGCGTCCTGGACCGGCACCGTCACCTCGTACGCGCCCACGCCGGGCAGCAGGCGGGTGATGCCGATGGCGGCGGCGACCACGGCGACGAAGGCCAGGCCCAGCTCGATCCGGCGCAGCGCCCCTCGCATCAGTCCATCGCCAGCGGCCCGGTGACCGCCCCCCTGATGAACTGCCGGGTGAACGGGTGCGTGGACTCGCGCAGCTGCTCTTTCGGGCCCTGCTCGACCACGCGGCCGCCGTGCAGCAGGATCACGTTGTCGGCGACGTCGAACACGGCCTTGGTGTCGTGGCTGATGACCACGGCCGTGGACCCGTACCGGCGCTGGATCTCCCGGATCAGCTCGCACAGCAGCGCCGTGCGGACGGGGTCGAGCCCGGAGTCGGGCTCGTCGAACAGCAGGATGCGCGGCTCCAGGACGAGCGCCCTGGCGAAGCCGGCGCGCTTGCGCATGCCGCCCGACAGCTCGTTGGGCATCTTGCGCTCGGCGCCGGTCAGGCCCACCTCGGCCAGCCGCTGCATCACGATGTCGCGGATCTCGCGCTCCGACTTCCGCGTGTGCTGGCGGAGCGGGAAGGCGACGTTGTCGAACAGGTTCATCGAGCTGAACAGGGCGCCGTCCTGGAACAGCATCCCCATGTGCCGGCGCAGCTCGAGCAGCTCGTCCTCCGAGAGCCTGGGCACGCTCCGGCCCTCGACGATGACGTGGCCGCGGTCCGGCTTGAGCAGGCCGACGAAATGGCGGAGCAGGACGGACTTGCCGGTCCCGGACGGGCCCATGATCACGGTGATCTGGCTCCGGGGCACCTGGCAGTCCACGCCGGCCAGCACGCGGTGGCCGGAGAACGACTTCTCGACGCCGATGCATTCGATGACGACGTCGAGGGAGGCGGGATCGGCGCGATTGGGCATGGGATAGGTGCTGTGCATCACGTGGGTATGGGGAGGTTGGGGTTGGTGCCCCAGAAGGCCTGCGTCAGAACCGCGTTGAGCACCACGGTCAGCACCAGGCTCAGGGCCATCGTCTTGGCGACGGCGCGGCCGATGCCGACGGGGCCGCCTGTCACGTGGTAGCCGTAGTACACGGCCACGCAGATGATCGTGAAGGCGAAGACGACCGCTTTGATCAGCGAGAAGAGCAGGTCCAGCAGGTTCGTGAACCTCCAGAAGTAGCTGAAGTAGACGCCGTCCGAGATGACGCCGACCTGGTAGTGCTGGACGACCCAGCTGGCCAGGAAGCTGCTCGCGAGCGCGAGCACGTACATCAGCGGCATCACCAGCAGGGCCGCGAGCATGCGGGTGGAGACCAGGAAGCGGACCGAGTTCACGCCCATCGTCTCGAGGGCGTCGATCTCCTCGTTGATCCGCATCGTCCCCAGCTCGGCGACGAGGCCGCAGCCGACCTTGGCCCCGACCGCGAATCCGAAGAACAGCGGCGTGATCTCGCGCAGGTCGCAGAGCGCGTTGAAGACGCCGGCCAACGACTCCGCGCCGCCCAGCTGGTGCAGCGAGTAGTACGCCTCGACGGAGCACTCGGAGCCGCTGAAGTACGTGATGACGAGCGCGACTGGCGTCGAGCCGAGCGCGAGGAATGCCGCGTACCACCAGACCTCGCCGGCGTACCGGAGCGCTCGCGGGATGCCGGCCAGCGCCCGGGCCGAGAACGCGATGACCTCGCCCAGGACGTCGAACGGCTGGAGCCCGGGCGCCCAGAACGGGCCGCGATCGGGGGCGACAGGCGCGGTGCTCATCCGAGCGCCTTGACCTTCTGACCGCCCTGGTCAGCGGACACCCGGGACGCCGAAAGCAAGGGCTCTGCCCGAGTGTGTGAGTCCGTCTTCCCTGGTCCGCACGGCCGATCCTCAGACGCGGAGCGATGCGCCGCAGCCCGGGGTCCCCACGAAATCGCGGTGGTGGGGTGCGGATTTCGTGGGGTGGGAGGCGCCCCCAACGTCCCGGACAAGCGGGGGGGTTCCGGAAGGGGGGGCCTGCCCCCTCTCGCATCGTTCATCGCAGCGTCAGCTGGTCGTGGAACAGGGCCAGCACCGTCGGGGTGAACAGGTACTCGAACGCCAGCAGGCCGACGAACGACCAGATGACCGAGGAGTGCACGGCCTTCGCCACCCCCTCCGCCCCGCCCCGGGCCCCGATGCCGCGGCCGATGCAGATCGCCGCGACGATCGCCCCGAAGACGATGCACTTGACCTCGCCGCTGATCACGTCGACGACCGTGCCCTGGGTGAAGAAGCTGGCCAGGAAGCCGCCCGAGTTCACGCCGACCACGACCACCCCGACCAGGTACGAGGCGACCATGGTGAACACGATCATCGGGAAGTTGTAGAGGGCGGTCATCAGCATCAGCGCGAGCGCCCGGGGCACGACGATGAACAGGACGTTGCTGAGGCCCATCACGCTCAGGGCCTCGAGCTCGGAGCGGACCTGGCGGGCGCCGAGGTCGGCCACGATCGCCGTGCCGCTGACGGCGGCGATCATCAGGCCGGTGGCGACGGGCGAGAACTCGCGGATGTTGGACATGACCGTGAACCCGCCCAGCCGGTACTCGGCGCTGGCCGCTCGGAAGAAGTGGCCGGCCTCCAGGGAGACGATCGCGCCGAATCCCATGCCGGTCAGCAGCAGGGGCACGAAGTTGGCGGTGAGGATGAACCGGCACTGCTCCAGGAGCTCGTGCCAGTAGAACGGGCGACGCATCGAGCCGCGGAGCGCGGCCCCGAAGAGGAGTGTCAGCTCGCCCAGATCCGTGACCCAGCGCCAGGTGGCCGCGATCACGACTTCTCTCCCATCACTGTTCGGGAGACGCACGGGCACGCCGGATTGTTCGGTAGGCCCGAGAAAATCGCCGGCTGAGTGGGATGGGTTGACCGGCCCCGGGGGGGCCGGGGCCGGTCTGGAAGGAGGGGAGGATGTTCAGATCGGTGAGGAGCGCCCCGGCCGGCCCGGGGGCCGGCGCCGCCCGTCAGAGGCGCTCACTCACCAGTACAAACGCGCGGCCGCGGAGGATTGATCGGTCGAGGTGGGCAGCGTCCGCCACGGTTCGACTATCATCGAACCGCGATGCCGGCACGGGTTCAACGGCTGACGCCTCCGCTGCTCGATCCTCGGCTGGAGATCCGGGTCAGCGAGGCCGCCGAGTCGATCACGGCGCTGGCGATGGTGACCGGCAGCGACGACGTCAAGTTCGACATCGGCACCGACTGGTTCCACGAGATTCGTACGCAGCTGACCGGAGACCTGGCCCGGGTGATCGCCCTCCTGCAGGGCCACGACCCGATCCACGCGCTGTGGCACACGCTGCTGGGCGCGCTCGCGGACGCGCCCGACTCCCTGCCCGCCTTCATCGCGCACCTGGAGGCGATGCCGCCGGACGAGCTGTGGCTCCAGCTGCTCGGCTACCACGCCCAGCCCGATCCCTCGCCGGAGCTGCGCGACACCATGCTCGCCGCCGGCCGCGGGCTGGTCGAGCCGCTGGAGCGGTGGTTCGAGCGGGACCCGGCCCGGCCCGGCGGGTGGGTGCACGGGCTCGCCGGCGCGCTCGGCGGGGACGCCGAAGGGGCGCGGCGGCTGGTCCTCGACGTCCTCCGGCGCTGGCACGACCAGGTCTTCGCCGCCCGCTGGGCCGAGATCGCGCCGATCCTGGAGCGCGACGCCGCCGAGAAACGGCGGTTCGCCCGCGACCACTCGCCGGCCGAGGTGGTCGAGGAGGCGACCAACGGCGGCGAGTACGAACCCGAGGCCGGCGTCGGCCGCATCGTGCTGCTGCCCGACTACGTGGGCCGGCCCTGGATGCGGCTGAGCCGGCAGCGGGGCGTGCTCGTGATCGTCCACCCGGTTGCCGCGGAGGCGCTCGCCGCCTCGCCGGAGGAGGCGCGGCGGCAGCGCGTGCTGCGGCTGGCCAGGGCGCTGTCCGACGACACCCGCCTGCGGGCGCTGCGGCTGCTGGCGGGCTCCAGCCTCACGCTGCAGGAGATGGCCGACGAGCTCGGCGTCCGCAAGTCCACCATGCACCACCACGTGGCGGTGCTGCGCTCGGCCGGGCTGCTCCGGCTCCGCTTCGGCGAGAAGCGCTACTCGCTGCGGACCGCGCAGCTGGGGAACCTGCCCGGCCTGCTGGGCGACTACCTGGGCGAGGGGAGGAGGCGACCGTGATCAACGGCGATCTGGACCAGATCCTGGCGGCGCGGAAGGCCGCCGAGTGGCTGCGCGACGCGGAACGGGGTCGACTGGCGGCGGCGGCCCGGCCCCGGCGCTCGATCCGGTTCCGGCTGGGCTCGATCACGGTCCTGATCGAGCACCAGCCTCACCGGCCGTCGGTCAGCCTTCCAGGCTCGCCTCCAGCGTGATCTCGGGCACTCCGGCCAGCGCCTTCGAGACCGGGCAGTTGGCCTTGGCCCCCTCCGCCGCCTCGCGGAACGCGTCCTCGGACAGGCCGGGGACGCGGCCCCGCACCGTCAGGTGGATGGCCGTGATGCCGGCTCCCGGCTGGAACGCGACGCGGGCCGACGTGTCCAGGCGCTCGGGTGCATGGCCCGCGTTGCCCAGGCCGAACGACAGCGCCATCGCGAAGCAGCCCGCGTGGGCGGCCGCGATCAGCTCCTCGGGGCTGGTTCCCGATTCGCGCGACTCCGCGCGCGCCCGCCAGGTCAGCGTCTGCTCGGAAAAGGCCCCGCTGGCGACGCGGACGCTGCCGCTGCCGCCCATCAGTTCGCCGTTCCAGGTCGCGGACGCGCTGCTCTCTACTGCCAAGGCTTCGATCCTCCGGTGTGCGGGCGCAGGGCGAGCGCCCATCGACCGGCAAGGCTACTCGGCGGCGCGGGCCCTCGCCGTCCGCGCCGGGGGCACCTGGCGGAACCGCCGCGGCAGCACCCGGAGCGTTCGGGGCAATGCGCCCCGCACCGCCCCGAAGCCCATCTGCTCCAGCCGGCCCCAGGGCAGCTCGTAGTCCAGCCGCAGGCTGGCCGGCAGCAGGCCGGCCGTGATCGCCTCGAGCGGCCGGAACACGGGCGGCGGCACGCGCTGCACGTTCGGCCTGAGCACGGCCCGGGCGAGCTCGCGGGCGCGAGCGTCCACCATCAGCTCGGGGCCCGTCAGCATCTGCGCCATGTAGGCCTCGAACTCGGACAGGCTGCCGGGGTACCGGGAGTTGGCGAGGCCGAGCAGGCCGCCGATCAGCTTCGCCTCCTGGTAGTACGCATCCTGGTCCACGGCGGAGACCGGGCCGACGAACTCCGTGTACGTCACCAGCGCGCTGTCGATCAGCGTCGCGTGCACCCAGAGCAGCAGGCGCGGGTCGGTGGCGCTGTACCCGTTGCCGCGGATGCGCTGGTGGACGGCGTTGATCTGCTGGGCGGCGCCGAGCGCCTCCGCGCGGGTGCCGAACGTGAGCGCGAGCGTCAGCTCCAGCGTGCGCAGGAGCCGGTCGAGCGGCCGGCGCCGGAAGTCGCTGTGCTCGGCGACGCCGGCGGCCACCCCGGGGTGGGCCAGCTGCATGAGGAGCGCCCGCCCTCCTCCGAGCAGCAGCGCAGGCTCCTGGTTGATCCGCCAGGTGATCGAATCGGGACGAAACAGCGACTGCGGCAACGGGACCCCCGTCCTCCAACATAGTCCGTCCGGCGACATTGCAAGCTGCTACGCAAGAACGCGGGGCGCGGCCCGTGTACCTTCGTGGACATGATCCTGAGCGAGCCGAGGGTCCGCCGCGACGACTTCAGCGCCCGCACGGGCTGGCGCTTCGAGCCCCAGGGCGCCTGCCGGGGCGACCTGTGCGTGCCGCTGCCCGAGCCGCCCGGCGAGTGGCTGGACGCCGCCACGCTGGGCGAGCGGCTGGGCATGCCGCTGGTGAGCGAGGAGGCGGCGGGGGTGTGGTGCCTCGGGCCCGAGTCGATGGGCCGGGTCCTGCAGACCGCCGAGGCGCCGGACCTGCGGCTGCCGGACTGGAAGGGGAAGCCGTTCGCGCTGTCGTCGCTGCGCGGCAGCAAGGTGCTGCTGCTGGCCTGGGCCTCCTGGTGAGGCTGCCGGTTCGACCTGCCCGTGTGGCAGGAGCTGCGTGAGGAGCTCCACCCGAAGGGGCTGGAGGTCGTCACCGTCGCGCTCGACCTGAAGGGGGTCGAGACCGCGGGCCGCTGGATCGAGGCGGCGGCGCCGGCGCACCCGTCGCTGATCGATCAGGCGCACGTGGTGGACGAGCTGCTGGGCGTGGTGAACGTCCCGAACGGCGTGTGGATCGATGAGCGGGGGGTGATCGTGCGGCCGGCGGAGCCGGCGTTCCCGAAGCGGGCAGCGTTCCTGGAGCGGCCGCTGCCGCCGGACCCGGACCCGTACCTGGCCGAGGTGCGGCAGGAGGCGCGGCGGATCCGGACGCAGCCGGACCTGTACACGGCGGCGCTGCGGGACTGGGTCGAGCTGGGCCCGGCTTCGCGCTACGCGCTGACGCCGGAGGAGGTCCTGCGGCGCTCGGGTGAGCGAGGCCGGGACCGGAGCGAGGCGGCCGCCCACTTCGAGCTGGCACAGCACCTGTGGCGCGCGGGCCAGGAGCAGGAGGCGGTGCCGCACTTCCGCGCGGCGAGGCGCCTGCAGCCGGCGAACTGGACGTACAAGCGCCAGGCGTGGGTGCTGGCCAACCGCTTCCAGGCGCCGACCGAGCTGCTCGAGGGCGACTGGCTCTCGGACGTCCGCGAGATCGGCGCGGAGAACTACTACCCGAAGTTGGACATGTAGGTCCTTTTTCTGGGCCTGGGGCTGTGAGGCGCCGGGCCATCGGCTGGGGGCGCCCTGGTGGCCGCGCGGCGTCCGGGGTGTGGGCGTTCGACGAAGGGGGCCTCCGGTGGGCTAGCACTGTGCCACCTCTGGGTAGCAAGTAGCCCGCTAGTGGGTCTGGCCAACTTGCTGCGCGTGAGAGTGGTCATTCAGGCCGAGTGACCACTCTCATCCGCAGCAAGCCGCAAACTGTGCCGCCCCCGGCCGGCAGATATGCCACGACTGGGTCTTGCCGTACACGGGCCACCCTTCGAAGGCCGGCATGGGTGGCGCCGGTACGGCAAGGCCGTGTCGTGAACCACTTACCACCCAGAGGCAGCACAATGCTAGCCCACCGGAGGCCCCCCTCGGTGAACGCCCACACCCCGGACGCCGCGCGGCCCCAGGGCGCCCCAGGGCGATGGCCCAGACCCGGAACAGCCCGCAGGCCCGGGAAGAGAGCGCGCTCAGCGCCGGATGTACGCCACCCCCACCGCGCCGGGGCCGATGTGGGTGCCCAGCACCGCGCCGATCTCCCCCACGTCCACCTCGACGTCCGGGAGGTCCGCCGCCAGGCGGGCCCTGATTCGCTCCGCGTCCTCCGGGGCCTGGGCGTGCATCACCGCCAGGCGCTCGACCGGCAGGTCCTGCCGCAGCCGCTCGATCAGGCGCGGGATCGCCTTCGCCCGCGTTCGCACCCGGTCCAGCGGCACCACCTTCCCGTCGGCCAGGCTCAGGATCGGCTTCACGTCCAGCACCGTCCCCAGCATGGCCTGCGCCCTCCCGATCCGACCGCCCATCTCCAGGTAGCGCAGCGTGTCGAGCAGGGCCAGGATGCGCTGCCGCGGCACCCGCTCCTCGACCCGCCGCACCGCCGCCTCCAGCGAGCTCGACTCCGCGGCCGTCCGGCACAGATAGGCCAGACAGATCGTCAGGCAGCGGCTGTCGATCACGTGGACCGGGAACCCCTCCACCGACGCCGCCCCCACCCGCGCCGCCTCCGCCGTGCCGGACAGCTCGCCGCTGATGTGGATCGACACCACGCCCTCGCACTCGTGGCTGAGCCGCTCGTACACCGTCGCGAAGTCGCCCGGCGCCGGCGCCGACGTCGTCGGCAGCCGGTCCGACTGCCGCAGCCGGTCGAAGAACTGGTCGGTCGTCAGGTCCACCCGGTCCCGGAACGACTCGGTGCCGAACAGCACCCGCAGCGGCACCACCTCGATGCCGAGGCGCTCGCACCAGTCGGCCGGCACGTCGGCGGTCGAGTCGGTGACGACGCGGAAGCCGGACACGCGCTACTCGACCGACAGGATGAAGGGGTAGTGCTCCTGGCCCCCGGACTGGACCTCGACCTCGAGGTCAGGGAAGGTGCCGCGGATGGAATCGGACAGGCGCTCGGCCTGGGAGTCCGTCGCCTGCTGGCCCCGGTAGATCGTGACGAGCTCGTAGTCCGCCGCGCCGATGCCGCTCAGCGCCGCCCCGACGACGGCGTTGTACTCCTTGCCGGCGTGCTCCAGGCGGTCGTTGATCACCGCGATCACGTCGCCCTTGTGCACGTTCAGCCCGTCGGACCGCGTGTCGCGCACCGCGTGCGTGACCTCGATCGTCTGCACGTGCGCCGCCGCCTCCCGCATCGCGGCCGCGTTCTCCTCGAGCGACCGCTCGGGGTGGAACGCCACCACGGCAGCGATGCCCTGCGGCATCGTGTGGGTCGGCAGCACCTCGAGTGACTTCCCGGTCAGGTCCCCGACCTGCGACGCGGCCAGCACCACGTTCTTGTTGTTGGGCAGCAGCAGCACGTGCTGGTAGGGCAGGCGCTCGACCGCCAGCAGCATGTCCTGCGTGCTGGGGTTCATCGTCTGGCCCCCCTCCACGATCTCGTCCACGCCCAGCCCCCGGAAGATCTCCACCAGTCCGGGCCCGGCCACCACCGCCACCAGCCCGACGCCGTTGGACCGCAGCTCCGCCGGCTCGGCCGGCTCCGGGGCCTCCGGCGCGGCGCCCTCGTCGCGGATCCGGCGGTGCTGGATGGACATGTCGCCCACGTTCAGGCGGTCGAGCCGGCCGTACCGGGCCGCGAGCGTGATGACGCGGGACGGGTCGTCGGTGTGGACGTGGACCTTGACCAGCTCCGCGTCGCCGACGACCAGCACCGAGTTGCCGAGCGACTCGATCTCGTCCCGGATGCCCTCCACGTCGAGGTCCTCGCCCTCGATCAGGAACTCGGTGCAGTAGCCCCAGCCCTCCTCGGGCAGGTCCAGCGTGGCCTGCGCCGCGGGCCGGGCCGGGCCCTGCTTCGACAGCTCGTCCTCGACCTCCTCGACCGAGCGGAGCATGCCCTCGAGCATGATCTGGAGCCCGTAGCCGCCGGCGTCCACGACGCCCGCGTCGCGCAGGATCTTGAGCTGGCTCGGCGTGCGCTCGA
>Ga0209055_1001825_pt1 | contig 13747 bp, 12 predicted proteins | sample GraSoiAngelo_110_FD_185875 | JGI IMG/M metagenome (GOLD analysis project Ga0209055, IMG submission 185875) | Grasslands soil microbial communities from the Angelo Coastal Reserve, California, USA - 14_0903_12_30cm (SPAdes) (version 2) | ecosystem: Environmental > Terrestrial > Soil > Grasslands ... | reverse complement strand
TAACCGGACAGCGAATATCATTCTGTCCTGCTAAGAGTAGAAGCGGAGCGCGGATCCTATTAGCGAAAAATAAGGGTGAACGGTCCTGCCAGAGGTCGCGGTCCGCGACAGGATCACCCATCAGCCACTCGTCGTTTTTCTGGAGAACCGGATCCTCGTTCTCGTGAGCCGTAAACCAGTTCGCGAGCGGCACGATACTCACGCCCGCTGCCCATATGTCCGGGTATTTTGTCAACGCCATTAGTGTCAGGTATCCTCCCCACGAGCCGCCGGTAATCGCGATACGGTTGGGATCGACGTAGCCGGTAGTCTTGAGATAGTCTACTGCTGAGACTAGGTCTTTGAGGTCTCCTCCGCCAGCATCCTTTCTAAGCGACTCGGTGAATTCGCGGCCGAAGCCGGTCGACCCGCGGAAGTTGGGCGCGATGACCAGGTAGCCTTGGCTCGCGTAGTATTGAAGGCTGGGGAACCAGCTGTTGAAGTGTTCCCACTGCGGTCCACCGTGCGAGTAGACGATGGCCGGGTGAGAGTGGTCCGCTTTGATATTGGCCGGCACGTATAGGAAGCAAGAGATAGGAGTCTGGTCGAAAGAAGGATAGACGACAAGGTGGGGATTAACGAAATTCTCGCGATGCAGACCTCCGACAAGCGAGTCAGTAATCTGTTTCAAGGTCCGTGCTTTGAGGTCGTATACCCAAATGTCATGAGGACTGTCACCTGAGGCGTGGATGATTGCAAGGCGCTTCCCGTCCGGCGAAAACTTTGCCGCTCGAACTACTCCTTGGGTTGGCGGGATCTCTTCCTCCTCCCCACTGAGATTTCGAAGAAGAAGTCTCACGTTACCCGCCTCATTCACGACGTAGGCGAACCTGTCTTCTGTCGGGGACACGTCCACAAGCTGGCTGTCCCAATCTTGCAGAGTCAACCATTGAAACTCCGGTCCTTGCTTCAGTTCCAGCAGGGCAACGGCGTCTATGCCCCGGTCGTTTGCATTGCTCGTAACGTAGACGCGTTTACCATCGCGGGTCCAGCCTCCAGTGATGGTTGTCGACTTGTCATCAATCGGGGCGAGCATTGTCTCGTTCCCCGTTTCTAGGTCGTAAACGCTTGCGCCCGTATACTGGTAGTTCCGGGTTCTTGTCAGCGCGAGCTTGTGTCCGTCTGGGCTGTACTCGAGGGCTTCACAGTCGCCAGCCTCGTTGCCGATGATCTTCTTGATCGTTTCCTTAACCGAGTCAAATTGGAAAACGGGATAAGCGCCGGGACCTTCACGCTCACCAGCAAAGACGAGTGATCGTCCGTCGGGTGACCATTTCGCGTCGCGGTATCCGACCTTGTCGGTGTTTGTGATGTTGCGGATAATGAAATCTGTCAGGTCGACAAGATAGAGGTTCGGCTTCTCGTCACCCTGAACGTCCTGCGCATAGAGAAGATAGCGGCCGTCCGGGGAAGGGTCCTGAAGAAGAGTCCTTTCATCATTGACTGTTAATTGCACAGGCCAGCCGCGGTTGCTTGGCACCGCCCAGATGTTGTATCGCCCAGTGATGTTCGTGTCGAAGTAAAGATGTTCGCCGTCCACGGACCATTGGACGCTGAGTATGCCACGTGTGTAGTAGAGTTTATCGATCTCTAACGGTCGATGATTAGGATTGGACGGACTTATGACCGTTGCACTAGTGAGCTTCGTCGCGGGTGTGGAAATCAAGGGACCACCGGGATCTATGGGCTAGAAGCCTGATACGACGAAGTTGCTATGTAATGTTGTTGACCAGGCTGCCTCTACCACTCCACCAAACAAGACAACGTTGGCCGTAAACTTGAGGTCGAACCTATACGAGCCGTTGGCGCGGACCCCTTGATCGACTGAGAGGTAGATCGTATGGGTTCTGCCTCCAATTCCGCCGCTGATGGTCGTCCGTCCGAGATCTATAGTCTGATTCGAAGGATTCGTCAAAGTCATTGTTAGGGTGATGTTTGTCGTGCCTCCGTTGCTCGAAACGCTGGAGTCGGAAGTTCTCACCATTCCTTGCGTTCGGATATTGAAATAATATTCCCAGGCCGTGACCACTTGGCTTGTTAGTGTGAGATTGGTCGCCGACGTTGTCCCAGTGGTATCATTAAAGCTCATGATTTCTAGGGGAACATGGTAGCTTCCAGCCAACGCCACAGGTGTGAGCACAACCGCGATTACGGCTATTGCGATTATGGCGAGTATGAGTTTCTTCCTAGACTTCGCCTTAGGTGCGGGTGCTGCCATGTCTTCTTCAAACCCACGCCCAAAGAGCATTGAGTATTAGATTTTGTTACTATTCCCAAACTCGACGAGTAGGTGGGGGCGCTTAGAGGAAAGGTACACGAGAACAGTCTATCTTTTATCGGCGTCTTGATGTTTCCCTGCTGAGGTTTCTTGGGTATCCCAGTTCTAGTTTCCAGACTAGACAAACTAGAGGAGCAGGTGTTCCACCATGTCTTCGAGCTGAGTCCTAGACAAGCAGTCATGTTGGGTTTGCACGATTATGACGGCTTATTGCCTGACGTCTCGTCAGATCGACTGAAAGGATGGGCGGACAAGGCAGGCGGACTGCTTCAGCGGATCAAAGACGAGTTTCACGAACTCGACAAGGAAGGACGGCAAGATGCGCAGTCGATGGAGACAATGCTCGAGAGGATGCTGTTCGAGATTCAAGATCTCCGTGCGTATTCGACTCGGCCGACGATGTACGCGCTGCAACTGAGCGCCACTCCATACATTTCCCGCGAGTACGCACCGGTCGATGCTAGGATAAGCGCGGTGAACAAGCATCTCCGCACCATCCCCGGGTTTCTGGACCAAGCGTCGAGAGATCTTGACCCAACCTTAGCAGACCCGATTGTCGAGGTCGCGATAAAACAGACTCAAGGCGTCATACGGGACCTCGACGGAGACGCGGCGCGAGAAGCTGCAAAAGCGAACGTGGCGATCCGAGAAGAGTTCGAACGATCGAAGGCTGAGGCTGTAATCTCGATGGTTGAGTTCATTGAGGCACTCCATGAGGAACATAAGAGCTCGATGGATTTTGCGCTCGGAAGAGACCGGTTCCAGAAAATGTTGTGGGTGAATGACAGGATCAACCAACCGGTCGAAGAAGTGCTAGAGTTGGCGCTTCGGGATCTTGAAGCGAACACCAAGGCATTGAAGGAAGTTACGGAGAGAATTAGGCCAGGCGCCACAGTTTCTACAATTCTTGAGGAGATTCAGGAAGACCATCCGACAGCCAAGCTCCTGCTTGATGATGCGGCTGAAGGACTGCACGATCTAGAAGGTTGGCTGAGGGAGAGAGAGCTCGTTCGTATTCCCCCTGGGACCCGGGTCAGAGTGGTTCCCACTCCGTCACATATGCGGGCCACGACTACCGCGGCGATGTCGTCGCCGGGGCCGTTCGAGAAGGAGGGCGTAGAAGGACTGTACTACGTGACTCCTCCAGAGGATGGATGGGATGCGAAGAGTACAGAGGAATGGCTCCGCCATCTGAACCGTGTGACGTTGAAGGAGATTGCTATTCACGAGGTCTGGCCGGGACACTACACCCACCGCGTCTTCCAGAAAGAGTATGGAACTTCGATGACGCGGAAGGCTTACTGGAATTACGCGTTCGGCGAGGGCTGGGCGCACTACTGTGAAGAGATGATGCTAGACGAAGGATACGGGGTCGAACGACTTCGGTTTATTCAGTTGAAGGAGGCTTTGTTGAGGGACTGCAGGTTCATTGTCTCCTTCAAGATGCACACTCAAGGGATGACGCTCGATGAAGCGCGAGAGTTCATCATGAAGAATGCGTGGATGGAAGCGGGACCTGCTGAGCGGGAGGCGTTGCGAGGAACCTTCGACCATTCCTACTACGGCTACACACTCGGGAAACTGTTTATCATGAAAGCCCGAGAGCGGTTCTTCCACGCCCATCCAGACGAGCCGATCAGAACCTTTCACAACAAGTTGCTAAGTCTAGGAGGCGCACCCGTAGGCCACCTGGAATCGCTCATCACCTAGGCGTTTCTGTACTGGCGTGTTGAAGCGTCTGTATGCGTCTGCGCCGATAGTGTAGCGCCGTGTAAACCAACGGTAGCACTGAAGCAATTATTACAATGATTGCTAGTATCACCAGTGAAGGATCTGCAGCGTTTGCAGCCGGCTTAGCTGGAAGGTCGTAAGTGTAGATCGCGTCGGGTGTGGTGAAGTAGAGTTTGTTGTTGGGGCCCAGTTCGACGGCGATGATTCCGCCCGGTGCATTGTAGAGCTGAGTCATTGATAGAACCGAGCCGGTTGCATTGAGTTGAAGCTGAACTAGGTTTCCGGTGGTGTATTCGCCGAAAATGTAGCTGTTCGGAGCGACCGCGGCTATGCCGGTGGGTGTGACGATCTGTTTGAAGTCGACAGTGGCCTCAATGAAGCGAGGGTCGTTGCAGACAGCCAGGCAGGTGGGCCAGCCGTAGTTGCCCCCCTTGACGATGATTAGGATCTTGTCATCACTACTCGGTCCAGCCATTGTCGCAATGACACGATTGTTGGAAGAGTCAAAGTCGAAACCGAAACTGTTCCGTATTCCCAATGCAAAGTCTAAGCTTCCAGCTGTCGGATTGTCGCTCGGGATTGATCCGTCCGCGTTCATCCGGAGCATCTTCCCCGTCATCGAGCTCTGGTTCTGAGCCTGCTGGCCTTGATGGAACTCGCCGACCGTCGCGTACAGCTTACCGTCTGGTCCGAATTTGATGTAGCCACCGTTGTGGTAGACCGTGTTTGGTGCGCTACTCGTCACGTCGAAGATGTCTTTGGGACTAATTCCAGTGTTCTCATTAGCGGTGTAACGCACGATATGACCGTGAGTGAAGGACCCTGTGTCGCGGTATGTGTAATAGACGTAGACGTAGTTGTTTGATGAGAAGGCGGGGTCGAGAGCAATGCCTAGAAGTCCGGCCTCGAGGTCGGTGAAAATGGGACTGATTGTTGCAAAGGGAGTGGGTAGGAGTGTTCCGTTCTGTTGAATTATTCTGATGCTTCCGGTGTCCTTTTCGGTGTAGAAGATGCGACCGTCCGATGCGAATTTTAGAGACCCAGGAAAGTTGAGGCCGGTAAGAAGAGCGTTCACAGGTGAGGCTGCATGAGCTTGCGAGAATATGGCTGGGCTAAGGGAGAAGACGATCAGAAGGATGGTTCTTGCGAGTAGCTTGTAAGTTCGGTGGCTGGTTGGACTCACGAATCACTCTCTCGTGGCTGAGTCGCACTTCCGACTTCATCGATTAAATACTCTACCTGAGAGGCCGGCCTGGGTCGGAAATGACACGTAAGGAATGGCAGAAGAAAAAGAAGAAGATGTCCGGCAGGGAAGGTCCTAAGAAGGGCAAGGTTCGCTAGAAGCGTCTAACCCCTAAAGAGAACTCGAAGAATGGCAAGTATCCTAGTTTGGACATTAGTATGTGTCACGATAATGGTCTATTATGGGTAGAGTGTCAATAGCGCTTCTCGCTGATCTCCATCGCATCCTTCGTAGTCTCCGAGAACTCTAACAGAGTATCAACCGTCCGGCTCCGGTAACGGCCAGTATTCCGGACATAGTGCAGATAGTTCTGCATCTGGTCCTGAAACACTCCGACATTGTCGGCGACTACTACGCTTCCCTGATGCAGCTTGTCCTCGACCGCTTTCAGATAATCCAGATACTGAGTCTTCTCGGCGTCCAGGAAGACCAGGTCGAAGGGGCCCGGAAGCTTCGAGAGAATCTCCTTCGCGTCTCCCTTGATGACCTTGATCTGGTCCTCTAGCTTTGCACGTTCGACGTTCTGCTCGGTTATGCGGGCGTGTTCCGGGTTCTTCTCGACAGTTGTGATTTCTGCTTTAGCCGGGCTGTTCTTAGCAATGAGGATAGCCGAATACCCATAGAGGGAGCCTACTTCGAGGATCTTCCGCGGCTTAAGCTTCGCAACAACCTCCGCGATTATGCGTCCCTTAACCGGGCCGATAGATGGGATGAAGGAGCGTTTGCCCATCTCTTCGATCTCGCGCAAGACCGCCTCGGCGGGGTCTGCGGTCTTTTTCGACACTTGCATCGGGAATAGGGAGTAGAGGGCTGATAATTGAGCCAATCGGTACGGTCCCGACAACGCTCTACAAGGAAAAAGGACCCGTCCTGACAATCCCGGAGAAGGAAACTTCTCGGGACAAAAAACCATTCTGTGGAGTCCTTTCTGGAACTCGCCAGGTCAGTAATCCTTTCTTTTTCTGTTAACTATTGTTTTCCTGTTATCTTTTTCTCGACCCCCCCGAGGGTATGTCTGATCAAGAAAACTCCTTCACACTTTATCGAAATCTTCCCATAGAAAATCGCCTGGAACAAGCCCTGATCCCGAATCGGAGCAGGCGATTTGAGATCGCGAGATCTTCACGCTGATATCTAAGCTTAATCTGCGATCAGAAAAACGGTCGACGGTTCTATTCTGCGCTCTGACACGCGAGGCTCGCCCGGTTCAGTTTCAACAGGCGAGGCCCCTCGCCAGAAAATGTCAAAAGCAGTTCGTCCCCGCGACACAGAACCCGACTCCGGGAGGGAATTAACAAACAGTAATCTCTTTCTCTTTCCAGGGGCTCTTGAGAGAAAGAAATCCGCAGACTATACCGTATGAAGCGAGACAATCACAGAATAAGCCTAGATCGGAAATCTGGGCAGGCGTATTCTGATCACGAGACTTTCACGAAGAGCCATAGGCTCGATTTCCACTCTGCAAAAAAAGTCGACCGTTCTATTCTGCCCGCTAAGACGGGAGACTCGCCTAGAACAGCTTCAGCTGGCGAGAGCCCTCTGAAAAAGGGGGGTAGGAATTTTTTTCTCGCGACGTGGAAGTGCCTGTTTGGGGGTTCTGTAAGCTCTAGTCCTTCGACGCTCTATTCTCGCTGTCCCTTGTGGGTAGTTGTTTCAGAAATTCTCTCGGATACTCTTTCGTGTTGAGCAGCGAGAGGAATCTTCCCTTCCTAATCGACTCCCTCGCCCCTTCCAACTCCCTCCTCTGGGCCAAGTGATCGTGCACCTTCGCCTTAGCAAGAACATCAAGCACCTTACCCTCATAGAACGGTTCTAGATCCTTCCCTTGACAGACGGCACAGTCACAGTTAGTATTGTTATTGCGAATCGCCTCGTAGTCCTTCTTCTTCATACTACCCCAGCCCTTACGGTCGAACACGTTGATGACCTCCTTCGTCAACGGCGTCGGAGGCGGAGGAACAATCCACCTAGAGAAGGAATCAATCCCAAACATTGGAAGAATCATACCCTCGCTACACGTCAATAGTCCACGTCCGAACCTGACCTTCGGCGGAGTCTGCAACGCGTGCACCCAGACCTCCGGTTTCCGATTCTTGAACTCCTCAACACCCCGCAGCGCATGGTAGTAGAATCCTCCGCGAAGATCGAAGCCGATCATTGATGGCTGATGCTTCTCGACAAGAGCCAACAGTTTGGCCGAAGTCTCTTTGTTATCAGTCGCTTGAATCACTGGCATCATGGGCTTGTCAACGCCGCGTTCTTCCATCCATCTCTCAGCAAAACGAAGTTGAGCCTCGTAATCCTCGAGAGAGAAGTCGAGCGAGTGCTGGACTGTGATGATGTCTAAACCCGCCAGATATTGAAGATCAAGCAAGGTCTTCAGATCCTCAGTCTTCGTAACAGCCGCTCCGCCCTTGAAGGCAAGGTACAACATCCGAATAGCATCAGGCGCGGTCTCCTTCGACAGGAATCGCGCCATCGATTTCAGCGCGTCCTCTTGGGTCAGAATCTTCTTCACCGTCTCCGGAGGCGCTAGTCGAGCAAGAACAGCAATCTCGCCCGGCAGAGGGTCCTTGACGCCCGCTGGCTTCAGAGCGTTACGCTCCGGACTAATCGGGAACCTGTTCGGCAGCGGTATTCTGTGCTGGCCGATTCTCAGCTCTGACTGGCTCGCGCTAGTCTTCTCGTCGGTCTTGATCTGCGCAAGCTGGACTGTCGACATAACGTTCTGGAAGAGGTAAGGGTGGTAGAAGAATGTTCTACGACAGAGCCGAAAGTACTAGTTCTCAGACTGGGGATCTGGGCCCTGGTTTTGGTCTGACTGTTCCATGTTCTCGACACCCGACGCGGCTTGGTCATCTTGAGACTCGTCGGACGCTTGATTCGCAGGTTCACTCTCTATAGGTTGAGAGCCGCTCAATTCTTCAGCTGTGGGAGAGGCTACGTTCGCCTCTTCCGTAGTAGGTGCGGATGCCACGCCCAGCAATGCACTGCTCTGAATCTTGAGATGACTTCTGAGCAACAGCATGAGCGTCAAGGTCCCGACCGCAAACACGATACCGTTAACGATTACTGAGAGTCCGGCTCTCGTGAGGGATCCTTGAAGAATAAAGTAGAACTGGGAGACAGCGTAGACAGACCCGAACGAGAAGACGAGGAAGGGAAGCACCTGGCTCCACCGACGGTTGGCACGGTTGACCGTTTTCCGAGCAAACGTCTGCATCGCACCGAGGATTGAGACAACCATCAACCCAGCATCGATAATCGCGTTCGACGGCTCGTTCTGCGAGACAAGACCCATCAATAACGTCGTGGCTCGGTAGAGAAGATATCCCCACACCACTAGGAAAGTCCCGCCTGCGAAGATTGCTGCTTGGGGTCTGCCGTTCTTGATATTCTTCCATCCCCACATGACCGTCAAGAAATACGTGGCAACCAGCGCGAGCGTCACGACCATCGTCCACAGGAGAATGTCGGTCCCCGCGCCTCTGATGTTCGCGTAGTTCTGATTAGCCCACGACGAGACCTCCCAGACACCGACCGCCAGAGGCGCTATCGGTAGGAAGAGAACCGTCATTCCCAGCGATCGCATCATTCTCTTGACAAAGCCCTTTCCGACAACACCCTCTTCGAACTTGATCATCGCATGCGTAACCGGATTCGCAATGAAGTAAGCTTGAGACAGAATCCACGCGTAGAATATCGCAATGAAATAAGGGAAGACAGGCAAGGCTTCGACGGATCCCGCCTGGTAAACCCAGTACGAAATTCCCGCAACAACCGGACCGAACACTAAAGTAAGAATGATGACTCGTCGCTTCATATTCGTGAAGAGGATCGAGGTTCTGAATTTTTCAGACAGCGCTAGCGGCGCTAGGACAAGATATGTTGCTGAGGCACTTGCACCGATAACAAACACAACAGTCCACGTGCTAGCAAGCCCTAGAGCACGGCCGATGTATGAAGCTGCAAACAGGAAACTCAGAACACCCATGAAGAGCAGCGTGTGTCCGCGGATCCCGGGAGCTAGAAGCAGTTGAAGAGAGCTCGGCAAGTGAAATCTAGAATGTCTCTCCGTCGGAGAAATTGCCAGCTCTTTCACCTAACCACGTCGATCGGCGCAGAGTTCAGCCCCACGCTAGAGCTAATGACATGAGCGATACCATAATCGCGCATCCGTCGTTACTTGCAATCGACTACTCCAAGTCTAATGAGCTTATAACAAAGTGAATCAACAGAACTCCAATTCCAAGCTGAACATGATGGAACACTATCATCCGAAAGATGAGATGAAGAGATACGTCCGAGCCTTCATCTATTTAGCGACCAAGCTCGGCAAAGAAAAGTCGGTCGCAGAGGATCTATGGGGAATCCCAGAGATCAAGGAGGTTCACATTATCCCAGGCAAGTATGACATCCTAGCCGTGGCCGAGGTGGAGCGGAAGTTCCTCGAGCCCGACTCGCACAACATCTACTGGTTCCTCTTGTCTCGTATCGAGGGTATCGCGGGAATAGAGGATACTTCGACGATTATCCCAGTAATCTCGATGTCCCACTGGTCCCACTAGAAAGCAGTCGGACCCAGAAGTAGGTTAGACGAAGCCGCTCTCCGCTCTGTTTCCCGCTCAACAAAGACATGGTAGGCAAGAAACTACCTAATCTCCGATGGTCCGGTCACTCTCGGGAAAAGCAGGGCGACACTCCGGGTCGTTTGGCCGGAGAAACGTTCGTTCTTTTAGCGGAGCCAGAGTAGCAGAATCCTGTTTCTCAGGATCGCTTCGAACATCGAGTCCCTTGCGGTCCGTAACGGCAGTGGACGCGGTCGTGAGATACGCTTTCCACTCACTACCATACGTATTCAAATGGAGTCTCACATCCGACCGGATAAAAGAATAGTCAACCAGCATTACTCTATTACCTCTCATTACTCACACCGTTTCTGTGAATACCACAGGATACTCTGTTGACTACAAGATCTGGAATCATCCGGTATTGTGGGATCGGCGTCTCAGCTGGTCGAATTGTCAGTGGAGATGCATTTCTTCATCTGGGCGAGGTGGCCCTCTGTGCAGGTCAGTCCACATCATAGGCGTTCAACCAGCCCCGAGGCTCTTGGAACGCCACCCGAAACATTCAGGATTCCATTATATTGGCTTGACCCTTCAAATCGGGGATTCGACGGCTCTCAAGACATGTCAGTTCTCAAAAAGCCTTAATGGGATACAAACAACCGCCGCGAAGCTAGGTCCTTGAAACGTCGAATCCCAAGTACGAGGCTCCCGGCTGGGACGAGATCTATCAGATGCTTCTTGATCTAGCACAACAGATCAAGAAGGACCGGTACAAGCCAGAAATTATCGTGGGGGTCTCGCGAGGAGGCTGGCCCCCCGCCCGAGTCATGAGCGACCTCCTACAGAACCCGAACCTCGCGAACATGAAAGTTGAATTCTACAGGGACATTGGAGTTCGAAACAGAAAGCCGCGGATAACCCAGCCGGCTACAATGGAGGTCGTAGGAAAACGGGTCCTCGTCGTCGACGACGTCTCAGACACCGGCCTCAGCCTCAGAGTAGTAGCAGACCACTTACAACGAAAACCGGTCAAAGAACTCCGAGTCAGCACCATATACATGAAACCCCAGAGCATCTATCGACCCGACTACTACTCGCGAACTACTCGAAAATGGATCATCTTCCCATGGGAACGGTTGGAAGCGGTTCAACTTATCTCGAAACGTTTCAAAGACAACCGGACAAGAGTCTCATCAACAGTCCGGGCTCTCAAAGATAGCGGGATAAGAGCGGGGCTCGTCAGACAACTCTTGAAGATCGATGCTCTTGATAGAAGAGATTGACAACCACTACCTTCTCAGCATAGGCTTCTCTAACGCCAGAATCGCAGGCCCCGAACATACACTCAAACAACTACGCTCCATCAACAATCAAACAGAAGTTCAACTAGTAAAAGCAGACTTAATCGGCGGACCAGAACACCTTCAGTTCGCTGCTCGGAACGCACTCTATTCGTTCAGAGGAAAACGTAGGAGGTCGAAGAGCCTTGCAATGGAACTCTTGCTCTACATCAGCTGCCAACGCCAGATCTCGAAAGCCATCAGATTCTTGGGAGTCGATTCAAAGGATTCCCGAATCGCTATTGTCGCATTGTCCGAGTCAAGAGCGGCTCTGGAAGAGCTAGCTCGCCAAGCACAATCGATCGTCGGGGGCACACCAGACGACGATCTAATCGAGATTCAATCAGAACAGAGAAAGGCGAAGCTGCAGCGCTCCTACGGTATCACTAGTAGGGCGATGGAAGCGGCTAGGTTTGAGGGAGAGATCGATTCGGCGGTTCTGAAACGGTTGATAGTTGAACGTTCAGCCTTGCTGGACATTCAAGACTAGAGACGCCTCTTCTCCTTCTCAATGCCCAGAATTCCGCGCGGCGAAATGATGGATACTCCTGCGACATCTCCTATCACCTCGATCAAGACTATCTTGTCTGGGTTACGCAGCTCAACCTTCCGCGGAACCTTCGAAGCGACCGCATCTATGATCTCCTTCGAAGATACTCGGCTCCGACGCCTCTCTAGTGAGACCCTAAATGTCTCATCAAGACCTACCTTCCCCGCCTGATTCACGACCGCCGCGCCGATACTTGGAATGTCGCAAGGAACCACTTCCTCCACCGGCTTGACTTTCAGAATGTATCTGAACTGCCAAGGCCGATACTTCAGAACCGGCCGGAGCCTCGAGACGACCTTCACCGGGTCCAGTGAAGTTTTCGCGACCGTAAGCCCACTCACGAGGGCAAAGTCAGTCTTAGGAGAAGCGTCGCCAAGCTCCTTCAGCAGATAGCAGATCTCGTGGTTTGCCTCTCTCTCATTGCCTCGGGCGCTAGATAGGAGGAGGTTGAAGTCGTGGATCAAGAGTCCCGAGAGCCTAATCAGCCCGCGTCACGAGTAGAGCCTTAAGAATATCATCCCGGGAAATCGACGCCTCCCTAAGCACCGTAATCTCGTCTCCTACTATTCTCACAACGGTCGATTCTCTACTCAATATCGTATGACCTCCATCGAGGACAAGGTCTATCCGTCCTCCCAATTCTCTGAGTACTTCCTGAGCCGTACTCAGTGACCGTTGTCCCGAGATGTTTGCGCTCGTCCCAACGATCGCTCCGCCAGATTCCAGAATCAATCTCATCGTAGCTTCGTGGTTTGGGATTCTCAGTCCCACCAGCTGAGAATTGTCTGTGACCTTCGCTGGGAGGTCGTTTCTTGTCTGCACGACCAGCGTCAACGGTCCGGGCCAGAACCTCCTCGCAAGTGCCGCAGACATGTCGTTAATCTCTCCTATTCTCTCCGCTTCGGAGAAAGAGCTCACGAGAATTGGGAGCGAGCCTTTGATGCGTTCTTTGGCTTTGACGAGTCGATCAACCGCATCCGCGTCGAACGGGTTGCAGCCGAGCCCGTATACTGTGTCGGTTGGATAGGCGATGAGCCCTCCTTCTAGAACGAGTCTCGCGGCCTCTCTGATGTCGTCTACACTCGTTCCGATCAGTCTTGTCATAGGCACGTGTTCCCCTTTGGCGAGAGGACGCTTATATTCAATCCATCAATGTCGCCGCGTGATCGTGCGATCTTCAAAGCCGGTAATCATAGTTCATGGAGGAGCCGGTGATTGGCCTTCGAAGCTTCACAAGCAAGGACTTGGTGGAGTAAGAATCGCGGCCGATCGCGGCTTCCGCATCTTGTCTAAGAGCGGCTCTGCCCTAGACGCCGTCGAGGCTGCAATTGTCGCGATGGAGGACAACCCAGTGTTCAATGCTGGGAGAGGCTCGACCCTCAATCTGGTGAGTGAGATCGAGACCGATGCTGCGATAATGGACGGTAGGACCCTTCGCGGAGCAGGCGTTGCGCTGTTGCGAGACATCAAGAATCCTATCAAGGCGGCTAGGATCATCATGGAAAAGACTGACCATGTCCTCATCGCGGGGACGGCGGCGAGGGAACTGGCATTAGCTAGTGGACTAGTAGAGTCGGATCTACGTGTTCCAAAGAGGGTGAAGGCGTGGAAGGGAGGATTAACCAAGCTGAAGAGCAAGAGGGTTTCGTACTTGCAGGGAACGAGTCCAGAGATCCTCCAACATTTTCTCGCCAAATCCTCCGATACTGTTGGAGGCCTCGCTCTTGATACTGCTGGAAACTTGGCCGCAGCCTGTTCGACCGGCGGAGTCTCCCTAAAGCTTCCCGGAAGAATTGGCGACAGTGCGATACTCGGTGCGGGTCTCTACGCGGATAACAAATCTGGAGCAGCAACGGCGACGGGTATCGGAGAGCAAGCGATGAGGCTTGTCGTATCGAAAGCGGCGTGTGATCTGATGAGTCGTACGAACGCAGTCTCCGCAGCCACGCAGGTCATCCGTTACTCAACTAGGACGTTAGGGATGGGAACAGGCCT
>Ga0209055_1001822_pt1 | contig 13751 bp, 15 predicted proteins | sample GraSoiAngelo_110_FD_185875 | JGI IMG/M metagenome (GOLD analysis project Ga0209055, IMG submission 185875) | Grasslands soil microbial communities from the Angelo Coastal Reserve, California, USA - 14_0903_12_30cm (SPAdes) (version 2) | ecosystem: Environmental > Terrestrial > Soil > Grasslands ... | reverse complement strand
GTGAAGTCCTGGTACACGATGCGGCCGGCGCCGAGGTTCATGTGGCCGACCTCGGAGTTCCCCATCTGCTTGTCGGGCAGGCCCGTGTCCTCGCCGGACGCCGACAGCATGGTGTAGGGGCAGGTCCGAAGGAGCGAGTTGTAGAACGGCAGCCGTGCGAGGGCTAGGGCGTTGGCCTCCGTTTTCTGGCTCACGCCCCAGCCGTCTAAGATGACCAGCGCGACAGGTTTCACGTTAGTTGTCATGCCCGCGTCGATCCTTCGAAGTTGTCACCCTGAACGAAGTGAAGGGTCTCGACTGCCTGACACATGAGATTCTTCGCTTCGCTCAGAATGACACGCGCATTGTTGCTGATTTGGGGGAAAAAGGCCAGCCCGTCTACACAGGCTCGAACGGCGAGGCGACGCCCGGATAGGGTTGGGGCTGGACGGGCTCGCGCACGCTCTCGCGGGGCTGGCCGGTGCTGCCGAACGAAGGGAGAAGGTGGGCCAGCGTGTTCCAGCGTCCGCAGGCCTGGCAGCGCCCGCTCCACTCCTGCGCTTCGTCGTGACAGGCCGTGCAGGCGAACGGGGCCCCGACGGGCCGCGGCCGGTTGAGGGCTTCCTGCAGGATGATCAGCGCCGATTCCGTGTCCCCCTTGCGGATGTACAGACAGGCCATGATCTTGTGCAGGGCTCCGGTGGGATCCTGGAGGCCTTCCAGCGTCGAGAGCAGATCGAAGGCGTCATCGATCATCTCCAGCCGGTAGTACAGCTTGCCGAGGGCCAGCTTGAGAAGCGGGTTCTGATCGTTGCGGCTCAAGGCGACCTGGTAGATGCGGAGCATCTCGCCCGGTTCGCCCATCTCCAGGTAGAGGTCCTCCAGGCGCTGCAGGAAGAGCGGATTGCCGGTCTTGACGTACGACTTCTCCCACGACTCCGCCGCGTGCTTCAGCTTGCCTTCCCGGATGAGCAGCTCGCCGAAGCCAATCCGCGCGGGCAGGAACCCTTTGTCCAGCTTGATCGCTTCCCGGAAGTAGCGCCGGGCAAGGTCGAGATCGCCGCGTTCCAAGCACTGTCGCCCGACCTCATATTTCAGTCCCGTCATGACCTGGGTCTCGGCACGGACTTCGTGCTCGGACAGGCCTGCCTTGAGGAGCCGTTCCTGGACCGCATGGGCCGCCTGCCACCTGCTGTTCTGGATGTGGATGTCGCGGATGCGGTAAAGGGCGGTCGGGTTGGTGCTGTCGAGTTTGAGTGCGCCCTCCAGCGCCTGGATCGCCTCGTCGTAGCGCTTGGCGTCTTCGAGGTCGCGGGCCAGGGAAAAGAGGATCTCCAGATTGCTTTCTTCGAGGGACCGGGCCCTCAGATGGAGCCGAATCGCCTCGTTGTAGTGCTTCTCCCGGCGGAAGATGTTGCCCAGCAAAAGCAGGGCGCGGGTGTGGAGGGGGTCCAGCGCCAGCAGCTTCTGCAACTGGGTGATCGCCTCGCTGGTCCGGCGGGAGAGCCAGGCCAGCACGCCGCTGCTGTAGTAACTCTGGAGCTTCTCCTCGCGCTTGCGCCGCTGGGTGGACCGCCAGTTGAGGATGAGGGTACGGACCTCGCGCACGCCGAACAGCATCACGACCGTCAGCGCCCCACCCGCGATGCAGAGGAGCACGAGATAGGTTGGGGTGACGTCGGTGGAGGTTTGTTTCGACAGCCGGAGCGTGATCGGGTCAGGGTTGAGGTCGCTGAAGTAGACGGCCGCCACGATGGCGGCGATCAGCGTGAAGACCCACAGGAAGAAGCGCATCGGTTATCCCCGTTGCCTGGCGGTTTGCTCCCTCTGCATCCGTACTTTGGGACGGCTGGCCGTGACAGCCGCGCGGGCCTTCGGCAGCGGCAGACGCTTCGCATCGGCCCACAGCCGGTCGAGCCCGTAATGCTCACGCACCCCCCGCTTGAAGATGTGGACGACCACGTCGTCATAATCCATCAAGACCCACACACCGGCCTCGAGGCCTTCGAGGCCGTAGAGCCGGGTTCCCTTGTCGTCCAGGGCTTTCTCGATCTGGTCCTTTACGGCAATGACTTGGCGTTCGGATTCGGCTGAGCAGATTAAGAAATAATCCGTCACCCCGGACTTGCGAGCAACGTCTAAGATCACGATCTCAGAGGCTTTTTTCTCTTCGGCGGCCATCGCAGCCAACCGAACCTTTACTCGTGATCCTCGTATTATTGCGGTAACCCTCCTGCGCCAGAACGATATCGCAGTATATAAGACTCGACGGCCGTCGGCAAGAGGTTTTCGACGCTCTGCTTCGATTTCAGTCGCCTCCTGACCTCCTGTGACGACACTTCGCAGGGAGGGATTGCCAGCGCCCAGAGCGACCGTCCGCTCTTGAGCCGGAATTCATATTGCTCACGCTGCCCGGCGTCCAGTTGGGTCAGGTGATGAGGGTCCGTCAGGCCGAGAATCGGAAGTTTTTCCAAGGACTTAAACTGGAAGCCAGCCCTTGCAATCACGGCGAAATCGCAACTCTCCAGCAGGCGTTCCGGTTCCCGCCAGGTTGGCAGTTGGAGAAAGGCGTCCAGCCCAATGATGAAGACCATACGCGCATCGGGCGGGTAGGTGTCCTTCAGGCTCTGGACGGTGTCGATCGCGTACGATTTCGTCTCGCGTCTCGTCTCGATGTCGGAGAGCTGGAAGTAAGGGTACTGCGTGATAGCCAGACGCACCATCTCCAGCCGGTGCTTCGCCGGAATGAAATCGGACGGCGGCTTGTGGGGCGGGTCGCCGGTCGGGATGAAGAGGACGGTGTCGAGGCCGAGGCGGCTGCGCGCAGTCTCGGCGACGAGCAGATGGCACCGATGGATGGGATTGAACGCGCCGCCGTACAGCCCGAGTTTCATTCCCGGAGCTGACCGGTGCCCAGGACGATGAACTTGGCGCTGGTGAGTTCCTCCAGGCCCATCGCGCCGCGCGCGTGGATGCGGGTCGTGCTGATGCCGATCTCGGCGCCCAGGCCGAACTGGTAGCCGTCATGGAGGCGCGTCGAGGCGTTCACGAAGACCGCAGCGGCGTCCACGTCGTTCAGGAAGCGCATGGCCCGTCCGTGGTCCTGCGTCACGATTGCCTCGGAGTGCTGCGAGCCGTAGCGGGCGATGTGCTCCATCGCCTGCTCCATACCGTCCACGACGCGCACGGCCAGGATGAGATCCAGGAACTCCGTGCCCCAGTCGGAGTCGCCGGCCGACTTCACGCCCGGCGCAAGCTTCACGGTCCGCGGGCAGCCCCGGACCTCCACGCCGGCCTCCTGATAGCGCTTGATGAGCGGCGGGAGGAACGTCGGCGCGACTTTCTGGTGCACGAGGAGTGTCTCCATGGCGTTGCAAGTGCCGGGGCGTTGCACCTTGGCATTGAAGCAGATGGCCTCTGCCATGGCAGGGTCGGCTGTGTCGTCCACGTAGGTGTGGCAGACGCCCTTGTCGTGCTTGATCACCGGGATGGTGGACTCCTTCATGATGAACTGCATGAGGCCTTCGCCGCCGCGCGGGATGATGAGGTCGATCAGCTTGTCCTGCTTGAGCAGCAGGGTGGAGGCCCGCCGGTCCGGGTTGTCGATGAATGTGATGGCCCCGGCCGGGATGCCGACCTTCTCGCCGGCCTCGCTCAGCACCTTCACGATCGCGGCGTTGGACTGGATGGCTTCTGAGCCTCCTCGGAGCACCACCGCGTTTCCGGATTTGAGGCACAGCGAGGCGGCGTCGGCGGTGACATTGGGGCGGGACTCGTAGATGATGCCGATGACACCGATCGGCACGCGCATCCGACCCACCTGCATCCCGTTGGGGCGCCGCCACATTTTCGTCACTTCACCGACGGGGTCGGGGAGTGCCGCCACCTCACGCAGGCCCACGGCCATCTCCTTGATGTGCTTGGTGTTCAGCGTGAGCCGATCCAGCGCGGCCTTCGAGAGGCCGCTCGCGGTGGTGAGGTCCTTCTTGTTGGCCGCCAGCAGTTCCGCTTCGCGCGCTTCCAAGGCGTCGGCCATGGCCAGTAGGGCCTTGTTCTTCACGGCCGTGGATAGCGTCGCCAACTGCCGCGCAGCAGCCTTGGCCTGTGAGGCCTTCTGGACGACGTAGTCGGACAGGCTCATAGGATCACCAGATTGTCCCGGTGGATGACCTCGTCGTAGTCCTTGTACCCCAGCGTCTTCTGGATCTCGGAGGTTTTCAGCCCCTTGATCTTCGCGATCGCCTCCGACGAGTAATTCACCAGCCCCTTCGCGAACTCTCGCCCGGATTTGTCCACACACGCGACGGCATCGCCGCTCTCGAAGTCTCCATGCACCGCCGTGATGCCGGAGGGGAGCAGGCTCTTGCCCTTGCGCGTGAGGGCCTCGACCGCGCCGTCATCCAGCGTGAGGCGGCCCTTGGCCTTCACCGTGTAGCCGATCCAGTGCTTGCGGCTCGTGAGCTTCTGGCTCTTCGGCAGGAAGATGGTCCCGACCGGATCCCCCTGGAACAGCCCTGTCAGGTGGCCCGGGCGCTCTCCGCTGACGATGGCCGTGGCGATACCGTAGGTCGCGGCCTTCTTGGCGGCGAGGACCTTCGTGTGCATGCCGCCGGTCCCTTCGAAGCTGGTGGCGCCGCCGGCGCGCCGCTCGATCTCGGCGGTCACTTCGGTGACCACCGGAATCAGGGTGGCGTTGGGATGGTGGCGTGGATCCTCGGTGTAAAGCCCCTCCACGTCGGAGAGGATGACCAGCAGGTCCGCATCCACGAGGTGCGCGACCATGCCGGCCAGGCTGTCGTTGTCCCCGAAGCGGATCTCGTCCACCGCGACGGTGTCGTTCTCGTTGATGATCGGCACGACGCCGTACTCGAGCAGCGCGGTCAGGGTGTGGCGCGAGTTGAGGAAACGCGCGCGGTTCGTCAGGTCCTCGCGCGTGAGGAGGACCTGCGCGACCTTCTGGTCCACCTTCTCAAAGGCTTTCTCATACGCCCACATGAGGCGGCTTTGCCCGACGGCGGCGGCGGCCTGCTTGTGCGGCAGGCTCTTGGGGTATTCCGGCAGTCCCAGCTTCTCGATACCGCACACGATCGCGCCGGAGGAGACCATCACGATCTCCCGGCCCTGCGCCTTCAACGCGGACAGCTCGCTGGCGAGCCGGTCGATGCGCTCGGTGTTCAGGCCGCTGCCCTTGGAGGCGACGAGGCGGCTGCCCACCTTGAGCACGAGGCGCTTGGCGTCTTTGACGATCTGGTCCCGCATCACACGCTCGCTTTTAATGGTTGCCGCAGCTTCGCGACCTGCGAGCCGAGGTGTCTCATCAACGGCTTCAAGCCGACGCCGGAGACGGCAGAGATCGGAAAGAATCGCCAGCCGCGCTTCTGGCAGTACGTCTGCAACTTCCTCAGATTTGTCCCCTCGCCCGCGATGTCGAGTTTCGTCGCCACCACGCCATACGGTTTCTTGGCCAGCTCCGGGTTGTACAGCTTCAGCTCCGTGCGCAGGGTCTGGAGGCACTCGACGGGATCCACCGTCACTCCGTCCGAGACGTCCACCAAGAACATCAAATATGTCGTGCGCTCGATGTGGCGCAGGAACTGAAAGCCGAGGCCCTTGCCTTCGTGCGCGCCCTCGATGAGGCCCGGGATGTCCGCCACGACGAAGCTCAGGTCATCGTCCACGGACACGACGCCGAGGTTGGGCACCAGGGTCGTGAAGGGATAGTCGGCGATCTTGGGGCGCGCATGCGAGATGGCCGCGATCAAGGTGGACTTGCCGGCATTGGGGTAGCCCACCAGGCCGACATCGGCCAGGAGCTTCAACTCCAGTTGGAGCCAGTGCTCCTCGCCGGCCGTGCCGGGATCGCAGCGGGTCGGCACGCGATCGGTCGGGGTGGCGAAGCGCGCATTGCCGCGCCCGCCGCATCCGCCCTGGGCCACGATCGCCTGCTGGCCGTCCTCCGTCAGGTCGGCGAGGATCTCGTCCGTCTCGACGTCCTTCGCGATAGTCCCCACGGGCACGCGGATGATGAGGGGGGGCGCGGAACGGCCGTGCCGGTTGCTTCCTTCGCCGTGGCCGCCGTCCTTCGCGATGTGGTGTTGCTGGTACTGGAGGTCTAGCAGGGTGGACAGGCGCTCGGTCGCTTCCAGCACGATGTCGCCGCCGTTCCCGCCGTCGCCGCCGTCGGGGCCGCCGCGCGGGACGTGCTTCTCCCGGCGGAAGCTCCGCACGCCGTTCCCGCCGTCCCCTGCCTTCACGTAAATCTTGACCTGATCAACAAAATCCACGATGCACCCAGGGACTGGCTCCATTTCCGAATGGTGCCTGTCCCCCTTCTTTCATCTTGCGGGTCCTGTCGCCGAATTACCCTGACGTGCTCGCGCTCCGCGAAGCGAAGCAAGTCGCGCTGCGCTCCGCCAGGGTCCCATTCGGCGCCACCCGCTCCTCCTCCATATTCCTCGCCCCTTGAGGGAGAGGGTCAGGGTGAGGGGTGAATCAGTGACACAGTATAAAACCCAAGCACTGGCAAAGCAAACCGGAGGGTGGGGCGGAAGACTGTAGCAAAGCTTAAATCGAGTCTGACCCCATTTCTTTGACCATTTCTTTTAGATACAACTTGGGTGCGGTAGGCGCGGTTAGCGGGCAGCCCCTTTTTGCTTGGCCCGCTCTTTTGTGGCCGGCGACAAGTCTTGGTACACTTTTTTCAATTGGGCTTTTTCTTGTTCCGTCAACTGTTCGGGCGTGGTCAACGCCTTGTCGATGGTGGACAGCGATCTAAATTCAGCCTCTATTCCACGCGACAGGAGCGCGGCCGCTGACCCCGCGATCGCCGCCACCACGATCATTCCGACAATAAACTTCCAGTTTTTTCTCAACGCTTTGGCAAGCCTGCGCATGCTCATGGCGGCACTCCCTGAGGTTCGGAAACAGGCGACTATCCCAGTAGTCTGTCGTTTGTCGCGCGCAGTGTCAACGAAATTAAGATGGTCGGGCGGCGGGGCAGATACGGGGTGAGCGGCTATCTCGTTGTCAGGACCTCCAAGAGACAATGGTTATCAACGAACAGACTTTCGAGCACCTTCGAAAGCCTCTGTACCGTACTTTCCAGATCGAATGTTTTGAGTTTGCCGTGAGATCCTCCTTCGTCGCTCAGCACGTCAATACCATCGATGTCGATAAATTCGACTTGCCTTGCAAGAAGCCTCACGACTGTTTCATCGGGATTATTCTCGGCCGCCCCGGATAGAGGTTCCAGCTTCATCGTATGTTTACCCTCTTCGACTGGAAGAATGTGTAAGAAAGGCACGGGCGAGAGAACCTTGCCCCCTTCAGTTATGGCGAAGAACAGGTCTGTCCGTCCTGATTCTCCTAGCAAATCAGTCGGCGTAATCTTTCGAAGGCATTTGAGTGAAGTATAATGGTGTCCGTCTATGTAAAAGCCCTTTCCCGTTACAGTTTCAGGCGCCAAGATGAAGTATCCCTTTGATGCGATGATGGTGCTAAATTGCATTTGGAGATCTTTGTGAGGCGGTGTCCTGCGCACACTGAGTCGCTCTGTTGGCGACCCCCTCATCGTTTTTTCTGAGGCACCCAACGGAGCGACTGGTTCAGGGTTCTTCTGTTGTGGGGCGATGAGTTTGCTCTGCAGCTCGTTGATCTCGTGGCGCTGAGAGGTGATCACACTCTCGCGTTCCTTGATTTGAGCTTCCCTTTCCTTTAACACGCGTTCGAATGACTTAAGGCGTTCTTGGACGTCACTCTTCACCAAGCCGGAGTTCTCTTCAATTTTAGTGCCTTTTTCGGGATGTTCATTTTTAGTTCCTGGTTCGCCGCGTTGATGTTGGACGGTCGTCGTTGTCAGCAAAGCCGTTTTGCCCGATTGTTCGAGGTGATATCCAGCGTACAAAAGTCCTCCGATAACCACGATCAGCAGGACGTAGCGCCCAACACGAAGTCGGGAGAGAAACCCGATTGTATCTGAAAGGCTGATGGCCTTGAAGGGAGGCATGGGTTAGCTTACCGCAAGCTCCTTTCTGAAACCAGTCAAAAACGTGCACCCAGGGGCTCCGTCTCTTTGAAAGATACTGCCTTTTCCTGTCACGGTACGCATTGCTTCCTGATCGCTTGTGTGCGGGAAGAAGACCGGGCGTAAATTATACGCTATACTTAGAAGGCCCTAAACTGAGCTACCATCAAGCCGGCTGCTCGTGAGCAGGCGTCGTGGGGGAGAGGCAATGGGAGCGTCGCTGTCGCTGCGGGCTTGGTACCGCCGCAACGGGAAATGGGTGATCGTCATGCTGGTGGTCTCCCTTCTGGGCGCCGCGATCGTCCTGTTGCTGCGCTCGCTCTATGAGTACGCGCCCAGGCACTACGAGCCCAAGGATATCCCGCGCGGAGAGCAGTTAGAAAAGAAATTGGAGCCCCAACAGCAGTAGGCTGTGCGATTCATGAAACGCAATAAAAAGCCCCTGGCTCCATATCTGAAGCAAGGGGCCCCATGCGAAGAGCCTGAAAAGACGGTCAGGCTGAGGCGGCTACGGCAGCCTGGGTTGGCGACGGCACCGGATACACGCTGACCCGGCGCCGTTCCTTGGGTCCTTCGTACTTCACAACGCCGGCGATCTTGGCGTACAGCGTGTCGTCCTTGCCTCTACCGACGTTGAATCCTGGGTGAATCCGCGTGCCGCGCTGGCGGACGAGGATGCTCCCGCCCGGCACGACCTCCCCGCTGAAGCATTTCACGCCGAGATACTGCGGGTTGCTGTCCCGCCCGTTCCGGCACGATCCCTGTCCTTTTTTGTGCGCCATGGCTAGCCTTCAGAAATTCCGGTGATCTTCACGTTGGTGAACGACTGCCGGTGCCCGCGGGTCCGGCGATACGCCTTGCGGCGCTTCTTCTTGAACACGATGACTTTGGGAGTCCGGCCCTGGGCCACGATTTCGCCGGTAACCTTCGCCTTGGGGATAACGGGCGTGCCGATTGTGGTGCTCCCCTCGCCGGAGATCAGCAACACCTTGTCCAGAGTGACAGTGGAGCCCACGGCGCCGTCAAGCTTTTCGACTTGCAGAACAACGCCTTGCGTCGCCCAATACTGCTTCCCGCCTGTCTCGACAATCGCGTACATCGTCTGGCTGCTCCGTTTGATCTGAGATTGTGTGGGAGCGCTGTTTTCTAACACACGGGAGCGGTGCAAGTCAAGAAAGCACGCGGGCTCTCAGATGGCGTATAATAGAATTGTCATCGATTTTGATTCCTATCTTGAGCCCAAGGAGTAGGCTATGTTTGGCAAGACGCAGCACGACCGAGCAGCAGAACAAGCCGAGTTTCAGTTCCGTCAGCGGGCATTGAAATCTCTTATGAGCATGCGGAACAAACAGCTTCGTGAATCCCTCGATCACCGCATCAAGCGAGCAAGAAGGGGAGGAGCTTGGACAGACCTCACTCGAGCCGAGTGCGCAAGCCTGCACAAGCAAGAGAGAGCCCATGCTCAAGAGCAATTAGCCGTCTTACAGCTCGCGTGTGCGCGTACCCGTTGGCAATTGACGGAATCAAGGAAAGCCATGCGAAGAGCCCAAACCCTCAAAGCTGCCGGCCGTCTTTAGTCAATTCTGCTCCCCCGCCGCAAAGCCGCCTCGGGGCCGTTCATCCACGAACTCCCGCGCCGCGATGAGCTCCTCGCGATCGCAGATTTCCTTCTCGACCAGGAGGTGCTCGACCGCGGCGATGCGGGCGGTCAGTTCCGGCAGCATGATGTCCAGCGCTTCCGAGAGTTCGGCCAGCCGGCGGTCGTCACCCTTCGACAAGTTCGTTGCGACCGGTTGCTGTTTTTTCCGGACCGACGGCTTTCGCACCGGTCGTCGCTGCGCCCGCTTCTTTTTCGGCTGCATGGCTCCTCCGTCTGCCAGAGAGGGTGGCTCGCAGTGTACGTTGATGGGCAGAGTGATGCAAGGCGTCGGGTCGCGCTCAGTCGTTTGACAAGGTCCGGACCCGCTGCTATCATGCGCTCGTGTTGAAGGAATCCGAGAAGATCTGGCTGGACGGGAAGTTTGTGCCCTGGAAGGACGCCCAGGTCCACGTCCTCACGCACAGCCTCCACTACGGGCTGGCCGCCTTCGAGGGCATCCGGTGCTACAAGGGCAAGCAGGGCTCGGCCATCTTCCGCCTCAACGAGCACGTGGACCGGCTGTTCGCGTCGGCCCACATCGGCCTGTTGCAGATTCCGTACGGGAAGAAGGAGATCGCCGACGCGATCCGGGAGACGGTCCGCGTGAACCGGCTCGATGAATGCTACATCCGGCCCATCGTCTTCGTGGGCGCCGGCGACATGGGACTCTACGTGCCCGAAAACCCGATCCGGGTGGCGATCGCGGCCTGGCCGTGGGGCGCCTACCTCGGCGAGGAAGGCTTGAAGAACGGCATCCGGGCCAAGGTGTCCTCCTTCACCCGGCACCACGTCAACGTCAGCATGACGCGGGCCAAGATCGCCGGGTACTACGTCAACTCCATCATGGCCAAGCGCGAAGTGAAGGCCAGTGGGTATGACGAGGCGATCCTGCTGGACCCCGAGGGCTACGTCTCCGAAGGTACGGGGGAGAACATCTTCCTCGTGCGCAACGGCGTCGTGAAGACCACGCCGCTGACCTCGATCCTCGAAGGGATCACCCGCAACTCGATCATGCAGGTCGGCCGCGAGCGCGGTCTGACCGTCGTGGAAGAACGGTTCACCCGCGACGAGCTCTACATCGCCGATGAGGTGTTCATGACCGGCACGGCCGCCGAGCTGACGCCGATCCGTGAGGTGGACGATCGCACCGTCGGTAACGGCAAGCCGGGCCCCGTCACCCGTGACCTGCAGAACGCCTTCTTCGACATCGTCAGAGGGCGTGACGCCAAGCACGCTTCCTGGCTCTCACCCTTGTAAGCGCAGCCAGCCGATCCTCCCGCGGGCTGTGGCGCAACCCGCGACAACGCATTACAATGAGGCAACCAGCGAGTCCTTCGTACGGGAGGAGGCGCCATGCTGCGAAGAGGCATTCGGTGCTGGGCAGTCGCGTGCGTGCTGGCAGGACTTGCCTGGGCGGGTGCCGAACAGCTCCGAGCGGAAGATCCCGGCTATAAGGGCCGTTCGCTCACAGAATGGGTCAGTGATCTGCGGAACCTGTCTCCTCAAGTGAGAGAGAAGGCGGTGCCGGCGTTTCGCTCCCTCGGCCCTCCAGCAATCCCCGCGCTCCAGGGCCTCTTGAAGGACGCCGATCCCGGCGTGCGACAGGCGGCCCTCCGAGCCCTCAGCGTCATCATCCCGGTGCAGAAAGAAGTCGTGTTGATCGTGGTGGAGGCGCTCCATGGCAACGATCCCGCGGCGCAGCAAGCGGCGGCTGCGACCTGGCCGGGGCTGAAAGGCAAGGTGGGCCGGGATGTGATCCTGGCGCTTGCGGGAGACCTCAAACACGACAATGTCGATGTGCGACGGAAAGCGGCAGAAGCTCTGGGTGAGCTCCACCCGGTGGAGAAGGACGTGCTCCAGGCGTTAGCGGCTGCGCTGAAAGATCAGAAAGAGGAAGTCCGACAGAAAGCGGCGGATGCGATCGGAGCGATCGGCCCGGAAGCTGGCGAGGCGGTGCCAGTGCTGACGCAGGCGCTGAGGGATCCTGACACCGCGACACGGCAGAAGGTCGCCCGCGCCATCGGCCAGGTCGGCGCCAAGGCGAAGGAGGCGGTGCCGGCGCTGGCACAGGCGCTCAAAGATGCCGACGCCGGCGTGCGGCAAGAAGCGGCGACCGCGCTAGGCATGATCGGTGAGGCGTCGAAATCGACGGTGCCGGACCTTGTGCTGATGCTCAAGGATCCTGACGCCAAGGCGCGAGGGGCGGCGGCTGCCGCGCTGGGCATGATCGGCTCACCGGCGAAGGAGGCCACCCCGGCACTGGTTCAACTAGTGCAAGATCGCGAGCCTGGCGTGCGACAGAAGGCGGCTGACGCGCTGGGACGAATCGGTCAGGCGGGCTCGGATGTGATCGCAGCGCTGGTCCAGGCGCTGGCTGATAAAGATGGGGCTGTGCGAGTCAGCGCGGCTTCGGCGATGGGACGGCTTGGCCCGGCGGCGCAGGACGCGATTCCAGCGTTGGAGCAGGCGCTGAAGGATGGTGATGCCGGTGTCCGGCAGGAAGCTGCAAGGACGATCGGGAAGATTGGCGCGGCGGCCGAGAAGTCCTTCTCGGCGCTGGTGCAAGCGCTGAAGGATTCTAATGCAAACACGCGGGAGGCCGCCGCCAAGGCCATGGGTACGATTGCCCTAGTGACCACGGTGCCGAAGGACGTCATCCAGGCGCTCGTTCAGCTTCTCCAGGATGTCGATGTCGAGATCAAGCGGAGCGGGATCAGGGCACTGGGCGAGATTGGTCCCAAGGCCGCCGACGCCATCCCGGCGTTACGGGAGATGTTGAAGGAGTCTGATCCGAATTTACGGCGGGCCGCGGGCGTCGCGCTCAGCCGGATCGAGCCAAGCGGTGGTGGGGGCGAGGGCTGATCAATCAGGGGAGGACTGCCCTGTCGTTATGGTGTGGCCGGGGCAGGTGAGGCGGGTGGCTTGGCAGGATCGGCTGTGGCTGGGGCAGCGGGCGCCGGTGAGGGGGAGGATTGAGCTGGTGCTGGGAGATCCGAAGCCGGCGAAGGCGCTGCCGGAGCCGATGCAGGCGGTTTATCCAAGCCAATGGTCGAGGAGTAGTTCCGCTGTTTGGACATGATCGCCAGCGACAGCGAGGTGAGCATGAAGATCGTCGCGGTCACGGCGGTCAGCTTGCCCAGGAACGTGTTGGCCCCACGGGCGCCGAACACGGTCTGGCTGGATCCACCGAAAGCGGCCCCGATCTCCGCTCCCTTCCCGGATTGAAGGAGGATCACGCCGACCATGATGAAGGCGACCAGCACATGGAGGATGATCAGGGCGGTGAACATGGACTGCTCCTACGCCTTCGCGGAACTTGCGATAGCAAGGATTCTAGCAAACTGGGCGGGATCGAGACAAGCCCCGCCGACGAGCGCGCCATCCACTTCAAGGATGGCGAGCAGCTCGCCGATGTTCTCTGGAGTCACGCTCCCTCCGTAGAGGATCGGCACGCGCTCGCCTGCCTCGTGCCCCCACAGCGCCGTGAGCCGCGCTCGAATATGCCGGTGCGCCTCGCGGGCCTGCGTGGGCGTGGCGGGCTTGCCGGACCCGATTGCCCAGACCGGCTCGTAGGCGATCACGACCTCCGGGCCCTGATCCTTGTCGACGCCTGTCAGCGCCTCCGTCAATTGAGCAGCCAGCACCGACTCAGTCTGATTGCCGGCGCGCTGGGACCACGTCTCGCCGATGCAGACGATGGGCCTCAACCCGTGGCGCAGCGCGGCCAGCACCTTCTTCCGCACGATGGCGTCGGTCTCGCCGAAAGAGCGGCGCCGTTCCGAATGGCCGACGATCACATAGCGACAGCCCGGATCTTTGAGCATCGGCGGCGAGACTTCCCCGGTGTACGCGCCGGCGTCTTCCCAATGCACGTCCTGCGCGGCCAATAAGACGGGAGGAGTTTGGGGGAAGAGCCCTGGCTGTCTGAGGAGGTCCGCCACTGCCTGAAGCGCCGTGAACGGTGGAGCCACCACGGTAGTGACATTCGTGGGCGGAGATTCCTTCAGTAGATCAGCCAGGTTCTTGACGAGTTCCACGGCCTCCGGGATCGTCTTGTGCATCTTCCAGTTTCCGACGATCAGCCGCGGGCGTGGGGTCATGGGACTCGCT
>Ga0209055_1001817_pt1 | contig 13780 bp, 10 predicted proteins | sample GraSoiAngelo_110_FD_185875 | JGI IMG/M metagenome (GOLD analysis project Ga0209055, IMG submission 185875) | Grasslands soil microbial communities from the Angelo Coastal Reserve, California, USA - 14_0903_12_30cm (SPAdes) (version 2) | ecosystem: Environmental > Terrestrial > Soil > Grasslands ... | reverse complement strand
AATTGTCGATCTTCGCGGCGGTTCTCGATTTTCGAGAAACGCGCCGACCTCAACCGCCGCCGCCAAAAAGAAAAATGCGCTTGGCAAATAAATCCAATGTTCAGCAACCGACGCATTCAAGGCGACGATTCCACTAATCGGCAAATAACTTATAACCGCAAACAACAAGCACGCGAACGCCGCCGGATTGCGCTTGCCCGCGCGCACCATCCAGTAGGTGACGGCGGCAATCAGCACGATTCCAAGGAGGGTCTGAAGCTCCCGCCACGCCGCTCCGCTTAAACTCGCCTGGTTGAAGCCGCTCGAATGAGTCTCCACGTCCCGATCCATGTGCAGATGGAGCGGCAACAAAATCAGCCCGCCATACTCGGCGACTGCACGTGCAACGATGATTGGCCTAACGAGTGAAGGCGCAGGCGCGCTCAAGGCGGGCGGGGGAATGTGTTCGGCTGCCGAGCGCAAGCTAAAATAAATCGCGCAGACGAATGCAGCGACCGCTACCGCTTTGCACATGTTGATCCAATTTTTCTTGAGAACAAAAAACGCGATCCCGATTGCCAGGAAAATTAATCCCGTCTCTTTGCTCAGCGCGCTCAGGAGAAGTGCGACGCCAGCGCCGAAGAGAAAGAATAATTTGCGCTGGCCGATTGCGCGCAGGCTAAGAAGGAATAAATACAAACCGAAAAAACCAAATGTCGCAGCCAGCGGGTCGGCGCGACCGGAAACATAAACCACGGCCGCGCTCTCTACTGGATGAATTGCCCAGACCAGCACGGCGAGAAATGCGATCCCGAGACGCTTTCGTCGTTCAATTCCGAATGCGAGCAAGAGTTCCTCTGCAAAAACGAATAGTGCGATCGCCGCTGCGGCGTGCCAAAGAATGCTGGCTGCGTGGTAAGGTCCCGATCGAAACGCGAAGGCAGCGTAATCAAGCGTGTAAGTGAGGCGCTGGAGCGGCCGGTAAAAATTCGACGCGGTCGCGTCAACAAATAGAAAGTGATTAAATGCTTCCGGAATCAGCCGCCAGCTCCGAATGAGAGGGTCGCGCAGAATTAAAGCCGTATCGTCCCAGACAAAACCATCTCGCAGCCCAGGAGCGTAGCTGGCAAACACCCCGGCGATGATGAGCAAAACAGCGAGATATTTCTTCACGACGAAAACGGGTTGGACAGAATCAATAGAATGCGCGTCTAAGTTTGGAAACGTTTATGTCGATTTTGCGCTGCTTCCTGATCTATTCACTGATCCTGCTGACTAGCAATGCACATGCCGATGGTGTGCCGGATGATTGCAGGCAGCTCATTCTCGGCATCGCGCCGGATTGGAATTCAATGCGCGGAAAACTTGAATTGTTCGAGCGACAGCCCGGCGGCAGTTGGGCTGCTGTCACGCCTTCATTTCCAGTCCTGTTCGGCAAAAATGGCGTTGCCTGGGGGACAGGTCTGGCCGGTCAGAATGAATCCGGCCTTCGCAAGAAAGAGCGCGACGGTCGCGCGCCGGCTGGTGTTTTCCAGATCGGCGAAGTTTTTGGTTACGATCCGAATTTACCAGCCGAAGGCGATTATCCGTATCATCGGGTGACCGAGGCGGATGTTTGGAGCGACGACCCGCGCTCACCGAATTACAACCGGCACATCGTTATCGATCCCAACAATCCGCCGGACAATTACACGCACGAGAAAATGCGCTCGGGCGATTTCGCATATCGCTGGCTCATCGAGATCCGGCATAATTCCGACCCGCCAGTTCCCGGCGCAGGCAGCGCTATTTTTTTTCATATTCGCCGCGGAGTGAATCGCCCGACGACGGGTTGCACAACCATGGCGGAGCCAGACCTCGTGAGAATCATCACCTGGTTGCGGGCGCCGCGGCACCCTTGTTACGCGCTCTTGCCTGCCGCAGAATATGACAAGAAATGGCAAGGTTGGAATCTGCCTTCGCCCGGGAAAGCGACGCCGATTAATAAACCGGAAGCCGCTCGTTGATTCTCGCGACGTTTCGGTTACTGGTTAGGCGAGGTTTCATGCGCAAACGGGGCAATCCTGATTCAGAACCAAACATCCGGCGCATTGACACGAAGACGCGCGCGAAAAAACAGACGCACGGTTTTCAGGTCCATTTTCTTCGCGGAACCGAAGTCTTAACGAAAATGTTTAGCGACACCATTTACGGCGGGAAGGAAGCGGCGCGACGCGCAGCGCGGAAGTTCAAGCGCACGGCCACGCGCGGTTTGCCCAAGCGGAGAGTTGGCGGCTTGAGATCGACAACGCGACGGCGTCGGCGAAAATTTTCGAGACAGCGCGGACGCTAAGTGCGTTTTTTTCTGCGGTACGCTCCCCAGCATTCTACAAAACCCGGCGCGAAATCCTCCGGTCGGGCTGCGATCCAGCCGTCGACGATAGCGGGACTGCAAAAAACACCGGCCTCGATCTCGCTTCGGTTGGGTTTGGGATCGCCGCGAAGTAGCCCGCGATAAAGGCAGATGAACTCCTGCCCGGTGCGTGCCGAGGCGGGGAGCTTAAGGACTTTTCCAAGTGGAACGTTGATTCCGAGCTCTTCCTGCAACTCGCGTTGCGCCGCATCGTCATATCCCTCTCCGGCGCAAAGGTGACCGGCGGCGCTCGAGTCCCACAGAAGAGGATGTCGATCTTTCCAGCGCGAACGTTTTTGTAAATAAACTTCGCCGGCATCGTTGAAAATCAGGATGTGAACGGCCCGGTGGCGCAAGTTATCCCCATGCACTTCGGCACGGGAAGCTTCGCCTAAAAGCCGATCGTTCTTGTCCACGACGGGAAAGCGCTCCGCGTCGTTCGCGCGCCGCTCTGGAGGCTCCAACGGGCGCACATGATTGGTTAGCGCGATCCACTGCCGCAGGGAGAGGGTTTCCGCGCGTGCTTTCCGATCGAACCCCAGCGCTTGGGCAGTTTTTTCCCAATCGGCTACATCTGGGCGAAGCAATTTCCCCAATTGTTTTCGTCTCTGGGAAAATCCGCGCCGCACCAGCGCGGCGAATAATTCCTGATCACATACTGGAAGTTCTTCCGGATCGCGGGGCGTGATTCGAACAAGCGCTGAATCGACCTCGGGTCGCGGAAGAAAAACGCTCGCGCGGATGGTGCGAAGATATTTTACGCGATGATGCAGTTGCACGAGCAGGGTGAGCGCGCCGTAATCACTCGTCGATGGCGCGGCCGAAAACCGCTGCGCCATTTCCTTTTGTAACATAAACAGCCACAGTGATATGGGACTTGGATAAGTCACGAACTTCATCAGTAGCTGACTCGAAATGTAGTAAGGAAGATTGCCTAACAATTTCACTCTCTGCTGCGCAAAAAGCGCGCGCACGTCGAAACGAAGCGCGTCGGCATGCAGAACTTCCAATTGTCGATCTCGGAATTTTTCGCGCAAAAATTTAGTCAGGCGCGCGTCCTTCTCGATAGCGAGAACGCGCGTGCCTTTCGCGAGCGCAAACTCGGTGAGCGCTCCAAGTCCCGGCCCGATTTCGATGACGTAATCTTCGTCCGTCAGATCGGCTTGCTTGACGATCCAGCGCGCCAGGTTTTGATCGTGAAGAAAAGTTTGACCGAGACTTCTGACCGGGGAAACGCGGATATCTCGAAGCGTTGCGCTGATCTGGGAGAGCCTCATGTTGACATCGACGGTCCCCGCGACCGTCGCGGAAAATTCGCCAACTTGTTCACAAACTCGTGTGAACAAAACGCGCCGTACGAGTGATCTTATTCACAAGTTATTCAACGATCTCCCGAGCGCCGAAGCTTGCTCTGTCCGGCGAGCAATTTTTTAGGTTTTGCGGGTTTTTCAGATTCTTGTGCGGTCAGCAGTCTTGGTTTTTTGCGACTCGCAAGGTAAGTTCGGCGCGCGTCTTTCAGCGAGACGCCATCGAGAAAGAAAACGGTGGCCGCCCGGCCAATCGCATAGGTTCCCGCCCCGGCCACCATTCCACAAACGACATTGCCCCAGCCGGGGAAAAATTTTAGCACCGCGCGAGTGCCTTCGCGCAAAAGCATCCCAGCGCCAACGTTTGCCCCAAGCGCTCCGATGAACTCAGTGGCGGCGCGCAAACTCCGTTCGCGTCCGCTTACGTACATGATTCCGGAAACCATCACCAGTTGGAGCGTGGTGAGAATTGGCAAGTCGGCCAATGGAATCGGCTGCGCGCCGATCGCCGCGCAAATCGCGGTTGTCGATTTGACCAGGACGTGAGCGACCTCGTGTTGCGCTTCTCGATCTCGCGATATTCGGATCATCTCGATCCGGGCCTGATTCGGCAATTCGCGCGCCAGGATCGACATCAACTGCTGCGCTCCGGAGCTTTGCTTGGCCGATGAGTCGGAAGCTGTGGAAAAATCGATCACTTGGAGCAATCGATCGCGTATCGCGGGCTTCTCACTGAGCGCCTCTTCCAGTCGCACTTTTCTCGATTCCAAACCGACGCCAAGACCGATGATTTTCGTCTTGGCTGGCCCGGCCTCGTTCCAATCGAGACACGCGATCAAATCATCAAGATTACGCCTTCGCTGCCCGCGTGCGTCTTCGCCGTCGTCCACGAAGAAAATAATGTCGGCGCCTTGACGTTTGAGTTCCTCTTGAACCCGGGCCGCGGCCGACTCATCCGCACCGCGGGCATCGAGAATCGAGATGACGCCTTTCTCAGCGAGGTTCACATCCTGCCAGCGATAAAGTGCAATCAAAGCATCGCGCATTTGAGCGGACTCGGCCGAGGCGAAGAGTGCTCCCATAATTTCTTGGAGAGATGTCTTGTGCGAGCCGGTGAAAAGAAACCGCGGCTGCCGCTGTTGCAGAAACAGTTCCTTAAGAGGTGTGAGTTCGCTGAGGATTGGTTTTTGAATAGTGGCTGGCAACTTGCCCAGAAAACTTTCGAGCCGCTCGACGACGTGGAGGAGTAATGGCTGATTCATCGCCTCGATTATGTTTGCAAGTTCACCCCTGACGATCTTTTCAAAAGAAAGCAAGATCAAGGATTGGCCAAAATCATTTCCCTTCCGTCGGCGCTACTATTATAAACGCGGCATGAGTTTGAATATCGAAATCCTTTCGCGCGCGGCGACACAGGCGCGTGGTTTGTGCATGGACGCGGTGCAGGCTTCGCAATCAGGCCATCTTGGGCTTCCCCTGGGCTGTGCCGAAATGGGGGCGGTGCTTTACGGCTATGCCTTAAAACACAATCCGGGCAAACCGCGATGGATCGGCCGCGATTTTTTCGTTCTCTCGGCCGGCCACGGCAGCATGTTTCTCTACGCCTGGCTGCACATGAGCGGTTACGATTTGCCGATGTCGGAGATCAAACGCTTCCGGCAACTGCACTCGAAAACGCCAGGACATCCGGAATTTGGCGAAACACCCGGTGTGGAATGCACGACTGGACCACTTGGACAAGGCGTCGGCAACGCCACCGGCATTGCAGCCGCAATGAAAATGGCCGCGGCGCGCTTCAACACTGATGAGCACCGAATTTTCGATCAGCATGTCGTTTGTCTGGCAGGCGATGGCTGCATGCAGGAGGGCGTTGCTTCGGAGGCAAGCGCCTTCGCCGGGCATTTCGGCCTCGATAACTTAATCCTGATTTACGATTCCAATTCAGTCACGCTTGATGCTGCGGCAAAGGAAACGCAAAGCGAGGACACCGGCGCGCGATTTAGAGCTTACGGATTCGATGTCCAGGAAATCGACGGGCACGATATGCAGCAGTTCCTCGATGCGCTGAACATCGCCAAAGAGCGCGATAACGGCAAACCACAGTTCATCATCGCCCACACGCTGATCGGTAAGGGCGTTCCGGAAGTTGCTGGGACGCATAAGGCGCACGGCGAAGCAGGCGCGAAATATGTCGATGCCGCACGTAAAGGCCTTGGCCTGCCTGATGAGCATTATTTCGTCTCGCAAGAAGTGCGCGACTATTTCGCTGACCACAAAAAGAAGTTGCTCGCCGATTACGATCGCTGGGAAAAAATTTACAACGACTGGCGCAACAAAAATCCCGAAAAAGCGAAGATGCTCGATAACGGAATTGAGCGAGAAGTTCCCGTCGATCTTTTATCCAAGATTCCGGAGTTTCCCAAAGATGCGAAACTGGCCACGCGCAAAGCGGGCAGTGAAGTGTTGCAGCCAATCGCGCAAGCGGTTCCGTTGCTCATGAGCGGCAGCGCCGACTTGCACGGATCGACATTGAACTACATCAAGGACGGTGAGGATTTCACGCGCGACAATCCGGAAGGCCGCAATATCCGCTTCGGCATTCGTGAGCATGGTATGTGCGCGATCCTCAACGGCATTTCGTATCACGGACTTTTTCGCGCATCCGGAGCGACGTTCATGGTTTTCACCGACTATTGCCGCGCGTCGATCCGGCTCGGCGCGCTCGCGCGTCTGCCGAACATCTACATTTTTACGCACGACTCCATCGGGGTTGGCGAAGACGGCCCAACCCATGAACCGGTTGAGACGGTGAGCTCCGTCCGCTTGATGCCGCAGATCGACGTTATTCGTCCGGCTGACCCCGAAGAAACGGCTGGCGCGTTTGTCGCCGCTATTCAGCGAACCGATGGGCCGACTCTGCTCGCGCTCACGCGTCAGGTCGTTCCCATCTTAAACGAAATCGATGTAAAATTGCGCCGCGAAGGTGTCTCGCGCGGCGGTTACATCGCGAAAAAAGAAAAAGGCAAGATCGATCTCATCATCATGTCGTGTGGCAGCGAATTGCAGCACGCGCTCGCCGCCGCAAAAGAGCTCGGCGACGGTGTGCGGGTCGTTTCGATGCCGTGCTTCGAGCGATTTGGGCGCGAATCAGAAAAATATCGCGAAGAGGTTCTGCCGAAATCATGCCGGCGTCGCGTCGCGATTGAGGCTGGCGTCCCCGAAATGTGGTACCAACATGTCGGCCTCGACGGAAAGGTCATTGGTCTACATGAGTTTGGCTTGAGTGCTCCTGGCGCTGAAGTGATGAAAGAACGTGGCATCGACGCCAAGCACGTTATCGAGGCAGCGAAATCGTTAGGTAGGGGCGATTGACCTCAATCGCCCGCGGGCGGTTCGGTGAACCGCCCCTACCCTAAAACGCCTCTTCCGGCTCGGTCACATTGCGGGCGCGATCTTCGAAGCGCGTGAATTCTTTCAGGAATGTGAGCGGAATTTCGCCGACCGGACCGTTGCGTTGTTTCGCGATAATGAACTCGGCTTCGCCTGCCATTTCCACGCGGGCTTCTTCGTCCTCCTCGTAAATCTCCGGCCTAACGAGTAAGCCGACTAGGTCGGCATCCTGTTCAATCGAGCCCGACTCGCGCAGATCGCTCAGTCGCGGTTTGCCACCGGAACGCTGCTCTGGCTGCCGATTCAACTGCGCCACGACAACGATGGGAATCTTTAGTTCCTTGGCCAGCCCTTTAATGCCTGCGGAAATTTCTGAAATCTCAAGCTGCCGATTGTCCTGCGCGCGGCGAGATGTCGATCTCAGCAGTTGCAGATAATCGATAATGATGAGTTGCACGTCCTGCTGCGCCTTGAGCCGGCGCGCTTTCGCGCGCAGCTCCAGAATGCTTAGGGCCGCGCTGTCATCGATGAAAATTTTCGCTTCCGCCAATTTTGAGGCCGCCGCCGTCAGGCTTGGAAAATCGCGCTCCCCTAAAAATCCGTCCCGGACTTTTTGCAAGTTCACACGAGCGCGTGAGCAAAGCAGGCGCTGTACAAGTTGCTGGCTGCTCATTTCCAGGCTGAACACACCAACCGGAAGCTTTTCCTGAATCGCGGCGTGCTCGGCAATGTTCATGGCCAGCGCGGTCTTGCCCATGCTCGGCCGCCCCGCGATCACAATCATCTCCGCGGCGTGCAGCCCGCTGGTCATGCGATCGAACTCCACAAACCCGGTCGAAATCCCGGTGATGCCGCCCTTGCGCTCGTAAAGTTTCTCGATCGACTCAATCGCCTCCATTACCTGATCTTTCATCGAGAGCATCTGACCCTTGAAGCGGTCCTCGCCCACGGCGAAGATTCTTTGCTCCACTTCGTCCAGCAGATTGCTTACCTCGTCCTGCTCCTCGTAGGCGCGCCGCACGCTCTCCGTGGCCGCGGCAATGATCTCGCGCAAAATGTATTTGTCGCGGACGATGTCGATGTAGTAACCGACGTTCGCGGCCGTGGGAACGAATGTGAATAGACTGGTGACGAACGCCGCGCCACCGACCGCATCGAGCAAATTTCGATCGCGCAGCACTTGCGTGAACGTGATCAGATCGATCGCTTGTCCCGCGTTCCAAAGATCGACAAGCACGCTGTAGATCGTTTGGTGTGCTGGGACATAAAAATACTCCTCATTAATTTTTTCCACGCACTCCGCGATCGTTTCGCGCGGCGAAATGAGCATCGACCCGAGCACGCCCTGCTCCGCCTCCACGCTATGCGGCGGCGTGCGGTGAATATCCTGCGCAGAACCTGTTGGCGATTTGGGAAAAACTCTTCCGCCATTTCCTCCCGGCCTGCCTCGGCCGGGCCCATTGCCCGAATCTTTGCGAGGCTTCTCACCCGTCCACGGGGACGATGGTTGAGTCGCCATTTATTTGGTTTCTTTTTTTCTCCGGAAAAACGAGCGGTGTTTTTTCTCAGTTGGTTCAGCCGCAGCTTCTTCGCTCTTTGGCTTTTCGGCTGATTTCACCTGAAAACTAAATTGCGCCGTCACGTTGTGATGCAGCTTGATTTGCACTTCGTGTTCGCCGGTGTCTTTAATCGGCCGCTCGAGAACAATCTTGTGCCGATCAATTTCGCTGCCGATTTCATTCTTCAGGCGATTGACAATGTCTTGCGCGGTGATCGAACCGAAAGCCTTGCCGGTTTCGCCGGTTTCAAGCGTGAACGTCACTCTTAATTTTCCGATTCGGTGGCTGAGCTCTTCCGCTTCGTTCAACTCGCGCGTTTCGCGTTCCGCGCGCTTCTTTTTCAAATTATCGAGCTCCCGCAAACTCGCCGGCGTGACTTCGTAAGCCTTGCCGCGCGGCAAAAGATAATTGCGCGCATAACCGCGGCGCACCTTCACCACGTCGGCTTCCGCGCCGAGGCCGGGAACGTTTTCGGTTAAAATGATTTCAGTCGAAGGCATGGATCTTAAAGTGGTTCCCAGGGCGAAAATTTTCGGCAACGGAAGCGCGGGGACGAGTATAGAAGCAGCGCGAAAACTGTCAACGCCGCGAATGAATTAAATCATGTCGAACTTCGCCCTGCCCGACTTTGGATGTACCAATCTTCTCGTGTGAGAGGCAGCTCGGTTTGACCGGACGAATCCAACTTGGCGAGCAGCGTTTGGTAAACGGCGATGTGCCCGCGGCGAAATCCATGCGCGGAGCCGGCAAGGTAAAGACGCCAAACGCGATAAGTCGCTTCATCGACGAAGGAAAGCGCTTCGGCATGATGCATTTCCAGCCTGCGAAGCCAATGGCGCAGCGTCAGGGCATAATGTTCCCGCAAGTTTTCCACGTCGCGAATCTCAAACCCAGCCGACTCGGCAGCGCGCAGCATGATTGGCAGCGGCGGAATATCGCCACCGGGAAAAACGTATTGCTCGATGAATGAGCCGTCCCTGTTATCTGGTCGTGCCACCACGCCTTCGCCGATGGCTTGATTGAGGAAAACGCCACCCGGCTTAAGCGCGCGATGCGCGGCACTGAAGTAATCCGGCAGCTTTTCGCGCCCGACATGCTCGGCCATTCCAACGCTCACAATTGCATCGTGGAGTTGGCTCCTGTCTGAGGAAATTTCGCGATAATCGCGCAAGTCGATTGTCGCTTCGTTTATCAATCCGGTTTCAGCGATGCGGGCGCGCGCCCATTCGGCCTGCGGTTCGCTTAATGTGAGTCCCTCGGCGCGGACACCGAAATGTTTTGCCGCGTGAATGACCAGGGCGCCCCAACCGCAACCGATGTCGAGCAGACGCTGGCCGGGACGCAAGCGCAGCTTGCGGCAGAGATAATCGAGTTTGCATTCCTGCGCCGCGTCGAGGTCGTCGTCTTGCGAGATGAAATAGGCGCAGGAATAAACCATTCGCGGATCGAGCCAGAGACGGTAAAAATCATTCGCGACATCGTAATGAAACGTGACTGCGCGCCGATCGCGATCCAACGAGTGCTGCTTGCCGCGGATTCGAGGGAGCAGTTGCCTGGCGGCGCGTTGCATTGTTGATCTACCGTCTTGGTCGGGCAGCGCAACCAGCAATCCTGCGAGCTTCAACTTTTTCTTCCAATCACCGAGATGGGCGAGCAGGAAATCGCCGATTTCAAATGCGACCGCGATATCGCCTTCGATATCGAAGTCATCGTGCAAATATGCTTCGGCTAATCCGACTTCCGTGCCCGGCAAAAACATTCGGCCAAGCGCTCCGCTGTGCTTTAGCGCGAGCATTGCAGCGCGCGGCCGCTGATCTGGCCAGGCCGTTCCGTCCCAGAGACGCACACCGACCTTGTCCAGCGAACAGCCCGCGAAAATTTCGCTCAGAACATGACGCGTTCGCTCTTCGACGTTTTTTTCTGCGACGATCGCGTGCATCGCGCCATGCCGGGGGGCGCCACTAGATCATGCCGAGCTTCATGCGGCCAGCTTCGCTGATCATGTTTTGGTTCCACGGCGGGTCCCAAACAAGCTGCACATCGGCTTCGTCCACGCCATCGATCGACAAAATTTTGCTTTGCGCATCGTGTGCAATCGCCGGGCCCATTCCGCAGCCGGGCGCAGTTAGCGTCATCTTTACTTCCACCTTTGTTCCGCCTTCTGGTTTGTTGATCAATCGGCAATCGTAAACCAAGCCAAGATCGACAATGTTCACTGGAATCTCCGGATCGAAACATTGTCGAAGTTGGTTCCAGACGTCTTCTTCAGAAACTTCGCCATTTGTTTGGGCTACAGCTTTCTGTTCAGTTTTCGCCGACGGCTTCTGGAGGCCAAGCGCGTCGAGATCTTTTTCAGCGATGCGAGAAAGACCGTAGGACGTGGCGATTGTATAACTTCCACCTAGCGCTTGCGTGATGACGCCCCGAGTTCCAGCCGGGATAGAGAACTTCTGACCGCTCGGAATCAGGATCGCCTCGCAATCGCGACTCAAAGTAAATTCCTTATTCTGGTGCATAGTCGATCCTATAACTTACTCGGATTTTCCAAAAATTCGATCACGCGTTTGAGCAGACGCCCGGCCCGGCCGCCGTCGAGACTGCGATGATCAAAACTCAATGTGATTTGCGCCTCGGTCTTTGGAACGAATCCGTTTTTTTCTTCGCTCCACGACGGAACTTTTTTCCCAGCGCCGAGACCAAGCAGCAGCGTTTGGTCCGGCAGCGGAATCGGCGTGCCCCATTCGACACCGAACGTTCCGAAATTTGAAACCGCGGCGATGCCGCCCGCTTGCATGGCCGGCGAAATGCGTCGCTGCCGCGCGAGCCCAACGAGTTCGTTGTATTTTGTCGTAAGATCGACCAGCGAGGTTTTGTCCGCCGCGCGAACGATTGGCACCATGATCCCATCTTCGGCTTCAACTGCAACGCCGACATCGATTGAATTTGATTGCACGACGCGGCCGCCGATCAATTTTGCGGCCGCGGACGGATTTTCCGCGAGCGCAAGCGCGAGTGCGCGCACCGCGTAAAGCGCAGGGCCCGGCTTTGGATCGCGCGATTGTCGATCTTGCAAGACCGGGTCGAGATTCACCGAAGAACCGATCGTCGCCAGCGGTCGCGACCAACTGCGGCGCATGGCATCGGCTACGCCGGCGCGGATCGCGGATGCTTCTGTCGCTGTCTCGTCGTCGATCTTGTGTAGAAAATTTTCCAAATCTTTGATCGTCACGCGATTGCCTGCACCAGTTCCAAGGATTCCCGCGAGATCGGCGTTGGTTAATTGTAATTCCGCCATGCGCGCACGAACTCTCGGCGACAGGAAGCTCGCGCCGCGTGTCACGGCCGGGACCGGCAAGCCGCCGCCGCGCGACTTCATTTGTGCGCCGTCACGCGCAGTCATGGGCTTGGCGCTTTCTTCCTCACGACTTGGAATTTCATTTACCGGCTCTCGTTGGGGCGGTTCGGGAGCTGTTTTCTTAAATCTCGCCGCATCTTCCTCGCTCGCTTCAACGTAGCCGAGGACCGTGCCGACTGGATAAGTTTCCTTCACTCGTGCGGTGATCTTGTCGATCTTGCCTTTGCACGGCGTCGTCACGCCCATGACCGCCTTGTTCGTTTCGACGTCAATGATTTCCTGATCGGCGGCCACTTCTTCGCCCGATTTCACTTTTACATCGACCACCGTTGCTTCGGCAATCGATTCGCCCAACTGCGGCATGATGATAGGAACTTGCGGCATAAATTTATTCTTGAAGAAGATTTCGCGCTTTTGCCGCAATTGTTTTTGCGTTCGGACGGTGCGCCGCCCACAAATTTGGATGATAAGGAATCGGTGTGTCCCTCGCGTTAATGCGCTGCGGTGCGGCGTCAAGCAGGTGGAAACCTTCTGACGTGACGCGGGCGATCACCTCCGCAGTTGCGCCGCCCCAGGGAAATGATTCGCCGACACAAAGCAATCGTCCGGTGCGCGCAACCGATGCGAGCACAGTATCGGTGTCGAGCGGTTTAACCGAGCGAAGATCGACAACTTCTATTTCGAAACCTTCGCGAGCGAATTGTTCTGCGACCGCGAGACATTCATGCAACACCGCGCTATAGGCGACGATGGTGAGGTCGCGACCCTCGCGCGCGATGCGCGCTTGGCCGGTGGGCAAGCCCTCGGTGGGAAGCTTGTCGGCCTTGAGGTGGTAATAAAGATATTTGTGCTCACAGAAGACCACTGGGTCGTCGATCGCCACCGCTTCAATCAACATCGTGTATACATCTTCCACGGTCGCCGGTGTCATCACGATCAGCCCCGGATAATGCGCGTAGAGCGATTCCATGCTCTGGCTGTGAAACGGGCCGCTGCCTTTCGTGCCCCCGGACGGAAGGCGCACGGTGATGGGAACCGGAACGTTCGTCCGCCAGTAATGCGTGCCCGCGTTATTCAAAATTTGATTCAGCGCGGTGCTCGAGAAATCTGCGAACTGCATCTCGACGATCGGCCGCATTCCTTCGAGCGCGGCGCCGATGGCCGTGCCGACCATCGCGTCTTCGCTGATCGGCGTGTTGAGGACGCGGCCGGGAAATTCTTTTGCGAGACCTTTCGTCGCCTTGAAGGCGCCGCCGAAACTTCCGCCGACATCCTGTCCGTAAATGAAAACGCGATCGTCGTCGCGCAACAGTTTTGCCTGCGCTTCACGAATCGCTTCGAGGTAAGTGATGCTCATTCGACTTGATCGACGAGGTCGCGCATGGAGATGGCGCGCCAATCTTCTTCGTCGGCCTCGGGCGCGGCTTCTTTTTGTGCCGTGGAGATTGCGCGGTCCACTTGCGCCGCCGCGTCTTCGCGCCACTCGCGCAATGTTTCGGTGCCGGCCAAATTAAGATCGACAATCGTTTTCTCGGTGCATTTCAAACAATCCCGCGCAAACGGTTCGCGCTTGATTTCCTCCGTCACATAACTGGCGTCATCGTGCTCGCCGTGACCGGATAGACGCAGAATCGACGCGACGACCAATTGGGGCGGACGACCGGCGCGCGCCCGTTGCACTGCGCCGCCGATGACATCGAGACAATTGGCGAGATCGGTCCCATCAATAGAGTGACCTTCAAAGCCGTAACCCTTCGCGCGATCCACCAGATCGTGGCAGGCAAATTCGCGCTCGTTC
>Ga0209055_1001811_pt1 | contig 13813 bp, 13 predicted proteins | sample GraSoiAngelo_110_FD_185875 | JGI IMG/M metagenome (GOLD analysis project Ga0209055, IMG submission 185875) | Grasslands soil microbial communities from the Angelo Coastal Reserve, California, USA - 14_0903_12_30cm (SPAdes) (version 2) | ecosystem: Environmental > Terrestrial > Soil > Grasslands ... | reverse complement strand
CCTACAAGGGGTACATGATCGGCGGCGTTGTTCTGATCTTGGCTGAAACCCTACTAATTTTCGGGCTGGTATGGCAGAAGGCAACGGCAAAACGTGCAGAAACCCAGCTGCGCGAGAGCGAGGAGCGTTTCCGTCTGGTCGCAAATACCGCACCTGTAATGATCTGGACGGCCGGGACGGACCGCAACTGCAGCTACGTCAACAAGACGTGGCTGGACTTCACAGGCCGCCCACTTGAGGCGGAACTTGGCGACGGTTGGGTGGAAGGAGTTCATCCGGACGATTCGAACCGCTGTCTGCAAACCTACACCGAAGCATTTAACCGAAGAGAGTCGTTTGAAATGCATTACCGGGTGCGGCGAAGAGACGGAGAGTATCGCTGGGTTCTCGGCTACGGTGTGCCAAGATTCAACTCGGATGGTACTTTCGCTGGCTACATCGGCTCTTGCGTAGACATCACGGAACGGAAGCACGCCGAGGAGAGTCTCGCCACCATTGGGCGCAGATTGATTGAGGCGCATGAAGCGGAGCGCACCTGGATTGGAAGAGAGCTTCACGATGACATCAATCAGCGCCTCGCGTTGTTAGCGATCGAACTAGATCGATGGAGTCAGCATGCTTTGACCAATGAACTCACTGAGCTAGTTCGCCATGCCCGGGCGCGTATCACAGAAATTGCCGAGGATGTGCAGGGACTATCCCACCGCTTACATTCTTCGAAACTCGATTACCTTGGCCTGGCCACCGCGGCTAAGAGCCTCTGCAGAGAGCTCTCCGAAAAAACTAAGGTTGAGATTGTGTTCGAACATGCAGGTATACCACACACTCTCTCGAAGGAAGTCTCGCTGTGTTTGTTCCGAGTTTTACAAGAGGGGCTGCAGAACGCCGTGAAGCACAGCGGTGTTCGGAGCTTTACCGTGGATCTCCAGGGCACAGAAGAGTCGATCGAACTCACAGTGGCGGACTTTGGAAATGGCTTTGCAGAACAAGAAGCTTGCACTGGCCACGGTCTGGGCTTGATCAGCATGCGCGAAAGGTTGCAATTGGTGCACGGCGAGCTTTCAGTGAAATCGCAACCTGGAGCTGGCACTACGATTCGCGCTCGCGTTCCGTTGAAAACTGACGAATATCGCGCAATGGCCGGATAAGCACTCCATGAATTTATCTATGCGCTTGCGCAACGACCTGAATTGCGGAATGTAGGATTCTGGATACAACCGGCAACTCGAGTTTCAGAGTCGGGTTGACGTTGTTAAAAGGGGGACTCCTTGGAAACATCATCAATCCGGGTTCTCGTGGTCGAGGATTCGGAGGAATTTCGTAAATTTATTTGTTCAACGCTTGGAGAAAGACCGGAATTGCAGATCGTCGGCGAGGACACTGACGGACTACAAGCGCTTCAGAGAGCGGACGAATTGCAACCGGACTTGATTCTGCTCGACATCAGGCTTCCATCGCTAAACGGAATTGAAGTCGCTCGACAAATCCTCAAGCTCTCACCCAAATCCAAAATACTATTTGTAAGCCAAGAATCTTCTACCGATGTGGTGCGGGAAGCCCTTGGTACGGGGGCACATGGCTACGTCGTCAAGACTGACGCGGGAGGTGAACTGCTGATTGGGGTGAGCAGTGTTCTTCGAGGCGACCAGTTTGTCAGCAGAAGGTTTGCGGGTCATGATTTCGTTGGAGCTTCGGATGCGGTAGCCTCCCTAGAGTTCCGAACGCAGAGTGCTTTTGAACCACTCCGGCTGAATATGAAAATAGCCCGTCGCCACGAGGTGGGGTTCTATCCTGACGACGCAAGTCTGCTAGTTGATGTCACGCAGTTCATCGGGACTGCTCGACCGAGTCACACCAAAACAGCCTTCTTCCGAGATTGCAGACACATGCCGTGGATATTGCCGCCGCTATTGAGCAGGGGAGATACATCTCGGTGGATGCTGCCGACGCGCTCTCGGCATTCATGATCAATCGGATGCCTGATCCAGCTCGATTTTTGAAGCTCTTTGGTGATCTCATCGTGACAGTAGCAAAGGCTGCGAAGGGAGAGCAAGCCCGCGTTGCAGTTTTCGGAGAAGGTGTTCAACTCCTGTGGGCACAAGGTAACGCAGAGGCGGCGATTCGGGTCGAAAGGCTCACGAATCGGATAGCCAAGGCATACGACGTGGATATTTTATGCGACTATTGTATGGGTACCGTTCAGGGCGGGATGGACAGCCACGTTTTCCAAAGAATCTGTGAGGAGCATTCAGCGGTTTATTCCCGCTGAAATGCTTATCGAACGGAGCTATGAAGCCGGGGGGGCCTACAACCGCCCAAAGTGTCAACCAACTGGTAACGAGACCGGTTTCAGATCGCTTTACCTCCTATCCCGTGCGCGTCGTCACGGGATAGGAGATAGAGCGTTTCAAAGTTGCACCCCGTTACTGGTTGGGAAACGAGTAGCGTGCGGGGCAGGGCGAGGTGAGTGCGCGGGCTCGTGCGACTCGAAAATGTCTCAGTGGGACACATATGAGTGCCGCGATTGAGCAGGGCCGATATATAGCGTTGGACAACGATGAGACGGTTGCCACATTCATGGTCAACGATTTGCCTGATCCGGCCCAATTCTCCAAAGTCACAGACGATCTGATTGCGAGAACGGCAAAGAGCGTGGAAGGAGAGCATGCTCGCGTTGCGGCTTGTGGAGAATGTGCTCCTCTACTTTGGGAGCGCGGCAACACAGAGGGAGCAGTTCGGCTGGAACGGTTGTGGGACGAGATAGCCAGATCATACGGAGTGCAAGTTTTCTGTGGATATCCACTGGGTAGTTTTCAGGGTGGAACCGGGAGCTATACATTCGAGAGAATCTGCGCGGAACACTCCCGCGTTCTTTCGTGGTGAGGGGACTTTTTCTTTCGCGAAAGGTCACGTTACACCCTCGGTGGGGACCACAGCACGCCTTGAACGGGCAGATATCCTCCACATTCAAGATTACCTTTGCAACGACCCGGCTTTTCTGCATTTACGCCCTCTTGGTTTGTAGGCGCGTAAGTCCTTCCACCAAGGCGTGCAACTCATTCTTCGGAACCACGAACTCAGCAAAGCCGCAATCCAAACAAGGATTCGCAAATCCTTTTGGGTAACGGTGAATTCCGCCCGCAATGCCAATAGCCCACAAGCTTCGGAAGGACCCACCCAGAACAAACGCTGAGCCGTGGCAGTTTGCACGCTCCCGCTGCAGAATCGAGTCTAGCCGTCGGATGGTAAGAGGTGAGTTTCTTGATCCATTTATGATCCACGAACTGTTTCCAACCCCTACTGAAACCGCTTTCGGTAGCCATCCGTGTTGCGTGGTTTCAATAAGTTACGAGAAGCGTAGGCCCTTGTACGGCAGGATTGTGCTGGAAAGCAAGTAAGTGCCGGGCGCAGGGAGCACGATGCCGACGCCAGGGGGAAAACGCCAAGCAACTGTCTTTATCCTGTGTGGAGACATTTTGCGATTCACGGTTGTGACCCTGGTAGCGTGCCCTGCGGCAAGCAATTCGGCCGTTGGGGAAGGGATGGGAAAGCAGACAGGTTGCTACGCAGATTCGATCGCCGCAAATCCGAACCGGCCCGCATACCTCCGGCGTTGAGAAGAACCAGCAGTTGAATCTGGCGTTTTCGCACGTCATTCGCGGCGGGGCTCCAGTTCACAGGGAAATTCTATGTTGAGACCCGACTCAACCAAACGACACCGGGGTTCGCTTCTTCGTTGTGGGCGCTAGCCTACACAGTTGTTCCCCGGCTGGTGATTGATGGCGGTTTTGAGGCGGGGCCCACTTCCGGCGGGCTGCATCGACACGCGTTCGTGGGAGCGACGTACTCGGCAAATCTCCACATCCCATGCAGACGAAAGCGCTCGATCCGCCAGCCCGCCGTGCCCTATCCCACATTATGATTGTTAAACCTCCAGTCGAATACAGCCCGAGCAATGCGCACGTCGTGCGGAAACAACTGACAACTCTGACAGGTTCAAGAAAGTCTTCAATCTGTTCCACTAGTAAGAACGTTAACAGTGCAAACATGGCATCGAGAGGGTGCGAAAACAAAAAATTTGTCAAATGGTTGAAACAATGGCGCGGAGCAGTCCAGAGTCACGTCTCGATGGAACAGACACACTCTGAGAAAAAGGAGGCCGACAGCAAGCCCATGCCGGACAGCAAGTCGATTGCGAGACGGAAGGAAATCATTGCTGAAGAAACGACAATGACCAACCACTAAGCGAGTAGAAGAATGAAGACAAAGTCGGATGGCGAGCGCTCTTGGAGCAAACTTCTCAGCTCGACTCTCCCCATCGTTCGATGGTTGCCGCAATACCAGAGAAGCTGGCTACGCTCGGATATGGTGGCGGGGCTGACCCTGGCAGCCTATGCAATTCCGGTTTCAGTGGCCTATGCCTCGCTTGCCGGGTTGCCGCCGCAAGCGGGTCTTTATTGCTACCTACTTGGAGGGGTCGTCTACGCAGCTTTCGGAACTTCCCGACATCTGGCCATTGGTCCCACTTCCGCAATTTCGATTCTGATCGGCTCAGCCCTCGGCACCTTGTCGGCGGGGGATGCACTGCGCCACACCAACCTGGCGGCGGCAGTAGCGGTGCTGGCGGGATTTATCGGCATCATTGCCTGGGCGCTCCGTTTGGGCAACATCGCGAACTTTGTTTCCGAGACCGTGCTTAGCGGGTTCAAGCTGGGAGCAGGGTTGGTTATCGCCTCGACCCAACTACCGAAGTTATTTGGCATTAGCGACGGGGGCAGCAATTTTTTCACTCGGATGATTGAGGTGATCCGAAACCTGCGAGATACCAATCTGGTAACTCTCGTTGTGGGGTTGGGTGCTCTCGCGCTTCTTGTTCTGGGCGAGCGGCTGCTACCCCGACGCCCGATCGCGTTGCTTGTGGTTGCGCTCTCGATCGTGGTGATGTTGTACTTTCCGCTAGGCGCCTACGGCGTGAAAGTTGTGGGCGCGATTCCCCAGGGGCTTCCACACTTCGGCTGGCCAGTTGTGCACTGGAGCGAAGTGGACAACCTGCTTGCGGCAGCAATGGCATGTTTTCTGTTGTCATATGTGGAGAGCATCTCGGTGGCCCGAACGTTTTCCCACAAGCATGGATATCCCATCAGCGCTGACCAGGAGTTGCTGGCGCTGGGAGCCGCCAACTTGGTGGCGGGAGTAGGACAAGGGTATCCGCTGGCGGGAGGTATGTCGCAATCGGCGGTGAACGAGAAGGGAGGCGCACAAACCCCGATGGCGCTGGTTGTCGCCTCCGGCGGCATCGGTGTTGTCTTGTTGTTTTTGACCGGACTGATGCACAATCTTCCGGAGCCGGTCCTGGCCGCGGTTGTGCTGGTCGCAGTGGGTGGACTGATCAGGCCCCGCGAACTCCGGCACTTATACCGGGTCAGCAATATGGAATTTCGCGTAGCCATGGTGGCCACGCTGGGCGTGTTGGGGTTCGGGATCCTAAAGGGCGTGCTGCTAGCCGCAATCTTTTCTATTCTGCTCCTGTTGAAACGCGCCTCCCATCCCAGAATTGCTCTTCTGGGGCGCCTGCCAGGAACCAACCGGTTTGCTGATTTATCGCGTTATATAGAGAGTGAAACCATACCACGCGTGGTAATGCTGCGGGTGGAAGCGGGACTGTTTTATTTCAATGCCCAGAACGTAAAGAAGGAGGTGCTGGAACGCGTGCACCAGCATGGCGCGGTAGAACTGGTGGTCATCGACCTCTCCACTTCGGCAAACATCGACCTGGCGGGGGTGCGAATGCTCAGCGAACTGAACGAAGAAGTTGCGCAAGCGGGAGCGTCGCTGGCACTGGCCGAGGTTCATGGCGACGTTCGCGATCTGTTGCAGGCGGAGGGACTCGAAGCGCGGATCCCTGGGATTGCACAGAGAATGAGAATCGCGGCGCTGATCGAGCAGAGAAAGCGAGTACTCCGCGCAGCCAGTTGAGTAACGAGATACGAAGACGTGGTCAAGAAATCCAAAGGCCAACTGGGACCGATGGGCCCGACCTGATCACAATTCTGACCTTCACCTGCTCCTTGAGCGTCAAGAAGCGGGTCTGAAGAAGGTGCACGTGCTGGTTGCAGCCTAGGTGCCAGTATTCATCTTCACCAAGGACCAGGAGATCATGTTCGAACTCGTCTATCGTTTCGATCCTACCAAGGTCACGCCGCATCACATGCCTCGGACCTCGGAAGAGGCTTGCCGACTTCTGGTACAAGGCAATCGCGATTTTGCCGAAATGACCGACACGCGTCACCCAGGTAAGAAGACCTGCGTAATCCCATTTGATCCACGGGCTTTTGGCTGGGGCGCCGGCAATGGGGGCGTGCCTACGCAGGTTCCCTTTGCTGCCGTCCTGGGATGCGCCGACGCTCGCGTCCCCACAGAAATGGTGTTCAGCAAAGGCTGCAACGAACTCTTCGTTGTGCGGGTCGCCGGCAATGTGCTGGGGCAGGAATGCTTGGGCAGCCTGCGATATGCAGTCAGCCATTTTCCCACGCTCAAGCTTGTGGTTGTGCTAGCACACGCCCAGTGCGGTGCGGTCACCGAAGCCGTGAACGTTTATCTCGAGCCACGCCGCTACATGGACATCGCAACCGATTATTCCATTCGGTCTATCGAGGACCAAATCTTAGTTGCAGTGCGTGTAGCTGCGATGAGTGTAGAGACACTTTACGGCTTTGAAGTGGTTCGTAAACCGGAGTGCCGTGCCGCATTGCTGGAAGTGGCGGTGGTCCTCAACGCTGCCTGGAGTGCCTACTGCCTTCGACAGGAATTTCGTACTCAGTTTCCCGATCTAGGTATTGTATTTGGCAACTACGACCTCATCAGCCGTCACGTGAGGCTGCCGCTCTCCCCTCCCGACGAGGTTACCGACGAAGAAAAAGGTCTGTTCGCACCACCCGAGGATGTGGAAGGATTTCGGCAGCTCGCACTGAGGCTCTGCAGCGGAAAACTCATCCAGAGCCTTATCGCTTGTACACAGCGACGTTCCAGCTAACCATAAGCTGGCAAGTTTGACAGTTCATCTCAACGTTCTTCTCGCCCATCATAAAGGAAAAGACTAGCGGCGTGGGACGCATCAGCGTAACGCGCGCCTCGCTGGGAAGGAGGTAAGTCGATGTATTACAGGAAATCCTACAAATGGGTTGTGGTTGCTGGGATATTGCTATTCACTGCGGCAGCGAGGGCAAAGGACAGCAAGCTCCGTATCCATGTCGAGCCCAAACAGGCATACATTTTTGTTGACGGAGTTCCTTTCGGCGACAGCGGCCGAAGCATTAATATCGCCCCGGGCAATCACACAATTGGTGTGTACAACTATGGTTTCACAGCACAGGTGCGCGAGGTTTCGGTAGAACCGGGAACTATCATGGGTATCGACTTTAAGCTGGATGCGGTGCCTGGCACGATTACAGGACCGTGGGGGAGAATCCAGATTGAGTCAGCCACGCGTTCCGCGGTGCTTCTGACCAGCAAAACACCGGAGTATTTTGTCGGCCACGGAGACGAATTTAACCATGGCGGAGCATTCCTGCCCTGTTGCGTTCAACAACTGGTTGTTCCTGCCGGCGCACACCTTGTGACCATTGTGGACAAAGGCAAAGAGCTGTGGTCCGGCACGGTTAATGTCGGGGCTAATGAGCGTGTAATTATCAACGCAGCCAGTGGCAAGCAGAGGGTCAAGTCATGGCATCAAGGCGGAACCATTGGCACGCTCCCGAGATTCAAGGCAGGAAAAGCAAGCACAACCGTTGCCGTTGCTCCCGTAAGTGGGAACTTAGTGGCCCAACCGGCACAGATCAACTGTGGAGACTCCTCTCAGCTGGCGTGGACGACAGCCGAAACAGTGGAGCGGGCAATAACGTCCGGCACGGAAAACATGAAGCAATCGGCGGTGAGTGGTGAAGTGGCGGTAAAGCCAATTGAGACCACCACATACGGTTTCCAGGCTTCTGGCCCTGGGGGGAGCGTTACTTCCAGCACGACAGTGAATGTGAACACAGCGGTGCAAGGCTCCTTACAAGCTTCACCGCAGGAAATTCGCTATCGCCGCATCGGCGACAAGGTCCTGGAACAGGGTTCCTCCAATCTGACCTGGAGTGCCTCGAATGCCAGTACGGCTTCGATCGACCCTCTCGGTCCAGTAAAGACGAACGACAACCATTCAGTCATGGCTGTGCCCAAACAGCAAAATGATGGACCGGTTAACGAAGTGCAAACGTACGTCTTGACGGCAAAGAACGAATGCGGGGGCTCAGACACTCAAACAATTTCGTTACGTATCACCGGTTCGATTGAGCCTATACCCGAGGTTGGGTTGGCGAGCGTGTTTTTCCCAACAGGTCACCCCGACGAGCGCCACCCGGAAGCAGGCCTTGTACAAAGCCAACAGGCGCTCCTCGCTCAAACTGCGGCAGGATTCAAGAAGTACCTCGAATACGATCCGAAGGCACGACTCAGTGTGGTTGGTAATACCGATGAGAGGGATTCTAACGCTCGAAACAAACCCTTGAGCCAGCGGCGCGCCAACCGTGTAAAAGACTATCTCGTTTCCCTGGGCGTCCCCGAGGGGAAGATCGAGACCGTTGCCCAAGGAAAAGAGCACCCGCTCGACGCCACCACAGTCAAGTCGTTGCATCAGCAAAACCCCAACAAGCCTGCTAAGTCGCTGGGAAGTTTTCGGGATCTCGTGTGGGCTTACAATCGGCGAGTCGATATCGTATTGCAGCCAAAGGGCGAAGTTTCCACCCAATATTATCCCGCTACTGTTGCGGAAGCCCCATTGTTGTTTAGCAGCGAGTGGCCGGACCGTATGGAGATCATCACCCTGGCATCGGCTAAGGACTCGCTCCCGGTGCAATCCAAACCTGAACAGAAGTAGTAGCGAATGGTCCGGTGGGGCGGGGGATACTTTCTGGGTATCCCCCGGTTCCTCCTCCCAGATCCTCCTCGGATTATTGGGCGCGCAAAGACTCCGACAGGCTTACCAGGTTTTTTGGAAGCACGCGAATGACACCTCCGCGTGGGCTGTCAATATCGGAAATGAGAAAGAACGAGATAGAAAGAGCTAACGGCAGAACGAAAAACAGAAGAACGCCCGTCCGATGGGCACCATAACCAATCAACAGATTGCAAAACACAGCGATCGAGGCCATCAGGATCCATGCCGCTACCGGGATGCGGTTCCACCACGCGGCCTGGGTGTACGCCCTGGCATTCAAGGCGTCGTTCATACCGGAAACCACGAGAGCCATGGGGGGTGTTGGCTGTTTTTCTGCCGCGTCACGCACAACGGACCATAGCTCGGTCTCAAGCCGCGTAGTATCTGTGTCGATTTGGTGAAGCTGGGGTTCCCTGCGTGTCTCATAGAACAACATCCGTTGCCGGACATATTCCTGCAGCAACTGGTGCACTCGGTCGGCGTCAGCGCCAGACAGCAGATTCGCGCGCAGGTATTCCGTGCCAATCGCGTTGGCCTCTTCCGCCTCGTAGTTCTTTCGCTGGTCATACCGGCTAATTGCCATCGAAAAGCTGAATGCGATGATCAGGCCGAGAAGCGTGAGCGTTGCGGCTACCACGGTGCTCAAGTCTTGTCGATCATCTTCGTCTATTCGCTGCAGGTGCCTGCGACAGAAGACGCCAATCTGCGCTGAAAACCAAAGCACGGCGAGAGACAATACAAGAACAAGAAGAGGAAAGTTCATTATAGTGTTCATAAGTACCTGCGCCAACTCAGCTTTTGGAGTGCCCCAACCCTCTTAAACTTGGATAGCTTTGTTTAGTGGTTATTACACGCGTGTCTTTTACCATCTGATTAGTTCGGTCTGCCCAACCATGAGTACTGCCAGGCAGCAGATACATTGTCGTAGCTTCCTCCATATCGAATGTATGCTCCACGGTTGTAGCTGAACTTCAGAGACTGATGTTTGCTCACCGGCAGCGAGACTGTCCCTCCTACTCGCGAGTTTTTCTGCAGCGTGCCCGTGTTCTCTACTCCGTTCAGGCTGCTCCGACCGCCAATCCAGAAATTGCCATCGAGCGAGGCCCAAAGTCTAGGCTTCATGTCGTAGCTCAGGTGTCCTTCGAATGCGAAAATCGGGTTTTGTGTTTGGGTATTACTACCCGAAGAAACATGATTGCGCGAGAAGAAGTCATGGTTGGTGGTGAAGAACCACACGGCTCCGTAGGTGTCGAGTACCCAGTGGCCCCAGCGTCGAGACAGGCCGAGTTCGGGCCTGAAAGCCCAGCGGTTGGCACCATAATTAATCAACTTCGTTGGGTCGTATTGGCCGGTCGGAGCTAAGAGCTTAAAACCTAATCCGATTAGAGTCTTCTGCCGCCATTTGCGGAAGTCACCCACGTCCATCGCCGGACCGCCCTTGAGATTCACGCTGAAGCGATACGAGGAGTCGAACAAACCCGACCGGTAGGCCCTGGTGTCGGCGCCACTCACACTCCCCCGGAAGTTTCCCACTCCATAGGGCAGCGAAGCGGTGAAATTCGCTGTGCGTCCAAGGAAGCGCATGGAATGAAACAGACTAAGCACCGGCACACTCACCCTCGCCTTAGTGTCGGTGATCGGGACCGTGCCGTCGAAAAGAAGCTCGCCGTCGTAGAAGGAGTAGGTCAGCGTGACGGCATTTGAATGGATAGGAGTGATGATATAGGCTCGGGGAGCCAGATCTTGAGCGTAGCCGAAGCCGACAGGCATCGCGACAAGCAAAAGCAAACCCGCTCGGCCCAGTTTCATGACAACGCATCGCGTTTCGTCCTCCGTCGTCAAATCGCCTCGTCTACAAGCGCTTGATGATCACCGCGGTCAGGTCATCTTGTTGCTTGCTCCCATTGGAGAACCTGCTGACAGCATCGTAAAGCTGGGCGATGATTTCCTGTGAAGCCCGGTCTCGCGACACACGAATTACTTCTTTCGTTCGCCGCACACCGAATTGTTCCCCCTGATCGTTTTCCCATTCGAAAAAGCCGTCGGTGGCCAGCAGGACTATATCCCCCGCATTCAACGGGAGGTACGACGGGGGGTCGGAGCTGAAAGCGGGAACAATGCCCAAGGGAAGCGCATGTGCGTTCACCTCTGTAAATCGATCTTCCTCACGGGAATAAATAAAGAGGGGACCGTGGCCGGCGGAGAGGATTTCGATATCCGGACAGCCAGGACAGCATACAGCAGCCACGAAGGTCACGAATCGGCCTGGTGTGAGATCAGATGTGAGCGCCTGATGAATGTGTTCGAGAGCAGCCGGAAGATCCTGTGTGACGCTGAAGCTGGTTCGTGCGTATGCGTGGCACACTGCCGCGAGTAATGCAGGACCAATGCCGTGACCAGTGACATCTGCTAGGCTGACAACCAGCCTTCCGTCAGGAAGGGTTTTCCAGTCAAAGTAATCGCCGCCAGTGTCATCGGCCGGTCGGTTCCAACCGGCAATGTCGAACCCTGCAATTTGAGGCCGCTCCTGGGGGAGGAGTGACTGCTGGATGGAGCGGGCCACCTGCAACAATTCCACCTACCAGAAGGGTAATCGCATTCAGGCTTACGCTGGTCTGAGTGACGGGGGCCGCACTACCAGCAACTGGAGGTCGCCAACCTAGGTACAAAGCGGCGCAAATGTAGGTAACACTCGCGACAGTTCCGGAGAGAATGCCGATCCCAGGATCCAATCGCAGGGTGGAGAGAATAATAAAGATAAAGAAAACGAGCACCGCTGGACTAACCAGGGGACGATAGGCAACCTCCAACTGCGTGCTGGTCAGGAATGCCATTGCGAATGCTGGGATTGCGGTTTCTACAATCGTGCTGAGAATCCAGAATCGATCAGGAAGACTGCCTTTCGCCTTCAAGGTGAGATCTACCCTGCGCAGCATCCAGAGCTCATAACTGATAACGATGGCAGCCAGGAGGAAGCTCCACACCCAAGGAGTGCTCCCAGGGGCAGTACGAATGACAAATACCCGCACGACCGTCACAACGATAAAGATGGCAACGAAGCCCAGGACAGCGAGAATGCGGAGACGCTCACTCCGCAGCTCAGCGTTCTGGAAGGCAGGCGACTTGATTTGATCTTGGTGCATGATTAACACCGAACAGTTAGTTTTCCAGGTTGTCCAAAAGCACGACTACAGATCGCGCCTCAAGCCGATAGGTGGGACCAGCGACGGCGCGCGCTGTTTTGCCATTCGACGATGTCCAGAGGCGATTCCAGAGCGGTATCGATCCAACGACACCACGGATTTCCGCCGCGGTCATCCAGAGATGGCAGTTCGAACTCAAGCCAAAGTTGACGCTCTGCTCCGCCTCGCGTTCCTTGTGACCGTAGATCTTTGGGCTTCCAACGATTCGGTCCGCGATGCGCACTACTGAACCATTCTCGCCACAGAAGAAGCTTCGGATATCGTCGCGGAAGCGGCAATTCCACTCCTTCCAACTGTCACCGATGAAACTGCCCACCTGTAGAGCCCGGCTGCATCCCAGGCCTCGGCAATAAGTTTTGTACCAGCGAGCACCGGATCGGACTCGATGTCCCACAGTACGGGAGGAGTGGACATCAAGTGACCTGCCGAGTCGCGTGAGAGGATGGATGCCAGGTCGAGGCGGAAGCCGTCAACGTGCATCTCGTTGACCCAGTAGCGAAGACTATCCACTATCATTCGACCGACGATGGGATGATTGGCGTTGAGTGTGTGCCCACAGCCGCTGTAATTGGCATACCTTGAGCGGTCTTGCTCAAGGATGTAATAAGCACTGTTTTCGAATCCGCGAAAGCTCAACGTTGGACCGTTGTGATCGCCTTCCGCAGTGTGGTTGAACACCACGTCTAGAATGACTTCGATCCCCGCGCGATGAACGGCTTTGACCATGTCGCGGAACTCATTGACCGGGCCAAGCGGGTCCTGCCGCGAACTGTAGGTCTGGTGGGGCGCAAAAAATGAGACCGGCGCGTAGCCCCAGTAGTTGACCAGCCCCGCTGGGCAATCCTGAGCATCGAACTGAAAAACCGGCAACAGTTCGACAGCGGTGATACCGAGATCCCAGAGATAGGGAATTCTCTCGATCAATCCCGCATACGTGCCGCGAATGTTCTCGTCGAGGCCGGAGCTGGGGTGGCGGGTGAAACCTCGGACGTGCATTTCGTACACGATGGTCCGCGACGAGGGTTTCTTCAGCGGCGTGTCGCCTTCCCAATCGTAGGGGTGCGGATCGATTACCACACTCTTCATGGCCGTCGCTGCGTTGTCGCCTTTCTGGCGGGCCACTTCGCGACTGTAGTTCTTGGGGACAACAACTCCACGACCGTATGGATCCAGCAAGACCTTGGCAGTCTGAGCTGCGTTCAACCAGCCTTCCCATCCGAACATCTTCGTCTGGAAAGAAGGCCGGTGGCCAAACGGTAGGATGCAAAGAGGCTGGTTAAAACCAAGGCTTGTCATGTTGCCTCCCTCAGCTTTCGATAGCGACGGATCAGAGTGCTGGTTGAGCTATCATGCTGAAGCTCGGGCTCCGTTGTGCTCTCGAGTTCAGGAATAATTCGTTGTGCTAAAGCCTTGCCAAGCTCGACGCCCCATTGGTCGAATGAATTAATATTCCAAATCACCCCCTGCGTGAACACAGAGTGTTCGTAAAGGGCGACCAATTTGCCCAGCGTTTCTGGCGTGAGCCGCTCGGCTAGGATCGTGTTCGACGGCCGGTTACCTTCGAATACCCGGTGGGGCACGAGCCAGTCCGGCGTGCCTTCAACCTTGACCTCCTCGGGGGTGTTACCGAAGG
>Ga0209055_1001809_pt1 | contig 13825 bp, 9 predicted proteins | sample GraSoiAngelo_110_FD_185875 | JGI IMG/M metagenome (GOLD analysis project Ga0209055, IMG submission 185875) | Grasslands soil microbial communities from the Angelo Coastal Reserve, California, USA - 14_0903_12_30cm (SPAdes) (version 2) | ecosystem: Environmental > Terrestrial > Soil > Grasslands ... | reverse complement strand
TCATTTTCTATTCTGGACACGGAATATGATGAAAACAAATCGCGGGCGAGGGCGCCCGCGCCACACGAGCCATTCCCGCTGTACATGTACCGATGGACATGTGACCAAGTTAATTACCCCTGCTAGGGCTGTTGAGCTTGTGGTACTCTCGAAACTACCCCATATTCTCTAGGTTTATCAGGGTTTTGGTGGACTTCGTGTCTTCGAGTCACAAGCCGGCAATCCACGTTGCGTGGAAGACGGTCACCTATCGCAGTGTGGCCTTGGGCATCTTGTTCCTGATGTCGGTATTCTTCGCCGGGCTGTACTTTGCCTTCCCGCAGTTTACGCAAAATGGGATTAAGTCAGTCACCAGCCTGACGGCGAAGCTAATGGAGGGATTTGCCAGCTCCGGTGCGCCAGTGAAGGCGAATTCGATGAACTCGCAGCAAGCGCACATCACGGCGCTGGACGGCACGGTTCGCGTTAAGAAAGCCAGCAGCAATAGCTGGGTGACCGCGGACTATAACGTCCCTCTAGAGAAAGGTGACGTGGTGCAGACCGGGTCGGAGGGAATGGCGAAGATCGTCTTTGGGGACGGGACCAACTACACGGTTAAGCAGGATTCGCTAATTGTGATCGAAGAAAACTCCGCCAACGAGCAGCAGCAGACAAGCGTTTCCGTAGCGGTAAGCACAGGGACGGTAGACCTGGCGACTGCCACTTATATGCAAGGGTCGAAATCGCAGGTGATTGTTGCCGGTGCCACAGCTTCGCTGGCCCCGAACAGCGCCGCCATGGTGCACAACGATCCGCATGCCGACCGGCACGAGATCATGGTCACGAAGGGAGCGGGCGAGGTCAGCCGTAATGGGGAGGTGCTGCATCTGGCCGACTATCAGCGGGCGTCATTCCAGGAGGACTCACCACGGATGGCCAAGACGCAGGAGATTGGGCCTCCAACGCCGATTGCTCCGGCGAACATGATGCCGATTTTCAGCTCGGGCGGATCCAAGACGGTGGAGTTTTCCTGGACGCCCATGCCGAACGCGGCCGGATACCGGTTTCGTATTTCGCGGAACCCGTATTTCTCGTCCACTATAGTGGATCGAAAGGTGAACACGGCTGACGTGATTGTATCGGGGCTTTCTGAGGGGGCTTATTACTGGGTGGTGCAATCCTACGACGCCAAGGAGCAGAGTTCGCTTGAAAGCGAGAAGAACCGGTTTACCATTATTCCGAAAGGTAATACCACGGCGATAAACTTGGAGCTGGATCCCTTCGTGCAGCACGGGCACGTGATTGAGTTGGCCGGGAAAACGGAAATCGGTGCACGGGTAATGGTGAATGGGCAAGAAGTGCCGGTGGTGGGCACAGATGGTAGCTTTCATTACTTCACGCCTCCTTTGCCGCCAGGGGAAAGCGTGATCACGATTACGGCGCAGAATGCCAAAGGCGGGGTTAACACCATGCAAAAGAAGATCGTGATTCAGTAAGGTCCTGAGGTGCTGGAACTTTAGTGTAGAGTTGCCAAGGAGAATCTCTCATAGAATTGAAGAGACCGCTCCAACAGGAACACGAGTAACCGGGTAATCCCCGGAACGCCACTAGCTTGAGAAGAGCTCACGTATGTCATCGAATGGCTTTCATTCCAACGGTTCGCGTATGACCAACCTGAGATCACTGTTCAGCATTTTTTCCAGCGATCTTGCGATCGACCTGGGAACTGCCAACACATTGGTTTACGCGCGAGGCAAGGGGATCGTCGTGAATGAGCCCTCGATTGTGGCCCTCAACAAGAACACCAACGAAGTTGAGGCCGTGGGCAAAGAAGCTAAGGAGATGTTGGGGCGAACGCCGGGAAACATCGTCGCGATCAAGCCGATGAAGGACGGAGTAATCGCAGATTTTAAAGTCACAGAAAAGATGCTGAATTACTTCATTCAGAAGGCACACAACCGGAAGATGTTGGTGCATCCGCGGATTGTGATTGGAGTGCCCTCCGAAATTACGCAAGTGGAGAAGCGGGCGGTGATGGATTCGGCATATCGTGCCAAGGCGAGCGAGGTCTATCTGGTCGAGCAGGCGATGGTGGCGGCGATTGGGGCGGGGCTGCCGATTACCGAGCCATCGGGCAACATGGTGGTGGATATCGGCGGCGGGACGACGGATATCGCGGTGATTTCTCTCAGCGGCATTGTGTATTCGCGGTCAGTGCGCATGGCGGGCAATCAGATGGATGAGGCCGTCATGAATTACCTGAAGCGCAAATACAATTTGCTGATCGGCGAGCGCACGGCGGAGCAAATCAAAATTGAAATTGGGTCGGCCTATCCGCTGGATAAACCGCTGACCATGGAGATTAAGGGACGGAACCTAATTGAAGGCGTCCCGAAGACCATTACGGTCGACGATAGCGAGATTCGTGAGGCTCTGAGCGAGTGTGTTTCGACGATCATGAACGCGGTCCGTGTGGCGCTGGAGCGCACGCCTCCAGAGCTTTCCGCCGACATTAGCGATCGTGGGATCGTGCTGACCGGCGGCGGGGCATTGCTAAAGAACCTCGACAAGAGGATTCGTGAGGAAACCGGGCTGCCGGTTTCAATCGCCGACGATCCGCTGTGTAGCGTGGTGCTGGGCACGGGCAAAATGCTTAGCGACTTCAAGCTGTTGAGGAAAATTTCGATTGAGTAAGATCGTTGCTGGCCCTCAGTCATCGACCCGAACCGGGTATTCCGGGTCTTGAGGTTTTAAGAGCAGTTTTCAGTTCCCAGTTCTCAGTTTCTCGAGTCCGAGGTTGTACGTTAAAAAATGTGCTTAGAGCTGTGGCGCCGCTTGTATTGGAAGCTTAAAACTGGAACCTAGGAACTGGATCAGGCGCCATGGAAAACTTTCTCAGCCGCTACCGTAACGTAAGTATCCTGGTGGCGGTTCTGTTTGCTCAGGTGCTGGGGCTGGCAGTCCAGGTCAAACGTTCCACAGAAAACGAATCTACGCGGCTGATCCGGGTTTGGACGGTTAGCGCCGTGTCTCCTCTGGAAAAGGCTATTGTCTGGTTTCAGAGTGGGACCAGCAATCTCTGGCATGGCTATGTTTATCTACGCGGCGTGCGGCAGGAAAATCGGGAACTCAAAGACGAGATCGAGAAGCTGCGGCTGGAGCGAGTACGGCTGGTCGACGATGCGGAGCAGGCGCGCCGGTTGCAGGCCCTGCTGGGTTTCAAAGAGCAATACATTTCAAAAACCACTGCCGCGCAGGTGATCGGGTCCAGCGGAAGCGAGCAGTCGCGATCGATCTACATAGACAAAGGATCGAACCAGGGACTGGATAAAGACATGCCGGTGATCACTGCAGACGGAGTGATTGGCAGAGTGCTGAAGGTTTATCCGAGCGTCTCGCAGGTACTCCTTATCAATGACCAGACCAGCGGGGTGGGCGCGATCCTGGAGCAATCGCGTTTGCAGGGAATTTTGCGCGGCACACCGGCTGGTGAAGTAATCCTGGAAAAGGTCATGTCTGATGAAACGGTGCAGCCTGGGGAAAAAGTACTAACCAGTGGCGGAGATCAGATATTCCCGAAAGGACTGCCGATTGGAACCGTGAGCAAGGTTTCGGCCGGACCGGAAGTGTTTCTGAACATTCGCGTGCGACCGGCCACCAACCTGAGCAAGCTGGAAGAAGTGCTGGTGATTACCAGGAAAGAAGAGCGGACTGCTACGGTAGCTGAACCTGCGCCTGCGCGAGCTGTGGATATACTGTCGCAAAGACTGCCTTCGGTTCCTGATAAGCCACGTGAGAGCGCCGTTACGACAGCAGGCAAGGCAACAGGCGCCCCGAACCCCGGTGCAGGATCAGCCGGATCATCCGCCGTTACCGCGTCTGTTCCGGCTCCAAAGACCCCACCAGTTGCAAAGAGCGCAACGACATCCAAACCGAACGGGGCTCAGGTCGCGACCGATGCCGTGCCAGCTCCCAATGTCGCCCCCCTTGCCAAAGGCGTAAAGAAACCCGCAGTTGATGATTCGAGCCCATCCACGCCGGCATCGGTAAAGCCAGCTATGCCGCAGAAGCCGACCCCGCCAGCGGTCAAGGTTTCGCAGCAGACTACGAAGCCAATCGACGCCCCCCCAAAGCCGGAGCAGCAGCCCGCAGTCACGCCGGCTCCGCCGGAGGACAAACCTCAATAGCGTGCCCATCACTTACACATCACAAGAGCAGGTTGAGGTTTACCGGTTCAGCGCACCGGCTGCGATTCTGATTCCGCTGGCGGCGCTCTTTCTGCAGGCATTCCTGCCACTGCGGCTGCATTTCTTCTCAATCTTTGATCTCCCGCTGCTGGTGGTGATTTTCTTTGCCGTGGCTCGGCGGAGCCAGGTTTCAGGACTGCTTACGGGAGCGGTAATTGGGCTTCTTCAGGATTCTCTGACCCATCACCCGATCGGGGTTTACGGCATAGCCAAGACGGTGGTCGGCTTTGGCGCCTCCTCCCTCGGGGTGAGGCTGGATGTGGAGAACCTCGGGGCACGCGTGCTGGTCACACTTTTCTTTTATGTGGTACACGAGTTCGTGTACTTCCTCGTCGCACGCGGACTAGTGGGGCTGACGCTGGAGTGGAGTTGGGGGCACGAGCTGGGATCGGCGTTTGCAAACGCGATTCTGGCTGCGATTATTTTCACGTTGTTGGATCGGTTCAAGTTGCGGGCATAGAAGTCGCTTCTCTCCTACCGTGTATGCCCTTCCGTCACCCAAACCGTAATATCTTCCAGCAACTCACGAGGCTACAATGAAGTTAACCCGAGCTGGCCAGTGACTGACATTGGCCAATGACCAAAAAGGGAACCAGCGAGTGACGACCAATGTTTGGCCGCGATGAAAAAGTGTCTTCGGTCCGCCTGACGGCGGTGCAGTACATCATTCTCGTCGTTTTTCTATTTTTGGCGTACGGGCTATGGCGGCTGCAAGTGGTACAGAGCGAGTTTTATTCCGCGGCAGCGGAAAAGAACATGATTCGTGAGGTTCCGATCCTGGCGCCGCGGGGAAAAATTCTGGATCGCGAAGGCCGGGTGATTGTCGACAACTATCCTTCTTTTACAGCGCTGCTGCTGCGCGATTCCTCGCGCAATATTTCTGCTGATGCCGATGTCATCGCACGGGGACTGCACATGGATGCGAAAGAAGTACGCGATCGCGTCCGCAGATTCGCTTCCACTCCGCAGTTCCGTCCAATTTATTTAAAAGAAGACATTACACCGGATGAGCTGGCGTTTGTGGAGTCACACCGCAACGAATTGCCGGAGCTGGATACGATCATGGCGCACCGGCGGCTCTATCCGCGTAATGGATTTATGGCGCACGTCATCGGCTACGTTGGCGAAGTGAGCGAAGACATGCTCAACCAGCCGCAGTGGGAGCTCTACAACCCCGGGGATGTGGTGGGCAAGTCCGGAGTGGAGCTGCAGTACAACAACCTCTTGATGGGCAAGAATGGTTCGCGCCAGGTGGTGGTGAACAGTCACGGCAAGGAGATGGGGCAGCAGAAGGAAGAGAAGCCTGCCGAGGCGGGGAAACAGCTTAAGCTGACGATTGATGTTGATCTGCAGATTGCTGCTGAGCAGGCACTCGATGGAAGGAACGGTGCGATCGTGGCCCTCGATCCGCGGACGGGCGAGATTCTGGCGATGGTCAGCCGGCCGACGTATGACCCGAACAACTTTGCGGTGCGCATAAAAAAGGATGAATGGTCGAAGTTGGTCAATGATGATGATCACCCGCTCCTCAACAAAGCCATTCAGGCGCAGCTTGCCCCAGGATCCGTGTTCAAGATCATTATGGCGACTGCCGGATTGCAGGAAGGTATTGCGCAAGAGATGAAGGTAACCTGCAATGGCGGGGCATCGTTCTACGGACGTTACTTCAAATGCTGGGTGGTTGCCGAACATCGGGTACACGGTGTGGTGGACATTAGCAAGGCGATTTATCAGTCTTGCGACGTTTTCTTCTACACGCTGGCGGAAAAGTTAGGAATTGAACGCATTGCCAAGTACGCAACTATGTTTGGATTGGGGCAGAAAACCGGAGTGGACCTGCCGCAGGAAGTGAGCGGCGTTATGCCTTCGGAACAGTGGAAGATCCGCAACTTCAAGCAAAAGTGGTATGCGGGCGAAACGATCTCCGTGGGTATTGGGCAAGGCGCGGTGGCGGTGACACCCATCCAACTGGCGCGCGCAATTGGCGCGATTGCCAGTGGGGGTGTGCTGCGACGGCCGCATATAACCAACCCGACTGATCTCCCGCCGAATGTGATTCCCGCTTCCACCCCGTCTGACGAAGTCAAGGTTTCTATCGATCCCAAAAATTGGGAGATCATCACCGATGCGATGGCGAATGTGGTGAATCCGGGTGGCACGGCGGCGCTGTCACACTTGCAGGGCATTGATTTCGCAGGCAAGACCGGCAGCGCGCAAACGATCAGCAATGCGCTCAAGGCAAAACTAGGAGCAATGGGTAAGAGCAAGTTTAAAGATAACGGATGGTTCGCTGGAGTTGAGCCGCGGCGCAATCCGGAGATTGTGGTTTGCGCTTTGCTGGAGGAAGGCGAACACGGATATCTGGCGGCGCGCACCGCGGCACAGGTGATCAAGGCTTACGTAGAAAAGCAGCGGCGGACGCCGAGTAAGATGGCGAAGAGTGACGGCAAGGTGGAAATCGGGGCGCTGTGGAACGCGGCGGATACTGATGGCGACGAGGCGCTTCAGGGCGGGCGTTTTGTGATGGAGATTCCGGAGAAGCATGCACCGCTGGCGGTGGCGGCGCCGGGGTTTAACTGACAACTGAGAACTAGCGACTGAATACTGGATTTTCATGTCTCGCTATATTTCATTTCACGACTTTGATTGGGTGCTGCTGATCTTCGTCCTGCTCATCTGCGGGCTGGGCGTGATGGAGATCCACAGCGCGACTGAGCACACGAAGTTTGCGGGGGCTCACGTCAAGCAGGTGTACTGGATCGTGGGCGGACTTTGCGGAATGTTTGGGATGAGCCTGATCAACTACCAGATGCTGCTGGAGCGCGTGCACTGGATTTACATCGCCGCAATTGCCTCGCTGATGATGGTGTTGATCTTCGGTCAGAAGTATCTGGGCGCGCGACGTTGGATAAAGATGCCGGGCGGAGGGCACTTTCAGCCTTCCGAATGGGTCAAGCTCATCCTGATTCTTGCGGTTGCAAAGTACTTTGCCGATCTGCACCAGAAAGACCTATCCTGGCCCGACTTCTTCAAAGCCGGGCTGATGGTGGGTTTCCCCATGCTCATGGTTCTGGCGCAGCCCGACCTGGGGACCGCGCTTACTTATTTGCCGATTGCGATGATGGGCATTTTTCTGGGAGGAGTTCGCTTCAAGCAGGCGTTCATTGTCGTGCTCGCAGGCGCATTGCTGATGCCACTGGCCTGGCATGGGTTGAAGCCCTATCAGCGCAGCCGGCTGACGAGCTTCATGAATCCGGAGGCAGACAGTCAGGGCTCCGGATACCAAGTTAACCAGTCTCTTATTGCGGTAGGTTCGGGAGGAATTTGGGGGAGTTCGCAAGGATCGCAGACGCACCTGGCGTTCCTTCCAGTCCCACAAACGGATTTTATTTTTGCTGCATTCGCGGAAGAACACGGATTTGTAGGCGCGTTGGGGGTCATGCTGTTATACTTCGTAGTGCTGATGCGTTTGACCCAGAACGCGCAAACAGCGCCTGACCGCGCTGGCACGTTCGTGGTAATGGGTGTGGTGGCGGTGCTTAGCTTCCACATTCTAGTGAACATCGGCATGGTGGTCGGTTTTATGCCGGTCACCGGCATACCCCTGCCGCTTATGAGTTATGGCGGGTCTTCTGTCCTCTTCATGTTTTTGGCGCTGGGTATTGTGATGAACGTGCGCATGCGCCGTTTCGTAAACTGAAGTAGACGGAATAAAAGATTTACCGCGCTTTAGGCGCGGCCGAAAACAAGATTACGATCGCCCTCGCGTGAAGAGGGCACTCACCGGCCGGGAGCAGGTGGAGGCCGGGCAGGATTAAGCGAAGTCGCAGCCGGGCGGGTAACGGCCCCCTCAGATTTGAAGATCTGAGAGAGCGGTCACAAACCTGGCAAGCGCAGATTGCGATCAGTGCAAAAGACTTTCAAGCTTGTGCAACCGATTCGGTCTCTGGGACTCCTCCGAGGCCGAAGCCGTCCTTTTTTGAGGACGGCCATCGCATCGCTCGATCCTCCCCGTCCTTTCCTGCCGTCAGTCCGGTGAATTCTGCGGCCGCATAGCGGTCGCGACCGGAGTTTGCATGACAAAAGAATTGTTTGTGTCTTCCACCCCGCATGAAACCAAGGTCGGGATGGTTGAAGACGACCAGCTTGCAGAAATCTACCTGGAACGTGAAAACGAATACACCCTCGCAGGGTCCATCTACAAAGGACGCGTAACCCGCGTGCTTCCTGGAATGCAGTCGGCGTTTGTGGATATAGGACTGGAACGCGATGCGTTTCTCTACGTCTCCGACTTCATGGAATTAGGGGAAGATCAGGACGACCTGGAAGAAGTTCCCACAAATCGTCCCGTACCGGCGCAAGCATATCAGGCGCCGTCGCGGACGGAAGCTGAAGCCCCGGTGGGAAATGGTGGTTCAGAACAACCCGCCCCGGGGAATGCTAACGAAGCCCACGTACCCGGCCAGGGCGAGAGCTCCCCTGCGCCGGCGGAAGCGCGGGAGAATCGCTCAGTGGAAAATCGTGGAGGATGGCGCGGACGGCGCCGCCGTCGTGGGCGGGGGCGCGACCGCTTCCCGGATTCAAAATACGCGCGAGCGGGTTCCGAGACACCGCGCGAGCCGCAGCGTACAGACTTCGGGCCACCGCCGGGATATCAGCCGATCATCCTGCCGGGCGAGTCCATTTCGAAGTACCAGCGCTTGGCGCAGAACCCAGCGGCACCAGCGTCCGAGGAGCGCGCACCGGAGGCTCAGGAAACTCCGCTAGGGCAGATGTTTCCTGAGGATGAGCCGCTGTTCGCAAAAGGTAGAACTGATGAGAATTTCAGCGATCAGGAACAGCCTGAGCCAGCCGAGGCGCACGAAACCAGGTTTAACAGCGAATCGCCTGAGTGGGATCGCAAGCAGAAGCGGTTGCATGAGATGAATGTGGCTGCCGTCTTCGGCGGAGAAGAACGGGAGAATCCCCGAAACGAGGAGGGGAACACTGTGGAAGGGGCAGGTTCAGCGGGAACCTTGGAAGAGGAGGAGATCGAAGAGGAAGAAGCAGATCTCGCCCATTACGTTGAAGAGCTGGAGGAAGACGCGGCATTCGAAGAGATGGAAGAAGAGACGCACGCCGCTGATGAATATGGAGAACATGCCCAGGAGATCGCGGCGTCGGGTGATCCAGCAGCGGAAGAGGTTCCATTCTCGTCAGAGCCGGTTTCTGCGGAAGCTGCCGAAGTCGCGGAAGTAGAAGGCGTGGACGAAGAAGCGGAAGAAGAGGCGGAACTCGAGGAAGCCCAGGCCGAGGCCGAAGCAGTAGTGGAAGCCGAAGCGCTCGCCAATGGAAGTGCGGATGCGCGGGTGGAAGTCCGCGCACCGGCGGCAACTGCGCCCTACACGCAGCGCGCGCCGCGCCCAGGATACGACCGGCATGGCCCGCGCGGACGCCGAGGTGGGCGTCGGTTCCGGCGTCGCGAACCGCAAAATGTGCCGCTAATTACCGATCTCCTGAAAGAGGGCCAGGAGATCCTGGTACAGATCGCCAAAGAGCCTATCGGGAAGAAGGGCGCGCGCATCACCAGCCATATCGCGCTACCTGGCCGTTTTCTGGTCTACATGCCGACCGTGAACCACACTGGCGTTTCGCGCAAAATTTCTTCTGAAGAAGAGCGCCTGCGGCTGAAACGAATCATTAATAGCGAGCGTGAGAATGGGCATGGCGGATTCATCGTTCGCACCGCGGCTCAGGGCGCGGCAGAAGAAGACTTGCGTGCGGATATCCGCTTCTTGAAGGGCCTGTGGTCGGAAATTCGGACGCGCGCGGAAAACTCCAAGCCGCCGGCGTTGATCTATCACGACCTGAGTGTCGTGGAGCGAGTGCTGCGGGACCAGGTGACCTCGGATTTCTCTGCCATCTGGGTGGATACGGAACAGGAGTACGAACGCATATTGCGTTTTGCTAACCGGTTTCAGCCGCCATTGGTGAAGCGGGTAAAACTCTACACCAAAGAAACGCCGTTGTTCGAGCAGTTCGGTTTAAATGAGGAAATCAATAAAGCGTTAAAATCCAAAGTCTGGCTGAAGAGTGGCGGCTACATCGTTATTAATCAGACCGAGGCGCTGGTCGCCATCGACGTAAATACCGGGAAGTACGTCGGCAAGACGGCGCGGCTGGAAGACACAATCGTCAAAACCAATGTCGACGCGATCAAAGAAATCGTGCGGCAGATACGCCTGCGCGATCTTGGCGGCATCATCGTCATTGATTTTATCGACATGGACGAGCGGCGCAACCGGCAGAAAGTCATGCAGGCGCTGGAAGAGGCGTTGCGCGCGGATCGCGCCCCCTCGAAGGTGCTGCAATTTAATGATTTTGGGCTAGTGGCCATCACACGCAAGCGGGTGAAGCAGTCGCTCGAGCGCACCATCGGAACGCCGTGTCCGTATTGCCAGTCGACCGGATTTGTGAAATCGGTGACCACCGTCTGCAATGAGATTTACCTTGAGATGCGCAAAATTGCCAAGCACCTGGAGCATCCTGACGTGATGCTCCGCGTGAACCCGGAGGTTGCGAAAGCGCTAAAAGCCAACAACGGCCGGGCTTTGAGCGAAATGGAAGAACTGACTAAGAAGACCGTGATCGTGAAGAGCGATCCGGCGCTGCATCAGGAGCAGTTTGATATTAATTAGCAAGCGCTGGTGCGGTGGAGGAGAGCATCCCAGCGGAAATGATCCAAGGGGGTAAGTACAATCCTGAACGCTCTACTGCACGGCGGACCAAAGTCAACAAACCGTGGAACGGATTGGATCAACCACCTGCACAATTTTCAAAGATCCCATGAAGGGCAGGTGTTCTGCATACGGTTCCAACCGAGCAAATGCCTGACCCTTCTCCCCGAGCGCGATATACACCCAGGCGACCGTTACCGAATTAGTCTTGCCAGGCAAACGTCGAATCACAGAAAACATTTTCTGCAGAACGAATGTTAAACAAGGAACGGGCTGGCGACATCTTCGATCGCGTTAGGAAATACTCCACTGCGGATGAAGTGGAGGTTTTGTTCTATGGCGGGAAATCTGCGTTGACTCGATTTGCTAATAACACCATCCATCAGAACGTCGCGGAAGAAAACTATGGGGTGTCTGTGCGCACAGCCTTTGATGGGCGGACAGCGCGCGCGACGACAAATAAATTTGATAACGAAAGTTTGAAACGTGTCGTGCAGGCATCGGAAGCGCTGGCAAAGGTGCAACAGCCAGACTCTGATTTGCTGCCAATGCCGAACGCGGGCGAGGGCGCCCGCGCCACACAGTCGCTGCCGAGCCGGCATTTCGAGCAGACGGCCGCGGTCACGCCCGAACAGCGTGCCCACTCTGTCAGCAAAATTGTCAGTATCGCGACCAACCACAAACTCACCGCAGCAGGGATCTTCTCGTCGTCGGAATCCGTCGAGGGGATTTTCAACTCTCGCGGCCTGAGCGAGTGGCACACACAGACTTCTTCTGAAATTTCCATCACTATGCTGGCGGCGGATTCCTCCGGTTGGCAGAAAACCAACTCTCCGGATGTGGCCAACCTCAATGCCCAAGCGCTTGCCGAGACTGCGGCAAAAAAAGGGCTCGAGTCGGCACATCCTAGGGAGATTCCCGCAGGGAAGTACACGGTGATTCTGGAACCGGCCGCCGTACTCGACATGGTCGGCTTCATGTTTTTTGATTTCGGCGGTTTGGCGATTCTCGATCAGCGTTCCTTTCTGAACAATCGTGTGGGCACGAAACTGTTCGGCGACAACATCAATATCTGCGACGACGTTGTGCATCCCTTGCAATCGGGCGCTCCGTTCGATGGCGAAGGCGTTTGGCGCCATCGCGTGTCGCTTGTGGAGAACGGGGTGGTGAAGCGCCTGGTCTATGCCCGCGCCACGGCGGAAAAGATGAGAAGTTCCGAATACAAAGACAAAGTAGGTATCATCGAACCCACCGGGCATGGCTTTCCCATTCCCAACGAGATGGGCGAGGCACCGATGAATATTGTGTTCGCCGCGCCCAAAGATTCGAAGACGATTGATCAGATGGTCGCCTCAACCGAACACGGCGTGCTGGTCACGCGACTCTGGTACATCCGCGAGGTTGATCCCTACGAAAAAATTCTTACGGGGATGACGCGCGACGGAACTTTCTACGTGCAAGACGGCAAGATTCGCCACGGCATACGAAATTTCCGCTTCAACGAAAGCCTGATCCACATGCTGTCCAACGTCGAAGAGATGGGGACGCCAGTGCGGGCGAGCGGGGAAGAGTCATTCGATATGGTCGTACCGGCTATGAAGGTGAAGGAGTTTAATTTTACCGAGGTGACGAAGTTCTAAGACCAGAACTTAGCAATTAACACTTAGCATTTGGTCCCAAGACGTTCGGCTTCAACCTTTTGAAGCAGCGAGGTTAGCATTTTCTGATGTGCACAAGATCGCCGGCAATGCGGTTTCCTTGTAATGAGATTGAGATCGTGAGCGAGCAGTAGGTGGTAGTCCAGTTCATTGGCCGAGCCTGACGCGATCTGTAGGAATCGCTGGAACTCCACGTTTCCACGTTTACCACAGCCTTCAGCAATAATTCGCTCCGATGGATGCGCTACACCGGCGTACTTGGGCTAGTCAATCCGGACAGTTCCTCACGCGGAAATCGGCCAGTCATGCGGTAGAGCTCCAGTGTTAATTCGTGTGCTCTCTCCCAAACCTTTCTGAAATCTTTCATCACGACACCTCGGTGAGTACCAAATGCTAAATGCTAAGTGCTAATTGCTAATTGCTGCTGTGATGTGCCTCCCAACTCCCGCAATTCAATGATGCGCAAGCCTTTAACTCCCACCAGTTCCATGACTTCGGTAACTTTTCTCTCCTGATTCCCAAGGTGTAAGCTGCGGGCGTAATGGCCAACAATGGGGAATCTGCGGATAACGGAAATTCTGGCGCTGAGATTCGGAACGAAACGACATCGAAGGCTCGCGAAGAGATGAATACCCAGGTTGTGGGAAAGAAGAGCCGCCGCGGGCGCTATCCCGATATGCAGAGTGCGCCGCGCTTCCCGATCAAGCTCCCGATTTCGGTGAAATCGAAATCGGGTGCGAGCGCCACAGAGACGCAAAATATTTCCGCCAACGGTGTGCTGTTCCAGTTGGATTCCGAAATGCCCGTAGGCTCACTAGTGGATTTCACCATTTCGCTCCCCGCCGACGTGGTGGGCGCGACATCCGATGTGCAGCTCGATTGCCGCGGGCGCGTTGTACGCAGTTTTGAAGAAGATGGCCGCCGCGGCGTGGGTGTGGTCATTGATGAGTATCGGTTCGAGCGCCACTGAGCGCTCCAGGAAAACTGATGGCAAGCATTCCGGTCACCGTGGAAAGCAACCTCGGGCAGCCGCGTGAAGGCGAAGCGAACGGCGACGGCCGTTTCATCCGCGTGATCGTAGCTGACACGCAGGCGATCTTCCGCGCCGGTCTGCGCAAAATCTTTGCTCTGGAAGACGACATTCGTGTCGTGGGCCAGTCGGAAACCATGGCCCAGACCTTGTCTGCGGCAAAAAAGTTCTCTGCTGACATTTTGATCTTGGAGT